>ENA-ORXM01005183-ORXM01005183.1-marine-metagenome-genome-assembly--contig:-NODE-5183-length-10579-cov-13.773567_pt1 | contig 10579 bp, 5 predicted proteins | sample MGYA00237867_ERZ511480 | MGnify/ENA primary metagenome ERZ511480 (study PRJEB26309, sample SAMN06266103) | marine metagenome | isolation source: Algal blade | place: United Kingdom:Sidmouth, United... | reverse complement strand
TCTTTGTAAAGGGCAGGTTATTTACTTCGTTAGATCAATCGGAAGATCACTGATCCCCAAATCAGAAATGACGGTTCGAGTCCGTTACGGAGTGCTTTGTTTTTTTTGTGGTATAAAAAAATCCCGTAAACGTAATCGTTTACGGGATTTATAATTCTTGTAAAATAAGCAAATCACTATTTCAAAATCATTTTGTGGCTTGATATACTGTCTTTGGTATGCACCTTCACAATATAAACGCCATTACTCAAGCTATTGCGTTTTAGTAAATAAGTATCAGTTGCTATTCCATCAAAACGAGTTACCAATTTTCCTTGAATATCGTATACTTCTAAGGCTTCAATCATTGCGTTATTGGCTGTTGAAATCATGACATCGCTTGATGATGGATTTGGATAGAACGAGATATTTGCGTCATTCCAAGTTACATCTTCAACACCTACATTGATACAGTAATCAGCAGGAAGTGGCAAGTCCATCGCTAACATCGCACGAGGTACAAAGAAATTTACAACAGTATCAATATACGCCAAGGCTTTCGTTTTTGACATATCAGGATTTCCTAATAAATTTGCTTCGTGGAAAGTCAGCTCAATACCATTTTCGTCAAATTCACCAGAAGGCTCTTGAAATTCATAGTCAGGATTGTTAGGATCCCACCAGTCCCAGGGTCCAGAAACCGCATCTTGTGAAGTAATTGCCCAAAGGTGTTCTTGTCCTTCTAAGCCTGCAACGCTGTTGGTGCTTTGACGAATTTTTTCAGAATATTCGTCTTGTAATTGGCACATATTGATTGGGTCGTTTGCACCAGATGAGTTAAAAACAGGAATACTTGTTCCTGCTCCATCTACCTCTATCACATCTTCTCCTGTTGTTGGAACAACCAGAATCTCTGTGAAAAAAGGTGCATTGGGATCATTTACGGTGTGGGCAGCAGCAAAAGGAACTGATACCTCATCAATCCATTCGGAAGATGCCAAAGCACCTCCATAGGCAAAACCAAAATCAAGACTTGAACTATATCCAATGTGATTTGGTGTGTTCAAAATGATGCTATCTCCAAAGAAAGAAGATTCAGTATTTGTCTCTATAAAACCTGTTTCCTGTTCTGCATTAGGATAACCAAAACCATAGATTGTACCATTTACTTCTTGATTCACAAAAGGTGCCAAGACACCATCTTCGTTAATGAAGAGCAAATTTTCTAATTGTGTTTCTTCGATTTTGTCCAAAGTGGCTACAGCGTAGGTAATGTATCCACCTGTACCTTGTCCCATCATAGAAATACGAGAAGAATCAATTCCATATGGATTTCCCTCTTCGGCTACTGTTTTTTTAAGGTAACGCACACAGGTATGTACATCTTGCACCCCTCTATAAGCCGCATTGATTAAAGTATTGACCCGTATATCTTTGTTTTCAGTAATCGGATTCCACCCTAAACGATAAGATATGTTTGCGACCACAAAACCTCTACGAGCAAGTTGTTTACAAACTTCGACCATTGCGCTATCGTTGCGTTCTCCTGTCGTTGCTCCATTCAAAAAGATAGGTAAGAAACTTCCTGTATGTATCGTAATGACTACAGGTCTTTCTGCCAAATCATCTCCTTCAGGGTGATACACATCCATTGTGAGATCTCGACTTACTGTAGTACCAAATGTTAGGTATTCCAAAAAACTTTTGTTGTTACCGTACACGATGTCGGTTTCTTTTTCGACATCTGTAAAGACTTCTTCTAAATACCGTTCTTGCGCCATAATGCTCATGGTGATTAGGCAACAAAAAAATGAAAGTATGAGTTTTTTCATAAAATTTACTTTTTAATTAAATTATTGTTTGTCTTTTTATTTTTTATTTGGAGAGAACGTTTGTTTGCTTCGTCGTGATGCATGGGCCCGCTGTTCGTTCTTATGGTGGCTTGCCTGCGCTGCGGGCAGACACATGGGTCTGCCCCCTACAAGCCCTACCGCCACCATACCACTGCCATCGGGTCTATTTTGCAAGGTTTGTCGCTCTATCTTTCTGTCTTTTCGGTTCTGTCCATCCAAGATAGACTCGATAGTAGCGGTAGGGCGGATTTGCGGATTAGATGTAAGGCATTTTCAAAATGCCTTGCATCTCCGCATCTCCGACCTTTAGCGGATAGCGAGACCCTGTGTGACGACGGAGCAATTGACCGTTCTCTCCTTATTATTTATTCTATTCCCAAATTAATTTTTGGCTATAAATGCCGTTCGTTGTTTCAATTTGAAGGATATAAATACCGTTATTTAAATCTTCTCGTTTCAACAAATATTGTGTATCATTTATAGCATATTCTTTTAATAGTTTTCCTTGAATATCATAGATTTTGATGTTTTGCAAACGTTCCGTTTTGGCGGTGATTTGTACAAATGCTGTTGCAGGATTGGGCGAAATTTCAAAATCAATAGGACTCAATGTTTCCAACCCAACGATGGTCGTATGTTGCAACTCAGACAACGGCAATAAGTCTAACGCTAAGGCGGCACGAGGCGCAAAGAAATTGAGAATGGTATCTATATACGCCAATGCTTTTTCTTTAGACATATCGGGATTGAACAATAAATTGTATTCGTGAAAAGTCAGTTCAACTCCATTCTCATCAAAAAAGCCTGAAGGCCCTTGAAAATCGTGATTGGAATTGTTTGGATCCCACCATTCCCAGGGACTTGATACTGCATCTTGAGACGTAATTGCCCAAATATTTTCTTGACCATCCAAACCAGTCACCGAGTAAGTTTTCTCTCGAATACTATTTGAGTATTCATCTGTTAATATAAAATTGTTTCCGTCGGCATCTTTGAGCAAAACATCATTTACACCAGATTCGTTAAAAACAGGCATACTTGTTCCTGCTCCATCTACCTCAACCACATCTTCCAACGTTGTTGGTACAATTAAAATTTCTGTATAAAAAGGTGCACTTGGATCTGTGACTGTTTGTACCGCCGCACAAGGAATAGAATTTTCATCAATCCAAGCAGCAGCAGGCAACGCACCACCAGTCGCAAAACCAAACTGAAAATCAGAATTATAACCGATATGGTTGGGTTTGTTTAGTGGGATAAATTGACCAAAAAAGAGTGAGGCTGTATCTGTTTCGATAAAACCGTTTTCTTGTTCTGGATCAGGATAGCCAAAACCTTCTAAACTTCCATTGACGTCTTCTGTCACATGAGTCGTCAGGACGCCATCTGGATTGATAAACAAAAATTTATCCAATTCAAATTCTGTCGGACTGTCTAAAGTAGCCATAGCATACGCTCCATATCCGCCCGTTCCTTGTCCAAATACGGCAATTCGGGCAGAGTCAATACCATACGGATTTCCTTCTTCTGCGACGCTTTTTTTCAAATATCGTATACACGTTCTGCCATCTTGTACGCCTCGATACGCTGCATTAATCAACGTATTGACTCGGACATCTTTGCTTTCCGAGATAGGATTCCAGCCCAAGCGATAATCAATATTGGCAACGACAAATCCTCGTCGTGCCAATTGCTTACAAATCTCTACAGTTGCGCTGTCATTCCGTTCTCCTGTCGTCGTATTGTTCAGAAAGATGGGCAAAAAACTTCCTGTATGTACGACCATGACAACAGGTCTTTCTGCCAAATCATCGCCAACAGGCTTGTAAATATCCATTTCCAACTGCTGATTGGCGGTTATACCAAAAGCTAAGTATTGAAGAAAGCTGTAATTTTCTCCATAAATAATATTTTCTTCTACTTCAATCTCCTCAAACACTTCTTCAAGGTATCGAGTCTGTGCATTGAGTAATATGAAGGTGAAAAAAGTGAATAGGGGTATAAGTTTTTTCATTTATTTTTTTCTTGGTGCTGTGGTGCTTGGTGCTTGGTTCTTGGTTTTACATTGTGAAGAAAATTCGTGAATTTTCTCTACAACTACATAAACTACTTAAACCACAAAAACTGCGACCTACTTACTAAGTTTACCAGATTCGAAGACAATAGATACATATGCCATTCTTCCGATTTTTGGACCACCATATACTTGGTATTGTCGGTTGTTTAAAAGATTGGATGCACCGAGTTTAAAAGTTGTTTTGTATCTTGGAACTCTGTAATTTACTTGTGCGTCTAATAAACTGTATGTTGGAATGTCTCCTGTAAATTGTGGTGATCCTTCAAATAAGAAACCTTCAATCCATTTATAATTCACATTGAAACCAAAATTTCTTAAAGTAAAGTTTTCACCTATTGGCATTTTGATGTTTCGACCACTGAATCCTACATTAAACTTGTGTTCTGGTGTATTAAAGGCAGGAACAATTGGGTCATCTGTTTGGGTATTTAAGCGATTCCAAGAGTAGTTACCACTCACGCCAAAGAATGTCGCAAAATAGTAGTTCACACCTACAGAGAAACCTTGTGTAGTCACGACATCTTCCGCATTGGCAGAGACTCTATAAATTTGAGGGCGAATAGGGTTTCCTAATTCATCGAACCCATCAGCATCTAAACCAACTTTATAGCCGATAAAATCACGGTATAAAGAAAAATAGTAACTCGCATCAACATAAACACTTTTTGCCAAAGTTGTTCTATATCCTAATTCTCCACTAATTACTTTTTCAGGTTTTACGGCTGGCGCAAAAATAGTATCTAATTGGGATAAGTCTAAACTAACAGCCGATCTATAGTCATTGAACGACTCCAAGCTCACTAACTCTCCACCTGTTTCTTCTGTACCAAAGCCATTGATGTTTCCTAAAAGAATGGCACGTCCTACATTGTAACGTAAATATTGATCCGTCAAAGTTGGGTTACGAATGGCTGACGAGAATGCTAAACGAACAATGTGTTCTGGTGAATGTGTATATACACCCGAAATTGCAGGTGATAATAAGTAATCAAAATTTTGATTTTTATCTAAACGTAAAGTTGCATTGATTTTGAAACGATCATCTAAAATTTTCTTTTCAAGACCTGCATATACCCCAAATTCTTGATTGGTAATTACACCAAATGTTGTATCAATAGCAGCAATGTCTCCACTTGCTGTCATAGTTGTATCAAAAGCGATAGATTCGTCAAAAATTGTTCTATTTGATTTTGGTCTATACATTCTATAATTCGCTCCAACCGTCAAATCATCCAAAAAACTTGGCTTAAAATGATACTCTCCATGTACATGGTACAAAGCAGATTTATCATAAAAACCTGTTCCTCCTTGAATGTGTGTTTTGCTTGTAATTTCTTTTAAAGCTTCTTCAAAAGCTTCTGAATTAGGATCCAAATAAGGACTACCACTTGAATTTGAAGGCGAATAGGTATTAACTATTACTTTTAAACTATCGTGAAAATCTTGCAAAAGATCGATTACTTCTCCTTGACTCAAAAAGGCATTAACCTCATCTACAGGATACATTTCACCTAATCCTGCTGTTGGCAACTGTTCAATGGCGGCACCTTCAAAAACTAGATTTGTTAATGAGTCTGTATAATTTATATCCCAGGGCACACCTTGTAGTGGTGTTCCTCTCCATAAAGAACGATATTCTCCAGCCCATTCTACATCTGTTTTAGAACGCTCTAATAATTTAAGAGCGGTGAAATAAGCATCATAGGTATTGCCACCATCTTCGTGTGTCGTATAAGCCCGTAAGAAGAATTTATCTTTTTGCCTTACTTCCACTTTTCCTTGATAAAATTTCAAGCCATTTAAGCTAAAACGGTTGTCTCCTTGATAAACTGTCGTTCCTGTACCATAATTTCCGCCTACAATTAATTCTGTATTAGAAGTTAATTTGTAGTGAATGGCAGCGTTTGTTTTAAGGTTTTTAGTATCGTAATTAACAATATCCGCTTCTTTATAACCTGTACGATAAAAACGTCCTAAACCTGGAGATTGACGAATATCATTGGCTGTTCTACCTGCATCGAAAATAGAGCCAAAAGACTCATCTCCATAGATATTGACAGCATCATATCCACCTGGATTGTCTGTACCAACATAATCCGCAGGATCTTCTTGATAGACTTCATCAAAATTATCTGCTTCCCAATCATTGGCAGTAAGGTAAGATAAGTTAAGTTTGAAGGCTAATTTTTCTTTTCCATCTTTGTCGGAAAAAGCGTGGGCAAATCGCACTGCTCCTTCTAATAAGCTACGCTCTCCTGCTTTGGCTGAAAGTGATAAACCTTGATGCAAGAAAGGATCTCTTGTATTCATACTAATTACCCCATTAAAGGCATTGGGTCCGTAGTAGGCAGAGTTTGCTCCTACAACGATTTCGACTTTTTGGACATCTAACTCAGGTGATCCCAAGAAATTTCCTAAGGAAAAGTTGAGTCCTGGTGCTTGGTTATCGACACCATCTATCGTTTGTAAGGAACGGACGGGGCTTGTACTGTTGAATCCCCTTGTGTTGATAATGGTAAAACCTAAACTTGCGGAGGTCTGATCGACGCCTTTCAAATTACCCAATCCCTCGTAAAAACTTGCGGCAGGGGTTTCTTTGATGGCGATGATGTCCAAAGCCTCGATTGTTTGCGCCGACTCTTGGTTTTTTTCTGAAATTCGCCTTGCTTTTACTTCGACGACATCCAACTCAACACCGCCAGCTTCAGACATTTGTATTTTAATCTTTTTGCTGGGATCATCTATCGTAATTTCAATATCTTCAAAACCTATGTAGGTTGCAACCAGAACATAGGGCGGTTCTTCTATAACAGAAATCGCAAAATTCCCATCCAAATCCGTAGTCGCTCCAACGGTTGTACCTTTGATAACAACATTTGCAAATGATAACGGCTCCCCTGTTTCTTTATCTTTTAAAGTGCCTGTCAAGGTTCGTTGCGCCAATAAGTCTTGTGCAATGAACAAGACAAAACAGACTAACAAGCTGATTTTCAATGCATTGTACCAGTATTTCATATATGTTTTCTTTTTTTTAGCTGAGGAGTGCTAAAGCAATAACTTACAACATTTGTCTTCTATATATTTATTTTATTAAAGCATCGAACTGCTCATATATGAATAAATATCATCGACAAAACTGTTATAACTTATTCTTCAACCATTCCTTAAAAGAGGTTGTGTAATTTTTTTCATGCGTTAATTGTGTCATGCAAACACTTAAATTACACAGCTTCTTGCAAAAAAAGAAAAGTTTCTCCAAAAAAGTGTCATTTTAACAATAAAATTAGAGAATTGGTCGATTTAGATGTTTTCAAAAATCATAACAAAACAAATTATATCATTAATAAAGTTATTATTTTAGGTACAGATAATTAAGCGTTCTATCCTTTCAAAATAGACTCGATAGTAGCGATAGGTCGGATTTAGATGTAAGGCATTTTGAAAATGCCTTGCATCTCCGACCTTTAGCGTATAGCGAGACCATGCTGCACGACGGAGCACTCTACCGTTCTCTCCTAAAAAAAAATCTTAAAATAAAAACGAATATACTTTGAAAAACGTTGCTTGGTGGGATGATTTAATTTTTGACTCATTGACTTATCGAATCAAAGTGACATTGCCTTTTTGGGTGAGGACTTGGGTGTCGCCTTCAAAGGAGTATTCGATGAAGTAGAGGTAGACGCCCAATTCTTGTTCGACGCTTTTGTAGGTGCCGTCCCAACCTGTGTCGGGATTGCTTGAGGCGAAAACTTGCTTGCCCCAACGGTTGTAAATCGTCAATTCCATCTCGGATAGATTGTTGTTGAGGGGTTTGAAAGAGTCGTTTACGCTGTCTTCGTTGGGGGAAAATGCGTTGGGGAGCAATAGCTCGAAACCTTCGATATTGACGGTGACGGTATCGACGGCTTTACACGCATTTTCGTCAATGACTTCGATGGTGTAGGTAATCGTGGTTGTGGGACTTGCATCGACATCAAGGCATGTGGTACAATCTAAACCCGTCGCAGGAAACCATGTGATGCCATCAATCATCGCCCCTTGATAGGTTGGATTGAGCATCGCCGTTTCGCCTGATTGGAGGAAGGCGTCAGGGCCTGCATCTAAGAATGGATTGCCTGCTGCTAAGGCAAAAGGACGAAGGGTATAATCGTTCCAACCATAAATTTCTAAAACGTTGAATCCTACATCGGTATATTCGGTGGGCGCATCGGTATTTTCCCAACGAGGTTGATTTTGCCAGTGGGCGATTCTGTTCCATGCGCCATCGTCGCCTGCTTCAAAAAACATGGCTAAGTCGGCTGCATTTGTTCCGTTACTTCTATAAATGTGGTGATAAAATAAGGGATTGATTTGACACAATTCTTCGGTGTCTAAATTGTCTCGATTGTAGGTATCATTGTTAGGGTCATTGTTCGCTAAACGCACGCCAAAAGTATGTGGATCGCTTGCGGTTGGGGTCATCAAAATAGGTCGATACCGAAAGGTGCCTATACTGGAACCTGTCGGAAAAATATACGGGTCGGTACTATTCGTATTCCGATACAAGGCGCCATCGCCCAAACTACTCACAAAACCGATGTTTCTTAAAATGGCATTGGCATCTACACTCGTTACATTCATATCATTAAAGTCTGTCGCCAATTCGACATCATTTAGGTTCAAGATATTGGTCACAAATGCATCAATGGTTTGTCTTTTGATGCCTGTTCCATTTAGGTTCAACGTATAAAAAGTAGTTACGTTTGTACCACTGATTAGCTGATTGCCTCCATTCAATAAAACGGTGCTTTGGTCGGCTGTAAAAGTGTTGTTATTGTACCAATCGCCTTTGACTTCGTAGAGTCCTGTACTCGCTCCAAAGCCTGTCATTGTCTCGTCATTTGTCACATCGCCCTCTATAAAAAAGAATCCTGCATTGTCAATATTGCCTGCTTGATTGTGTACGTCTCCTGCTAAAATGGCTACGGTACCTCCTTGATTTACAGTTATTTGCGCTCCATTATTATACAGCAATGTCTGTGCATTTATGGAAATACAAAACAAGACTAAGCAACAATGTATTAAACTCTTTATTTTCATTTTATTTTCTTTTTGGAGACAACGGTTTGTCTTTCATCGTTACGGATGGTCCCGCTGTTCGTTCTTATGGTGGCTTGCCTGCGCTACGGGCAGACACATGGGTCTGCCCCTACACGCCCCATGCCACCATACCACTGCCATCGGGTCTATTTTGGATGGTCTTTACCTTTTTAGTTTTTGGTTTTTTTGGTTTTTTTGGTTTTGTAGTTGCAGAAACCACAAGGCCTTGAATCACGGATTTTTATGGATTTTTGGGATTGTACAGATTTTGATTTCGTTTGATGAATCAGTCTCTACAAACCACAAAAACTACTTAAACCACAAAAACTACAACCTATTCTTCGATTTGTAACATGGCTTCAATTTTCTTTAAACGTTCTTCTAAGAGTGCTGATTTTTCAGCTTTGGCTTTTAAATCATTTATTTCTTTTTGTTGTGCATCAATCGTTTGTTGTTGTTGCTCAATTAAAGTTTTTTGATCTCTGGTACGTTTTTCTAAAGCGTGGATAGCGGTAAAGTTGATGCCCATCATATCTGCACTTGCAATGAGTGTATCACAACCAATAAGCCCTACTCCATCGTTACCAAATGCTTTAAAGAAATCTTGTGCCATTGGACCATAGTGTCTAAAAGTGCGCTCGTCTTGCCCCTTATAATTCCATGTTCCTAATTTTTTGAATCCTGCCACTTTTCTCAATAGTTCTTCCTCATCTAATTTCAAGAAATTTTCTTTTTTGGTAGAATCTGAAATAGCTGCCCAAGAACTGCCCCCTGCTGGCATAATCGCTCCTAATTGTGGAACGGATGCTGCATCTGTTATAAATTTGAACCCACCAGATGCTCTTGCAACAAATTGATTGTCTGCATCTGCCACCAATGTAGGGGCAAAAGCATCGGAATCGCCAAAGAAGAAACAACCGTTATAATTTGTGCCTACCCCTGCATTTTGTTGTATATTAGAACCAAATGCAATGTTGTTGTTGCCTCCTAAAACAATATTGCTTCCCATTGCTACATTATTTGCTCCATTCAATTGTACTCCTTGAAATGGTCCATTTGCATTACCAAAACCAAAAGAATTGTTTGCTGATTGAGCAATAACAGTATTTGATCCCATACCTACTGAGTTTGGGCTATTAACATTAACAAAATTACCTGATGCAAAAGAATTATTTGCTGTATTTGTAACTGAAATATTATCACCAACACCCACAGAATTATCACCCTCTACACTCACATTCATTCCACCGATAGCCACAGAATTACTGCCATCTACACTCACATTGTCTCCAACTCCTAAGCTTCCAATGATTTGCACAGGACCTGCGTCGGCTGTGATGGTACTTCCTGCACCTGGTCCGCCTTCATCGTATGCCATATCTAAGGTGTTGTGGGCAAAAGCAGCTCCTAAGTCTACCATCACTGTATTTCCATTAGAAATAGAGATGCTTAACATACTATTGTCTTCATCAAAAGTAAAATCTTCTAATAGTTGTTCATCTGTATCCATACCGCCTGCTAAATCACTTAAATCTACCATCACTGTATTGCCATTTTCTATCATGATACTCAAGATATTTGTTGTTGGGTC
>ENA-ORXM01005182-ORXM01005182.1-marine-metagenome-genome-assembly--contig:-NODE-5182-length-10581-cov-3.191451_pt1 | contig 10581 bp, 7 predicted proteins | sample MGYA00237867_ERZ511480 | MGnify/ENA primary metagenome ERZ511480 (study PRJEB26309, sample SAMN06266103) | marine metagenome | isolation source: Algal blade | place: United Kingdom:Sidmouth, United... | reverse complement strand
TCTCATGGTGTCGTTTGTTCTTGCTTTGTTTTAACGGGAGAGCGGATGCACTGGACCTGGACGATAGCGGTGGAGAGACAGCACAAGGCATTGCGATGGATCGCGATGGTGATGTTCTCGATGGCCGGTCTGGCGTCCGGTGCGGTGGTGGCGACCCTGCCGAGGCATGTGCATGGCGCGATCCTGCGATACCTGCGACCGGCGGAATCGGCCATGCGGCGCTTGATCGCGATGGCGATCCGGATCGAGGAAGCCTCGGGGGTGCCGTTCGTCTGGACACTGCCGGTGTCGAAACGGCGGCGCAAGCGAGGGAAATGCAAGGGTGGTGGATCGGTCGGGTCGGACAACGTGCCTGCCTTTGCGCTGTTCGATGCACGGCACGATGTCGATCCGAAACGCAAGCGCGCGCCGGGATCGGGGCCGCGCATCCGCTATCTCGATGAACCCTACGATCCGGCCTATGACCGCAAGGTGCCGATGCCGGACGATCCGGTTTCGGCGCGGCGGTTATGCCTGCGGTTGCTGACGCTGAAAGCGGCGCTCGACGATCTGCCGGGGCAGGTGCGGCGGCTGAAGCGCGCACTGGCCCGCGCCTCGCGCAGATTCCCCGTGCCGATGCGGCGGGGGCGTCCTCCCGGTCATCGAACGAAGGGGCGGGAACCCATCGACGACATCCTGTCGGAATGCCAGACGATGGCGCTCTGGGCGCTGGAACCGGCGGATACGTCGTGACGGGTTTTCGGTCGGTGCCAGGATCCGTGCCCCTCCCTCGTGCGCGGCGGGAGGCGGTTCGGTGTGGGCGACGTGTGGGGGGAAAAGCTCGATTGCAGGCAGATTCCCGCAATCGCGGGAATGATATCGTAAATGCTGAAAATAGTGGTGAGCGGGGTGGGGATCGAACCCACGGCCAGCTGATTAAAAGTCAGCTGCTCTACCACTGAGCTACCCGCCCTCACCGACCGAAAATCCGCAAGGCGGGGTGCTTTCGGTCCGGCGGAAACTAGGGGCGAGGGGCGGCGGGGTCAAGCGGGGTTTTCGCTGTTTCACGTCGAAATTCAACCTTTCCTCCGCGACATCTTCTCAGGCCTTTGGCGCGAAGCCCCGAGGCCGAGCGAGGATCAGGAATCGGGGAGAATGATCGGGGCAACGGCGTCCGACGTCAGGCCGTCGCCGAACATCGAGCCGATGGCGTCTGCGATCTGCGCGATCTGTGCATTTTCCGGGAACCGGGTACGCGCATCCTCGATCACCGCGAGCGAGACGACCTGCCCGAAGTCGTTGCCGATCTCCGCACCCTTCTGGATGCACAGCCCGGCACCACTCGTCGCCTCTTCCGTGTCGGCTTCAGGCACGTCCTGCTTTTGGAAACGTCTTTGATAATAGGCACTCGCATGTGCGGCCCCGACCAGGTGCAGGATCGTCGCCTCGCTGGTAAATCCATCATACAGCCGTTCGAGTCGCGCCAGAGCGTCCTCGACGCGGTTCCATTCTCGCGCCTCGCCTGCGCGGCTTACGATATTGGTACAGGCCTTTGCTTCTTCGAGTGCGATCTGAGGATCGTGGTCGAATGTCTTTCGGAGTGCATCGAGTCTGTCGAAGGCGTCCTCGACGCGGTTCCATTCTCGCGCCTTGCCTGCGTCATTGACGATATTGGTACAGGCCATTGCTTCGTGGAGTGCGATCTGAGGATCGTGGTCGAATGTCTTTCGGAGTGTATCGAGTCTGTCGAAGGCGTCCTCGACGCGGTTCCATTCTCGCGCCTCGCCTGCGTGATTGACGATATTGGTACAGGCCTTTGCTTCTTCGAGTGCGATCTGAGGATCGTGGTGAAATGTCTTTCGGAGTGTATCGAGTCTGTCGAAGGCGTCCTCGACGCGGTTCCATTCTCGCGCCTCGCCTGCGCGGCTTACGATATTGGTACAGGCCATTGCTTCGTGGAGTGCGATCTGAGGATCGTGGTCGAATGTCTTTCGGAGTGCATCGAGTCTGTCGAAGGCGTCCTCGACGCGGTGCCATGCGCGCGCCTCGCCCAGAGTGCTCATGAGATCGACGGCGAGGCGCGAATAGCGAAAGGCGGCGTCGCGGCCCGCTTCGGGGCGGGGCGCGAGAAAATGGAGGTCGGCGATGCGGGCCTCGAAATCGCGCAGGCAGCGCAGGACGAAGATGGCGGCTCCGTCATCCGGCTGGCCCATCGCCGCGTCGATAAGCTGGGCGCATCGGAACGGCGCGGCATCCAGCATCGTCAGGGCGAACCATTCCCCCAGAAGATCGGGTTCGAGTTCGCCAAAGCCGGTCGCCGTGCCGCCGATGGCCGTCATCGCGGGATCGGTGGCCGGATTGCCATTCGGGGGCAGGTCGGGGAGGTGGCAGGCCAGGGCTTCGGGCAAGGTGTCGTAGGCCTCGACCGACAGGCCGAGGGACATGCAGGACAGCGTCAGCAGCAGTTCATGTTCCGGCCCGGCCCCCGCCGGTCGCCAGAAGCTCGTGCGCTGCCGGTCGATCAGGTCGGCGAGGACGGCTTCGCGGTCGGGGAGCGAGTCCGGTGTGCTGGACTGAATCATCCATTCGGCAGCGGCGAGGGCGAAGAGGGGGCGGGGGAGGGGGATCGCTTGGGTTTCGGAAACCAGATGCGGGCGCGGGTCGATGGCCGCCGCCGCCGCGTAGAGGGTTTTCGGGTCGGGTGGGTCCATCCCCTCCCGCGTGAACCGCTCGGCCATCAGGGCGACGATGCCCTCCGGCGGGGTGCGGGGCAGGCGGTACGGACCATCGCCCGCCGCATGGCCCTTCACCGCCTCGGTCGTGGCCCCGGCGGGGAAGGCACGGGTGAACCAGTCACCCTGACTTTCCCGCTCCAGCAGCAGGACGCGCACGGGATGATCGTAATCCGCATGGCGCGCCTGCATCGCCTGCATCAGGTCGCGCACCTTTTCCGGCTCCCGCGCCGGATAGTCGATGACCATGAGCGTCGGCCTGTCGGGACGCCAGCGTCCGGGATCGAAACCCTGCAATTCCCGTTGGCCCAGCGCCCCGGCATTCCAGCCGCGCTCGCTCCTGAGCCTTTCCGAGAATGCCAGGGCGAGCCGGGTCTTGCCCTCGCCGCCTTCGCCGGTCATCAGCAACCATCGGAAGCGGTTCGGGCCAGTTGCACGGGAGATATCGCCCGCCAGCGCCTGATCGAGCGTATCGAGCGGCCCTTCGCGTCCGTGCAGATCGTATCCGGCATTGTATTTGAGACGGGCGATGACGGATTGCTTGGCCCGGTCGGTCGTCTGGAGGTTCCAGCCCAGCACGGGCTGGTTGGCGCTGTTGTCCCTGAAATATGCCGTGATTTCCGTGGACAGGTCCGTGAGCGTGGCATCCAAGCCGTCGAAGCGCCCGGCGGTGTAGAGGTCACGGATCACGTCGGCTTCGGTGCCTTCGTCGACCGAGATGGCTTCGGGCGGAATACCCCGTTCGCGCAGGTCGGCCAGCATCGCCTCCTTCACCGCGTCGCGGTCGCCCGATGCGACGTTCAGCGCGACGATGCGGTCGAGGACGGTGCGGATCGCGGGGCGCGTCTCCATCTGGCGTTTCAGCCATGCCGCGCCGGAATCTCCGATGAAGCTGGACGTGCCGAGGACCGCCTTGCGAAGGCAGAAGACGACCGCGTGACTGAGGGGCGGCTTGCACCCGCTCTCTTCGAGCAGGGCAAGGCAGGCAGCGCGGAAATCCGCGTCGTCGAGCATTGCCACGAGCGGGGAATCGATACCCGCCCCGAACCATGCTTCGATACCTTCCCCGGCCATGTCACGCCCCTTTCGCGTAGCCCAGGTCCTTGAGCGTCACCGTGATCTCGTCGAGGACTGCCGGGTCTTCGATCGTGGAGGGCATGTTCCAGGGGGTGTCGTCGGCGATGGAGACCATGGTGGCGCGGAGGATCTTGCCGGAGCGGGTTTTCGGCAGGCGCGCGACGATGCCGACCTTCTTGAAGGCGGCGACGGGGCCGATGGTCTCGCGGATGCGTTTGACGCATTCGGCGGCGATCTCCTCATGGGGGCGGTCGGTGCCGCCCTTGAGGCAGACGAGGCCCACGGGGGACTGGCCCTTCAACTCGTCGGCCACGCCGATGACGGCACATTCGGCCACGTCGGGATGGCGGGCCAGCGCCTCCTCCATCTCGCCGGTCGAGAGGCGGTGGGCGGCGACGTTGATGACGTCGTCGGTGCGGGCCATGATCTTGAGGGTGCCGTTTTCCTTCATCCCCGCATCGCCGGTCTCGTAATAGCCGGGGAAGGTGGCGAGGTAGCTGGACTGGTAGCGTTCGTCCGCGTTCCACAGCGTCGGCAGGGAGCCGGGGGGCAGGGGCAGCTTGACGCAGATCGCCCCCAGGGTGCCGTCCTCGACTTCGGTGCCGCCCTCGTCGAGGATGCGGATGTCGTAGCCGGGCATGGCCACCCCCGCCGAGCCGACGGGGATGTCGAGCAATTCGATGCCCGAGGGGTTGCCCGCGATGGTCCAGCCGGTCTCGGTCTGCCACCAGTGGTCGATGACCGGGACGTTCAGCTTCTCGGCGGCCCATTCGACGGTGGCCGGGTCCGCGCGCTCGCCCGCGAGGAAGAGGGTGTGGAAGCAGGAGAGATCGTATTTCGCGATGAACTCCCCTTCGGGGTCTACCTGCCGGATGGCGCGGATGGCGGTGGGGGCGGTGAAGAGAGCTTTCACGTCATGCTCGGAGATCACGCGCCAGAAGGTGCCTGCGTCCGGGGTGCCGACGGGCTTGCCCTCGAAGAGGACCGTGGTGCATCCGGCGATGAGCGGGGCATAGACGATATAGCTGTGGCCCACGACCCAGCCGACATCGGAGGCGGCCCAGAAGACGTCGCCGGGGTCGAGATCGTAGATGTTCTTCATGGTCCAGTTGAGGGCGACGAGATGGCCGCCATTGGCGCGGATGACGCCCTTGGGCTTTCCGGTCGTGCCGGAGGTGTAGAGGATGTAGAGGGGATCGGCCCCGCCGACGGGCACGCACTCGGCCTCGTCGGCCCGTGCAACGGCCTCGTCCCAGTCGTGGTCGCGGCCCGGCACGAGGTCGGCGGCGAGTTGGGGGCGCTGCTTGATGAGGACGGATTCGGGCTCGTGGTCGGCGAGGGCGATGGCCCCGTCGAGCAGGGGCTTGTAGGGAACCGTGCGGTTCGGCTCCAGCCCGCAGGAGGCCGCGATGACGGCCTTTGGCGTGCAGTCGTCGATGCGCACGGCCAGCTCGTTGGAGGCAAAGCCGCCGAAGACGACCGAATGGACCGCACCGATGCGGGCGCAGGCGAGCATGGCGATGACGGCCTCGGGAATCATCGGCATGTAGATGAGGACACGGTCGCCCTTGGTCACGCCAAGCTCGAGGAGCGCGCCGCCGAGTTTGGCGGTTTCCGCTTGCAGTGCGCGATAGGTGAGGGTCCGCTTGCCGTCGGTGATGGGCGAATCGTGGATGATGGCGGGCTGATCCCCGCGACCGGCCTCCACATGCCTGTCCACCGCATTCCAGCAGGTGTTGCAGGTGGCATCGGCGAACCAGCGATAGAAGGGCGGGTTCGCGTCATCCAGCGCGGCGGAGGGGGGGGTGATCCAGTCGACCCCTTCGGCGGCCTCCATCCAGAAGCCCTCGGGATCGGTTTTCCAGCGATCGTAGACTACCCCGTAGCGTCCCATGATATGCGTCCCCTTCATTGCATCGCGGTCAGACGGGGTTTTCTCCGATGCGCAGGGTCGGGGCAAGGAGAAAGCGCCCCGGCGTCAGTCGACCGCCTGCCGCGCGATCCACCAGATCGCGCCGTTCCCGTCGGCGATGCCGCCGCGATAGTCGCCGTCACCCTTGTCGAGCGGGGCCTGCACGACCGTGCCGCCCGCCTGTCGAGCGCGGGCGAAAGCGGCATCCATGTCGGGCACGTAGAGATGGACGCTGGTGTCGGGGCCTTCGGGCATCTCGCCCATCATCACGACGCCGTCGTCGATGCGGGCCTCGGCGTGTTCGATGCTGCCGTCCTGCCGCGCGATCACGCGCAGGCGCGTCGCGTCGAAGACGGTTTCGAGGAAGCGCAGCGTCCGCTCGGCATCGCGGACGATGAGGTAGGGGGAGACGCTGGGATATCCGTCGGGTTTCCAGGCCATGTGATTCTCCGGTTTTCAGGAACCGAGCGCCCGGACGACATCGTCGGGGGTGGCGGCGATGCGGACGCCGGTGGATTCGAGAAGCGCCGTCTTCTGGGCGATGGAGCCGGAGCCGAGGACGGAAACGGTGCCCGCATGGCCCATGCGGCGGTCTTCGGGGGCATGGCGGCCGACGAGCAGGGCGACGACGGGCTTGCCATAGGGTTCGGCAGCGAGGAAATCGGCGGCCTCCTCCTCCTGCACGCCGCCGAGTTCGCCGATGAGGACGACGGCCTCGGTATCGGGATCGTCGCGGAAGAGGGCGAGGCATTCGGCGAAGCCGATGCCGTGGATCGGGTCTCCGCCGACGCCCACCGTGGTGGATTGGCCAAGGCCCGACGCGCTGAGGCGGGCGACGACTTCGCTGGTGAGGGAGGCGGAGCGGGCGGCGATGCCGATGCCGCCGGGGGCCGCGTCGGCAGTGGACATGACGCCCAGTTTGCGCGCGCCGGGGATCAGGATGCCCTGGGAGTTCGGGCCGACGAGGGCCGTCCGGCCGCCGCGCAGGGCATCGCGGACGCGGACCATGTCGAGCACGGGAACGCGCTCGGTCACGCAGACGAGCGTGGGGATGGCCGCTTCGATGGCCTCCAGCATCGCGGCGGCGGCCACGGGAGCGGGGGCCATGACGATGCTGGCGGTCGGGGAGGTTTCGGTGACGGCCTCGGCGACGGTGCCGAAGACGGGCAGGCCGAGATGGGTCGTGCCGCCCTTGCCGGGGGTGACGCCCGCGACGTAGCCGCCGGTGTCGCCCGTGCCGTATTCCATCGCGAGGCGGGTGTAGAAACTGCCTGCCCTGCCGGTCATGCCCTGCACGAGGATGCGGGTATCGGGAGCGATCAGGATGGGCATCGGGCGACCTCCGCGACGGCAAGGCGGACGGCTTCGGTCATGTCTCCGGGGATGATGCACGGCACCGGGAGGGCCGTGGCTGCGTCCCGCGCTTCCTGCGCGTTCTGGCCCGCGACGCGGAAGATGATGGGAAGGGACCGGTCGCGCCCCTCCATCGCCAGCGCGAGGGCGTCGCTGATGCGGTCGCAGGTGGTCATGCCGCCGCCATGGACGTTGACGAGCAGGACGCGGACGCCCGGATCGTCGAGCAGCAGGCCGATGCCGGTGGCGATCTGGTCGGCGGTTGCCATGGTGCGGATGTCCATGAAGTTGGCGGGGCGACCACCTGCTTCGATCACCATGTCATGCGTGGCCAGCCCCAACCCGGCCCCGTTGACGACCAGCCCGATCTCGCCGTCCATCTTGACGAAGTTGATCTCGTTGGCCTGCGCCAGCAATTCGGTGGCATCGGCGCGGGCCGTATCGCCCAGGGCGGCGAGGTCTGGATGGCGGAAGAGAGCGTTGCCGTCGAGGATGACCTTGGCGTCGATGGCGGTGGCCGTGCCGTCTTCCATCAGGGCCAGCGGGTTCACCTCGATCAGGGTCGCGTCGCTGTCGACGAAGGCGCGCACGAGCGATTCGACCACGGCCAGGACGGCCCCCGCATGGCCGTCGGGGACGCCGAGCATGTCGAGGAACGCGGCGAGGGCGGCCGGGTTGTGGCTGCCATCCGCCGCGAGGGGATATTTCTGGATCATGGCCGGAGCGGCGGCGGCATTCTCTTCGAGATCGGTGCCACCTTCCGCTGCGGCAAGAAGGGTCGGGACGGCGCGGCGCTGGTCGATGATGAGGGAAAGGTAGAACGAGCGGGGAAAGCGGAGCGCGCGCTCGACATAGACTTCGTGCACCGTCTCGCCCCGGCTGCGCGTCTGGGCCGTGACGAGGTCGGTGCCGAGCATGGCGGCAGCGTGGCTGCGCGCTTCATCAGGCGTATGCGCGATGCGGACGCCCCCCGCGAGACCGCGTCCCCCCGCATGGATCAACGCCTTTACCGCGACCGGCCCGCCGAGCGTGGTGGCATGATCGGCGGCCTCCTGCGGCGAACGGGCGACATGCCCCTCGGGCAGCGGCACACCGTAACGGGCCAGCAGATCCTTGGCATGGGCCTCATGCAGGTACATCGACGCGCTCCGTCTGGTGCGAAAGGCCATGTCGCGAAAGGACGTTGACCGTCGGGGTTAGTGGCGTATGGTATACCACATAACCGAGTCGGGACAAGGCGACATCCAGGAATGGCCAGCACGCTCAACCTTCGGCCCGTGGACGGGACTTTCAGTCTCGGCGACCATATCTACGGCGTGTTGCGCGAAGCAATCCTCAATATGAACGTCTACGACCCCGGCACCGATCTGCGCCTGGACGAGCGGGCGCTGTCGGATGCCCTGAAGATTTCTCGGACCCCCGTGCGCGAGGCGCTGGTGCGGCTGGAGCAGGACGGTTTCGTCGAGGTGCGGGCGCGCAAGGGTGTCTACGTGCTGCGCAAGTCCCATGGCGAGATCATGGAGATGATCACGGTCTGGGCGGCGCTGGAAAGCATGGCGGCGCGACTGGCGACCGAACGCGCGAGCGATGAGGAAATCGCAAGTCTGCGCGCCATGGCAGGGCGTTTCGGCAGCGACGATGCCAAGGCCCATATCGAGGAATACTCCGAGTCGAACATCGCGTTCCACCAGCGTATTCTCGAACTCTCGCAATGCATGATGCTCAAGACCATCGCGGACGGTCTGTTCATGCATATGCGGGCGGTGCGCCGCAAGGCGATGGCCGAGAAGGATCGCTCCTCGCGTTCGGTGGCCGAGCATATCGGGATCATCGAGGCGCTGGAGGCGCGCGATGCCGACCGTGCCGCACGGGAAACGCGCGAACACACGATGAGACTGCACGACCATGTGCGCGACACATGGGTCGATCTCGACGAAGTAAAAAAGAAAAATGCAGCGGGCTAGTGTGAAAGGCGATCAGGTTGCGTGACGATGTGCAGGGAAAATGCCCACTGTCGGGGCAATTTCCTGCTCGATTTGATCGTCTTTCACACTGAAGAACCGCACGGGAGAGAAAACGATGTCTGCGACTGCACAAGCGGTATCCGAATTGCCCGACGAGGGCGGCGACAAGACGGATGGCTTTCACCTGCTGATCGATGCCCTGAAGCTGAACGGGATCGAGACGATCTACAACGTTCCCGGTATCCCGATCACCGATCTGGGGCGCTATGCACAGGCGCAGGGAATGCGGGTCATCTCGTTCCGGCACGAGCAGCACGCGGGCTATGCCGCCTCCGTCGCCGGGTTCCTGACGAAGATGCCGGGGGTCTGCATGACCGTTTCGGCACCGGGGTTCATGAACGGCCTGACGGCGGTGGCGAATGCGACGACGAATTGCTGGCCGATGATCCTGATTTCCGGCTCGTCCGAACGCGAGGTCGTCGATCTGGCGCAGGGCGATTACGAGGAAATGGATCAGCTTGCCATCGCGCGGCCCTTCTGCAAGGCGGCGTATCGGCTGACCTACGCGCAGGATATCGGGATTGCGGTTGCGCGGGCTATCCGGTCGGCGGTCAGCGGTCGTCCCGGTGGCGTCTATCTGGATATTCCCGGCGCGATGCTGGGGCAGGTGATGGATGCGGTCGAGGGGCAGAAGACGCTGGTGAAGGTGATCGACCCGGCCCCGAAGATGCGCCCCTCCGATGATGCGGTGGCCCGTGCCATCGGCGTGATGAAGGAGGCGAAACGCCCGCTGATCGTGATCGGCAAGGGCGCGGCCTATGACCAGTCCGACGACGTGATCAAGCAATTCGTCGAAAAATCCGGCTATCCCTTCCTGCCGATGTCGATGGCCAAGGGCATCCTGCCCGATACGCACCCCCAATGCGCATCCGCCGCCCGGTCGCTGGTGCTCAAGGAATCCGATGTCGTCATCATGATGGGCGCGCGGATCAACTGGCTGCTCAGCCATGGCAAGGGCAAGCAATGGGGCGAACCGGGGGGCAAACGCTTCATCCAGATGGATATCGAGCCGGAGGAAATGGACTCGAACGTCGAGATCGCCGCGCCGCTGGTGGGGGATGTCGGCTCGTGTACCCAAGGGCTGCTGGATGCGATGGACGGGGAAGGGATTTCCCCGCCGAAGGAGTGGCTCGATCAGGTCCACACCAAGGCCGAAGCGAACATGCAGAAGATGTCCACCCGGCTGCAGAACAACAACCACCCGATGGATTACCACTCCGCGCTGGGCGTGCTGAAGCAGGCGATCAACGACCGGCCCGATACGATCCTCGTGAACGAGGGCGCGAACACGCTGGATCTCGCGCGGTCCATCGTCAATATCCACAAGCCGCGCCACCGCATCGACGTGGGGACGTGGGGCGTGATGGGCATCGGCATGGGCGCGGCCATCGCGGCGGCGGTCGAGACGGGCAAGCAGGTGCTGGCCGTCGAGGGGGACTCGGCGCTCGGATTCTGCGGCATGGAGGTCGAGACGATCTGCCGCTATAACCTGCCGGTCTGCATC
>ENA-ORXM01005181-ORXM01005181.1-marine-metagenome-genome-assembly--contig:-NODE-5181-length-10582-cov-5.306521_pt1 | contig 10582 bp, 2 predicted proteins | sample MGYA00237867_ERZ511480 | MGnify/ENA primary metagenome ERZ511480 (study PRJEB26309, sample SAMN06266103) | marine metagenome | isolation source: Algal blade | place: United Kingdom:Sidmouth, United... | reverse complement strand
TAGAAAGAGTAATTTTCAATTTATTATCTTTTTTATCTAATACAGCCTTAAAAATTGAGCCTTCTGCAGGGTTCTTACTCAAGATAAATTCGGCCAACGGATCTTCAATATATTTCTGGATCGCTCTATGCAAAGGCCTAGCTCCAAATTGTGGATCAAATCCCTTTTCTGAAACAAATTCCTTTGCTTCTTCAGATAGGATCAGCGAGTAGCCCATTCCTTCAAGACGCTTATATAAGTCTCCTAAAGTTATATCAATGATTTTGAAAATATGCTCCTTTTCTAATTTTTGGAAAACAACGATATCGTCAATTCTATTCAAAAATTCTGGTGCAAATACTTTCTTTATAGCTCCTTGAAGGTATGTATTATCATGCTCTTGTTTTGCCTTTTCTGTCATACCAAATTTAATGGTGCGTTCCATATCTTTAATTCCGATATTGGCAGTCATGATAATCAAGGTATTTTTAAAATCAACTTTTCTTCCTAAACCATCTGTGAGTTGACCATCATCCATCACCTGCAAAAGGATACTAAATATATCTCTGTGCGCTTTCTCGATTTCATCTAGAAGAACAACAGAATACGGCTTTCTCCTAACTTTTTCTGTCAACTGTCCTCCTTCCTCATATCCTACGTATCCTGGAGGTGCACCTATCAATCTACTAACAGAAAATTTTTCCATATACTCACTCATATCAATTCTGATAAGAGCTTCTTCTGAATCGAATATATATTTGGCTAAAGCTTTGGCTAATTCTGTTTTTCCAACTCCTGTCGGTCCTAAGAATATGAATGAGCCAATTGGTTTTGATGGATCTTTCAAACCAATTCTATTTCTCTGAATTGCTTTAGTTACTTTCTGGATCGCTTCATTTTGACCGATGATATATTTCTCTAGATCATCAGACATGGATACAAGCTTGGAGGACTCACTTTGAGCAACTCTATTTACCGGGATACCGGTCATCATAGCAACCACTTCGGCAATATCGTCTTCTTCTACAGGATATCTTTTCGTCTTTGATTCTTCTTCCCATTCTACCTTCGCAAACTCAAGTTGTCTAACCAATTTACTTTCATCATCACGAAGATCTGCCGCCTTTTCATATTGTTGATTTTTAACGGCCTGATTTTTAAGATCTTTCAATGCTTCGATCTTCTTTTCAAGGTCTTCAATATGCTTCGGTACATGGATGTTTTTTAGGTGAACTCTTGCACCCACTTCATCCAGTACATCTATTGCTTTGTCTGGTAAAAATCGATCACTAATATATCTATCACTCAACTTGACACATGCTTCAATAGCATCGTCAGAATAATTAACATTGTGGAATTCTTCATACTTCATTTTAATATTGTGGAGTATATTGACAGCCTCTTCCGCTGACGGTGGATCAATGAGTACTTTTTGGAATCTTCTATCCAGAGCGCCATCCTTTTCTATATGTTGTCTATACTCATCCAATGTTGATGCTCCTATACATTGCAATTCTCCTCTAGCCAAAGCTGGTTTGAAAATATTTGAAGCATCTAAAGAACCAGTAGCTCCACCCGCACCCACAATGGTATGAATTTCATCTATAAAAAGGATCACATCTCTCGACTTTTCCAATTCATTCATGATCGCTTTCATTCGCTCCTCAAATTGCCCCCTGTATTTTGTTCCTGCAACTAAAGCTGCAAGGTCTAACATGACAATCCTTTTGTTGAAAAGAGTTCTTGAAACCTTCTTCTGATTAATTCTCAAAGCCAACCCCTCAACAATAGCCGTTTTACCAACTCCTGGTTCTCCAATCAAAATAGGATTATTCTTTTTCCTTCTACTTAAAATTTGTGAAACTCTTTCTATCTCTGTTTCTCTACCTATGATTGGGTCAAGTTTGCCTTCTTCTGCCAATCTAGTCACATCTCTACCAAAATTGTCAAGTACAGGTGTTCTAGATTTTGAATTTCCTTTTCTTGAATACCTTCCTGATTGAGATTCCTCTTCATACTGCTCTTCTGGATCTGAGGATGCTCCATAAACATCTGGATATTGGAAATCTTGTTCTTGACGAACATATTCAAGCTCAGTTTTGAATATTTCATAGTCAACATCAAACTGACGCAATATTCTTGATGCTAGACTTTCTTTGTGCTTTAGTATAGATAAAAGCAGGTGCTCAGGGCTTATTTCATCACACTTTAACATTTTTGCTTCTAAAAAAGTAACTTTCAGTACTTTTTCAGCATGTTTGTTCAAAGGCAACTTACTTAAACTTGTCTCAGTTTTGGTTGCTGACATGCTTTGTATAGAATCTTCTACTGAAGTTCTCAATTCAGATGAATCAACATCCAAAGAATCTAATACTTTGACAGCTAAACTGTTGTCCTCTTTGATTATACCTAAGAGTAGGTGCTCAGTACCAATATAATCATGACCTAGCCTTAAAGCTTCATCTCGACTTTTGGATATTACCTGCTTTACTTTTGGAGAAAATTTTCTGTTCATCTTCTTGATCTTGGTATTTTATAAATATCTAATTTTTAGAGAAACAAGTATAATGTTTAAATTCCATCTATTTTACTTATTACTGACGTATTTTCAGCTGTTTCTCAGTTGTTTCTCATTATATCTTAGGAAGGAAAATTATGCCATTATACTTCCGACTAACAAAATGTCAGTATTTGACCTTATTTGTCATATTAATGCAACGATTAATAACTAGGAATGTTGAGAAAATCTTCAATTTAAGTATTACTTAACTTTATGATGTTTTAGGATTATTTTTCTAACTTTATGGCAGAATTTATATGAATGAAGTATTCCGCTAACAAACAAGAAAATTTTACTGTTCTCAGTATCCAAGAGGATAACTTGAACGCTGTACTCGCTCCTGATCTAAAATCAGAACTCGTCATCTTGAAAAATGAAGGTGTCAAGAATCTTATCATGGATCTTGAACAAGTACAGTTTGTCGATTCTTCTGGCCTAAGCTCAATTCTTACTGCAAATAGACTTTGGGCAGAAAAAGGCTCTTTCATACTTACTGGAATAAAAAGTGAATCTATTAAAAAACTTATTGAAATCTCTAGATTACAAAACGTTTTTAACATTCTTCCTACAGTACAAGAATCTATCGATTTTGTAATGCTTGAAGAATTGGCCAAGCAAATTGGCGCAGAAGATGATGCAGCTTCTGATAGCTAATAGTTTGCAAACCAAATTATAAACTTTATAACAATAAGTTTTCAGTACTTGGTTTATTTATTTATATTTGCAACAGAGCATGGACGTAAGTTCAAAATTCTAAAAAACCTACCAAATCTACCTAAGCTAAAGATTGCGATTTATCATTGGTGTTTTTATAATACTCAATGTTCTTTTAGTAATGATATTACGTATCGTTGCTATAAAGTTTATTTGCAAAATGTGACATTAAATTTACAGGTGGTTGGGTTCATTTCTTTCTTTTTTTAAACTTTTATGTGGTAACCAGCTATGAATTTTGTCTATATCTTAAATTAAAAGATATGTATCTTATATATATATCTGAGATACTATGTCACATATTATGTTATTTTAAATATGTTGTCAGCACCATAAAATGTATATTTTATTGGAGTTGATGACTAGTTGTTTTACTGGGTTACGAAAATTGATAAAAAATATTGTCGCCAATGACGAAGATTTCGTCTTTATGGCAAGATTTTTGTCTAGAATTAAGAAGAAATAGTGTTACGTTTTTGGCATTTTATAAGAAAATGCAATTTTGGTATAAATGTGACATAGAAATTTGACTATTTGAACACACATACAACTTAAAAACTATGCAACAGTTTTCTAAACGAAGTAGATCTTCAATCTCACTTCGTATGCCTATTTTGAGCCCTAAATCATTAGGGCTATTGCTATTTGGCACACTTATACTTTCCTCATTTATATCTAAGGCCCAAGATTCTAATCCTAAACCTGTAGCATTTAGTGAAACCAAGGTTCAATTTGAGAAAGAAATGTCAGGAGACCAAAAGGGGCTTGGCACCTATACATTTTTATCAAGAAATAACAATACAATTGAGGCACAATACAATTTCGAAAAATCCTCAACTCCTAACCCCTTCAAGATTTCTTATTCCTACGACATTACAAAATCTGAAGATGGAGCCTTATTATTAGATCTAAGCTCGATTGTAGATCCTTTAGAAATGATGATCGACGAATCTATCGAAATAAGATCATCGAAAGACAAAGTCGAATATCCTTCTAATATAAAAACAGGAGCGCTCTTAAAAGAAGTAGATGGTCATTTAGACCTCTACACAAAACAAGGAAAGTTATTCCTTATATATAAGGTATCAATATCAAATCGTAAGGTCGAAAGAAAAGAAACCATCTCTATTGGCTCAAAGTCGGTAGAGGCTTTTGTCATTTCTTATGATTATAGTTTTGAAAAATCTAATAAGTTCGATGTAGTACTCCAAAAATCTGATCAACAAGTTGTTGAATGGTTTCTACCTGGTGTAGGAATTATTAAACAAAATAGATCTGGAGAAAAAGTCATTCAAAATATGAATGATGAAGGAGGTACTGGAAGCTCGGTTGATTTTATTAACTCTAATTCGAGCATCAAGCGCATAGATCAATACTAGAAAGGAAAAAAATTTTAATACAAACACATCACATACAATAGTTTCTCGCACTTAACAACAACCATTTTATTATGAGAAAGTTAATTTTACTCACAATTTTTAATTTAGTCTTAAGCTTCACCTTGTTTGGCAACGGCTATACAGTCACTGGAGGGACCAATCCTGGGAATGGAGCTGCATATCAAATTCACTTGACATCAGATGAATGTGGTACTGCTATAACAACCGAATGCATTGATCCGTCTAATCCAGTTCCACCTACCGGGCATGGATATACGTGGAATGGATCTCACTTTATCCCTGACAATTCCTCGTACCAAAGGGCATCAGGTACTCCTGTAAAGTGTTCTATCAATGGTCCTCCTCATCTTTCCTGCTCTGGCGGGGAATTTATTTGGGAAGGTTCAGAACGGCTAATAGATGGTGGCAATACTATTGAGTGCTTCGCACTACCTATTGCCTTCGCCTCTGCATCAACTATTGATGTCAGCCAAGTAATCACTTACGATGGTTATCATGGTAGAAAAGGAGTGAACCAAGATTGTGAACGTATAAAATTAATATTCAGAAAAAATGGACATGTTGTCGGTTCAACTGGTTATTCTCCTGATCTACAGGATTTTGTAACTGAAGCATATTGGCAAGGCTCTTTAGGAACAGTCAATATTGCTGGTGGTGCTGATGAAGTTTGCGCTGTTCATTATGAAAATGGAACGTATGGTCAAGGAGAATGTGCTTCGGCAAACTCTTTAGATATTACAGGTATTTGTCTAAATATTACTGCTTCATGTGCTCCAGAGTTGACAGTTTGCAACGATGGCTGTTGTGCTATTGAATTGTACGAATGGGCGAATCCAACCGATGTATTTATAAAAACAATTCATCCTGGTCAATGCCATACTGTAGATTCATATGATGGAGCCAAATATAGAGCAGTAGCTCCTGGTTTTGAAACCCATCTATTTGATGAAGACTACATGGTCAATGGTTGTTCTGATCAAACTTGGGATATACACCCAAATTTCTGTGGCAAAGAAGTAGTTGTAACTAACAATGGTTGTTGCCAAATTGAACTATACGATTGGGGTGCAGGTGATGAGTATTTAACCAACTTAAATCCTGGGCAAACAAAGACTGTGCACATAGTTTCTGGAAACAAAATAAGAGCTACAGGTCCAGGTTTCGATAGAGATATCTATGATGAGTCATGGATGGTACCTAACGGTTGCGGCCCTTTTTCTACATCTTTTGCTCCAAACTTTTGTAATAAAACAATTACAGTAACAAACAATGGTTGTTGCAATGCTAAATTATATCATTGGGGTACTGAAATCGGTGATGTGTTTCTAACTGATATTGCTCCTGGTCAAACCGTAAATGTACATGTTCCTTCTGGAGATAAAGTAAGAGCTACTGACGGAACTTCACCTTGGACTGATCTTTTATATGATGCAGATTATATGGTTCCTAATGGTTGTGGACCTTTTAATTGGACAATTAGTCCAAATTGGTGCCCTAAATCAGTCACAGTAATAAACGATGGTTGTTGTGAAATAGAATTATATGAGTGGGGAACTGGTGATGTATTTTTAGAAACATTAGGTGGTGGTCAAACGACTACTGTTCATATTCCTTCTGGCTTAAAAGTAAGAGCAACAGGTCCTGGTTTTGATACGGGCACCTATGATGAATCACAAATGATCCCTGATGGTTGTGGACCTTTTACTTACACATTCTCTCCAGAGTTTTGTGCAACAATTTCTTGTCCAGCCCCTATTACAATAGAATGCGATGAATCTAGAGATCCAGCTAATACTGGCTCTGCTGCAGGGGATTGTGGACCTGCTCCGACTTTTTCAGATGTTTCGGCTGGATCTTGTCCTGAAGTAGTAACTAGAACTTGGACCTATACAACACCAAAAAATGGGTTTGTGAAAACTTGTACCCAAGTAATCACAATAGAAGATACTACAGATCCTATTAATGCAGGAGTTCCTGGTAATCAAACGGTTGAGTGCGATAATGTGCCTGGACAACCTGGTGTAACAGCTTCAGATAACTGTTCTAATCCTACACCGGTTCTAATAGAATCATCTACTCAAGACCCTAATGAAAATAATTGTGGAAACTATGAATATGTGATCACAAGGACATATACAACTACTGATGCTTGTGGAAACTCTGATGTTGATACATATACTATTACAGTTGATGATACTCAAGCACCAACTATTGCTAATCCTGGAGCTCAAGATCAAACAGTAGAATGTGATGGTGATGGAAATACAAACGCTTTGCAAAACTGGATTAATACAAATGCGGGAGCGACTGCAGCTGATAATTGTAGCCCAGTTTCTTGGTCAAACAATTACCCAGGTAGCCTGGATGGTGACTGTGCAGAAACTGGAGATATCACAGTGATATTTACTGCTTCTGATGTTTGTGGAAATACTTCTACTACAACTGCATCATTTACTATTGAAGATACAACCATCCCTAATATTGGTACTGCTGCTTCTAATCAAATCGTAGAATGTGACGGCGAAGGAAATCAAGCTGCTTTGGACGCTTGGTTAGATTCAAATGGTGGCGCTGCTGCAACAGATGTCTGTGGTGGTATAGTTTGGTCAAATAATTTCAGCGGACTATCTGATGACTGTGGTAACACGGGTGAAGCAACTGTTACATTTGTTGTTACAGACGATTGTGGAAATTCTGATGCAACTACGGCAACTTTTATTATTCAAGATACAACAGAGCCTACACTAGAAAATGCAGTTTCTGAAATAGTAGAATGTGATGGAGACGGAAATCAAGCAGCGCTAGATGCGTGGTTGGCCTCAAATGGAGGCGCTACTTCTGATGATATATGTTCAGCAGTAACTTGGTCAAATGATTTTACTGCTTTATCTGACGATTGTGGTGAAACAGGAACTGCTTCTGTTACTTTTACTTCTCAAGATAATTGCGGAAATACTAGAGTAACGACGGCCTCTTTTACTATTGAAGATACAACCAATCCGAATATTACAACAGCTGCTTCTGACGATCAAGTAGAATGTGATGGTGCTGGAAACCTTGCTGCTTACCAGGATTGGTTAGATAATCAAGGTGGAGCGATTGCTACTGATGCGTGTTCAGCAGTAACTTGGGAATTTACAGCAACTCCATTTACTGATGATTGTGGAGAAACTGGATTTTCAACTGCTACGTGGACTGCCTCAGATGCTTGTGGCAATACAAATGTAACCTCTGCAACTTTTACGATAGTTGACGAAACACCTCCAACACCAGTTTGTCAAGATATAACAGTTCAATTAGATGGCTCTTGTGCAATCAGCATCACACCTGAAGATATTGATAATGGTTCATCTGATGTATGTGGTGATATCGCTTCTGTTTCAGTTTCTGAAACAGATTTTGATTGCGCCATAGATGAAGGTGACAATCAAGTTACCTTGACAGTAGTTGATGATTGTGGTAATGTTAGTAGTTGTACTGCTAATGTAAGAGTGGAAAGGTTTGACCTTGCATTAAGAACGATCCTTGCTCCTGGAGAAGATGAAAGAGTTTATCCTGGAGAGGATATTACTTTCAAAATTGAAGTATATAATCAAGGTTCTTTAGCGGCTTCAAATATTCAAATTACAGATTATATTCCTGCAGGTTTAACTTTAAATGATCCAGCTTGGTCTCAAGCTGGTGGAAATGCAACCATTACTTTACCTGGTACTTTAGCACCTGGTGAAATGACAATGGTTGAAATAACATTTACAGTTACGCAGCAAACAGATGGAACTATCGTTAACGCAGCCGAGATCAGTGGAGCAGATGCACCAGCTGGTTTTAACTCTGTGGATGTCGATTCTCAAGCTGATAACAATCAAGGAAATGATTCTGGTGGAGAAGTAAATACTGATAATGACGATGAGATCAATGAAGGATGTTGCAGCGGAGGTGGTGATGACGAAGATGATGCAGATCCTGAGGACATCCAAGTTGAAGTATTCGATCTTGCCTTAAGAAAAACTTTGGCTGCAGGAAATGACGCAAGAGTCTATCCTGGAGAAACAGTAACTTTTGATATTGAAGTATTCAATCAAGGTACTGTTCCAGCTTCTAATATTGAAGTAACTGATTATGTTCCTGCTGGATTAACGGCTACAACGCCTACAGTATTGAACATTCCTGGTCCTTTAGCACCAGGTGCTTCAGCTACAGTAAGCATTACCTTTACGGTTGATGCAGCAACTACTGCAGCAACTTTGATCAACAGAGCTGAAATTTCAGATTATGTTGATGATCTTGGAAATACGCCTTCTGATATTGACTCTGTTGCTGATGGCAACGAAGGCAATGATACAGAAGTTGATGATGAGATCAATAATGGTGGGGGAGATGAAGATGACGCAGATCTAGAATCTCTAGATCTTGAGATCTTTGACCTTGCTTTAAGAAAAACTTTAGCAGCTGGAGAAGACGCTAGAGTTTATCCAGGTCAAACAGTAACTTTTGATATTGAAGTATTCAATCAAGGTACTGTTCCTGCTTCTAATATTGTTGTTGAAGATTTCACACCTGCTGGTTTAACAGCAGTTGGATCTACAACGATTAACATACCTGGTACCATTGCACCAGGCGCTTCAACAGTTGTTCAAGTTTCTTTCACAGTAAATATGAATGCTACTGCTGGAAATACAACTAACATAGCAGAAATTCAATCTTCAACAGATGACTTAGGAGAATCTCCTAATGATAATGATTCTAATGAAGATAATGATCCAAATAATGATCCTACTACCGACAATGAGATCGATAACGGTGGTGGTGATGAGGATGATAACGACCCGGAAACGGTTGACATCCAAATCTTCGATTTAGCTTTAAATAAAGTTCTTGGTGCTGGTGAAGATGAAAGAGTTTATCCAGGTCAAGACATTACATTTACAATAACTGTATTCAATCAAGGATCAGTAGCTGCTCAAAATGTAGTGATCGAAGATTATATTCCTGCTGGTCTTACTTTGAATGATGGCGATTGGACCAATAATGGTGCAACAGCTTCTTTCAACGTTCCTGGCAACATTGCAGCTGGTGGTTCAACATCTGTGGATATCACATTCACTGTTGATGCTACAAATACAGCTGGTCAAATCATCAATAGAGCTGAAATTCATGCTGCAGAAGATGATCTCGGAGATACTGTAGGAGATGGCGCTGGTCAAGTACCAGACATCGACTCTACTCCAGATTCAAATGCTGGCAATGATAATGGCGGTGTGGTAAACACCGGTGATGATGACAATGTGGATGAAAATGGTAAGAATGGTGGCGATGAAGATGACGCCGATCCAGAAGATATCTTTGTTGAGATCTTTGACCTTGCTTTGAGAAAAGTAATGGCCAACGGTGAAGATACAAGAGTCTATCCTGGTGAAGATGTTACTTTCACCATTGAAGTATTTAACCAAGGTACTGTTGATGCAACGAATGTTGTGATAACGGATTATATTCCTGCTGGTCTTACATTAAATGATGGTGCTTGGTCTGGGGGTGGTGCAACTGCAACCATTACTTTGCCTGGAACATTGGCAGCTGGTGCTTCAACTTCTGTAGACATCACATTTACGGTCGATGCTACAACTGCTGCTACCAACATCGTTAACAGAGCTGAAATCAGTTCTTCTGTAGATGATCTTGGCAATGATGCTCCAGACAATGATTCTGTAGAAGATGCAGATCAAGGCAATGATGCTGGGGGAGATGTCAATACGGCAACGGATGATGAGATCAATAATGGTGGTGGAGACGAAGATGACTCGGATCCTGAAGACATCGATGTTGAGATCTTTGATCTTGCTCTAAGAAAAACATTAGCAGCTGGAGAAGACGCTAGAGTTTATCCAGGTCAAACAGTAACTTTTGATATTGAAGTATTCAATCAAGGTAC
>ENA-ORXM01005179-ORXM01005179.1-marine-metagenome-genome-assembly--contig:-NODE-5179-length-10587-cov-2.322455_pt1 | contig 10587 bp, 6 predicted proteins | sample MGYA00237867_ERZ511480 | MGnify/ENA primary metagenome ERZ511480 (study PRJEB26309, sample SAMN06266103) | marine metagenome | isolation source: Algal blade | place: United Kingdom:Sidmouth, United... | reverse complement strand
GTTTGGAATAAAATGACCGAACAGGTTGGATATTGGGTAGATATGGAGGATCCATATATTACATACAAGTCCAAATACATGGAAACCGTTTGGTGGCTTCTTAAACAAATTTATGATAAGGGTTTAATTTATAAAGGATATACCATTCAGCCGTATTCTCCAAAAGCGGGAACCGGATTGAGTTCACATGAGTTGAATCAACCAGGAACGTATCAAGATGTTACCGATACCACAGTAACGGCACAGTTTAAAACGATAGAAGAAAGTCTTCCTGATTTTCTTCAAAATGAAGGTGATGTGTATTTCTTGGCATGGACGACCACACCGTGGACGCTTCCTTCAAATACAGCTTTAACGGTAGGTGCGAAAATTGATTATGTATTGGTTGAAACATATAATCAGTATACTTTCAAACCGATGAATGTGGTTTTGGCAAAGAATTTAGTTTCCAAACAATTTGCAGGGAAGTACAAAGAAGTTGAGGCGAAACCTGAATTATTAGCATATACTTCAGGTGATAAGAAAATTCCTTTTTATGTAGTTAAAGAATTCAAAGGAAAAGATCTTATCGGAATCAAATATGAACAACTTATTGATTATGCTCAGCCGTATCAAAATGCTGAAAATGCATTTCGCGTAATCGCAGGTGATTTTGTGACTACTGAAGATGGTACAGGTATCGTTCATACCGCACCTACTTTTGGTGCTGATGATGCTTTGGTGGCTAAACAGGCACAACCAGAAATACCGCCTTTGTTGGTGTTAGATGAAAACAATAATCCTGTTCCGTTGGTAGATTTACAGGGTAAATTCAGACCAGAACTCAAAGAATGGGGAGGTAAATACGTTAAGAACGAATATTATGATGATGGTCAAGCACCTGAACGTTCTATTGATGTAGAAATCGCTATCAAATTAAAAGAAGAAAATAAAGCTTTTAAGGTTGAGAAGTATGTGCATAGTTATCCGAACTGCTGGCGTACTGATAAGCCAATTCTATATTATCCATTAGATTCTTGGTTTATTAAAATATCTGAAGTTAAAGATCAGATGTTTGCTTTAAACCAAACTATTAATTGGAAACCAAAATCAACTGGTGAAGGGCGTTTTGGTAATTGGTTAGCCAATGCCAATGATTGGAATTTATCTCGATCGCGATATTGGGGTATTCCGTTACCTATTTGGCGAACGGAAGACGGCACTGAAGAATTAATGATTGGTTCTGTAAAAGAATTGAAAGCTGAAATGAAGAAGGCCTTAGAAGCTGGAGTTTTAGAGAAAGATATATTTGACGATTTTGTTGTTGATGACATGTCTGAAGACAACTATGACAAAATCGATTTACATAAAAACATAGTAGATCAGATTACTTTACTTTCTCCTTCTGGTAAAGCCATGAAGCGAGAGAGTGATTTGATTGATGTTTGGTTTGATAGTGGTTCAATGCCGTATGCGCAATGGCATTATCCTTTTGAAAATAAAGATCTAATTGATAAAGCAGAAACATTTCCTGCAGATTTTATTGCGGAAGGTGTTGATCAAACTAGAGGATGGTTTTATACCCTACACGCCATAGCCACGATGGTTTTCGATTCGGTTGCCTATAAAAATGTTGTTTCAAACGGACTTGTTCTTGACAAGGAGGGAAAAAAGATGTCGAAAAGATTGGGAAATGCCGCCGATCCTTTTGAAACAATGAATGCGCATGGTGCTGATGCCACACGTTGGTATATGATTTCAAACGCCAACCCGTGGGATAATTTAAAATTTGATATTGACGGAATTGTAGAAGTAAAGCGTAAGTTCTTTGGAACGCTTTACAATACCTACTCCTTCTTTTCTTTATACGCTAATATTGATAACTTTAAATATGCTGAAGCGGCTATACCGTTATCTGAAAGACCAGAAATTGATCGGTGGATTCTTTCTGAGTTAAATTCGCTCATAAAGACAGTTGATGAGGCGTATGCCGATTACGAACCAACCAGAGCTACAAGAGCAATTTCAGAATATGTTCAAGAAAATTTGAGCAATTGGTACGTACGGTTATGTAGAAGACGTTTTTGGAAAGGAGAATATGAAAAGGATAAAATTTCGGCCTATCAAACCCTATATACTTGTTTGGTTACCGTTGCCAAATTATCGGCTCCTGTAGCACCATTTTTTATGGATAGGCTTTACAAAGATTTAACAGCTGCAACTGAGAAAGAAAACTTCGAAAGTGTACATTTAGCAAACTTTCCTGATTATGATGCTAGTATTGTAGATACTGATTTGGAAAGAAAGATGCAAAAAGCGCAAACTATTTCTTCTTTGGTGTTATCAATTCGTCAAAAAGAGAAAATAAAAGTTAGACAGCCACTGCAGAAAATTATGATTCCTGTTTTAGATGATAAGCAAAAATCAGAAATTGAAGCAGTAGCCGATTTAATAAAATCAGAGGTAAACGTAAAAGAGATTGACTTATTGACCGATGCTTCTGGTATTTTGGTGAAGCAAATCAAACCCAATTTTAAAGTTTTAGGCCCGAAATATGGTCAAGAAATGAAGCTTATTGCTGGGGCGGTTGCTAAGTTAGGGCAGGAAGATATCCAAAAAATCGAACAGGAGGGCGAAATATCCCTTCCGATAGGAAATAAAAGTATTAATTTACAGTTTCAGGATGTAGAGATCACATCACAAGATATTGAAGGATGGTTAGTAGCGACATCTGGTTCTTTAACAGTAGCATTAGATGTTACTATAGATGAAAACCTTAGAAAAGAGGGTATCGCCAGAGAGTTAGTTAATCGAATTCAGAACATGAGAAAAGATGCTGGTTTTGATGTAACTGACAAGATAAATGTCAAAATATTAAAAGATGGTTTGGTTGAAAATGCTATAGCTAGCAACCTTAACTATATCAAAACAGAGACATTAACGGCAGACCTTAATTTTGAAGATAATTTAGAAATAGGTACTGAAATTGCCTTTGATGAAGTGAAAACGAAATTATTTATTGTAAAACAGTAGTACCATGGCAGAAGAGTTAAAAATTAGATATTCTGATAAGGATTTGGCTGAGTTTAGAGGTCTTATTGAAGACAAAATAGTTAAAGCACAAAGTCATTTAGAGCTTTTGAAAAGTGCCTATATGAATGATAGCAATAACGGAACAGATGATACTTCGCCTACTTTCAAAGCTTTTGAAGAAGGCTCACAAACAATGAGCAAAGAAGCAAATACTCAGCTTGCTATTCGTCAAGAAAAGTTTATTCGCGACTTGAAGAATGCAATCTTACGTATTGAAAATAAGACCTACGGTATATGTAGAGTTACTGGTAAGTTGATTAATAAAGAACGTTTAAAATTGGTTCCACACGCCACCTTGAGTATTGAAGCAAAAAATATGCAGAAATAATTCATGAAATAAATTTAAGATATATAGCCTGTAGCGTTTATAACACTACAGGTTTTTTTATTCCAATTCAAATGAAATATTGTTGGCTACTTTTACTTATGACTTGCACTTTGTCGGCGCAAAAGGTGGTTAAAAAAACAATAGTAAATGAACGAATTTCAAGTGTTCAAATTGATGGGGGTAATATTTTTGAAATTCAACTGAATACCCATGATGGCAATGAGATGATTCTCGAAGCGCGTATTGATGGAGAATATAATAAAGAGTTGAAACTAAACATTGAAGAAAAGGGATCAACTTTAATTGTAAGTGGAGATTTTGAAGAAGGGTTTAAAAATCCGAATGATAAATTAAGTGCTCATAAGGTAATCTCAATTGCCATAAATATCAGCCTGCCTGTTCAAAAATATGTAAACATATTTGGTACTAGTTGCAATGTTTTCACCAAAGGTGATTTTAAACAACTAACGGTAACTTTAAATGATGGAAGTTGCGCACTAAACAATACTGAAGGCATGATAGCAGTTACTTCACAAAGTGGTAATATATGGGTTGAAAGTAGTGCCGCATCAATTAATGCCGTAAGCAAATACGGAACGGTAAAGAAAGATTCTATACCGTTAGGAAATAGTCAATTTGATTTGAAGACTACCACCGGTAATATAGAGATTATCAGAATCGAATAATATGACTATTTTTGCCAAATCTATTATAAAAAAATGAGCCTCAAAAAGTCGTTAATACTCATAGCTATCATATTAATTATTGACCAAGTCAGTAAGATATATATCAAAACCCATTTCGTTTTGGGCGCGCAAGGTGCGGTGGAAGTGTTTCATTGGTTTAAGATTCATTTTATCGAAAATTCTGGGGCAGCTTGGGGTGCGAAACTCAGTGACTTTTTACCTATTTCTGAATCTTCTGGAAAACTGGTATTAACTGTATTTCGATTATTTGCCGTTGCCGGAATTGGGTACTGGTTATTTGATACCATTAAAAAGAAATCTTCTAAAACCTTAATTTTAGCGGTTTCTTTGATTTTTGCCGGTGCTTTAGGAAATATTATAGATTCGGTTTTCTACGGAATGATATTTGACCATAGTAATGGTCAAGTGGCTACACTCTTTGCTGACGAGCCTTATGGTGGTATGTTTTATGGTAAGGTGGTTGATATGCTTTATTTTCCAATAATTCAAAATGCCACATGGCCTAGTTGGGTGCCCTACTTTGGTGGACGAACTTTTAATTTCTTCGAACCCGTATTTAATATAGCTGATACAGCTATCAGTACTGGTGTAGGTATCTTGTTGGTTTTCAACAAAAAAGCATTTCCGAAGGAGGAAGATGTTATCGAAGATCAAGAAATAACTTCTACTGATCAGAGTTCTTTAAACGAGTAAATTTTAGCTGGGGTTACGCAGTAGTCAAGTGAAATATCTTGGGTATTGATATCTGAAATTTCAGATACTGCTTCAAAAAATGAAAGTCCTATTTTAATAACATCAGGGCGGCAGTTTTTCAAAAAGTTATCGTAAAAACCCTTGCCATAACCAACGCGATTTCCGTTTAAATCAAAAGCCATTAACGGAATAAAAACCACATCAATTTTGTCAACAGGAATATCAATACCTTCTTTTGGTTCAGGTACTCCCCATGAATTTAAAGCTAGGCTAGTGTTGTCAGTCAATAAAATATGCTGCAGGTTGTTTTCATCAAGCATTTTAGGAAGCACGATATTTTTATCTTTGCCCTGTAAAATGGAGAGTATGAACGTAGTGTCTACTTCATTCTTAGTGCTAATTGGTAAAAAAATGTGGTAATAATTTCCCTCCCAAATGGGTAGAGAGAGTAATTTATTGGCAATGGTTAAACTAAAATGAGATATGGACTGTGGAGTAAGGTCTTTTCTTAAGTTAGCGTATTTTAACCGCAAATCTTTTTTCAACATATTGAATATTTAGATTTTTGCGATTGGGGCAAAGCGAAAATACTACTCTTTTACTGTTACAGCGTAGTAAACTTTCATAAAGAGCATTAAAATAATATATGTAGCGATAATGATGAAATATTTATCCATGAGTCGGTCGATTTTGATGGTTAAATATATACAAAAAAAACCTATTAACTGTACTTTTTTATCGATGAACTGCACGTTTTTTTTAAAATTTTAACATTATAGAATCGCTGTAAAGAAAACACTTACGACAGTTGTTTATCTAACAATTTGAATAACAGAAACTTATGTTAAAAACTGGTTTTGTAACTTAATTTTAATCGCATTACGATTATTATTTACTTTTTTGAATTAATCTGTTTCTGCAGAAATAGGTCAAATGAAATTATTTTAAAGAATAGTAGCGTCTCAAAAAAGCTTTCGTTAAATAAAGTCAAAATTCACCAAGGTTTTCTAAAAACATGGTAATTTAACTTTTAAATTAAATCACAAGAAAACCACTGACAATTCATGTCGTTAGTACCAATAGACATACAACTCAAGACGCTTCCGAATACCCCTGGGGTATATCAGTTTTATGATGCTGCAGATAAAATACTCTATGTCGGTAAGGCTAAGAATTTAAAAAAGAGAGTGTCTTCTTATTTTACGAAGAATCATGAATATGGTAAGACTAGAGTTCTAGTAAAAAAGATTATTCGTATTGATCATATTGTTGTACCTACAGAATCAGATGCTTTATTGTTAGAGAATAATCTCATTAAAAAGTATAGGCCTCGGTATAATGTGCTACTTAAAGACGACAAGTCATACCCATGGATCTGTATTAAAAATGAACGGTTTCCAAGAATTTTTCCTACCAGAAAATTGATTAAAGATGGTTCTGAATATTTCGGTCCGTATACCAGCATGAAAACGGTACGTATATTGTTAGACCTGATAAAAAGTGTTTACCCTTTGCGTACGTGTAATTATGATTTATCCGAAGAAAAAATTCAAGCTGGTAAATATAAGGTATGTTTAGAATATCACTTAGGAAACTGTAAAGGACCATGTGAGGGTTTTCAAAGTGCTGAAGAATATCAACGACAGATAACAGATATAAGAGAAATAATTAAAGGTAATTTCAAATCTTCAGTACAATATTTCAAAGGTCAAATGAAAGCACTTGCTGAAGAAATGAAATTTGAAGAGGCGCAACTTATAAAAGATAAGATTGATGTTTTAGAAAACTATCAAGTTAAAAGTACGATTGTAAATCCTAAAATAAATAATGTAGATGTTTTTTCTATAGTGTCAGATGAAGCTTTCGCTTACGTGAATTTTTTGCAGCTATCACATGGTTCTATCACTCGGTCACATACGCTTGAAATCAAAAAGAAGCTTGAAGAAACAGACGAAGAATTACTTCAGTTAGCAATTGTAGAAATCAGAGAACGATTTAATTCGGAGTCTAAAGAATTGTATTTACCCTTCAAAGTAACTACAGAGCCACATTTAAAAGTGACTATTCCACAATTAGGAGATAAGAAAAAAATTGTAGAACTCTCTCAGCGAAATGCAAAGTTTTTTAGACAAGAACGGTTCAAACAAATAATGATTATCGACCCTGATCGGCATACGAAGCGGATTATGGCCCAGATGAAAACCGACCTTCGTTTGTCTTCAGAACCGAGACATATTGAATGTTTTGATAATAGTAATATTCAAGGAAGCAACCCTGTGGCTGCTTGTGTTGTCTTTAAAGATGGAAAACCATCGAAAAAAGATTACCGACATTACAATATTAAAACAGTTGATGGCCCTGATGACTTTGCTTCCATGGAGGAAGTGGTATATAGAAGGTATAAAAGATTGGTGTCTGAAGAGCAACCCTTGCCGCAGTTAATTGTTATTGATGGTGGTAAGGGGCAATTATCATCAGCTCTAAAAAGTCTTGATTTGCTAGGTTTAAGAGGAGAAATTGCAATTATTGGAATCGCCAAGAGGCTAGAAGAAATCTATTTTCCAGGAGATTCTATTCCTTTATATTTAGATAAGAAATCAGAAAGCTTAAAAATAATTCAACAACTGAGAAATGAAGCACATCGCTTTGGTATTACTTTTCATAGAAATAAAAGAAGCAAGGCAGCTATTAATTCTGAATTGGAAAGTATTGATGGAATTGGAGAAAAAACAGTTGAAGAATTACTAAAGAAGTTTAAATCAGTAAAACGTGTCAAAGAGGCAACTGTTGAAAATCTAACAACTGTAGTAGGTTTGTCAAAGGCCAAAAAAATTTATGAAACATTTCATTAAAGAAACCGAGCAATAGGTAATATGTTAAAGAGAATCATCTTTTTTGTGGTGCTTTTAATGAGCATTTCAAGCCCAGCACAAAAAACGCCTAAGGGTGGCGCCAAAGTTGGTGTGGTGTTGAGCGGTGGCGGTGCTAAAGGTTTGGCGCATATTGGCGCTTTAAAAGTTATTGAAGAAGCAGGTATTCATATTGATTATATTGGGGGCACAAGTATGGGGGCAATTATTGGGGCTTTGTATGCCTCAGGGTATTCTGCTGCCGAGCTAGATTCAATTTTTAGGGCTACAGACTTTAATAGTCTCATTCAAGATAATTTACCTCGCAGCGCTAAAACATTTTACGAAAAGGAAGATTCAGAGCGTTACGCAGTTACTTTGCCTTTTGAAAAGTTTAAAATTTCAGTACCACCAGCATATTCTGGCGGACAGAATATTTACAACGAATTTGTACGGTTACTCTATCACGTCAAAGACGTCAAAGATTTTAATAACCTAACTATACCCTTTGTATGTATTGCCACCGATGTTGAAACTGGTGAAGAGGTAGTTTTGAAGAAAGGGTATTTGCCTGAAGCAATTATGGCAAGTGGTACTTTACCAACGCTTTTTCAACCTGCAACGATTAATGGGCGCGTTCTAATTGATGGTGGGGTTGTCAATAACTATCCGGTAGAGAAAGTACGAGAAATGGGTGCAGATATCATCATTGGTGTTGATGTACAACATGGGCTATCAAATCGTGATGCACTTTTGTCTGCGACCGAAGTTCTCATGCAAATTAACAACTTTAGAACAGCGGCTGCCATGGAAAAAAAGTCGTTACAAACTGATATTTATATAAAACCTGATATTGCTGATTATACGGTTCTTGATTTTGATCAAAGTAATGCTATCGTTTCTAGAGGTGAAACTGCCGCTCGAGATAATTATGAGGAACTAAAAAAATTATCAAACGCTCAGAATAAAAAAGACTCCAAAGTAAAAATTATAAAATCAAAAGATACCATCATCGTAAATCGTTTGGTGATTTCGGGTAGTAGCGAAAACTATTCTAGGGGTTATGTCAAAGGTAAATTACGTTTCAATCTTGGCTCTAAAATTACCTTCGAAAAACTACAGCAGGGCATTAGTAACCTTGCGGCGACAGGTAATTTTAAAACTATTAGATATCAACTAGTTTCCAATGGTCTAGGTGAAGATTTGATTCTTAAACTTGAAGAAAGCCAGAACAAAACTTTTATTCGGCTAGGGGCTCATTATGATGATTTGTATAAGAGTGCTGCTATGATCAATTTGACCAAAAAGAAGTTTTTGATGAAAGATGATGTGGCGTCTTTAGATTTTATTTTGGGCGACAACCTTCGGTATAATCTTCAATATTATGTTGATAAAGGTTCTTATTGGAGTTTTGGATTTAATTCAAGATACAATGATTTTAATAAGGAGATTGATTTTGATGTGATACAAGGTAACTTCGACATTCAAAATGTGGGCAATGTAAATAACATCAACTTAGGAGTTGTTGATTTTACAAATCAATTATATGTGCAAACCGTTTTAAGAGAAGAATTTGCTTTTACAACAGGTGTCGAACATAAATTTATAAAGTACAGCACAAGAACGCTTGCTGAAATTGAAGGTCAAAACCCCAATGCGTTAAGTGCTTTGCGAATGGATGGTAGCGGTAGAACTTTATTTGAAAAAAGTAGTTATTACAGTGCTTTTGGTAGACTTACCTACGACTCTTACGATGATAAATATTTTCCTTCGAAGGGACTATTCTTTGACGGAGATTTTCACTTTTATGTACTCTCTTCAGATTTTAATAATGATTTTAAAGAGTATTCTATAAGTAAAGCTAGAATGGGTACAGCTATTCCGCTTTTCAAAAATTTGTCTTTAAATATAGAAACCGAAGGTGGATTTAAATTAGGAACATCAAACGTGACTTCATTCGATTTTATATTGGGTGGTTATGGCACCAATTTGATTAATAATTTTGTTCCGTTTTTGGGGTATGACTTTCTTTCCCTTCCGGGGAATAGTTATGTAAAGGCCTATGCTAGGTTAGATTTTGAGTTTGCCCCTAAAAACCACCTAACATTTGCTGGAAACTTTGCCAATGTTGATGATGATTTATTTCGTACAGGAGAATGGTTTACAGAACCTTCTTTTTCCGGTTACGCTTTTGGGTATGGTCTAGAATCATTTTTAGGCCCGGTACAAGTGATTTATTCTTGGTCGCCAGAGGTCGATAAAGCGAATTTGTTTTTTAGCATTGGGTATTGGTTTTAAGAGGATAATAATTAAGACCATTATTGCTATTTGTTATTGTACCAGTTATTTTTACGATATTTGTTAGCAATATGATGCAATACAGAGTTGATATTACGGCCCATCTTAGGGCAATGTGGTAGTTACCGCAAATTTTTCGTTCGCATTAAACGACAATCTTTTTATTAGAGGTCTTCAATAAAAAGAAAAAACAACTTTTCAATTCATAAAATAGCAGCATGGCAGCAGAAATAAAAAATCTTAAAGATTTAAAGAATACCGAATATTCCCTTAAAAAATTATTCAAAGAGGCGGAGGACTTCCTTCCACTATTGGGAACCGATTATGTTGAACTTTATGTTGGCAATGCGAAGCAATCGGCTCATTTTTACAAAACGGCTTTTGGCTTTCAATCTGAAGCATACGCAGGGCTTGAAACAGGTTTGAAAGACCGAGTTTCTTATGTTTTAAGACAAGATAAAATTCGATTGGTATTGACCACTCCGTTAACTGAAGGCGGAGAGCTTAATGCACACATTAATAAGCACGGCGATGGTGTAAAAGTAATGGCACTGTGGGTTGATGATGCTACCAAAGCATTTGAAGAAACAACTAAAAGGGGAGCAAAACCATATTTAGAGCCAACCAAAGAAGAAGATGA
>ENA-ORXM01005178-ORXM01005178.1-marine-metagenome-genome-assembly--contig:-NODE-5178-length-10588-cov-14.089335_pt1 | contig 10588 bp, 7 predicted proteins | sample MGYA00237867_ERZ511480 | MGnify/ENA primary metagenome ERZ511480 (study PRJEB26309, sample SAMN06266103) | marine metagenome | isolation source: Algal blade | place: United Kingdom:Sidmouth, United... | reverse complement strand
ACTTTAGTTGATTTCTCAGCCGCTTTCTTAGCGGTTTTCTTTGCAGTAGTTTTCTTTTCTACTGCCTTAGCAGGCTTCTTAGCCGCTGTTTTCTTGGCTGCCTTTTTAGTGGCAGTTGTCTTAGAAGATTTACGTTTCATAAATTTCCCAGCTTAGTTAAAAAATAAAATTATGTGTGTGTGAAATGTAAAACACCCTATAAGTATTTAGACATTTCTTTAGATCTTAATTAATGAATTAGTGCTGTGCTAAAATACAAGGATAATGTACTTATGCATTCAACATTTAATAAAAGGCACTAACTATTGGGTTTAGGTAGTTAACACAATTTATTTTAATCTGCTGATAAACAGATTTTTAGGGAGTTTATAATATTAGTATTGCTGTGTATTTTTTTATTTTTACAGTTCACTATATTGGCACAAATGACTGCAAGAAAGCTTATTTTGTATGTAGATAGCTTTTGCGTTCTATGGGCAGTATAGCCCTTTTATCTGTTTAATTAGAAAGTAATGTTTAAATAATAACTTCGACATTTTTTAAATGCCAATCTTATTTTAAATTTTACCTTAGCCTTAGGAAAAGTCAATTTGTTTTATCTAACAAAAACTTTTCACTCATTTAAACTGTCTCTTAAAGTTTTGGTAGTGACATTTAGTCCTAGCCTATCAAGAATCTCTTTGCAAAGAATTAGGGAATTCTTTTAGTTTTATACAGCATAATAGGAAAAGAACAAGTAGAGATATATCCAAAGGATACCTATAAAATGCCAGTAAGTCATCATTAATTCAATTCCTAAATAACGTTCTTTTTCATCTAAATTAGTTTCTCGAATTAATATATTTGCAGGGCTGAGTTTTTTTAGGGAAATAAGAAACATCGCTAATAGAAAAACCATTCCTCCTAATACGTGCATGACGTGTATGCCAGAAATGACGTATAAAAATGATCCAGAAGGATTGCCTGTTAACCTTATACCTATGTTAGTTAATTCTTGCCATCCAAAGTATTGTAGCACACAAAAAATGATACCTAAAATCAATGTTGCGCCCAATCCTAACTTGTAGTAGTTATATTTTTGTTTTTTTAGGGCTGTATATGCTAGCTGAATGACAATACTACTTACAATAATAACAATCGTACTCAAAAGAAACAGCTCAGGTATTTTGTACTCAACCCAATTCCCTGCTGCACGCCTAACTAAAAATGCACTTGTCAAACCTGCAAACATCATCACGACACTTCCAAGCCCTAAGAGTAGCGCAAATTTTTTCGGATGAATCTTTGAATTATATTGTGTTGAAGTTTTCGATAAATTCATAAATACTTATTAAACTATGAATATGAGGAACTATACCAACTTCATAAAAACAAATCTACTACTATTAATTGATAAATGCAAGAAAATTATCAAAAAACATTAATATGAATTTATTATAGGTATCATTCCATTATTTTTTGTCATATTTTTTGATATTAGTGAGCAATCCAATCCTTTTATTAGGAGGTATTGCAATTACTATACCAATTTTCTATTAGATAACACTTGTTTATCTTTTTTGTTTAGTTTTGACTTGCTTCTTACTTCTTTCCTCCTCCTGCATTTTATGCTAAACAGATGGCATTAAGATTTTTGTCGTTTATCTCTTATACGCATTCATAAAAACAGGAGGGAAAGAAAACAGTTGTTATTGAAACAAATTTTATTTCTATTGCTTTATTTGGAGAGAACGCTTAGCTTTTCATCATACTGTAAAGTCCTGCTGTTCGTTCTTATGGTGGCTGGTATTTCAGTAGATGCGTTCAATGCATTTTTGCTGCCAACGCTGCGTCACCATACCACTGCCATCAGGTCTATTTTGCATGGTCTTCTCTCCTATTCACTGTTTATTTTTTTAGCTTATTTTCACAAATAAATTTTGGCGACTATGTATAAATGCAATTTTATATTTTTCATTTATTGCATTTCTGTTGTTGTTTTATTAATTCACTAAACATTCTGACCACTCCGATACATATCGGCGAGATAAATCCTCTATCGGTATACTGTCTTTTAATTTCATCGTTGAGACTGTGCAAAATAGACTCGATAGTAGCGGAATGGCTTTTTTTCGTTTTTGTGATTTAATAGGTTTTTATAGTTTTTGTGGTGGTTGGATCTTTATAGATATGTTGTTCCTTAGCCATATTAGCGGATAGCGAGACCGTGTGTAACGACGAAGCAATTGACCGTTCTCTCCTATTTTTGTTTAAGTTATTTTTGTGTTTTTTTACAGGTAGTACATATTGTATAAACGCAACTCCACTAAGGCCACGCAAAGCCATTCCCTGATAAACTAGTTTTCTAATCGACTAATGCCAATTTATAATTAAAATGCATCTATATCAGTAAATGAAAGCCATCTTATAGATATCGTCCATTAGTCAACCTATTTTTTATGGTTTACTAATTTAATGAAGGTTTGCATTCTTAAAAAAAAATTGGCATAATTAACTAATCAAATAATTTAGATCTTATCTAAGACCATAACGATTTGTGTGAGGGGTAAGAATAAGATGGATGCAAACATTACTTTTAGGGCTGAAGCGTGATCGCAGTTTTGCCATAATTTAATGGTGGTATAAATGAAATACCCGCCTAATAAAATAACAGCAGCAGCCGTATAATAGCCACACATACCAATGAATACAGGTAAGAGACTGACTAAAACAACAGCGATGGTATAAATGATAATGTGTGTTGCTGTCTGTTTATTTCTTGCTTCGTATTGTATCGGTAATAATTTAAATCCTGCTTTTTTGTAGTCGTCGTAGCCCATCCAACCAATTGCCCAAAAATGAGGAAATTGCCATAAAAACTGAATCCCAAACAATAAGAATGCATAGGTGTTCCAACCTTCTGCACCTGTGGCAGCAATCCAGCCAATTAATACAGGTAATGCTCCTGGAATCGCTCCAACGAGTACCGCAATGGGTGAGATGCGTTTTAGAGGGGTATAGATGAAGGCATAGGCTATGAGCGAAATAGCACCAAGTAAGGCGGCAAGGGGATTGAAAAAATGCCATAGAATCAATAACCCTAATACGCCTGATGTTCCTGCTATCAGTACTGCTTCGGGTAATTCCATACGTCCTGCGGAGAGTGGACGATTGGCGGTTCGTTTCATCAATTTATCGTAGTCTTTTTCGATAATTTGATTGATGGCATTGGCAGAGCTTGTTACAAAAAACCCTCCTGCACTCAACATGAGTAATGAAAGCCATTCAAAACTGCCTCCCATTGCCATAAGATAGCCAAATAAAGCAGAAAATACGACTGTGAGATTTAGTTTAAACTTCACCAGTTGTTTGTGATCTTCTATTTTATTCGCAAGGAATTGAAAGAAGTTATTTGCTTTAGCGTTATCGAAAGTAGCCATGTTATTGCTTATATTCGTTTTGAGAAAGTATTTTTTTTGTTGCAAGTCTATATGTAAGGGATTGGTGACTGGTGACGAGTGACTGGTGACGAGTGCTTAATCACCTTATCCTTTAATCCCTTAAAGTAAAAAAATGGTTCTTGGTGATTTCATTTGATTATAATAACAGTTCATTTGTGTATTCCTCCCCCTTCGCCCCCTCCAAAAGGAGATAAGTTGGAACCTGTTTCCCTTTGAAGGGGGAGGAATTTCAGATTTTGCTATTTTTCTGACCAAATGATTTCACTTAGAACTAAAAAAACTTAGTGGGAGAATGTTGATTTCTCTCACTAAGTTTTTTATTTATTTTAGGCTTGTATGGAAATCAATTAAATTGATTTTTATTTATCTTGAAGGCAATCGCTCACTTGAAGTGATTGGTTTCAAGTCTTTGTCTGGTACTGTTTGTGGAATGTATTCGTATCCATCTTTACCAAAATCATAAGGCCAACGATATACTTCTGGAATTTTTCCAGGCCAGTTTCCGTGTCCTGCATCTGCTGGTGTTGTCCATTCAAGACTGTTGGATCCCCAGGGATTTAAGCCTTTCATTTTCTTACCATTGAAGATACTGACGAAGAAGTTGATGACAAATAGGAATTGTGCAAAGAATACAACGATACTCGCCACACTAATAAAGACATTTAAGTCTTCAAAGCCATTGGCAAATTGGAATTCTGCAAAAGAGAAATATCGTCTTGGTACACCTGCTTCTCCCAAATAGTGCATTGGCCAGAAAATACAGTAACTACCTATAAAAGTAACCCAGAAGTGGATGTAGGCTAGGTTGTCATTCATCATTCGACCACCAAACATTTTAGGGAACCAGTGGTAGATTCCTGCAAACATTCCGTATCCTGCTGCCATTGCCATGACAATGTGGAAATGGGCAATTACATAATAAGTATCGTGATAGCCAATATCTAAGGCTGGATTTCCTAATACGATTCCTGTCAATCCTCCAGAGATAAATAATGATACAAATCCGATAGAGAACATCATAGCTGGCGTAAAATTAATATTACCCCGCCAAAGAGTGGTGATCCAGTTAAATACTTTGACGGCTGATGGTACGGCAATCAGTAGGGTAAATAGTGTAAAGACCGAACCGACAAATGGATTCATTCCAGAGACAAACATATGGTGTGCCCATACTAAGAACCCAAGAATGGTAATTGCCATAATAGAGTAAACCATCGCATGGTATCCAAAGATTGGTTTTTTTGCATTGGTTGCTAAGATGTGCGAGACCATACCCATTGCAGGTAAGATTACGATATATACCTCTGGGTGACCTAAGAACCAGAACAAGTGCTGGAATAAAATAGGACTACCCCCTTCAATAATTTGCCCTGCCGAGTTTGTTAGAATTTCACCATTGATAAAAATATCAGATAGGTAGAAAGCTGTTCCAAAATGACGGTCAAATATTAAAAGAATACAAGCTGACAATAATACAGGGAAAGATAATACCCCTAATACGGCTGTAAAGAAAAATGCCCAAATAGTCAAAGGCATACGCATCATGGTCATTCCTTTGGTACGCATGTTCAATACAGTTGCCACATAGTTTAGCCCTCCCAAGAGGGAAGAAACAATGAAGAGACTCATACTTGTAAGCCAGAGCGTCATCCCCAGTCCTGAGCCTGACGCTGCAGAAGGCAAGGCACTTAGAGGCGGATAAGCCGTCCACCCTCCTGATGCTGGACCTGTTTGTACGAAGAGTGAAGCAAACATGACGACGCCTGCCAGAAAGAAGAACCAATAGGACAGCATATTCATAAAGGGACTTGCCATGTCCCTTGCCCCAATTTGTAGAGGAATCAATAGATTAGAAAATGTTCCACTCAGCCCTGCGGTCAAGACAAAGAAGACCATAATGGTTCCGTGCATGGTTACAAGGGCGTAGTAAAATTCTGGATTTAATTTTCCACCTTCACCCCATTTCCCTAATAAAGTCTCAAAGATTGGAAACGTTTCGTCCGGCCATCCCAACTGTAAACGGAATAAAACAGAGAACGCTACACCAATAATCGCCCAAATAATTCCTGTAATAAGGAATTGTCGGCTAATCATTTTGTGATCTTGACTAAAAATGTATTTGGTAAAGAAATTGGTTTCATGCTCATGGTGGTGATCATCGTGATGGTCGTGTCCAGCGTGTGCATCTATATTTATATCTGTACTTGCCATTATAAATGGTTTTATTATTTTTTTAAACGAGAGGTCTTATTTATAGAACAACTATAAGGAGGAAACTGTTTTCTTAATACCCTCTTCTTTTTCGTTTTTTTCGTTTTCTTGTTCTTGTGTATCTGCTTCTGCACTTTTAGCAGGTTTTACAAATTTGCTATACAAAGATTCTTGTTCTGCTGCCCAAGCATCGAATTCGTCTTGTTCTACCACATATACTTCTTTTCTCATATTGAAGTGTGCTTTTCCACATAACTCGGCGCAAGCCAACTCATAGACAAATTCGGGATTATCTAACTCTAACTGCATTTGAGCAGTTGTTTTGGTAGGAATAAACCAGAATTGCGTTGGAATACCAGGCACTGCATCCATTTTTACCTTAAAGTGCGGTAAATAGAAACTGTGTAGTACGTCCAAAGAATTGATTTTTACCATCACAGGCTTGTTCACAGGCAAATAGATTTCTGTTGGAATAAAATCATCTTGGTTGGCAGGGTCAGACCAGTCTTGTCCCCACGGATTTTCTGCTGTCATCTTTCTATTGGCTCTTGGTCCAAGTTTTCTATCTTTTCCCGAATATCGAATGTCCCATTTAAATTGTTGGGCAGTAGCTTCGATGGTTAAAGTTTCTTCTAATCTTTCTTCGGGTATAGGTCCTGTGATTTTAAGCCATTGGCGCAACCCTCCTGTTACCAAAAGTACCATGACTACGGCAGGAATTAAAGACCAGATTAATTCTAATTTATTGCTTTCTGGAAAAAAGAAGGATGTTTTCCGGTCATCTTTACGATAAAAATAAGAGAATCCGAAAAGCAATATTTGTGTCAAGAAGAAAATAGGCACTATGGATACTAATGTCCAAAAGTACATATTTTGAATGCCTACTCCATGTTCAGAAGAAGCTTCTGGTAGGAACATAGGCGAATAATGAACAGCAGACCATACGATGCCTATCAGTCCAAATACTAAGACTCCTAAGAACATATTGGCTTGAAAACGGTTATTGGCGTCTACTGACTCTTTTTCTCCTCCTAACTCCCCTAAAATTTCTCCTGCTTTGGATATCTGAAATAAGATAATCACTACAAGTGTAATCGCCGCTATTCCTAAAAAACTCATCATATCTATTCTATTTTATTTAGTGACGAGAGTGACGAGTTGTTCGCCTAAGTCTCTCTGACTAACTATCTTTTTTGACAAGAACTTTTTAAATACTGTTTGTATGGTGTTCGTAACTTTGACGTAAGAATGGGTGATTTACAGGAACTAATGATTGTTTTGATAAGTTGTTAAAAACTAAGAATAAAAACAATCCGCCCATTAATAAAGGACAACCTACTTCAACAAATCCGATACTCATTGGTCCTGTTACGCCTGCACCTTTTAAGGCTCCTGGCATTGCTAATAAATAGAAATCTAACCAGTGTCCAAAAATCAACATGGAGGCAATAAACATTAAAATATTCTTGCTTCTCTTCGCTCTTGCTGTCATTAAAACAAGGAAAGGCAGTATAAAGTTTACAATAAAGTTCAAGAAAAACGCATATTTGTAGTTTACGAAACGATCGTGGAAGTACAATGTTTCCTCTGGAATGTTTCCGTACCATATTAACATAAACTGTGCAAACCAAAGATAAGCCCAAGCCACACTAAAAGCAAACATCCATTTTCCTAAATCGTGAAGGTGTTCTGTGTTTACATGTTTTAGGTAGCCCTGTCCTTTTAAGTATAGTACAATTAGGATGGTTGTCGAAATTGCTCCTACAAACATGCTGATGAAACAGTACCAACCATATAAAGTACTAAACCAGTGTGGATCAATCGACATAAACCAGTGCCACAAAGCAGTAGAACTTGATACTGCAAATACAAATAAGAAAATCATAGACAAGACCTTACTTCTTTTGTATCGTGCCATACCAGGATCTCTATCATAAGCATAAGAGTTATTGGTAATGGCTAACGTCAAAACAGACCACAGTATTAAGTAAACGGCTGTCGCTCCAAAAAAGAATGTTGGGTTCAAGAAGCCTTCTTTTCCTGCAATAAGCTCATCAAAATGGGCTAAATTGGTAGGATCCATAATGCCGTCATGCGCCCAATGATAGATGGATGTCCATCCTAGTATAAGCACAATGGCTAAAATGACAGAAAAAACGGGTACAACTCTTGCCATCGCTTCGGGTATTCTTGAAACCAAGATGACCCAACCACTATAACCCATTGTTTGGGCAGCAATATAAAACATACCTAACAAACCTAAGCCTAAAAAGAAGTAGGTATTGTGAAGTAGGGTTGTAAAGATGCGAGTCATGCCCCCATCTGCGCCCATATTTGTAAAAATTCCGATGCCAAAGAGTAATAAACCAATGCCCATTAAGATAAAACTTGTTGTTTTAACGCCTGGTGCAACTGAATATTCCTCTCTGTCTGGTCGTTCATAATGTGAATGCGACATTCTATATATATTTTTATAGTGACGGGTGGCGAGTAAAAGGTGACGAGTGTTTTCTACTTACTTCCCCTCTTTTTGTTTTATTGAATTACCTCTAATTCAACTCTTCGATTCTTTTGTTTATTTTCTGGCGTATCGTTTTCTACAACAGGACGAGCTGGCCCGTATCCTTTATAGGTAATTTGGTCTTCTCCAACTCCTTTGCTTAACAAATACTCATGTGCTGCTCGTGCTCGCCTTTCAGATAGTATTCGATTACTTTCTAAATTGCCATCAGCATCTGTATGTCCACTAATTTCGACAATAGAGTTAGGATTACCATTCAAGATTCTTTGTAATAAATCTAATTCGTAGTAAGATTCACTTTTCAAGTCTGCTTGTCCTATATCGAAGAAGATGTTTTCCAAAACTATCTTATCCCCTGCTTTCAATGTTTCGGCTTGCATAGATTCTAATATTGATACAATTGGCTCACCCGATGGTGTCAAAGCGACTTTTTTACCTCTTACATATGCCATTGCTGCTTGGTCACTCAATCCCTGATTATCTTTGACATATTTGGCTTGCAGCGACTTGACGTACGATACGACTTTCCAACGCTCATCTTTAGATAATTGAGAAGCATAAGATCCCATATCTGCTTTTCCATAATGCATAGAGTGGAACATTTTTCCCTCTGGCATTTGAATGTAAGCGTCTCCAAAGTAATTTGGTATTCCCCCAAAAGGGCCACCTGCTGCCGCAGAAATGCTACCTTGTCCCTGTCCATTTCCCCCGTGACAAACAGCACAATAGACTACATAATGTTGTTGTCCCTCCTCTAGTGTTTTTTTATCTGCATCCCAAAAAGGATTTTCAAGGCTTGCTGCTTGTTCATATCCCCCTTCTGTATTTTCAAAAGGATATTGTCTTTGTCCTCTAGCAATTGTTCCTTCTACGGGTTCTCTTGCCACCTTTTTGTCTGCAAATAGTAGGTAATCAAGTTGCTGATCTCCACTTTCTTGCAATATTTTAGTCTTTGCACCAGGACCTTCGACATATACATCATAGGCTCTTGAATGTGCCATATCAGGCATATATTCTCTTCCTGTATAGTTTCCGCCTGCATTGCACTTAAATAAGTACATTACAATAAGAAAGAAGATGGCGAATATCATGAATTTGTTGTACATCTATCGTCTGTTTTGGTGTTTTGTCTATTTGTTTCCGTTTTTGTTCCCTTTTTTTTGGAGAGAACGGTTTGGTTTTCATCGTTATGGATGGTCCCGCTATTCGTTCTTATGGTGGCTGGCATGCGCTGCGGGCCAGACACTTGGGTCTGCCCCTACAAGCCAATCCGTCCACCACCATACCACTACTATCGGGTCTAGTTGGTTGAGGCCTGAACCTCTGTTTTACTAGACAGACACGTAATTGTGTGTCTTTACTACAAATCGACAAGAACAATGCTTTGCTTTGTTTTTATAGTCCTTGAAAGCCTACGGTGGATTGCTCTTCGTGACTTGGGTGTCTTGTTGTGACAGTTCTTTGTTTTACTTCTATTGCACCTAAATCATTGAGCATGTTACTGATGCGATTGATGTCGGCATCTGATTTGTATTGTTGGTTCATATCAAAAACCAATGCAAAACGATCACTTGATGTGCGTGGATCTAATGGTTCTATGTCTTTAAATACAGACAATCCATTTCTAAGGTAATAAACAATCGTCATTCCTACTGCTGAGAAAAGAACTGTTAGCTCAAAACCAATCGGAATCCATCCTGGTAAGGCAAAATAAGGTTTTCCACCAAAGTTGTTCGGCCAGTTGATTACTGAAATGGCAGAAATGGCCAATAAAGCGAAGGCGGTACCTGTTGCACCAAAGATGAATCCTGCTGTATGCAACTTTGTCTCTCTCGCACCTAAGGCATCATCTATTCCGTGTACGGGAAATGGTGATAAGGCATCGTGAATTTCAAGCCCACTTGCTCTAATTTTTTCGACGGCATTCAATAAAGGAACTTCGTCATTAAACATACCCATTAGATAGGTATAACTTTCGATTTCTTCTTTCTGGTCGTGACTGTGTGCAGCTTGTTGTTCAATCTGACTACCACTACCAGATACAATACGTCCGTCTTTGTATTCAATGCGTCCGTCTGGATGTTCAATACGTCCGTCTGGGTATTCAATGCGCCCGTCTGGATATACAATACGTCCGTCTTTGTATATGATTCCATCTTTTACATATTCCTTTCCTGTCCATTTTCCAAGATCGTAATATCCGTACTCATCTGCGCCGTTTTGATGTTCGCTCATTTTATGAAGTATTTATTTACAGTGGTAAGGATTGCTCCTTGTTTTTTTTGTTTTTGCCCTGCAGTTTTGGCTGGACAAGGGATGTCTTGTCTTTTTTTGCCTTGCGGTTCTGGCGGGGACAAGATATGTTTTGTCCTTACTTTTTTTTTGATAGGGGTTTTGTCCTTTTAGACTAGACCCG
>ENA-ORXM01005175-ORXM01005175.1-marine-metagenome-genome-assembly--contig:-NODE-5175-length-10594-cov-4.241038_pt1 | contig 10594 bp, 13 predicted proteins | sample MGYA00237867_ERZ511480 | MGnify/ENA primary metagenome ERZ511480 (study PRJEB26309, sample SAMN06266103) | marine metagenome | isolation source: Algal blade | place: United Kingdom:Sidmouth, United... | reverse complement strand
CACGAACAGCGTCATCCGCGTTTCGTGCTGTCCCCGCGCCTCGGCCATCATGGCGTCCAGCAGCGCATGGGCGACCCCCCGCCGACGATACGGCTCCAGCACCCCGAGCCGGGAGATATGAAAGCTGTTATCCGGCATCGCCGCCTTGACGGGCGCGTAGTATTCCTGCCGCGCCGCCGCTTCACCGGTATCGGTCGAGGGCTGGATCAGGCAGGTCGGGCATCCCCCGGCGGCCCCGACGATATCCCCGTCCTCGGCCACCCAGGACCATTGCCACGAATCGGTCCCCTCGCGCGCATAGATCGTCGACAGCACCGCCCCGACCGAGCGGCCCTCGAACAATCCATCGAGCAGAAAGGTCGCGAATTCCGGAGTGGTCAGCAATTCCACCGCCGCCAGCGACGGCGCATCGTCCACGCGCGCCGTCCGAACCGTAGCCGTCACGCCGCTTCGATCTGCTTGGCGTCTTCGGCGGCGCGCTCCGCCGCGATCTCCTCGGCCTTCTGTTCCACGAGGCCCACGATATGATCGACCATCTTGCCGTTCTCGATCTTGTGGTCCTGCAGACCGGCCAGATACACCATGCCCGACCCCGCGCCACCGCCCGTGAAGCCGATATCGGTCTCGCGCGCTTCGCCGGGACCGTTCACGACGCAGCCGATGATCGACAGCGTCATGGGCGTCTGGATATGCGCCAGCTTCTCTTCGAGGATACCCACCGTCTTGATGACGTCGAAGCCTTGCCGCGCGCAGGAGGGGCAGGAGATGATCGTCACGCCGCGATGGCGAATGTTCAGCGATTTCAGGATTTCGAACCCGATCTTCACTTCCTCAACCGGGTCGGCGGACAGGGAAACCCGGATCGTATCCCCGATCCCGGCCCAGAGCAGGCTGCCCATCCCGATGGCCGATTTGACCGACCCGGATATCGCGCCCCCGGCCTCCGTCACGCCCAGATGCAACGGATAATCACAGGCATCGGCCAGCGCCATATAGGCCGCGCTCGTCATGAAGATATCCGATGCCTTCACGCTGATCTTGAACTCGCGGAAATCGTTGTCTTCGAGGATGCGCGCATGTTCCAGCGCGCTCTCCACCATCGCATCGGGGCAGGGTTCCCCGTATTTGTCGAGCAGGTGCTTTTCCAGCGACCCGCCGTTCACGCCGATCCGCATCGAGCAGCCATGGTCCCGCGCGGCCTTCACCACTTCGCGCACCCGCTCGGCCGACCCGATATTGCCCGGATTGATCCGCAGGCACGCGGCCCCCGCTTCGGCGGCTTCGATGGCGCGTTTGTAGTGGAAATGGATATCCGCGACGATCGGCACGCTCGTTTCCCGCACGATCTCGGCCAGCGCAGCGGTCGAGGCTTCGTCGGGGCACGAGACCCGCACGATATCGGCCCCGGCTTCCGCACAGGCATTGACCTGCTCGATGGTCGCCTTGGGATCGGATGTCAGCGTATTGGTCATCGTCTGGACCGCGATCGGCGCATCCCCGCCGACCGGCACGTCGCCGACCATGATCTGCCGGCTCTTGCGGCGGTCGATATCACGCCATGGGCGAACGCTCATCGCTGGTTCCTTTCCACTGTACCGACGGCAGTATTGCGCCTGAGACGCTGCGGTTCAAGCGGCAGTACCGGCAATACGACGATAGGGACGTCACTGCGCGATGGTGGTCTCGGCCAGACGGGGCGCGAAGCGTTCGGTCAGGGCCTGACGGTCGAGCGAGACGCCGCGCATGACGGCCCCGCGCTTGCCGAACGGGCCGAACCGCTGGCCATCCAGTTCTGCGACGAGACCACCGGCGTTCCCGACCTTCAGCGCGAGCGTTTCGCTCGACGGAATGTCGAAGGCTTCACCGGGCGCGAGAATGCCGGAGAACCGGATCCGTCCCGACGGAGCCTTCACCTCGATCCACGTTTCCTCCAGTGCGACGAGCGCGAAGTCGCGACCGAAGGCTTCGGCCCCGGATGCGTCGATCTCGACGTCCTGTGCCAGACCTTGCTGAACCGGACCTTGCGTTCCGGATTGCAGGGCGGCACGGGTCTCCGCCGCGATTTCGGCGACCATGACCGGAGGGGCCGGTGTCATGTCGATGGGGGCCGCATCGCGTACCAATGCACTGACACCCAATGCGCCCTTGTGAGACGAGAACAATCCGGCCGTCGCGATATCGATGCCCGAGACGGGACCATCGGTCTCATTCTGACTCTCGGGAAGAGTCCAATAAGGCTGCGTTCCGAGCTTCGCGTAGCTCAGATCGGCAGGGCGCTCGATGGATTCGCCCCCCGTGCCGGCTCCGATGGCATCATCGGAGATATTGGCCGAGAAGACCGGCGGATCGATATCCGTCGAGCCGATGACGCTCAGATTGTCGGGGATCATGCCCGCCTCGCGCGCGGCGATCACGCCATACCAGATCGCATAGCCCAGCCCGGCCAGAACGACCAGAGGCCACAGCGCCGCCAGCCCGCGTCCGATTCCACCCCCGGTATCCGAGTTGGTGCGGCGGGGCGGCGTATAATCGGCCAGCGGATCGCGCGTCGAGACCGACTTCGCGGCGACGGTCTTCTTGCGGCCCTTCTTGCCCGACCCTTTGGCGAAGCCCGTTTCCTGATCGAAGCGCAGGAGCGTCTCTTCCGGGTCGAGTTGCAGATAGGAAGCGTAGTTCCGCACGAAACCATCGACGTAGACCCTGTCGGGCAGGGCCGTCAGATCGCCGGATTCGATGGCTTCGATATAGTAGGATTTGATGCGAAGATCGGTTTCGACATCGGATACCGACAGCCCGCGCGCGGCACGCGCAGCGCGAAGCTCATCCCCGAGCGATGCACGGGTTTCCTCATGTTTCAGCGTGGATACTTCGCTGTAAGCCGTCATTTTCTGCTCGCGACGGGATGGCCACATTGTTGTGGGCGCTTTGGATGAATTGTACGCGACAAATTCCATCGGTTCAACGCCCCACGTTCGTTTTCGCTCGAGTTAGGCGCGTAAGTCGAAAAACACGCTCCCCGGATGGTGCCGAGGAGAAAGAGTCTCGAATCAATACGTTCCAGCAGACCATCGCATCTATGCAAGTTGTGTGTCATCCGGTGCAAGGAGTTTTGGCGCAAGACGTACGATTATGCGGGGTTCTATGCCGTCATCGCCTCAATAGATATAGCGGATCTGATCGCTCCAGAATCTCTCCAGCCTTTTCAGGAAGTCGCCCAGGGCATCGAAATCCGACACATGCAGTAACTCATCCCCGGAAATCTTGCCGATATGACGCACCCACAGTTCGGAGACGGTCACACGCATGTCCCGGCCCTTTTCCGTCAGGCTGATCCGGACGGCCCGACGATCGACGGAACAGCGTTCGTGGCTGATATATCCTGCCTCGACCAGCTTCTTCAGATTGTACGAGACGTTCGATCCCTGATAATAGCCCCGCGATTTCAACTCGCCTGCCGTGACCTCGTTATCGCCGATGTTGTACAGCAACAGCGCCTGTACGCTGTTCACGTCGATGATGTTGAGCCGCTCGAACTCGTCCTTGATGACGTCGAGAATCAGGCGGTGGAGGCGTTCGATATAGGATAGCGTGTCGATATATGCGGACAGCATCTCCGTCGAAGGCGCTATGTCAGCGGACGAATCAGGCGCTTTCAGGTCTAGCGACTCGGCTTCGTTTTTCATGCCCGGATCCTCGTAGAGCGTTATTTCTGGATCACAGAATGCATGTCTAACGTAAAAGCCCGCTTAAGTTCTTCCGTATCATGGGGTGACGTTGCAGAATTTTGCGATGCTCGCCACGATAGCGCGTTCTGCGTCACTGCTATCGTCCGGGTCGCTCTGCGCGCCCGTCACCCAGAGAAAGACCTGCTGATCCTGCCGATTCATCACCTCTTCCAGTGCATCGAACTCTCCGTCGGTCAGCGACAGGCCCCGCGCATCCACGAAACCGCCGAGAATGAGGTCCATTTCCTTCATTCCGCGTCGCCATGCCCGCATCCGCAAGCGTTTCAGGCGTGTCGCGCGGTCGAGGAGGGTATTGTCTTCCATCATGCTCACGTCAATCTATCGCGGCCAGGGCATCTGCGATCCGGGTAATGCGCTGCTGTACGTGAGTATGAGCCTTGACCGCATCGCGCAGCTCGGCGGCAAGGCGCAGGCGCAGGGCACCGTCGTCGATCGTCGCGGCATCCGCATCGGGTGCCGGAACGCCGTCCCCGGCCCCGGAGAGCAACCATGCGGGCGATACCCCGAGAATACCGGCCAGCATGACCAGCTTGTTGGCGCGGGGTTCGGCTCCATCGCCTTCCCAGTCGTCTATGGTCCGTCGCTGTACCGCGAGTCGCTCCGCAAGTTCGTCTTCGGACAATCCCGCATGTTCGCGCGCAACGCTGATACGTTCTCCAAGCGTCGATACGCTGTCACCGTAATAGTCGCACTCTTCCATTGCCGTCCTTGCCCCCTTTGGTTGATCGCGGGTGCTATCACGATGGGGCGGGGGCGTCCAATCCACCACTGCGCGTCATTGCACCGCAGCAATCCTTTGGGTAGGGGAAAGGCATGTCCGATCTCCCCCCCGCCCCCTTCGCGGTCGCCGCGTTCTATCATTTCGCACCGCTGGCCGCGCTGGACGAGACGCGATCGGCCCTCATCGCATTCTGTGCGGAGCGGGGCGTGCGCGGAACCGTGCTTCTCGCACCCGAAGGGATCAACGGCACGATCGCGGGCGGCAGGGCGGCAATCCGCGACGTCATCGCCCATCTCCGTGCGCTGGAAGGGTTCGGCGATCTGGAATGGAAGGAAAGCCGGGCCGCTGCCATGCCGTTCAACCGGCTGAAGATCCGGATCAAGCGAGAGATCGTCACCATGGGCAAGGAAGGCGTCGATCCCGCCGCCCGCGTCGGTCGCTATATCGAGCCGAAGCAGTGGAACGATCTGGCTGCGCGCGACGACGTCGTCCTGATCGATACGCGCAATGATTACGAGGTCGGCATCGGCACCTTCGAGGGGGCCGTCGATCCCGATACGCGCAGCTTCCGCGATTTCCCCGATTGGTGGAAGCACAACGCGGATCGTTTCGAAGGCAAGACCGTCGCGATGTTCTGTACGGGTGGCATCCGCTGCGAGAAGGCGACGAGCTGGCTGGTGGGGCAGGGCGTCGAGGACGTCGTCCACCTGAAGGGCGGCATCCTGAAATATCTCGAAGAGGTTCCCGAAAGCGAAAGCCGATGGTCGGGGGAATGCTTCGTCTTCGATCAGCGCGTCTCGGTCGGCCATGGCCTGCGCCGGGGCCGCTACGCTACGTGCCATGCTTGCCGTCGCCCCGTCTCGCCCGATGCCGTCGCAGCCCAAGGATACGAGCGCGGCGTCTCCTGCCCGGCCTGCATCGACGAGTTCACCGAAGAAGACCGGTCCCGGTTCCGGGAGCGGCAGCGTCAGGTCGATCTGGCGGCCCGACGCGGCGCGCGTCATCTGGCGGGCGAGTGACCCGCCCGCATCAGGTCATTTCTTGAAGACGCTTTCCTTGCCGAAATGCTTGGTCAGCAGGTAGTAGAGGACCGCGCGGTATTTCGTGCGGTTCGACTTCCCGTACGTATCCACCGCCGAATAGACGCCGCCCATCGCCTTCTCTTCGTCGGTGATGCCGAGCTTCTTCATGACGAAATTGTTGCGTACCGTTTCCAGTTCGCCGGTGCTGCCGCTCGAAACCGTCGCCGAATCGCGGTTGTAGATGGAGGGACCGCAAGCGATCGTCACCTGCTTCAGCAGATCCATATCCGGATCCATGTTGCATTTCGCCTTCAGGTCTGCGGCGTATTTTTCGATCAGCTCGTCACGCTTGCTCATGTCTCGGCTCTCCCCTCGGATAGGCCCGTTGAAGTCTTACCAACGAATAAGCGCATTCCTGCGACGAATTGCAAGGGACGGTCCGGTATCGGCGATATTTCGGTATCAGTGTGCCACCCGTGCACTCAGAAATGATATCCGTAGCGCAGGCCGACGCTGGTCATGCCGTCGTTTTCGTCCGCATCGCAGAGGATATCGCCATGCGAGGCATGGGAGACATAGATGCCGAGGGAATGAGGACCGCTCAGGTAGCCCAGTCCGGCCCCTTCGCGGAACAGCACCTTGCAGCCCAGATCGAGGCCGTTCGCGTCGGTCGGCGTGTCGGCGTCGTGGATCGCAAACCCGAAAAAGCCTTCCACGAAGAAGGATTCCGCAAATCTGTATCGCGCCGTCGCCCCGGCATAGGCCGTGCTGGTATCACCGCCGAAATTCACCGTGCCGCCAAGCGTGGGAAGGATCTCTATCGCCCAGTCCCGCCCGAAGAGCGGGCGCAGGCGCAGCTCGACATTGCCATCGACACCCCCTTCTTCGTCTTGACTGATCTCATGCGCGAAAGCGCCGACGACGACACTGTCGAAGACGCTTTCCGACTCGCTTTCGGCGTGTGCCGCGCAAGCGGAAAAAAGGGAAAAAACCACGAACAGCGGCATGTAAGTACGTGTAACCATTGACATAACCCGAACAGAACGAAACGCGCTTGCCGTGAGTGCAGCAAGTTTACCGTGTCCATATGGTTATCGCCCACTGGTATTCAGATCAAATCGAAAAGCTGGTTCCGCACCCGCAGGAACTCGTCGCATTCGGATTCGCCACCGCGAAATGCGCACCGATCAGTTCGTCCTTGAAATCGATGACCGCTCCGTCGAGGAACGGCTGCGATACGGCATCCACGGCCACACGGACCCCGTCCTTCTCGATCACCACATCGTCTTCGGCAACCGTTTCGTCCAGATCGAACGTGTACTGAAACCCCGAGCATCCACCGCCCAGCACCGCGACGCGCAGGAACTTGTCGGGGGCATCCCCGTCGAGGATCGTGGCAAGCCGGGCGAAGGCGGCGTCACTCACGCCGATACCGCCCGAAATCATCGCTGCACCGTCCATAGTTTCGCTCCCGCACAAAATCTGTCACACCCTATGATCTATGAAGCCTGCGCACCAGTGCAAGGACCGACATGATCGAAACCGACCGCCTGCGCCCCTACGCCGTCTCGCCGTCCGACAGTCGCGGACGACGGATATCGGAGGAGGAGAGCGCCCATCGTTCCCCGCATCAGCGCGACCGGGACCGCATCCTGCACTCGACGGCGTTCCGCAGACTGATGCACAAGACCCAGGTTTTCGTGGCCCATGAGGGCGATTACTATCGTACCCGTCTTACCCATTCCCTCGAAGTCGCACAGATCGCCCGGTCCGCCGCCCGCTCCCTGCGCCTCAACGAAGACCTCGCCGAAGCGGTCGCACTGGCCCACGACCTCGGCCACACTCCCTTCGGTCATGCAGGCGAGGACGCGCTCGACGAGGTGATGCAGGCGTATGGCGGTTTTGACCACAATGCGCAGAGTCTAAGAATTGTGACGTATTTAGAAAAACGTTATATACGCTTCACCGGTCTAAACTTAACCTGGGAAACTCTGGAAGGTTTAGTTAAGCATAATGGTCCACTTCTAAGCAATTTTGCTACCATAGAGTCTTTGCCATATGCAGTACGAGAAGCAAGTGAATATACTGATCTTGAATTGAGTTCGTATGCGAGTTTAGAGGCTCAAATTGCTGCGCTTGCAGATGATATAGCTTATAATTGCCATGATCTTGAAGATGGATTCCGTGGTGGTTTTTTTTCACTATATGATATTTCTTGCCTGCCAATTTTTGGTGACTACACTATAGCTTTAAAAAAAGAATTTCCATCGGCTGATGAAAGTGCAATCCTTAATGAAGCTTTATCAAGCGGAATGTCATATTTGATCAAGAATATGATCCATCAGATTTCTCATAACATAAAAGAATTTGATATAACTAGTGCAGATTGTATAAGATATGCAGATTCTAATATAGCAGAATTCTCAGGAATAGTATCCCAGGATTTATCGATAGTGTCTGATTTTTTACTTAAAAATTTTTATCATAGCCCGTATATTATCGATCAGAGAACGAGAAATATCGATTTATTGAAAGATCTTTTCCATCATTATATGAATTCTCCGCACAATATGCCTGAAGATTGGTGGCAGAATTATCAAAAACTCAACGGTAGTTCCGTTTTGCAGGCTAGGATTGTGTGTGATTATATCAGTGGAATGACGGATAATTATTTGAAAGAAAAGTATGATATTTTAGTTAGATAGTAAAAAATCTGCAAGTACATAAGCTTCGACTTCTTCTGCAATACTAACAAACTGAGATGTTAGAGGCTCATTTGTTACTAGTTCATAGGATTTATCTGATATACGAAAATCAAATGAAATTACACCGATAATATCGCGCACTGGCAAATCTTTAGGCGTCTCATTTCTTGGAGGAGAAAACATGGGTATACATGCAATTGATTTTATTTCATTTGCGCAATATGCTAGATTTTTCTTTGAAAGAGGTCTTGCGTTTTCATAGAACTCTCCTCTTCTAGTGAAAATTTTCTCGTTTCCGTTAAATTTAGAAATCAATGGTATCCGCTCTTGGAATGTAGAAGAAACCACTCCCTCACTTGCATCAAGCTCAATCTTTCTGCTAAGCGACGCCTTAGTTTCAGAAGATGCTAGCACTATATATTTATTAGATTTGGGGACAAAAACAAAAATATCTATTGAAGCACCAGATTCAAATATTTGTTTATTAAGTTTTTCTTTCCTCCTTGTTAAAATATCTTCAAGCCTATCAATTAGGCCCGCATAAGCATGATCGTAAAGAAGCTTTTGGTTCTCTTTCAATTTTCTGCTTTCAGCACTCTGAATGTAGTAAATTGTGTAACTAATAAAAGTGGATGATAATATTGAAAGCGTTGCTGTTAAAAAATTGTCCAGCAATGGAAAGTTTTCTTTAATTAATTTAAAGAAAAATAGAAATGGAATAATTGAAGATATAAAAACGAAGAAAAAGATATTTTTTTTCATTACTAGTTTTGCAACCATAATTGTAGAATAAAATTAGAGTCAGATAATTTTAATACCCGTAAATTCGTTGGGCGACGTAATTTACCTACGAATCACATTTCGTTATAAATAGCAATAGCAATAATAGCTTTCGCAGTGTATGATCATTAAATTCATGGGCAATCCATTAAGGTCACGTCCCTCTTCGCATCCCGCATCGTCGCTTCCAGCCGGTCCAGAAACCGCGAGCGATCCGCTTTACCGAATGTCTTCCCGCCGCCACTCCCTTGCGACAGCGGGTTCGCGGCCCGTAGATCGGCCATCAGGTCACGGGTGGCCAACTGATTGCCGATATTGGCCAGCGTGAACGCATCGCCATCGTGCCTCAGCGCCCGCCCCCCGGCCTCCAGACATTTCGCCGCCAGCGGAATATCCCCCGTCACGCAGATATCCCCCGGCACGATCCGGTCGGCGATCCACATATCGGCCACATCCGGCCCGTCCGGCACCACGACGGTATGCACCAGCGGATGCGGGTTCGGCCGGATGCCGCCATTCGAGACGACGAACACCTCGACCCCGTGCCGCTCCGCCACCCGCAGGCATTCCGCCTTCACAGGGCAGGCGTCTGCGTCGATATACAGCTTAGTCATGCATCCATCCCCGCAACCCATCCGCTCGACCACGCCCACTGGAAGTTATACCCGCCCAGCCAGCCCGTTACATCCACGGCTTCACCGATCGCATAAAGCCCCGGCACCGCTCTGGCCTCCATCGTCTTCGCGTTCAGGCCGTCCGTATCGATGCCCCCCAGCGTCACCTCGGCCTTCGCATAGCCCTCGGTGCCGGAGGGATGAAGCACCCAGCCATTCAGCCGCTCGCCCAGACCCCGCAGCGCCTTGTCCGGCAGATCGGCCATGCGCTTGGCAGGCAGGTCCGTCGCAAAGGCTCCCGCCAGCCGCGCAGGCAGGATCTCTCCCAGAGCCGTCTTCGGCTCGACCCGTCCGCGCTCGCGCTTGGCCGTGACCAGCCGCTCCGCCGCATCGTGCTCCGGCGCGATATCGAGCGTGATCGCCTCCCCCTCGCGCCAATAGGACGACACCTGCAGGATCGCCGGACCGGACAATCCCTTGTGGGTCAGCAACATCCCCTCCCGAAACGCCGCCCCGCCACAGGTCGCGCGACAGTCCAGCGATACCCCGCTCAGGGGCCGCATCATCTCCAGCGCCCCGGCCCCGAAGGTCAGCGGCACGAGAGCAGGGCGGATATCCGTCAGTCCCAGCCCGAACTGTTTCGCGATCCGGTGCGCGAACCCCGTCGCCCCCATCTTCGGGATCGACAGACTGCCCGTCGCCAGCACCAGCGAGGCCCCGGTGAACTCTCCGCCTTCCGTCGTCACCCGGAACCGATCCGACCGCGCAATCGCCGACACGGTGCATCCCAACCGCAGGTCCACCCCGCCGACCTCGCATTCGGCCAGCAGCATCGCCACGATCTCCCGCGCCGATCCATCGCAGAACAACTGCCCCAGCGTCTTCTCGTGCCACGCGATCCCGTGCCGCTCGACCATCGCGATGAAGTCGTCCTGCGTATAAGATCGGAAGAGCACACGTCTGAACTCCAGTCACACAGTGATCTCGTATGCCGTCTTCTGCTTGA
>ENA-ORXM01005174-ORXM01005174.1-marine-metagenome-genome-assembly--contig:-NODE-5174-length-10597-cov-2.157129_pt1 | contig 10597 bp, 8 predicted proteins | sample MGYA00237867_ERZ511480 | MGnify/ENA primary metagenome ERZ511480 (study PRJEB26309, sample SAMN06266103) | marine metagenome | isolation source: Algal blade | place: United Kingdom:Sidmouth, United... | reverse complement strand
ACTGCCAAGGGGCTGACGCCGGCGGCCGCCACCGAGATGGCGCTTCACGCTCGCAGCGTGCTCGATCGAATCCGCCGGTTCCCGTCCCCGGTTCTCGCCGCTATCAACGGTGACGCACTGGGTGGGGGAGCTGAGTTGGCCGTGGCCTGCGATTTCCGGATCGCGGCGGCCAGCGCCCGGATGGCCTTCGTCCAGGGTCGCCACGCCATCTCCACCGGCTGGGGTGGTGGTGTCGATCTGATGCAGCTCGTCGGCCCGAACAAGGCACTGCGCCTGTTGTCCACGTGCGAGTTCATCCACCACACCGACGGCCTGGCCATGGGTCTCTACGACCGGTGCGCGGCCGACGGCGAACCGCTGAACGACGTGATCACCGAGTTCATCGAACCGATGTTGGAGCAACCGCCGAACGTGCTACGGACATACAAGGCGATGGCGGTGGCGGCCAGGATGACCGCTCAGCGTCGAGGCATCGAACAGGCCGAGCTCGAGAACTTCGTGACCGGTTGGGTTCACGACGACCACTGGGCGGCACTGAACCGGGTGTTCGGCCGCGACTGACTAACTGGCGATTGAAGATCCGCCGAGCGGCAAGCCTCAGGTGACGATCGTTCCCGATTCGCCGACGTCGGGTTGTGAGCCGGTGACCTTGGCTTTGGCCAATTCATAGACCATGACGGCCTTGTTGGACGATGCCCACCACTCGATTCGGTCGGAGTCGACGACGAGGGCGACGATCTGGCTGTTCTCGTCGAAGTAGGTCTCGCTCATCGGATCCTTCAGTTCCTCGATCGTCGCCTGATCGGCCACAAGCCGGCCCCGGCCGGCGACCGAGACCCACGTGTCGTCGCCGTCGGCGATCGCCGCATTGATGGCAGCGCCGTCGACGGGCGGAACCCAGTCGGAGTTCCGGTCGACGAGAAACCAGAGATTGCCATCATCGTCGAATTTCTGAATGGTCAGCGGGCGCGAGGACAGGGTGCCTCTCTCGTCGCTCGATGTGACCATGGCGAACGGGTGTCCGTCGAGACGCTCCCGGAGGTCGTCGATCGTTTCGATGGTTGGGGCCATGAGTCGTTCTCCTCTTGTCGTGATCGTCGTGATCGACGAGGTACCCGGATCGTTCGCCGATGAAACCGGTCGCCTCTCGTCTAGGAGGCTTCCGCCGCCAAACGCTTCAGCGCATCGCCCACTGCGGCCGTGAGCAGGCGAAGTTTGTAGGTGGTGTCGTCGAGTGGTGCGGCGCCGTCGGCGCAATGCTGTGCGACGACGTCGATCCCGAGATCGGCCGAAGCCCGACCATTGATCGCCGCTTCGACCGTAGTAAGCCGGAGGGGTACGGCGGCCACCCCTCCGGCGACCACGCTCGAGCCGGTGACAGTGGTGTCATCGAGCTCGACCACGGCGGCCACGCTGACGAGGGCAAACGCCCAAGTCGCCCGGTCCATGATCTTGACGTAGGTGGAGTTGGGCGCCGGCGCGAAGGTGACGGCCGTGATCAGCTCGTCAGGGGCGAGCCGATGCTCGCGACGGCGGTCCTCGGTCGATGGCGAGAGGAACTCTTCCATGGCCATCGATCGCTCGCCGCTACCGCTTCTGAGTTCAACCGTTGCTTTGAGGGCGATCAGGGCCGCGGCCGGGTCCGACGGGTGAACGGCCACACAGGGTCGCTCGGTTTCGAACACGGCGTGATGGTGAGCAACTCCGTCTCGGGCCGGGCAGCCGTCGCCGCCTTTACGCCAGCACCTCACGTCGGCCATGCGGTAGTACTCGCAGCGGGGTTCCTGAAGCAGGTTTCCACCGAGCGTGGCCCGGTTCCGCAGCTGGGTGGTCGCAGCCTGGCCGACCGCCTCGGTCAGCACCGGTGCCGCCCGTTGTAGGGCGGGGTCGGCCGCGATCTCGGCGAGCGTGGCCAGCGCCCCGATCCGCACGGTGTCGTCGTCGACGGTGATCGACCGGTCGAGCTCCGTCGCCTTGACGTCGACGATGACGTCCGGGTGGGCCAGCCGGGACCGCATAAGCGGCACGAGGTCGGTACCGCCGGCCAGGACGGAGCGGTCGGGCGAGAGGCCGTCGAGAACCTCGGATACGGTATCGGGCCGCTCATAGCGGTGAACCCGGGCCGGTGGGGCGACGGATGCCTCGGAGGGGGAAGGGCTCATCGGCGGACCTCGATCCGGTCGGTTGTGTCATCGAGCAACTCGACGACTCGTCGGGCGCTGAGCGGCAGTTCTGTGGGTCGCCGGCCGATGGCGTCGGCCACCGCATTGGCGATCGCCGCTGGAACGGCGATCATGGGCAGCTCTCCGATGCCCTTGACGCCAAGCGGGTTGGCGGCGAAGTCGGGCAGATCGACAGCGGCGTGGACGATGTCGGGCAGGTCGGCCATGGTCGGGATCAGGTAGTCCTCCAGGTTTGGGTTGATCACCCGACCGAGGCGATGATCGACGACCTGTTCCTCGGTCAGGGCGAATCCGAGACCTTGTATCGCTCCACCCACGACCTGGCTCTCGACCATCATCGGGTGGAGAATCCGCCCGCAGTCGGGGGCGATGACGAGCCGGCTGACGCGGACACGGCCGGTGCCGGTGTCGACCTCCACATCGGCCACGACCGCACCGAAGGGCCGGACGGAGACGTCGTCGTTGGTGGTCAGCCGGGCCCCGGTCGCTCGGAGAATGCGAGGGCTGATCTCCTCCATGAGATCGGGTAGTGAGATTTTGGTGGCGCCTTCACCGTCGACGACGTTGCCATTGTCGAGGGAGAGGTCGTCCGCCGACTCGTCGAGCTGTTCGGCCGCCGCTTCCAGAATCTGTCGTCGCAGTTCGACGGCGGCCGCGGCCAATGCCGGCGCCATTGTTGGAGCGGTGGTACTGCCGTGGCTGGTGGGGGCAGGCGGCCCGGATGCGGTATCGCCGACGGACAGACGGATTCGGGCCGGGTCCATCGTCAACTCGGTGGCGATGACCTGGGTGAGGCTGGTGCGGGTGCCGGTACCGATGTCCTGGGTGGATGACGACGCCGACACCGACCCGTCGCTGTTCATCTCGATCCAGGCGTAGCCGGGAGGCATGGCGCCGCCGGCTGCCCACTCATGGGCCGCGAACCCTCGGCCTCGCCGAATTCGGCCGCTGTCGGTGGCGCCGTCGCCGGAGGTGCTTGAATCTGCACCGGCATCGGTCTCCCAGTTCGACTCCTCGGCCACTCGGTCATAGCAGGTCGCCAGCGCCTGGGGCGACGACCACGGGAGATCCTGTTCCTGATCGACTTCGGTGTAGTTCAAGCGCCGTAGAGCGATCGGGTCGGTGCCGATCGTGCGAGCGAGCTCATCGATCATCGATTCGAGGGCGAACGTCGACTCGACATACCCCGGCGCACGAAAGGCGACGGACGGTCCCGTGTTGGTGTGGACGGTTCGCTGTCGAACCCGCACGTTCGGACAGCGATACAGATGTAGATATGGTCCGTCGAGGGAGGTGGCCTCGCCGCCCATGCTGTAGGCGCCGACGTCGACGACACCGTCAACGTCGAGGCCGACGAGTTCGCCCGACGCCGTTGCGCCGAGCTTCACCCGCTGCCGGGTTGCGCCTCGTTTACCGGCGGCGATGCTCTCGGCGATTCGGTCCAGCACGAGCCGTACGGGACGGCCTGTTTCCTGGGCCAGCAGCACGGCGATCGCGGTGTTTTTCCAGGGCACCTGCTTGGCCCCGAAACCACCGCCGACGTGGGGGGCAAGAACGCGAACCCGGTTGTGATCCAGTTCGAATGTGTCGGCCAGCTCCTCACGGATCGAGTTGATGCCCTGGGTTGACGAGTGGACGGTCAAGCCGCCGTCGATCCACTGGGCCACGCAGGCGTGGGCCTCCAGAGCGTGGTGAATCTGAACCGGGGTGCGGAACTCCCCGGTCAGCACGATGTCGGCGTCGTCGATCCATTCGGTGTCGCCTCGCTGTGACTCATCGGCTTCGGCCACGTCCCAAGCGTCGTCGTCCCATTCGTCCTGGCGGGCCGCCTCTTCGATGTCGGTGACATGATCAAGGATCTCGTAGCGGACGTCGATGGCGGCGATTGCCCGCTGGGCGGTGTCGGCGTCGATGGCGGCCACTGCGGCGATTTCGTCGCCGACGAACCGGACGGTGTCGGAGAAGAACGGGGTCTCCTCGGCGTACCAGGTGAGGGCGGAGTCGTCGGCTCCGACCTTGACCGGGCCGTGGATGACGGCCTCCACGCCGGGCATCGAACTGGCGGCCGATACATCCACATCGACCACTCGGGCCCGTGGGTGGGGGCTACGAAGCACGGCGGCTTCGAGCTGACCGGGTAGACGAACATCGACGCTGTACGTCGCCTGACCGGTCACCTTCACCGGTCCGTCGACCCGGGCGAAATCGGCCCGATCGTCGATCGGCTCGGGATTGGTGCGGTCGTCGAGCTTGGCGGCCTTCATCGGGTCACCGCCGGTGCCGGTTCGTCGAGATCCGGTGCGAGGGCCCGTTCCGCGGCGGAAATGATGTGGGGGTAGGCCCCACAGCGGCACAGGTTGCCGCTGACCGCCTCGACAATCGCCAACCGATCGACGGAGCGTTCGCCTCGGCGCAATGCCTCGAGTGACATCAGTTGGCCGCTCGTACAGAACCCGCACTGCAGGCCGTCGCAGTCGACGAACGCGTTCTGCAGGTCGCTGAGTTCGCCCGAGTCGGTCAGAGACTCGACGGTGTCAACCGACCGCTGGTCGCACTCCGGGGCCAGGACCAGGCAGGAGTACACGGCCATGTCGTCGAGGAGCACCGTGCACGCTCCACAGTTTCCCATTTCGCACACCGACTTGGTCCCCGTCAGATCGAGACGGTCGCGGACGACATCGAGTAGCGACGTCGTCGGGGCCACCCCCAACGATCGGGGGTTTCCATTGACGGTTATCTCGACCAGGAGTTGTTGAGGCTTCAGGTCGGTGCGGTTCGTTGACATGGCGGGTTCCTCTTGGTGCGGGCCCGGAATGTACCCGGATTGTCCGCCACCGAAACGGCACAATGTCTCGGTGTTGACCCCGGCCGTACACCCGGTCTTCGGCGCGGTACGATCCCCATGTGACGTTCTCGCGGGCCTGGCTCGCCCTGGTTCTCCTCGTGGGTTGTGGCGCCTCGGCGGAGGTGTCGGCCACCACAACAACGGCCGATTCGAGTTCGGCCGAAACGGTGGCGACCACCGAGACGACCGAGACGACCGCCTCGACGACGTCAACCAGCGTTGCCCCCACCACTACCACCGAGCCCACCACGACCACACAGGCAAAGACACAGCCGCCCGAGGTGGTTCGCGGCCTCAGAGTCTCCGAGATCGTGGCCGGCGATCGGGAGAAATTCGACGCATTACTAGCCCTCGCCGACGAGTCGGTTGTCAACACGCTGGTGTTCGACACCAAGACGGAGGCCGGCGACGTCCTGTATGCGAGCGAGGTGGACCTGGCCGAAGAAATCGGGGCCGTGCGGGACGTATACGACCCAACCGAGCTGATCGCGGCGGCCCGGGAGCACGATCTTTACACGATCACCCGGGTGGTCACGTTCGAGGATGACCACTGGGTCGGTGCCCGGCCGGCGGCATCATTGGAGGGAACCTGGATGAACGCCGCCGACCGAGCGAACTGGGTGTACCCCATAGACCTGGCAGTTGAATCATGTAATTTAGGATTTGACGAAATTCAGTTCGACTACGTGCGCTTTCCCGACGGCCAAGCCGCCCGCCGGGCCGCCGACCGCTCAGCCGTTCCAGCCACCATGGAGGACCGGACGGCGGTCATCGCCGAGTTCCTCGAAACGGCCAGAACCCGCCTGGCCGAGGCGGGCTGTCGAACATCGGCCGCCATTTTCGGAATCGTCACCGCCAGCGCCACCGACGAGGGCATCGGCCAGACCGTCGACTCGCTGTCGGGCAAGGTCGACGCCCTCAGTCCAATGCTCTATCCCAGCCACTACGGCCCTGGTTGGATCGGGTTCGACGACCCCAACGACCACCCGGGTCCGGTCATCGCCCACGCTCTCGACTCGGCGGCTGCCGACATGGCTCCGGAAACAAAGATGCAGCCGTGGATTCAGGCCTTCTATTACAACGGCCAACAGATCCAGGCCCAGATCGCCGAAGCCGAACAGCGGGGAGCTGGCTGGATGCTCTGGAACTACAGCGGCAATTACCGAACCGATTGGTTGCCCGCCTCATGAGAAACGCCCTGTCCATCGCCACCCGGACGCTCACCATCACGATCACCATTGCCTTGGCGGCAACGGCCTGTGTGGCCGATGACGAGACCGCGGCCACGTTCGAAGCGGAGTCGACTCTGCCTCCGGTAACTGCTGACGACGCCGATGCTACGGGGTCGACCTCCGACCCCACCGACACGTCGACAGTCACGACTGAGCCGACAACCACAACCGCCCCGCTCGCCGACCTCCAAGGCCTCGACGTCGAGTTGGTGGCCGATGGATTGAACCAGCCGGTGACCGTTGCCGTGAACGACGCCGTCGATGATGGTGCCATCTATGTTTCCGAGCGGGCGGGCGTCATCAAGGTCGTCGACTCGAATGGGAATGTCAGTGTGCACGCTGACCTGACGGATCGGATCGGATCCTCCAGTATCGAACAGGGGCTTCTGGGGCTGGCTTTTTCCAGTGGCGACCTCTACGCCTACTGGACCGACCTCGAGGGCGACAGCGTTCTGGCCCGCTTCGCCGAGGGTGACGCCACTGCCGAACCGGAGGTTCTGCTCACCGTCGACCAGCCGGCCGAGCGGCACAACGCCGGACACATCGTCATCGACGGCGAATACCTCTATCTCTCCCTCGGTGACGGCGGATCCGGCGGCAGCACCGCCCAGGACACATCGAACCCACTCGGGGCCATTCTCCGCCTCGACCACGACGGAAATCCGGTGCCCGGAAACCTGCAGGATGGCATCTGGGTCAACGGGCTCCGCAACCCGTGGCGGTTTTCGATCGACAAGACGGCCGGCGGCTCCGACCTGATGTACATCGGCGACGTCGGTCAGGAACAGTTCGAGGAGATCAACGTGATCGACTTGGCCGACGGGGCCGGCACCAACTTCGGTTGGATCGAGATGGAGGGCGATCAGTGTTTCCGCTCCGGATGTGACCCCAATTCCTACACCCTCCCGGTGCTTCAATACTCTCATGCCGAAGGCTGTTCGATCACCGGCGGCCACGTCTACCGGGGAGCGGCCATCCCCGAATTCACCGGCCACTACTTCTACGCCGACTGGTGCAAGGGTTGGGTCCGCTCCATGCGCTATGACCCCGCCACCGGGGACGTGACCGATCAGTTCGACTGGAGCGATCAACTCGGCGCCCTCGGCCAGGTCACGAGCTTCGGCCTCGACGCCGACGGTGAACTGCTGGCCGTCAACTGGGACGGCCAGCTGTACCGCATCGTCGCCCGTCGTTAGGGTTGGATTGCCCGGAACCCGATGGTTCTCTCGAACAATTTTGTGCAGGTGGGTTTGTGGTGGAAGCGGACACGTATTCGCTGTTAGATCCGTCTCCGGTTTCGAGCTCAGACCCGGGCTCGGGCTTAACATTGGGTTCGGTTGCTGTGACGGTTGGCGAGGCTGTTGGTTTGCTTCGGTCTCTGTCGGCATTGCCGGGTGGGGTCGATGTCGGGTCTCAACTACCTGCTTGGACAAGGAGATGTGGTGTTACTAGGATGTTTTGCTGTTGCGGAGGGTTTACGGGAACCGTGGCAAGTTAGTTCAGTGGAAGGTTCTTCTTGCAAACCATCATCCGTGCTGCCCGCGCCGCAGCGGCTCGATATCGTTCGGTCCCCGCGAGCGTGCTCTACCCTCAGTTGTTCCTCGGCTTCGGCTGGATTCGTGCTGCCGTTGCCCACTCCATGGCCATGTCCTGGTGGACAGGCGACGACCTCGTGGCCTTTCTCGATGCAACCGATCCGCTTCGCCTCCCGGTGTACGAGCCCTTCGTCGACTATGTGGTGCGCCCCCTACCGGTTTTCGTTTCGGTGGCGGTGCTGTTCCTCCAGCTACTGATCGGATTGGCGTTGCTGGCCAACGTCCGGCCGGTTGCCTGGACCGTGGCCGGCATCTTCCTCAACTTCAACATCATCATGGCCGGGGAGGTCAACCCATCGGTCTTCTACGTGGTCATGGGCATGGCTGTCGTCTTGGGCATCATGATCGATCGCATGACACGGGAGCGCGCCTACCGCATTGCCATCAACGCCACGATTGCGGCCGGTCTGACCACGGTCGTTTGCGGACCGTTCACCACCACCCTCGATCCGGCCCGGGTAATCGAGGATCCGTCTCTTGTCTTGATCTGCCTGAGTTCGTTGTTCGCGGTGTCGTGTTGGGTTACCTACGGAGAGCTGGTGGTCGATGACGACGTGGAAATAGTCGGCGCCGGACGGGACGAGCCGGCGCGGGCCGCCGTCCTCCTTCCGCCCGACAACGACACACCGGGACCGTTGTCCGGCGGTCGTGGGGCCCGCCGAACATCGGAGACGGCGACCTCACTGGAAACCGACCTTCAGGAACTAAGGGCTGCCTCCCCGGCGGAGATCATGGAGGCAATGGACCGCCCGATACCTCGTCTGCCGAGTCAAGGAACCATGACATACCACGAAGATGTAGACAGCGGGTTCTCCATCAAAGACGACTTGGGCGCCGCCGCTCCCAACGAAGCGAAACCGGAGCCCGACAAACCGCGCCTTATCGCCAACTTTGCGCTCAACGACGATCCACCACTGCGGTGGTATTCCGTACGATGCCACTTCCGGATCGATGAACGCCACTACGAAGAGCGGATAACCGTATGGCAGGCCGTGGGCTTCGACGAGGCCATCGACTTGGCTGAAACCGAAGCCGCCGGCTACGCGGAGGGCGACTACCTCGGCTCATGCGACTGCTTCCACCTTTCCGATGCCGGAATGCAAGCCTCCCAGGGGGCGGAAATCTATTCACTCGTCCGCGCCTCCGACCTTGACCCCGACACCTACCTACGCACGTTCTTCTTCACCGGTACCGAGCGCTCGGCCGAAGTGTGAGTGTGAGCCGCAGGGCGGCTCACCACGAGTTCGGCTTCACTAAACATCGGACCCCTGACCATGCCGATTTCCGGGGTTGTGAATACTCGGCCGTGACTACGCTGGCCGGCGATGGCTGACACCGACGTGACAACTGAACTGGTCGACTGGGTCGACGACCAATGGGATCCCGATCTGAGCCTGGGGGAGTGGTGGCAGCTCCTCGCCGACTCGGGCTACGCCCACCCATCGCTCCCGGAAAACGCCGGAGGAAAGGGGTGGAGTCATGGCGACGCCGTACGGGCCATGCGAGTGCTGGCCGAGCACAATGTCGTCGGCCCGCCTCCCGGCCTCGGCACGATGTTGGCCGCCCCGACGATCGCCGCTCACGGATCGCAGGAGCAGATCGACCGCTACGTTCCCGAGATCCTGAACGGCCGCAAAGCCTGGTGTCAGCTGTTCTCGGAACCGGTCGCCGGGTCCGATCTGGCCGGTCTTCAGGCCCGAGCCTGGCCCGACGGCGACGAATGGGTGGTCAGCGGTCAGAAAGTATGGACCTCTCAAGGTCACTACGCCGACCTGGGCCTGTTGGTAGCCCGAACCGACCCGGAGCTGCCCAAACACAAGGGAATGTCGTACTTCGCCTTCGAGATGGATCAGGTTGGCGTCGATGTGCGTCCGCTCAAGGAGATGACCGGCCGAACGTTCTTCAGCGAGGTGTTCATCGATGAGGCCCGGGTGGCTGACGATGCGATGATCGGTACCCGAGGGGAAGGATGGCGGGTGGCCAACACGACTCTGGCTGTCGAACGGTCGACCATCGGCGCCGGTTCGGCGGGTTTCGCCATCGCCGCCCCCGGTCAGAAAGCCAACCAGTTCGGTCGGCGAGTTGGCGATATTGTCGAGGCGGCGTCGAAACGAAAGGTCGGCGGACACGCCCCCGGCGTCGGCATGAAACTTTATCGTCGTTGGAGTGACCTTGCCCGTACCCTCGGCCGCACCGATGACCCCATCCTCCGCCAGGAGATCGTCGAGCTGTACTCGACCCTCCAGGTGAATCGGTGGAACCTGCAACGGGCGAGAGACAAGGACCAGCGAACCGGAGGCGAGCCGAACATCGCCAAGTTGTTTGACGCCGAGATTCACCGCCGTTTCCGGGATCTCTCACTGCGGATCGTGCAGGCTGACGGGATGCTGGCCGGGGCGTCGTCATCGACCGACCCGGCGATCGCGGAGTTCGTGTTGCATGCTCAGGCACCCGCAATCTACGGCGGCACCGATCAGATCCAGCGCAACATCATCGGCGAGCGGGTTCTCGGCCTACCACGGGAACCGGGTCCGCCTCGTGACACGCCGTTCCAGGAGTTGCCGAAGAACGCTTGACCGTCAGTGGTTGTCGGGTTCGGCCAGCGTGCACGCGATGGCCCAGACGCCGAGGCCGAGTTCGTTCCATTGCTGATCGACGCCACATTCACCGGTCGGTAGATCGAGATCCTGTGCGGCGGCTGACTCGACGGGACGCCTTATGTCGACGCCATCGTTGTAGGTG
>ENA-ORXM01005173-ORXM01005173.1-marine-metagenome-genome-assembly--contig:-NODE-5173-length-10597-cov-22.890304_pt1 | contig 10597 bp, 9 predicted proteins | sample MGYA00237867_ERZ511480 | MGnify/ENA primary metagenome ERZ511480 (study PRJEB26309, sample SAMN06266103) | marine metagenome | isolation source: Algal blade | place: United Kingdom:Sidmouth, United... | reverse complement strand
GCGCCGCGCCCTCACCCAAGCGGAAGTTTTGCAGCGCCAAGTGATAGGTCAGCAGCGGGAAGACCTCGGTGTCGTTGCTTGGGCCACCGCCGGTGAGCAGAAGTGGAATTTCTAGAGTGTTCATCGTCCAAATTGTCGAGAGCAGAATAACTACGCCCATGACCTGCTGCAAACCTGGCAGAGTGATATAGCGGAAGCGCGCCAAACGGCCAGCGCCATCGACTTTGGCTGCCTCATACAGATCTTTTGGAATCGTCTGCATCCCAGCCAAAAAGGTTAGCGCGTAGAAGGGGTAGCCCTTCCAGACCAGAACGAAGATCAGGATGCCGATGGCCGACCAAGTCTTTGCCAAGAAGGGGATATTGGCGTCGATCAGGCCCCAACTCATGAGAATCTGATTCAAGACGCCCGTCTGCCCGTCGAAGATCCAGCGCCAGACGAGCACAATGATATAGGTTGGCAAAATCCATGGCAGCATGAAGACACCGCGCAGAATATTGCGCCCACGGAAGTCTTGATTCAGCGCCGTTGCCAGAATAAGACCAACAACCGTCTTGAGAAAGACCGCCACAATTGTAAAGGAGACAGTACGAACGACCATCTCTGTAAATTGCGGCCATTGGATGATATAGCGATAGTTATCAAGGCCGACAAACTCGCCCGGACCACGACCAATCATCCGATCGGTGAAGCTAATACGAATGGCTTCTAGAAATGGATAGCCGACCATCCCTAGCACGATGAGCAGAGCAGGTGCCACGAGTAACCACCCCAGCCGCGTATCGCCAGAGAAGAGTGAACGATTTTTAGAGCTTGCTAACTGTTGTGGGGAAAGCGGCTTCCGTAGCGTTTCTTGGCTCATATATATTCCTAATGACGACCGATGACGGACAACTGTCGTTGGTCGTTTCCTCAATCTAGAAATACTTTTCAAAAACACGCTTCGCGAACTCGTCCGACTCAGCAATGGCCTCTTCTGGCGTCCAGCCGTCGATCAGCACGCGCACCATCATCGAACCGTGTGGATCATTGGGGCCAAGTAACTCAGACATGGCGGCATTGTCGAAAGGGGCAGGGAAGCCTGGATAGGTACCTATCTGTGCAGCCAAGTTAAAGGCGCCGCGTTTGCCCTCCCACATTGGCAGAGCGTTATACTCTTGCAACACGTTGGCCACAAAGCCAGATTCCAGCCATGGTGCGTAGATATTCTCATCGTAAAGAGCCTTGATCAAATCGCCTGCCGTCTCTTTGTCGCTTGCTTCACTAGACATGACCGTCGTATAGCGTAAATCAGTATTGGTGGTATCAAGAACGTTGGAAGGCTTTGGTGCAAGACCAGTTGCCTCGGCCAACTCCGGTCGATTTTCTGCAGCCCACACATAAATCGAGGCTGCGTTGATCACCAGAATCGACTGTTCCTCCTGATATGCCTTATTGTTCGATGCATAATCCCACGAAGCGGCATCTGCTGGGAAGAGCCCCATGTCGAAGGCCTCTTTGGTGAAATTCAGTGCGTTGGTTGCCGCCTCCATGCTCTCGTCGGCAAGAACAATTTTCGTTCCTGTTTCATCCCAAAGGTTGGCACCAAAATTTCGGAAAAGATCATGACACCAACCGTCATGCTGCTGTGACACAATGCCAAAACCCCAACCAACCATATTATCACCCGCTTCAGCAGAGTATTCTTGAGCTTGTACGCAAAGGTCGCGCGTCTGCTCCCATGTCCATTGGCCCTCTGGCACTTCAATGCCCGCTGCCTCAAGGACATCCTGACGATACTGCACCATTGGTGTATCGATAGAATAGGGCAAGAAGTGGATTTCGCCGTCACGCGTCGCGTATTCTTCAAGACGGGGCTGCCAGCCGCCGTGTGCTTCGCCAATCTCGCCAAAGAGGTCAGTGACGGGTGCAATTGCTCGTGCTTCCATCATCTGCAGGGCCACGACAGCGCTAGAGAACATGGCATCGGGCAGTGTTCCAGCCTCGATAGCAGGCATAATCTTCGTCTGCTGGTTAGAGTCGGAATCGCGCGATATCTCTACAGTTACACCATTTTCCGCGCCCCAATCGTTGATTCTCTCCTGCAGAATTTCGTCAGCGCCGGGTGCAAAGGTGTTCCACATCCAGAACGTGAGCGATTTGTCGCCATCTGGCGCGCCAGAACCGCTCGGTGCAGCAGCTGGCGCGCAGGCAGAAAGCACACCAAATGCTGTAAGACTACCGCTCAACTTCAGAAAGTTACGTCTAGACAACCCTTCTATGTTGGAATGCATAGAGACTCCTCCTCTTAAATTTAGTGAATAGGTAGTTTGGTAAAAAGCCGTCAACAAGTAGGTTAAAGTTATTTTGGGAGCGGAGCTAAATGTCTACATAGGCAGACAAAAACGTTTTTGGAGCTTACTTCAGCCAAGTGCAGAACTTCAGTTCGTACTCGGTTGCTATTGCAAAATCAATTCTTGAACCTAGATTGAAGCGGATTGTTCATTATGGTAGCATAGTCTGACAAAGTGCGCAATGCAAAAAAATGGGTGGATCGGGCAATCGAGACTTGCTCAGCGCCGAGTCCTATGAAACAAACGTAAACAACCACTGGCTGAAAAATTTTACTGAAGTATTGGCTGGCCTATGTCTGTAAAATGGTTTGGAATCACATGTGTAGTCGGGTGCCTTCTAATTTTACATAAAAAATGATAGTTTGGCTTCGGCAATGTCCAATATCGCCATCTTAGAGACCCAAATCTTGCACCAGATAAGGAGGTGAGGTTGCTCTCACCCCCTCTTCCTAAGAACGGCTCGTGCGCCTTTCAACGCAAGCCGCTCAAGCCTCTCGAACGCCCTGATGCCTAGCTGTCCAATTTATTTTCCAAGCGCCTGGTCTAAAACCTTCGCCTTGAGGCGAAAAGCTTAAGCAAGTAAACTCCAGTTCTACCCTGAAATTGGGACCGCTCAATATAAGGAAAGGGAAAAATGGAAGGATATAGAACTGGAGCACATACAGTATACAATATCGAGTATCACTTTATATGGGTAACGAAATATCGATCATGTATTAAAAGGCGAGATAGCACATCGAGTGGTAGAGCTAATTCGCCAAAGCTGTGAGAGCTGAGAGATCAAGGTACTAAGAGGACATGTGAGTAAGGATCATGTCCACATTTTGGTATCCTGTCCGCCGGATCTGAGCCCGTCAAAAATCATGCAGTCACTGAAAGGAAGATCGTCAGGACGATTGCAAGATGAATATCCAGCACTGAAGAAAAGGTGCTGGGGAAATCATCTGTGGGCACGGGGGTACTTCTGTGCAACGGTTGGAAGTACAAGCGAAGAGCAAATTCGCAAGTACATAGAAGGCCACGGAAAAGATAAAGGTGATGATTTCGGGACAGACGAATAACTTTCAGGCGTCAAACTTAAGGTGGCTTGAGCCACGGATTTTCAATAGGCTTTAGCCTAAATCACCACTTTCAGTGGTCCCAATTTCAGAATCCCTCGGTCTTTAGCCGAGGGTAGTTCAGTCCATTAAGGTCACCACTCCACCGACTCGACCGACCAGAGAGACGTCAACGCTGAACTGAAAGGTTTTGAGTTGGCCCCGTGAACCCCATCGGCGAGACCCATTTCATGAACCCCGAAACTCTCTAAAAAGCCCCAATCTCCAAAAATCCTTTCGAGTGATTTGTTGGCGGCGGCATTGCCACGTACAGACCACACCGCGCTGGCATCTTCGGCCAATCCCAAAACACAGTCAAACTCGATCATGCTTGTTAAGCAGACATTTCACAAACTCGCTTCGCATGTTGTTGCCGCACGAAATCGAACTGCGTTTCCTCTGCTGTACTCATATAAGTTATATGCATCGGAAATCGATGGGATACGATATCAAGGGCGTACCTAATCCTATCTAGTTCAGACGAGAATTCATAAACTACCAGTATGTCAATGTCGTTTACAATCGAATCTGGCTGGAGTATCGAACCAAAAATGTAAAGCTTGACTCTAGAAATTTCTGCGTCAAGAGATGAAAGCGCTGGAAGTAGAAATGTTTTGACAGTGTCACTATGCACGATGTAGCGACCCCAGTAGTTCACCCCAACTCAACACGCTCAAACCAGAGTTACTCGCTGCCCGTAACGCCTCGGTTGAGGGATGACAGTTTGGATTTGATGTCAGGATAAGAGACGGTATTCCAAATCGTTCAATTCCTTGCCGCACAGCTTCAGCCGTTAGATCATATTCATTAAGAGCAAGGACGGTAACAGGATCATGATTATTACGCGTAATCTGATAAGTACGGTTGTTTGCCCTCGTTACCGATGTGACTTTTGAGTGCTGTCTAAGTCCGCGAAGAATGAATTTGGTCTCTTCTGGCAGATACGTACGCAGCTCTCGTCCCGTGATTGCACGATACAGGTCACTAACCCCACCTATACCTACGGGCGTTTGCTCCGAAAAGTAAATTGCCGTGCGATCATAGTACGCATCCGCTTTTATATTGAGAATGAATTCAATCGAATTAGACGTATAGATCTCCCCGATCTCAAATGCTGTTACGTTCGCAACGGACATAGTTGCTATTTCCACATTGTACTCTAGCCCATTTGCTTCCAATTCTAGTAAGTTATCGTTGCGTACTTTTGTTGCGATGACCTTATCATGGTGCAGGAGTTTGTCACACGCCCAGCCCGCCGTCCAGTTATCAGTTCGAGTCATGATTTACGCTGCTAAAGACATTCTCCATCTCAGGTGGGAATTGTATTCCATTCCCACCTGAATCGTTGATATGCTTTGCCTCAAAATCATCCACGTGTTGGTGAAACCGCTCAACGGTTTCACGTTCACCATGAGTGAAATGTGAGGTGTTTACATCACAAAGATATAGAAGTTTTCTATTGTTTGGAATTACATGCGTTCTGATTTTGCGTCGCCACATGCGTGGCATAGTACTTTCAGGATTGAATCTCTCTTCAGTCATCGGGCCATAGATATCGAAAATAGTTTTGTTCTCCGAAAGCAATGGGACAATCGCCTCACGTGCCGCATTCCTTGATGGAAACGGCATTATCCCGAACGCAGTTGCTATCGCATTACGGTGCGAAGTCTTCCATTGCAGAATAAGATCTACTGGACATTTGTCATCTACCTTGTCGATCACCGTGTGACAGGTTGGACAAAGTAATATCAAATTCTCGTAAATGCTTCTCTCCTCATCAGATAGCGCGGTATCTGCACGCGGCCCTTTGTCACCTGCACTAATGATGTGTGCAATTTCCGCAATATGTATTGTTTTATCCTCGAAGTGTTTAAAGATTTCTGCTAGACACTTCGGGTTTTGACAGTAACCACCCGAGTCCGCGAATAGACGTAACTTTGTCGTATTTGTAGGAGCGACGCGACCGTTTGAACATTTAGATGTCATTTTGCCCTAGTGTAGATCTGACCGACCCGTGAGCGGCCAACGTTGAGCTGTGCTGTGGCGGGTTAAACCCGTGACTTTCATCGAAGGAGTATGCAACCGCTAACCACAAAACTTGCTTAATAGCCGAGATCGTAGCCATCTGCACGAGCGAATGTTGGCGGCGACTTGGCCACGCGGAAACCACATTGGTTAGCAGGATTGCCCCACAAAATTGACCGCCAAAAATCGACAACTTCACCGAAGTGCCAGCCCATAAGCCGATTTTAATGCAATTTTGACGGTTTCATTTTGAAGTAATTCGTTCGATGCAATCCGCATAATTTGCTCATAAATTGATACTTTTTAAAACTGCAGGATTGCCTTATTATAGCAGAAAAACTGGGCAGCTTCTACCCAGTTTCAATTTGTACCGCTCTGTAGATCTGACTGTCCCCGCAGCGGCCAACACATTGGAAATGTACCCGACCGTGAACACAAAAAAATTAAAGAACTCACACGATTCAAGCAACAGACTTACATCCTTTCGTTCTGTAATGGTCTGGTTGACTAACAAGTTGTATGAATGGGCCACCTATGGAATTTGAGTGCCATCCGAGCCTGAAATAGGGCCACTTATTTAGAAATGCACAAAGTCGAGCTTTGGCCGAAAATATCGACCCAACTCTCTTTAGCTGAAGGCTGATAGCTGATAAGCTGACCTGCTACCTAAATTCTAACATCTCAGCTAGGTCGAAAAGTAATTCCTTGCTTGTATCGCTACTGATTGACAACTCGTATCCATTTTCCTGCCAACTTAGTAAGTACCCTTGCTCTCCTAGAGGAGATAAATGTTTAACTGCAACAATGACCGCTTGGTGTTCTCGAATCAGTACGTCTTCGGCGAGAGCAGCCTCGTCTTTAATTCTCTCATGACGTGGATTGACAAGCGAAGAGACTGGCTCTTGAGCCAAAATAAATAAGGTGTCATTATCATCGGTTATAAAAAATATTGCGCGCTTAAAATTAGCATTTCCTGGCTCAATTGCATCACTTACCTGAATATTTAGAAGTTGATATTGGGTACTGGATGACGACAGTGATACAAGCGGGAAATCTATGGCTTCCTGTATTTCAGCGTTTGGCATAGATTGTGCTTGTGTTTTATCTACTGGCAAACGCTGGTCTGGAAGTGTGGAAAACGTACAGCCAGCGAAAAACCACGTGCTTGTTAGTAGAAAAAAAAACACGAGCCTCAAATATCCTAAAACGTGGCTCATCGTGTGTCTCCTATTATTTGATGTACAAAATCATTTCCGATAATGATTCATTTAATTCTTTTCGAATTTCGTAACGCACTTTGATCCGGTAATATAGCCGCAACCAGTAGGAAGAACTCTGTAACTCATCTTGATACTGCTGAGAAAGCTGCTTTTCAAGTGCTTTTCTTTTGATTGCTTTTACTTTTTCTGCTCCTGAAGCAATGAATTCTGAGTCTAGCATTTGTTGAACTCTCATATAGGGGAGGATGGATACCCATCCTCCGATTTTATTTTTTGGCCGATATTACTCTACACCTGCTTTCACTAGTGTAGTTGTAGGTACTATGGAGATATGCCACACACCCACTGATATCTTCCGCAATAAGTATATCCTGGTACATAGCAGGCTGCAGCACATGCAGCAACACAGGCAAGCCACTTGCCATAGTTGCGTTTGAATAGGCTTTTGCAACCTGCACTGCAAGCCCCCTTGCAATTCTGATCAGTTCTACCAGGAACAGTTACCCAGTTAACACATATTCGATAACAATTCTGTTGTTCGTGTGAATTTTGGTTGGCTGCCTGAACAGAAATTGCTGCGTTACTGGAAGTTTGTAATTGCTCAAACACCTGCGCGGACATATCAGCGACTTGATTATGGGTAGAGTCTGCTAGATTGAGAATAGCAATTTTTTTGCTGTTTACATCTGGTTGAGCGATGACAGTAACTATATTTTGGTACTGATCAATTGTAAAGACCGCATATTCTTGAATTGTTATGGAATTGGAAAGGACAGATGCATCTGTTAGCAAATCAAATACGAAGAATGTAACCCCTTCATCTACCCACACAGCACTAGGTTCATCAGTTAAAGTACGATTTTTGATACTCTGAAAATGTTCAGATGTATTGATGGTCTGTAGTTGTGCTTGGATTGCTTTGTTTTTAGGTAATGATGTGTTGATTAGAGGTAAATATGTAGAGTTTTGTGACGATTCTTGAGCTTGTAAACCTTTTGTCTCTCTACCAAATAAAACTGCGCCCATGATAAATCCGCCAAGTGTACCCAGTAACTGCCGTCGCCCTGAATTTGATCGATAGCTGGCACGGATATCGGAGACTAGCTGAAATACTTTTAGTGCTCGAATAGGGCCAAGAATCTTTAATAGTTCATACTTCATTTTGATACCGGTGAAAATTGTAACTTCATCGGTTCCTACTTGTTTCGTCAACAGAGTGGGTTCCCATTTCCACTCAGGATCTGCCTTCGTCAGCCATGATTGTACTTCCTTATCTCGAAGGCTGCGTAGCTTGATTAGTTCATCACTTAAAGTTTCAACATTGGATGCAATATCGTTACATATTGAACATCCCGAATCAAACAACAAATAATGCTTCATTCTCGCGTTCCTTTTTTGTGAGTTAACATGAATGTATTCTATTGAGCACTTCTTACAACTGTGTTGGCTAATGACTCAAATTGTCAATCCAACACGCTCAATGATAAAAAAAAAAAAGCGCGAATTGTCAAATAAAAAAAATGGAACCTGCCACAAACAACATAAATTGAATTTCGACTGGTCAACCTACCGCGTAAGAGTTCACCTTGGTCAAGCTGGTATGGGAATAGGATTGCAGACCCGACTTGCCGTGAGCGGGCAACGCTAGCGTGAGAGGCGGCGGTTGAAACCCGTGACTTTCGCCAACGGAATCCACAATCACGACGCATAAAACTTCCCAAAAAAGGCCAGATCGTAGTCGTCCTTTCGACGCAATGTTGGCGGCGGCAGGGCCACAAGTAGACCACATTGACCAACGCACTTTGACCGATAGAACTTGACTGCCAAACACACTAAAAATGATAGTAAGTAAGCCTGAACTTTGCCATAATATTTAGATGAAAATTGTCTAAATATTATGGCAAATCAATTAGGTCTACTTCAATTTCGATAATGTAATATGAAGCCTGTTCAATAACACCCGCACAGTTCCCCCATTCACAAGTAAGACGTCCATCATAACTACGCGTACGTTTATCTTGTGCAGATTTAGAGAATAAGTAATTAGAACCAGAACCACCTAGACGCTTTTCATTATCATCATAATAGCTCACTCTTACGGTGATATCACTATCAAACTTCTTTTTTGGCGTAGTCACATCAAAACTGTAACGAATTCCACCCTCATCATCTTCTTCAGCATTCCACTTATCCAAAAACAATCCATCAGGAGCATCTAGCCGATAAGGAACTCCAAGTTCATCAATATCAACCATTCCGGGCACTTTTTCGGCATCAAACACTTCAACTGTTGGCTGAGGTACGGATTCTTCTTCAACATCAATTCTCTCAACCGTCACGCCAGAGATTGATACCGCAAAATCAACTTCAACGGTAAAGGGGACAGTAGTAGTAAGTACGTCTCCATCACCAAGCGGTATAACCAAATCAGCAATAACAGGAATTTGCTGGCTTATGCTAATCACAGATTTGCCTAAAAGTGGGACGCTGGAGGATTGCGCTAAAACAATGCCAAAACCTAGTAATCCTATAGCAAAAACGAAACCGATAACAAAATACTTCATTTTACTCATTCAAAATCCTTGTATAAAAAACGAATAAACCCAAAACAATGGTCCAAACCACACTGCCAAACACACAAATCCACCATCGACCACCCCGTGAGACGCCAACACCGAACTCAGGCGACAAACGGTCACTCAACCCGTGACATCTCAAAACGGGACCAACATTGATTTACACGAAATTTTGCAAACGCGCCAGATCAGTTTGTTCGCTTGGAGTGAAAAGTTGGCTGCGGCAGGGCCACAAGCAAACCACATCGATGAGCAGGATTGACCCGCCCACACTGACCGCCACAATCCACAACTTGGACACAGCAGTCGAGGAGATCACGAGTTTGCAGCGTGACTGACTCCACGGGTACTCACATCATGCGCCACATAGGCTGGCTATAGCAATTCAAGCAGGAAGCCCTAACTTGTTTCCTAAGTTTTGTAGTTTCAAATTCGATGGGCGTGATTCCTGCGCTGCAATGACTAGTTCTTGAACACGTCCCTCACGTTCGGCCCACTGAATCAGCTTGAAAATTGTATCACTGAGGTTTTCGCCTATAGCAATATGTTCCAATTCATTTTCTAACTCCACACGTACCATAAACTTAAGATCTGATTCTATAAATGCACTCCCCAGTGCATCATGAATTAAATTGAATTGCTTGCCTGTTAATTTAGAGAGCACACCGTCTAAAGAAGCCCCTATCTCTGTACGTGATTCGCGTGCTAATAATTCAAGCTTTTCAATTCGATTCAAAAGTTCTTTAACTGTGACATCATCTATTTTGGAAATAGTTTCGGACTGTTTGGCCCTTGATAGTTCAATTGCTCGGAGTTCTAGTATACGCTCAGGCTCGATGATCCCGTCTGTCAGGTTCGTTAGTTGTTCAGTTAATTCATTAATTCGAACATTAGCCTCAGATTTTTCGGTAATGAGTCCTGTCTGTAAACGCCGTTGAAGACTCGTTAATTCATACTCGATTCTTAATAAGCCATCTTCCCGCCAATCTTGACGAGTTTGTTTATCACTTTTCCATGCTGAAACCGATATCTCCAATTCTTCTCTGAGTAAATGTTTGGCGGCTCGTTGTTCGTCCGCATCATCCGATGTATAGACACATAAAACACAAGGCTTGTGAGGAAATGGATCATGTTGCGGATGTTTTTTCGCTATTTTTGCAGCTCTGATTTGCTTAGCTTCAACTAACTTATCTATAGCTGGGATTAAGGCGTGTAAATCTACGGTTGGACCAAAATACAGCCATTTACCTGTTATTCGACTCAATATAGTTTTTACACCATCATCTAAATTATGAGGTGATAGGACAATTTCATACCAAATGTCGTTTTCGCGAATCATGCTAGTA
>ENA-ORXM01005172-ORXM01005172.1-marine-metagenome-genome-assembly--contig:-NODE-5172-length-10603-cov-3.595288_pt1 | contig 10603 bp, 9 predicted proteins | sample MGYA00237867_ERZ511480 | MGnify/ENA primary metagenome ERZ511480 (study PRJEB26309, sample SAMN06266103) | marine metagenome | isolation source: Algal blade | place: United Kingdom:Sidmouth, United... | reverse complement strand
GACCTCCACATGATCCGCATTTTCCCGGATGCCTATAACCGGCGTGTTTAGCAAAATATCCGATTTCAGCTGCGCAGTCATGGCATCAGTCATCCGCTGCGATCCACCGCGCACGAATTTGGTCGGGCCGGGATCGGCCTTTGCCGCGGCGCCATACATCGCCAATGTGCGCTGCATATGCAGCGCCGACATGCTGGCCAGCGTATCGCCGTTCAAATTTGTATTAATGAGCCGGATAGCCTCATTGCTGGCACCGTTGGCGCGAAGCCATTGGCCCAGCGGAACATCAATCGCGGCGCTGGTAGAATCCATCCAATCGGCGATATCGGCCAGTTTTGGTAAGCCGCGTAACGTAGCAAATAGAAGCGATGCCGGTTCGGTTTTCTGTTCTGCCGGCGAAAGCATATTCTTCGGATGGCCCGGCCAGTCTTTTGCCAACATGGAAGCGCCGCGTATATCGTAAAGATACCCGCCGATGCTTTCATCGGGCAGATACCGTTCGACATTCAGCCGGTCCGCTATTGCATTGAACCGTTGATATGATGCTCCCACCTGTATGCCGCCAGCATCGGGCGCACCGGGCAAATTGTCCAGCGTGTGCAGCCGCCCGCCGGTGCGATCATTGCCCTCAACGATCATCACTTTTTGTCCGGCATTTTCCAGTAAATACGCCGCGTGCAGCCCGGCAAGACCAGCGCCGATCACGATAACATCAGCATCATTACGCGTCATGCGCGCCAATTGCGATGGTGCCGCACAAGCGGCCAGACCCGTTAGCGGTACAGCGGCCAAACTGCCGACTATATTGCGCCTGCTATAATTTCGCTTTGCCATCAATTCCCGCCTTTCAAATGCTGATATGACTATGGACAGCGGCGCGTGGCAAGCATAATCTGTTCAGAGAAATGGGAGAGTGATTGTGCGCAAGAAAATAGCCGGTTGGGTATTGGCAGTTACAGCAGCGGGGTTGGCTGGACAGGCACACGCCGATCATGCCGTTGGCGACGCCGCGCCGGGCGCGCAGGCGGAACAGGCACTATCGGGGATGGAGATATTGATGCTGGCGCAGTCCGCGGCAGGCGGGCCGGTATGGATTAGCCCGCAATCATTGACGCTGTCCGGGCGCGCAATATTTTACGCAGAGCAGGGCGCCGAACCACGTGCAGTCGCGGATAATTACCGGATGTGGCGCGAATTCGATCAAAACCGCACGGCGGCTCACACCGCGCAGGGCAAAGTCCGCATTCGCGCGCTCACCGGCAAGGAAGTGATGTTCGAGGTCGGTTTCGATGGAGACACGACCTGGAATGAAAAAGGCGTTATTCCAAAAGAACAGGCAGACGCCTACTGGGCGAACAGCTTCGGCTTCGGTATCATTCGTCAGGCAGGAAAGCCCGGCTTTTCTGCCAAACGGCGCGCCGACGATCAGGTGGCGGGGTTCCCTGCATTCATGGTTGAGTTAAGGGATCCGGGCGGCAGTGTGACATTGTTCGGGGTGGACAGGAAGGATTTCAAAATCCGCCTCGTCGGATTTACCACGCCAAAGGGGTGGCATCATCGCATCTATCGGGATTTCATTCGGTTAGAACCATCCGGCTGGGTTCAGCCGCGCCATGTATCGCTATATTATAACGGTCGAAAATCGAATGAAGTTTTTTGGAAAGATGTTGCCATCAACGAACCGATTGACCCGTCGGTGTTCACGCAGCCACAACCGAAATTAACGCCGGTGCAGAGCGCGGAATAGCTGGTTTAATTACGCGGAGCTGAGTTCTTCATAAAGGCATCCTTTACATGATCAGCCTGCACCAACGGCTGCGGCAGTTTCGCGCGGTGCAATAGTGCAACTGGCCTGCATCCAGCCTAAGCTGATTCCGATACGGTCCGATTCTATTTCCGTCCAACTATAGCTGATAACTTGGTCCGGCGCTTCAGCCTTATAGACATAAAGGGCGAGGCTCGGACGGTTGCTGCTGCCCGCCGCCCATGTTACCCGCCGAATACGCAGAACAGTATACGGCGCACCTGTAGCTTCATCGCCAATCACGACGCGGCCGCCCTGATCGTGCAAATTCAAATCATCCTCGAAGAACCAATCCGCGCTGTGATCTGGCTTGTCCTTTGCCTTGCGCACGGCCGCCCAGCACGTAACATCTCTCGCGCGGCGCAGTTCAGTCTTCTTTTCGCCCAGTTGCAGCGTCAGCGTTTCGTCACTGCGCCCGATAACACTCCATGATTTCGGTTCGGACTGCAAAGCGCCATACGCATCAAGGAATTCAGCGGTCTTGCCGTCTTCGGACAAACGCAGCGACGTCCACGGCGCAGGTTCCTTGCCATCCTGATGGTCGAAATAAACCTCCTCCATATTCGAATATAGCGGACTTTGCGCAATCGCACTTGCGCTTTCCACGGATTCTTCGGCCGTTTGTGCAGTAGCCGCACACGCGCACGTAAGGACCCCGGCCAAGGCAGCGCTCAAAACGGATAGTTTCATCTAATAGTCTCCGCAAAATATTGTGCCACGCTGAACGCCATTGCGCCGGAAGGCAAGGGTAAACATCGCTCGGAAAAGGCTTCTGTTTCCGCCCTAGCCTAAAAAAAAATAGCCGGCAGGGCAAGCATTGATAGGATCACATGCGACAGGATGAGGAGTAAGCGCGATGCGGATATTTTTTTTGCTACTGGCAGGGTTGGCACTTATCGCTGCCGGTCCGGAGAAAGTCACTATTTATCATGGTGGTACAATCATCACGATGGAGGGTGAGGCAGCCAAAATGGTAGAGGCAGTTGCGGTGTCCGCTGGCCAGATTATTGCTGCTGGCGATGAACGCGAAATTCGCGCCATGCGCGGAAAGAACGCAGAACTGATTGATCTGCATGGCCGCACAATGCTGCCCGGCTTTATTGATGCACATGGCCATATCGGCTTCGTCGGTGCAAATGCAGCGATGGCGTGCGCAAGAACGGGCTGGCAGGCCGCCGTGCGATCGCCATTCATAATCAGGTTGTGCGGTTGGAACAGCTTAAAGACATGAAGACACTCGATATCCAGCCGAGCTTCTTCGCCAATCACACATTTTATTGGGGTGACTGGCACCGTGATGTTGCGCTGGGGCCAAAGCGGGCGGATTTCATCTCGCCACAGGCGACGGCGTGGAGGCTAGGGCTGCGGCCATCGGCGCATAATGACTCGCCGGTGGTGCCGCCCGACGTGATGAAGCTGATCTGGTCATCGGTAAACCGGCGCACGCAATCGGGCGACATACTCGGGCCGCTGGAACGCATCGATGTATACAAGGCGCTGCAACAGGTGACGATCAATGCCGCGTGGCAAATTCACGAAGATGATCGCAAAGGAAGTATCACACCGGCCAAGCTGTCAGCCGGTTGCCGCCTTTCGGCAAATCATTCTATGCAGATGTGTCCGCGGCGGTTTGATGCGGCAAATGTTTCGCTATCCAAACCTGCGCGCGCCAGAAACAGAATGCGCCAACGAGTGATAACAGCCCGGTTATCGCAATCGCCTTTTGCAGCGGAGCGCCATCGTTGATCACAGCCCCGCCAGCGAAATAATCGGACAGCGACCCCACAAATAACGGGCCAAGCCCCAACCCCAATAGCCCGGTAAAGAACAGCCAGATGGCAGGTGCCATTGCGCGCGTCTGATCGGTCGCCAGCGTCTGGATCGCAGCGAAATTCGGCCCATAGTAAAAAGTAAAGGCGAATGTCGGAATGGCGAGTAGCAGGAACGCTATATCGGCCGTAGGGGCATAGACCATAAAGTAAATGCCCGGCACAGCCGGCACCAATGCTACCGCGCTGGCAATCAACGCACCGGCAGGCGTTTTCCGGTTCATCCAGTCGCCAACGCGGCCGCCTACCCATGCACCGAAGCCGCCGGAGATTGCCGTTACAATACCGAGCTTTATGCCAAGTTCTGTATAGCCGATGCCAAATACGCGCACGAAAAACCCTGCGTAGAAACTGGCCATGCCATAGGCGATAAACTGGACCACGATACCTGACCCGACGAGATACCAATATGCCGGTTTTTTCGATAACTCCGCCATCGCCTGCTTTAAGCTGGTTTCGCCGGGCGCAGGGCGAAACGCGTTTTTGATGCTACGGTCCCCTTTTGGATCAGGAACAGTGAACCAGATGATTAGCCCCAACAGCAATCCCGGCGCACCGGCCACAACCAGCGCCCAGCGCCACCCGATATTTTCCACCATCCAGCCGCCGGCAGTATACGCAATAAATGCGCCAATCGGTATCGACATCCCCAGCACGCCAAGCGCGCCGGACCGTTTATCGGGCGGAAAAAGATCAGCGATCAGCGAATGTGAGGCTGGCGCAGAACCTGCCTCGCCAATTCCGACACCGCAGCGGGCAAGAAACAGTTGGATGAAATTGGCGGCCAACCCGCACAATATCGTCATGACGGACCATATCGAAATCGCCAGCGCAATCAGCTTACTGCGGTTCCACCTATCGGCCACTGCCGCGAGCGGAATGCCCAGCGTGGTGTAGAACAGAGCAAACGACAATCCAGTCATCAGCCCGATTTGACTATCGCTCAGCCCCAGATCGACCTTGATCGCCTCGGCCAGAATCGTGATAATCTGCCGGTCGATGAAATTGAGCATCATCACCAGAAACAGGATCGTCAGAACATATTTTGAAGAAGCGGCCTTTGGAGCGGCGGCAGGCGAAGCACTAGAAGCATGGGGGGAGGCATCGGGCTGTGTCATGCTGGCAAGGATGACAGCAATCTGCCGGGGCAGATACTGTGAAACTGGCTAGTGGCAACATCCACCGCGATATGGGCGCGGCAGGCAGATCAGGCCGCCGCCGCGAGATAGCTTGCCTGCTTGATCGCCGCCTTTGCATCAAGCTCCTTGGCCTCAAACGCGCCGCCGATGAGTTCAGCAGACAGGCCCGCAGTTTGCAATTCATCATACAAATCGCGCAATGGATTTTGCCCGGCACAGATTATGATTGTGTCAGCTTCAATCAGCATCGGCTCTGCGCCCTGGCTAATATGAAGGCCATCATCGTCGACCTTTAGATATTCGACATTGTTCATCATATTGATACCGCGCCGGCCCAGCGTCAGCCGGTGCGTCCAGCCTGTGGTTTTGCCCAGTCCAGCGCCAACGCGTGTATCTTTGCGTTGCAGCATGGTTATCTCGCGGTCCGATTTCGCAACGACTGGTTCCACGCCAGTCACGCCGCCGCGCGGGTGGTTTTCAAAATCGACGCCCCATTCCTTCGCGAACACATCCTTGTCGATTGCCCCGGATGGCCCGGCATGGCTGATCAGTTCGCAGACGTCGAAACCGATCCCGCCCGCGCCGATTATCGCGACTTTTTTGCCGACCTCAGCCTTGCCGGTGATGACGTCGACATAGCTTACGACCTTGGGATGATCGATATTTTGGATGTCCGGTATGCGCGGATCAATGCCGGTCGCGATAATGATTTCGTCATGGCCAGCGGCCTTTAACATTTCGGCACTGGCCCGCATGTTCAGTTTCAGATCGATGCCAAGCACTTCAATCATGCGGCCATAATAGCGCAGCGTTTCGAAAAATTCCTCTTTGCCCGGAATACGCTTTGCCAGATTAAACTGGCCGCCGATTTGCGACGCGGCTTCATAGATTGTGACGGTATGGCCGCGCTCTGCCGCCACCGTTGCATAGGCCAATCCCGCGGGGCCAGCGCCGACCACCGCGATATTCTTCGCCGTTTGCGCTGGCGGATAATTCAGCTTCGTCTCATGGCAAGCGCGCGGATTGACAAGGCACGATGTAAGCTTTCCGGCAAAGGTATGATCAAGGCAAGCCTGATTGCAGGCGATACAGGTGTTGATCTCATCTTCACGGCCCTCAACCGTTTTCGTCATAAACGCGCTGTCAGCCAGCATCGGGCGTGCCATTGATACCAGATCAGCATCGCCGCGTTCCAGAACCTGTTCGGCCACGTCGGGCATATTGATACGGTTCGAAGTAATCATCGGGATGTTCACCTCCTTGCGGATCCGCCCTGTAACCGATGAGAAGGCAGCGCGCGGAACCATCGTGGCGATCGTCGGCACTGCGCTTTCATGCCATGTGAAATGGGTGGAGATAATATTGACGCCGGCTTTCTCCAGCTCCTTCGCCAGTGTCACCACCTCTTCCCAGCTCATCCCGTCTTCCAGCATATCCATCGCGGCGATGCGAAAAATGACGATGAAATTCTCGCCAACCGCCGCGCGCGTACGCCGCACGATTTCGAGTGCGAAGCGCATCCGATTTTCATAGGAACCGCCCCAGTCATCTTCGCGCAGATTTGTTTTCTGCACCAGAAAGGTCGAGATCAGATAACCCGCAGAACCGATAATTTCGACACCGTCATATCCGGCTCTTTGCGCCATGACCGCGCATTGCACATGATCTTCAATCTGTTTTTCAATTCCGGCTTCATCCAGCTCATTCGGCACATGGCGCGCTATTCGCGATTTGACAGGAGAGGGGGCGACACATTCGCGCGATGGCGACAAGGGGCCGGGATGCAGGATTTGCATACATATCTTCACATCCTCTGCCGCAGCATGGACAGCGTCGGTCACCAACCGGTGCTTGTCTGCCTCCTTCGCATTGGACATCGCCGCGCCGCCCATCGAACTTTCGGCATTGGGCGCAATCCCGCCAGTGATAATCATGCCGATATTATTGGCGGCCCGCTCAGCGAAATAGGCCGCCATGCGTTCAAATCCGTTCTCGGCCTCTTCCAGCCCGGTATGCATCGACCCCATGATCGAACGGTTTTTGATGGTGGTGAAGCCCAGATCGAGCGGTGACAGCAGCTTTGGATATTTCATGCAGGATGGTTTAGCGAAGCCGTCCGGCTTGCCAATTATTGGAATGGTTAGCCGCCACGTCGTTTCGCAACTTAGATATTAAGCAGCGTTGCTTTCGTAATCACGATTGCGCTGCTGAAGTTCGCTTTCGATTTCGGCATGCAGCTTATTTCCAACTGGCCAGAAATAGATGATGACAGCTGACAGCAGAATGCCCGAAATCGGCACCAGCGTCATCCACATGCGAATGGCCTCCAGTGTTTCGGGTGTTTGGGCCGTGGCCTGCATACTGCCGACATAACCGGCAGATTCCAGCCCGACGCCCAATGCCCATGCGCCGATGCCAAGCGATATCTTATTGGCAAAGGATACCATTCCGAACAGAGGCGCCTCCACCCGGGTGCCCGATTTCCATTCGCCAAAATCGGCGGCGTCGGCAAGCGCAGCGTAAAATGTCATCAACACAGCATGGATTCCGCAACCTGTGAGGAAGAACAAAGCGGTGCGCACGGCAATGCTCATATCCCCCGCAAAATAGATCGTCGCCAATGCAGCCGATGCCAGCAGGCAACCCAATATCCATGTGGTTGCCTTGCCGCGCGCGCGGCTGATGGGCACCCAAAAGAATGGCGATACGATGCCTGCCAATCCGATGGCGGTAAGCGAATATTTCGCCAATGTCCGGTCGCCCAGATTCCACTGGCTGTAATATACTATCGCCTTGTTGATGATGGTGTAGCAGCCGGTAAACGCGATCACGGCAAAAAACACTAACCAGAAAGCCCGGTTTGAAAGCAGCGATTTGATATCGGTTGAAGTCGCTTTTTGTCCGCTTTTCTTCTCGGCAATTTCGCGGTCGGACAGCGGCGGTTCTTTTGTGAAGAAGAAACAAAGCCACAAGGCCAGAACGGCAGTGCAGGCGATGATGACAGCAACCATCCAGAAACCCTGCGCATCGGCTTCTTCAGGCGCAGCACCGCGGCCGAAATATTCGATAGCATCGAATATCAGAAACGAAATGGTCAACGCAGCAGCTGACGTGAATATATTCTTCACGCCCGCCAAGGAAGACCGTTCGCGGCCATTGGTGGATAGGCGCGCAATCATCGCGGTATAGGGCATGTATACCGCGGTATAGAATGTGCGGAACACCAGATGGAGAACCAGCGCCCATAAGAACATATCGGCAGCCGTGCCCAATTGCGGTTTCCAGAACATAGCGGCAAAGCTAGCAGCAAACGGCACAGCGGCGAACAACAGCCATGGCCGGTATCGTCCCCAGCGGGTTTGCACCCGATCATTGATCCAACCCATCACAGGATCGGTAAATGCATCCCAGAAGGCGGCAATGAAGAATATCATTCCTGCCTGCTGTGCGGAAAGCCCCAGAATTTCAGTATAGAAATTCATCAGCGTGATGGCGGTCATCATCCACGCAACGAATATGCCATAGATGCCAACGCCGTATCCCGCCTTACGCGCGCCTGACAATGGCACGGACGGGTCAACTGCCGTTACCATGTGCTGCCCCATGGTGATTTGCCGATGATCATATAGACTATCCTCTCTATATGGGATTGTAGCAGCGGCGCGTCGCCCGATCAATTTGTATTTACAACTTGATCGAACAGGGTATTCTTCCGGCAGGCACAAAACATGAAAAGGAACGATAATGGCGATTGTAAAAATCACGATGCTGGAGGGGCGCAGTCAGGACATCAAGGATCGGCTGGTTGCCGGAATTACCGAGGTTATGAACCGCGAAATCGATCCTGACCCCAGCCATATCCGGGTCGTGATTGATGAGGTGCAGCCGGGTAACTATGCAGTGGCGGGCAAGTGCCTTAAACCCAAAGACTAACCGGGACGATTAAGGAGGCGGGGGGCAGGGTTGCGCTCAACTTGTCTTTACAACTTTGCGTGTAATTGGTATGCGTTTTGGGCTCTGGCTGGTTCCGGCTGCTGGTTCCGGCTATTGCGGCATGCAATAAGAGCGCGATAGTTAGCCATACCGAAATTTTATGGGAAACCCTTTGTCCGATATATATCACAAGACGCTTGCTGCTATACCGGACACGGTCGGCGGCTTGCTGTCCGGACGCTCGCTCACAGAGGCCAGCGTAGAAAAACTCGCCGTTTTTAATCCGGACAATGGCGATCAGGTGACCATGATCGCCCAAAGCAGCGCCGCCGATGTGGACGAAATGGTGCACGCAGCAAAGGCGAGTTTTGATAGCGGCATATGGTCAGGCGCTGCAATGTCTGAACGGCAGGCGGTATTGACGCAAGCTGCCAAGCTGATCCGCGAAAATGCCGAAGAGCTGGCGGCGCTGGATAGCGTGACGACCGGGCTTTTGTATCACCGCGCGCTTAAGCCGCATGTGCAGGCTGCTGCAGGATGGTTCGATTATTTCGCCGATGCTCTAGATAGCATTGAAAGCGAGCGGCTTTCGACTTTGCCGGATACGGACACTGTTATCAGCCGCGAACCGGCGGGCGTTGCGGCCTTGTTTACGCCGTGGAATATACCGTTGATGGGCGCGTCGCTGAAACTATCGGCGGCGCTCGCCATGGGTAACAGCTGCGTGATAAAGCCTTCGGAGCAAAGCCCGCTGGGCACGATTAAACTGGTGCAGCTGCTGTATAAGGCGGGGCTTCCGGAGGGTGTGCTGCATCTGGCGAATGGCAGCGGTGCCATTACCGGCGATGCGCTGGCGAGCCATGCGGATGTTGACCGCGTCTCCTTCACTGGCGGTGAGAATGCAGGGCGGATCATCGCGGAAAAAGCGGCGAGCCGCTTCGCCAACGCAACGATGGAATTGGGCGGTAAATCGGCCAACATCATCTTTGCAGATGCTGATTATGATCGCGCGCTCGACGGGGCCGTGATCGGGGCGTTTGCCAATAGCGGGCAAGCGTGTCTGGCGGGATCGCGGATTTTGATCGAGCGTAAGATAGCTGATCGCTTTATCGCCGATTTTGTCGGGCGAACACAGTCCATTCGCATTGGCCGCCCGTTTGACGCACAGGCAGAAATGGGCCCGCAATCGTCAAAGGCACAGATGGAGCGCGTCCTTTCCTTCGCGCAATTGGCGCGGCGCGATGGCGCTGAAATCCTTACCGGTGGTGAACGGCATGACGGTTTCCCCGGCGGATGTTATGTAAAGCCAACCGCAGTGCTGGCGCCGTCGAACGATATCAGCATCTGTCAGGAAGAGATTTTCGGTCCGTTCGCCGCCATTCTTGTTTTCGATGATGAGGAGCAGGCGATCAGCATCGCAAATGATACCCGTTTTGGTCTGGCCGGATATGTATGGACTGGCGACGATCAAAAGGCGCAGCGTGTGGCCGCCCGAATGCGCACGGGCTATGCGCTGATCAACACGCCGATGCTGCGCGATAGAAACGCGCCCTTCGGCGGTTTTGGCCATTCAGGTATAGACCGTGAGGGCGGGCGGTGGAGCCTAGATTTCTATAGCGAGCCGAAAACCATAATGACCCATCATGGCCACGCGCCGATTACATCTTTAGGAAAGAGTGATTAACCGATGACAGATTTAACAGGAAAAACAGCCATAGTTACCGGCGCGGCGCAGGGCATTGGCGCGCAGCTTGCGATGGGATTGGCTGAGGCTGGCGCAAATGTTGTAATCGCCGATGTTCTGGACGGACAGAATGTGGCCAAGCAAATCACAGACGCGGGCGGAAAGGCAATAAGCAACCATACCGATATCAGTGACGAGGCATCAGTGGCCGAGA
>ENA-ORXM01005170-ORXM01005170.1-marine-metagenome-genome-assembly--contig:-NODE-5170-length-10605-cov-3.723689_pt1 | contig 10605 bp, 10 predicted proteins | sample MGYA00237867_ERZ511480 | MGnify/ENA primary metagenome ERZ511480 (study PRJEB26309, sample SAMN06266103) | marine metagenome | isolation source: Algal blade | place: United Kingdom:Sidmouth, United... | reverse complement strand
TGATGATTTTTTTTTGATTATCACCTGAGCCACTCCTTAGTTAAACGAATAAAACAAAAAATGTTCACATTCCTGTTCTCTCAAGATAAACTACTTGACTCGACAATCACCTGCGCCCCCCTGCACCTTGCGTTTGATAGGAACAATACCTGTCAAGTCTTGCCCCAAAATCATAATTTCATCTCGAAGTATTATATTTTTTTGCAATTGCAAAAAAAAACGAAGTAATGATTATGTACCTTTGTCCTGAATTTGACCCCAAAAAACTAAAATTATGCTAGTTGGCGGCTAAAACCCCTCTGCTTTAGCTTGGGGATGTAAGCCGAAAATCGTTAGATTTTTTTTTAAATAAATAGTTTGTTTGAAAGAGCGATTGATTTTTAGCTATGAAATCAAGCTTTTCATCTTATTTATTAAAGAATTTGGCGCTAGTTTTAGACTTTTAGATATGATTCCAAAAATACTAGATTTTAGATTGCGACAAATCGGAAGAATGCTGAAAGAGGTTGGAGCAGGCTATTTTATTCTATTATTATTGGTTTGCTTTGGTTTTTTTATGGGATTGGTTAATTCTTTGGTGAAGAGTCAGACGCCGTGGATGGGCTTGATCGGTGTACTGATTGCTGCATCGATCCATTTTAGTAGAAAAGATGGTAGTTTTTTAAAAAAGCTGGAAATCAATCGCCCTAAGCTTTATGCTTTAGAGTATCTTGTTCCGTAGTTATGAACTTTTGCGTGGCCGCAACAACAAAACATGGCCAAGGTGTTGGACAATCTCCAAGACGTCTAAAAATACCGTTATCCACTAATGGCTTAGTCGTAAAATGTTCCCACATAAAATAATCAGCTGTACTTTCTGTTAAGGCATCAACCGCCCCATCTAGGTTGTTTATGATTTCGAACTTTAGGGCGTCTGTTGACCATCCTTCGTTTTGAGCGTTTACAAAGGCCATTAAGTGACTTCCGCTACCCAAACGGCTAATGGCAGCTTTGGTACCTTTTAAGTCGGCAATGGTCTGATAATTACTCTTTGCTCCAACATGAATACCCCATTGCAACGGAGTAGAAATGTATTCCTGTACGATTTTTGAAGGATTTCCCTCAGTAATACTTTTTACTAACCCCTCTGTTAAGATAATAGCCAAATCAGTTTCTTCGGACCGTAGCATCTGACACATTCTACCGGTACCTTCAGGAACCTCCGCCCATTGTAAATCTATTCCTCTCTCTTCAAAAGCACCTTCCTCTATGGCCATATGCCAAGGCAGGTTAAAATGTTCTGGTACGCCTATAATTCTAACTTTTTTCATGTTTGGGTATATTCTGGTCGGTAAAATTAAGGAAAAATGACTAGTGACAGTGATTAATATAATAGCAATAGCAAGCCTAAACAATCCTTTCCCGGGGTTTATCCAACTTGTGTTTTAAATATTCATAGATGACGTATTGGGAGCGAATGGAGTCATTTTTACCGGTTAAAACCAATGCATTGCTATTTTCAGCATCCTGAATCCGAGCTTTCACCGTATCATTTAACTGAAAATCTAGAATATCTTTTAGCTCATTAAAAATATCAGTATCTAAAATAGGTGTCAGCACTTCAATTCGTCGGTCTAGGTTTCTGGTCATCCAATCGGCTGAGCCAATGTACATTTTCTCATCTCCGTTGTTATGAAAGACATATATACGCCCATGTTCCAAATAACGATCTACAATACTAGTTATGATGATGGGCTCGCCACCTTTTGGTAATTCTTCTGCAGTTTTAGGAATCAAACAACAAAATCCACGAACTATAAGGCGTACTTGCACACCTGCTTCACTAGCACGGTAAAGAGCATCTATCATAGTTTGGTCTTCCAAGCTGTTCATTTTTGCAGTAATACGCGCTGGCAGCCCTGCTTTACTGTTTTTAATCTCAGCTTCAATAGACTTTAAGAATACGTTTCTAGTGTTGAAAGGTGAAACGAGGAGGCGTTTTAGTTTAGGAATAATCAAGTGACGTTCCAACGTCATAAACACCTGATTCAAATCTTCAGTAATTTGATTGTCAGCCGTGAAGAGTCCGTGATCGCAATAAATTTTTGAAGTTTTGGAATTGAAATTCCCCGTGCCAATATATGCGTATTTACGAATGGAATTCTTTTCTGTCCGTTCTACTAAAGCAATCTTAGAATGCACTTTAATATTGGGCACACTAAAATAAACCTTTGCACCTTTATCTTTAAATGTCTTACCCCATTCAATATTGTTCTTTTCATCAAAACGGGCTTTCGCCTCAACGAACATGGTTACTTGCTTCCCATTTTCAAGTGCTAAAAGTAAGGCATCCGTTAACACTGAGGCTTTTGCTATTCTATATAATGAAATTTTGATATGAGTCACAGAATCATCCTTTGCCGCTGCAGAAATAAACTGTTCTACCACATCAAAACTTTGGTAGGGAAAATGCACCAATTGATCTTTCTTGCGTATGCAGGAAAAGATGTCGCTGGTATATGATAAAACCGGGTGTGCTAGAGGCCGCTGTGTTTTGTAACTTAAACTAGGATTATTAGTTGGGTTGTTCAAGCTAAAGAAATCCGAAAGATTGTGATAACGTCCTCCAGGAAAAAGGTCTATGGTACTTATGTTCAATAATTTTTTAATAATCAACCTATAGGAGTCGGGCATATCCGCATCAAAGAGCAAACGCGTAGGCTGTCCAGATTTGCGTTGATCCAAAGCATGATAAATTTGATCCGCTAGGGGTGTATCTCCATAATCGTCTTCTAAGTAAAGTTCAGCGTCTCTGGAGAGTTTTATTGAAAAACTAGCTTTGATGGTTCCGGCAGGCAAAAGCTTCTCTAAATACAGTTTAACAATATCATCTAAAAACATAATTAAGTGACTATCACCAGGAAGCTGTATAAAACGGTCATGTTTGTTTGATGGAATACGAACAAATTTACAGTCACCATTTACTTGGACTACAAAAAAATAAAGGCCTCCGTCTTCCAGTTTTGGCTGTACTGCCGCGTTTATAACATCGCAATCCCCCGAAATTTCATTGAAATATGCATCTAGAAACTCTTTTTGGTAAGCATTTAAGTCTGTACCTGTTGAAAAATGGATGTCCTCCTTCGCAAGCTCCTGAAAGATTTCCTCCATGATGTTTCCAAATCGTTGCTGTTGCTCATCAACGATACTTAGAATTTTTTTCAAGGTTTTGTTTGAGCGGACAACCAACTTTTTTCGAATTGATTTATCTACAGACTTTAATTGGCGTAGTTGCGAAACACGAACTTGAAAGAATTCATCCAAATTAGAAGAGAAGATGGCCAAAAATTTTAGCCGTTCCAAAAGAGGGGTAGAGGGGTTGGCAGCTTCCAGTAGCACCCTTTCATTAAAAAACAACCAATTAACATCACGATGTTTATATAACTCTCTATCCATAGCCTACAAAAATAACCAATCGTAAGCTCCTGAATCTAAAATTAGTGTTAACTCATTTATGAAGTGGTGAGCTTTTGCAAAGTGTATTTTATAAGTTCTTCTGTTGATTCTGTAGGCTTAGTACTGAATTCTCCATTAGCTCTGTTGGCTAAAATACAATTCATGGAAACCGCACGGTGACCAAGTAGTTTTGCAAGACCATAAATGCCGGATGTCTCCATTTCTAGATTAGTAATCTTGACATTTCCATATTCGAAAGATGCTAATTTTTCTTGAAGGTCGTTATCACTTAGTTTCAATCTCAAAACTCTGCTCTGTGGGCCGTAAAACCCAATATTAGTAACTGTAGTACCTAATCGTATACGATTGGAAAGCAACCTTTTTCCTAATGTTTCAGAATACTTTACCACATATGGCACCGATTTGGAAGGAGCCCAGGCAGTATGGGCCACAAATGCTTTGGACACCTCTAACTCTTGAATTGCTTCACTATCATAAAAATGTAATAAACCGTCAAAACCCATAGCAAACTCACTCATCAGAAATGAATCGATGGGAATATCCGAACGAATAGATCCCGAGGTACCGATTCTTACGATATCTAAAACGGTTCTATTGGGTTTTAAGGTTCTGGTATCAAAATCAATATTGACCAATGCGTCCAGTTCATTGAAAACGATATCAATATTATCCGTACCAATTCCTGTAGACACCACTGAAATTCGCTTACCGTTTAGCATACCCGTATGAGTATGAAACTCGCGTTTGCCTTTTTTTAATTCAATGGAATCAAAAAACTTGGAAACCGTGCCAACGCGGTCCGGATCACCAACCGTAATTATAGTTTGCGCAATGTCTTCCGGTAATAAATTTAAGTGGTAAATGCTCTTATCAGCATTTAGGATAAGCTCAGAGGGGCTTAATTGCATGTAGTTACAACTTTAAAATTCTGTTAGCTTCAGTGTTGTACAGAAAATTGTATTTCAATGCACCACCTAGGTACACATCATTATCTTGAATACAAGAATAGTAGCTTGTTTTATTTTCAAGAATCTCTTTTCCTTTCTTAGTAAGTTTTACCGGGTTAAATGAAGAGAACAACGGTTTTAATCTTCCTAAAGCTCGGTCATATTGCGTATCGGCAAAACCCAACAACCCTTGATTCTGAAGAATCTGTTTCATAAAGGCTCCTTTGGAGGCAGGCTTCTTATCAATGGCCAGCTTAAGAATAGTATTCTCCATCTCGTTAAGTCCGTTTTTAATACTTGGAAAACGATGTAAATGCGTGCGAACGGCATCCCCTAAATAATTGAACTGGAATTGCCCAAAATCAGATAAATTTTCTAATCGAATAGGATTGTCACTGCAATACAATTGCCAGACATAATCTGCATACTCAATATCATCTTGTGTCAACTCAATTTTATTATCGTAAAGTTTCTGAAGTTGCTCATTGCTTAACTCATTAAGGCTGTACATCTTATCCGTATTGTCTTCTTTACCGCTACAGACTAATGAAACTTGCGCGTATTTACGATTGGTTTTTAGCCAACTGAGCACGGCAATCATATTTATTTGACAAAAAAGATCGTACTCAAACCAGAGTACGATCTCATCTTGTTGTTTATGATTACAAAGGGAACGGTATTCTTTTAAGGTTTTTTCAATAAACCATGATTTGGATACCTTGTAGTTCTTATTCAAAAATTCAAAACGGGCTTTCCAGAAGGACTCACTACCTACATTGGTGAGCGTTTTACCTTCGCAGAGCATCTCACGCCATGTGATGATGTCCCCCTTAAGTTTTAATGATTTTAATTTATCTGTAAAACTATCTCCGTTGGTGATGTGTAAAAGGGAACTCATTTAGGGTCTGAATTAGGTTCTAGAGAATAAAAGTAACACTTAATCGAAAAAAAGCAAAAATAATTAACACAATAACGAAACAATTCTTAATCTATTGTGAGCACCCGTATTTAAAGGGCTCATCCGCCGACTCGCTTCACAGAAAAGCCTTTTTCTTTTAGCATTACCATTATTTTATCTCGATAGTCGCCCTGAATTATGATTTGTCCGTTTTTAAATGACCCTCCTACACTTAATTTGGTTTTTAGCTCCTTAGCCAACTTCTTAAAGTCACTTTCCGCACCATTATACCCTTCTAATATCGTGATAGGTTTGCCCTTTCGCTTCTCATATTTACAAATGATAGGCTCATCCTGCAACCAGATATCGCTTTTTTCTTCCAAAGGTGTTCCTGTTTCTTCCGGTTCGTGCTCTGGAAAAAGGTTTTTAAGTTGATCTTGTAAATCCATCCTTATGCCTTTATAAGTCCTAAATCAATCAAACGCTCATGTAAAAACGATCCAGCGGTAATGTCCTCAAATTGTTTTGGATGCGCATCATCTACACAATTATCTAAACAATTAAGCGGCATTTCGCTTATGGGGTGCATAAAAAAGGGTATAGAGTAGCGAGAAGTACCCCAAAGTTCTTTTGGTGGGTTCACTACTTGATGAATGGTAGACTTCAACTTATTATTTGTTAGTCTAGACAACATATCGCCCACATTAATCATTAGTTGATCCGGCCTCGCAATGGCATCTACCCATTCTCCTTCATGATTCATTACTTGAAGTCCACGTCCGTGAGCACCCATAAGCAGGGTTATAAGATTAATATCTCCGTGGGCAGCCGCGCGTACGGCGTTCTTAGGTTCTGATGTAATAGGAGGGTAATGAATAGGGCGCAATATAGAATTCCCGTTCTTAATATAATCATCAAAGTAAGTTTCTTCTAAATCTAGGTGTATAGCCAAAGCCCTAAGTACATATTTAGCTGTTTTCTCCAACATTTGGTACGTTTCCTTTCCTACGGCATTAAACGCAGGCAACTCTTTCACTATAACATTATCCGGATATTCAGCTTCTAACTTGGGATTGTCATGCACATACTGTCCAAAATGCCAGAACTCTTTTAGGTCGCCTTCTTTTTTTCCCTTAGCGTGTTCCTTGCCAAATGAGGTATAACCTCTCTGGCCGCCAATTCCTTCAATCTCATAATCGTCCTTAACATCTTGCGGAAGGTCAAAGAATTTTTTTATCTCATCATACAGATTCTTTACCAAGTCATCCGATAAAAAATGCCCACTCAAGGCTACGAAACCAATGTTCTCAAAAGCAGAACCTATTTCTTTTATGAACTTCTCTTTTCTTTCAGGATTATCGGAAACAAAATCTTGTAAATCTACACTGGGTATTGCACTCATGCCGTTGCTTTATAAATTTTATCAAAGTTAATAAATAATGACCAACTATTATATATAACAATCCAGACGCTAGATGTGCTATTTTTGCTACTTTTATCTACCAAAGAGGAAATTACACCCCAATAATTTTATGCAATACGATAAAAGGAAATTAAACGAACAAACCTTATTTAAACTCTATAAAGACTTACAAAGACCCCGTATGATTGAAGAGAAAATGCTAATTCTCTTACGACAGGGCAAAATTTCCAAGTGGTTTAGCGGCATAGGGCAAGAAGCAATTTCCGTTGGAGTCACCAATGCACTTCTTAAAGACGAGTATATCCTTCCAATGCATAGAAACCTAGCGGTTTTTACTACGCGTGGTATTCCATTGTATCGTCTTTTTTCTCAGTGGCAAGGTAAAATGAATGGATTTACAAAGGGTAGGGATCGCAGTTTTCATTTTGGTACACAAGCGTACAAGATTATAGGGATGATTAGTCACCTTGGTCCTCAACTAGGTGTTGCCGATGGTATAGCATTAGCTGAAAAACTCAAAAATAACCAAGCGGTTACGGCTGTATTTACTGGAGAAGGGGGCACTAGTGAAGGTGATTTTCATGAAGCTGTAAATATAGCTTCCGTATGGGATTTACCGGTCATCTTTTGCATAGAGAATAATGGTTACGGACTATCAACTCCTACAAAAGAGCAATATAACTGTAAGGATTTAGCGGATAGAGGTCTGGGTTATGGAATAGAATCGTATACGATTGACGGGAATAATGTTTTAGAGGTTTATACGCGTATTACTGCTATTGCTAAAGATCTTCGTGCAAATCCACGGCCGGTTTTAATTGAATTTAAAACCTTCAGAATGCGTGGACATGAAGAAGCTAGCGGCACCAAATATGTTCCTGAAGAACTAATGAAGGAATGGGAAAAGAAAGATCCTATATCTAACTATGAAAGGTTTCTTTTACAAGAAGGGGTGCTCAGCCAAGAAACAATAAAAGAACTAAAAGTTGAAATTGAAACCGAAATCAATGATAACTTAAAACTTGCTTTTGACGAGCCCGAAGTTGAATCAGAGCCTGAACAGGAACTTTTTGATGTGTACGCTCCTTTTAAGTATAATGAAACTAAGCCGGGAAATATTGTTGAACATATTAGATTGGTCGATGCTATTTCCAAAGGACTAAGACAATCTATGGAAAAACACACCGATCTTGTAATTATGGGGCAAGATGTGGCGGACTACGGTGGGGTTTTTAAAATTACGGAGGGCTTTGTTGAAGCTTTTGGAAAAGAACGGGTGCGGAATACGCCCATTTGCGAAAGCGGAATTGTTTCCACCGCAATGGGACTCTCCATAAAAGGGATGAAAGCAGTTGTGGAAATGCAATTTGCAGATTTCGTGAGCAGCGGGTTCAATCCGGTAGTGAACTATTTGGCCAAATCCCATTACCGTTGGAACGAAAAAGCAGATGTTGTCATTCGCATGCCTTGCGGCGGCGATGTGGGGGCAGGGCCGTTTCACTCTCAAACCAATGAAGCTTGGTTTACCAAGACACCGGGTTTAAAAGTGGTTTACCCAGCTTTCCCTTACGACGCCAAAGGATTGTTGGCTACTGCTATAAATGACCCTAATCCTGTTCTCTTTTTTGAACACAAAGCGCTGTACCGTAGTATTTATCAAAATGTACCTGCAGATTACTACACCCTTCCTTTTGGGGAAGCTGCTCTATTGAAGGAAGGTGAGGATATCACCATTGTGTCTTATGGAGCAGGAGTGCACTGGGCATTAGGGGTTTTAGAAAAAAATCAGGATATTTCTGCAGACTTAATTGATTTGCGCACGTTGGCTCCTTTGGATATGGATTCTATCTACGCATCCGTGGAGAAAACAGGTAAACTTATCATATTACAGGAAGACAGTTTGTTTGGTGGCATTGCCAGTGATATTTCAGCCTTGGTAATGGAAAACAAATTTGAATATTTAGATGGGCCTATAAAGCGTGTGGCAAGTATTGAAACTCCTATTCCCTTCGCTAAAAATCTAGAGGACAACTACTTACCTAAAAACAGGTTTCTTAAAGCCTTAAAGGAACTATTAGTGTACTAGGTTATTGAGCAAATATCTTGGCTTATAGAAGCGCCATTAAGGAAATGAAATCGGTATTTTTGTGGTATTAATAATAGTTTAACGGTTGAAGGACAACAATGCTATTGTCCATACCGTATATATGCAAACCTTAAATCAAAACTATGATCAAAAACAGTGTAGTAATGCTAGCACTGGCTGTGATATTGGGATCATGTTCCATATCAAAAGAAGTGCGTAATGAACGTAAAACAATAAATGGTAATTGGGTGTTGGAACATGTAGGATATGAAGGCAGCGAAGGTACTTTTAAATCCATGCTTTTTGATGATGCCAATGGATTCTGCTTTGAAGGGAGCACATGGTACTTTTTAGAGAATAATAGTACGGGGAGTTATACTATACCTACTACCAATAGTGTGTGTTCTGGTGGTGTTAGGAATATAAGATGGTCCGTTCTCGAAAACGAAAGCGGTAATGATAAACTTCAATTTAAATACATAGATGAAAAGAAAAAGGATATTTATGGTAGAACCGGGTATCGTCTAGACATCGTTTCCTTAACGCCATCTCAAATGACTTTAAAATCAGATGTAAATGTTGATGGTAGTCCCGTATCTGTAGTTTATAAATTTTCAAAACAATAAAATTATAGTCACATGAAAAAAATAGCTTTTAAATCAATATACATCATTATGGCCATGAGCATGGTTGTAGGTTGTAAAACGATTCAAAATTCAAATAGTAAACAAAAAGGTGCTGTTATAGGTGCAGGTAGTGGCGCGGCCATTGGTGGTGTAATAGGCAACAATGTTGGAAGCGGAAACAATACTGTTCTAGGCGCTATTCTTGGTGCTGCTATTGGTGGTGTTGCGGGCGGATTTATCGGTGATCGTATGGATCGTCAAGCAGAACGTATTGAACAAGAAATTCCTGGCGCGGAAGTTAGTCGTGTTGGGGAAGGAATCAACGTAACCTTTAATGAAGATGCCGGTGTTTATTTTGATACGAACAAATCTGATGTAAAAGGTACTTCTCAAACTACACTGAACAGTATGGCTCAAATCTTAAAAGATTATCCAAAATCCAATGTTTTAGTAGAAGGACATACCGATAGTGCTGGGCCAGATGAGTATAACATGACGTTATCCAAACAAAGAGCAACTTCTGTTACCAATTACTTAATTTCACAAGGTATTGATAAAAGCCGATTGGAAACGAAGTGGTATGGTGAAAATCAGCCAGTTGGCGACAATACTACCACGGAAGGTAAAGCTAAAAACAGAAGAGTAGAACTAGCTATTGTTGCTAGCGAAGCCCTTAAACAAGAAGCGAAACAACAAGTAAAAGGATAATGGTTCTTTGATGAGCCAATCCTATTAATGAAAATACCGACAAATAATTGTCGGTATTTTTTTTGTCCAAATTCACTATCTTTCCTTAGTGAAGCATTATGATGTAATCATTATTGGGGGAGGTTTGGCCGGATTAACAGCGGCAATTCATTTGGCAAACGCAGGTCACGGTATTTTGGTTTTTGAAAAAGAGCCCTATCCACATCACAAGGTATGTGGCGAGTATGTTTCCAATGAAGTACTACCGTATCTTAAAAGCTTAGGGATAAATTTAAAAGACCATAAAGCCGTTTCAATTGACACTTTAAAATTTTCAACCGTGAAGGGTATAGTTCTAGAGACTAAGTTACCTCTAGGGGGAACAGGTATTAGCCGGTATGCTTTTGACAATTTGTTGTATAAAAAAGCAGTTTCATTAGGGGTGGACTTTGTTTTTAGAATTGTAAGTGAAATTCAATTTC
>ENA-ORXM01005168-ORXM01005168.1-marine-metagenome-genome-assembly--contig:-NODE-5168-length-10607-cov-13.920228_pt1 | contig 10607 bp, 9 predicted proteins | sample MGYA00237867_ERZ511480 | MGnify/ENA primary metagenome ERZ511480 (study PRJEB26309, sample SAMN06266103) | marine metagenome | isolation source: Algal blade | place: United Kingdom:Sidmouth, United... | reverse complement strand
GCAGAGTGGTCGAATGCGGTAGTCTTGAAAACTATTGTACCGCGAGGTACCGGGGGTTCGAATCCCTCTTTCTCCGCTCATAAATGCGTAATAACTTTACAAAAGTTATTGCGCATTTTTTTTTGCATCTCACCATAATCCACACCACAAAAATCCATTATAACCACTTACAAACAATTTGAATATGCTACCAAATTTTGAATACCAACTCAATAAGAAAAATCAATCTTGGACTATTTGGGTTAATGAAAATCACTATAACCTTAGAGAAAATGATAAGGAGATTCTGAAGAAGGAATTTGATTCAGCAGAAGAGGCTTTGAGAGAAGCCGAAGATTTGATGAAGGCTAAAATTCAAGAAGGATACTTTCACATTCATTGTGGAGAATCTGGACAGTTGTATGGTGTCATCACAGACTTAGAAAACTCCAATTATGTAGAAGCAACTGTAGCATATTATTTAGACTACTTGAAGAAAAAGGGGAAAAACGGCTACATTTCCACTGAAATAGAATTTGGTATAATGGGTGAGGCTGACTTTGAGGAGTTCGATATAAAGGATTACATAAATGCACTCCCTTATTTTCAAAAGGACACCTCAGAATATCGTACTAAATATGCTTTTGAGTCAGCATTTTATTTCTTTAGTAAAGCCATTCATCTTTATCCCCATCTCATTCCCCTTATCGAAGAATATGTACACTACGCCATTTCCCTAAAACATGCGATTCAATTGGGAGATGAAGGCGTAGCATTTGCCGCTCCAATACTTGCTTTAACGATGAGCAACCAAAAATACGTCAAAGACTACATCAAATTTCTTTATACAAATGACATGGATCACGAATCCTTTCAAGCAGCACAAATTTATTACGTTATCAAAAGATGGGGAACGAATCAAGATACCTTCCCCTTGATTGTGGCACGATGTTGCCATTCCTTACGTGGACAAAGCGGTATGAATCCCAATCACTTTATTGACCCTCAAAATCAAGCCCAACTCGACCAATTCTTTCAACTTTGCATACAAGACATTTTTAAAGATGACGACGAATTAAAAAGAGACTACACAAATTGGTCTGACGAAGAAATGGACGAATGGGCAGAAGACACCTTAGATTTCATACTTAGTCCATTATTAAAAGAACTAAAAATAGATTTTGACAAGGTACAAATGCTCCAAACCTTAAAAACAATGGATTTGAACAACCCTCCAAAACTAAGTGAAATTATTAAGGGCTAAACGACATTATCAGCTACACTTTTAAAATTCTAATAAGGAGCGAAAGGTAAATTGCTTCGTCGTGACACAGGCTCTCGCTATCCGCTACTATAGCTATAGCAAGAACCACAAAACACAAAAGAACCGAACCAAGAACTACAGCACTAAGAACTAAAGAACCAAACGAAGCTATAACGCTACTATCGAGGCTATTTTAAACGATTTAAACGTTATTGAGCAGTATATTAATTTCCAATGCGTATCAATAGACATGTTTTTTTACTCTCACATTTCTATTCTCACAGCAAAGCGGTCTGGCTTCTTTCAAAAAGGCAAGCTATCATAAAAATCTGTGTAATCCAAAAAATCCATAAAAATCCGTGATTCAAGGCTTGTGCATAGGGGAATGTCCATGAAAAATAGCCCTGATAGAAGTGGTATGGCTTAATTGGTGCTGTGGTTCTTAGTTCTTGGTGCTGTGGTTCGGTTCTTACGTGATATGTAGTTCTTTTAAGCCATAAGAACGGATAGCAGGACCAGACGTAACGACGAAGCTGCTGACCTTTCGCTCCTAAGTAATTTACTATTTAGAATTTAGGAATTATGATTTAGAATTTAGTAATGATTAAGAAATAAGTCCGCCATCTTTTGCAAAGAGATTTTTTGATAGACAAGGCAAAAAACGTAGGCATAGCAGGTCTATGACGAGGCTTTTTAACGCAGTATATCGGAAAATATCGACGCTAAAATGCGGGAGTTATTTTTTTATTATTACTTAAGTAAATTTGGGACTTATGACGAAACAAGCATTTTTTACGAAGAATCTGTTGGCATGGGATACAGGGGAGAATGATCGGGTGATGCCGTGGAAGGGGATTAAAAACCCTTATTTTATTTGGTTGTCAGAGATTATTTTGCAACAAACGAGGGTGGAACAGGGTTTACCGTATTATGAAAAGTTTACGAAAAAGTATCCGAAAGTTGGGGATTTGGCGGCGGCACCTGAAGATGAGATAATGAAAATGTGGCAGGGTTTGGGGTATTATAGTCGGGCGAGAAACTTGCATTCGGCGGCAAAATCCATTGTAGAAGAAAATGATGGGGAATTTCCGACAACGTATGCCGATATTCGCAAACTGAAAGGAGTTGGAGATTATACGGCTGCAGCAATCGCTTCGTTTGCTTTTGATTTGCCCCATGCGGTATTAGATGGAAATGTATATCGGGTATTGTCTCGGTTTTTTGGCATTGCTACGCCGATTGATTCGACGGATGGGAAGAAAGAATTTGCGAAATTAGCACAGGAACTGATTGATGAAGAACAAGCAGCAAAGTACAATCAGGCGATTATGGATTTTGGGGCAAAACAGTGTTCACCAGCAAAGCCTTTGTGTATGTTTTGTGTGTTTCAACGCAAATGCAGTGCGTTCTTAGAGGGGAAAACGGGGGAATTACCAGTAAAAAGTAAAAAAATCATTAAGAAAGAACGCTTTTTTTATTATCTAGTCGTTCAAAAGGGTAAGTATCTTTATCTTACCAAGCGTAAAAATAAAGATATATGGCAAAATTTGTATGATTTTCCACTTATAGAAACGAAACAAGCTATAAATGGAAAAGAATTAGCTGAAAATATTGATAAACAGCTAAAACATAGTTACTTTAGTATAAAAAACATATCAGATAACTATAAGCAGTTGCTAACACATCAAAAAATAACGGCAGTTTTTGTAGAATTAACTGTTAAAACGCTCCCTAAAACCGTAACAGAGGATTGGACAAAAGTGGAGTTGAAGGATTTGGGTAGTTATGGATTTCCAAAGATAATAGATAGATATATAAAAGATAAAAGCTTAATTTCATAGCAACTATTTTGTTAATTTAATAAGTAATAATGAGAGGTTTAAACAAAGTCATGTTAATTGGACGGTTAGGTCGAGACCCTGAGATGGTCTATTTAGAAAGCGGTACAGTAAAAGCTAGTTTCCCAATTGCAACCAACGAAGTGTACAAAGATAGAGAGGGCAATCGTGTCGAAAAGACGGATTGGCACAATATTGTAATGTGGCGAGGGCTTGCACAAATAGCTGAAAAGTATTTGAAAAAAGCCAGCTTAGTATATATTGAGGGAAAGCTCAAGACTCGTTCTTGGCAAGATCAAAATGGTAATAAGCGATACATTACAGAAGTGGAAGCAACAGACTTACAAATGTTAGAGTCTCGTAATTCTAATCATTCTAACAATGGTAATAGTGATCCCATGAGAGGAGAGAAAGATTCTAAGGAAGGACAGACTACTACGCCTGTCGCCCCTGTTGCCAATACAACAGAAGAGGATTTACCATTCTAAGGATATAAATTTAAAGGAACAGAATCATTGAGTAAGCATATACTGGTTTACTCAATGATTCTGTTTTCATTTGACAGCTTTTCTTGTCAATTGATTCTTTCATAAAACTCTATTTTATTTTGGATACCCATTCAGAAGGCGATAAACCTCCTAATCCTTTACCCGAACCTACTTATCGGGCACTTTTTTTATTATTTTCTATTCCCACATTTGATTGGTCAATTCTTATAGCCATCCTTTTTATTCTTTTCTTGGTCGTGGGTTCTGCGCTAATTTCTGGTTCAGAAGTTGCGTATTTTTCTATGACGCCAAATCAGCTAAAAGAATTAGCTGAAGAAAAAACACCTGCGGCAGGACGAATCCTCGAGTTACTCAAACAACCTGACTATTTATTGGGAACGATTTTAATTGGAAACAATCTTTTCAATATTGCCCTTATTTTGTCTACCAACTACTTCGTCGATAAAATGTACGATTTTAGTTTGAGTGCAGATTGGGTAGAGCCTTTGGTAAAAGTTGGATTGATTACGGCAATGTTGGTCTTGTTTGGAGAGGTTTTACCTAAATTATATGCCAACCGTTTTAACAAAAAATTAGCCTATCTTACTTCTCTTCCCATTACTTTGATGAGCCGTTTGTTTTATCCTGCTGCCCATGTTTTAGTCAATTCTACCCAATTTATTGAGAAGAAAGTACGCAAAAGCAACAGTGATTTGGATCTGAAAGAAATAGGGCAGGTCATTGACTTGGTTGCAGATGATTCTGATAAGGGACAAATGGATATGTTGAAAGGCATTATGGAGTTTAGCAATATTTCTGTAGCACAAATCCAAAAAGCAAGGGTCAATATGATTGCTGTCGATCAAGAGACTAATTTTACGCAATTGATGGACATGGTGATTGGGTCTTCTTACTCTCGTTTGCCTGTATATGAGGATGATTTGGACAACATCAAAGGAATTATTTATGCCAAAGACTTGTTGGAACATATGGACAAGCCCAAAGATTTTAATTGGCGTCCTTTGATAAAAAGTAGATTGCTTTTTGTGCCTGAGAATAAGAAGGTGGACGATATGCTGCAAAAATTTAAAGAAGAGCGCATTCACTTAGCGGTTGTCGTCGATGAGTATGGTGGAACAACAGGTATTGTCACCTTAGAAGATGTATTGGAACGAGTTGTTGGAGAGATTCAGGATGAATATGATGAAAACCAAATACAACCCACTAAATTAGAAGAAGGCGTATATGCTTTTGATGCAGAAACGCTTCTGGTAGATGTCTGTAAATTTTATAAAATTGATCTGGATACTTTCGATAAAGTAAGAGGAGAATCTGGTTCGTTGGGCGGTTTGCTGTTAGAAATTGCAGGGCGTTTTCCTGATTTGAATGAAGAAATTGAACAAGGAGATTTTATGTTTAAGGTGACTAAAAAACAAAAAAATCGCATTGAAAAAATAAAGGTCACGTATTTTGGAGGAGAACGGGCGATGACGGGCTAAACCACTATTGTTGATTAAAACCCCAATATATGTTTGATAAAGAGAAAATAAGCAAAGCAATTGAGATTAAAGATTGGAGTTTTATATTGTTGAAATATGTTGCCAATGAAGTGGACTCTCGTAAAATCATATTTTCTGAAATACATGAGAATATAACATCCGCAGTAGCTTTTCAAAATTGGTTAGAACTGAATTATCCATACTTACCACCAGAAATACTTCCTAATAAAAAAGATATAGTTGAAATAAGCAACTTTTTTAGTTCTTACCTAATGTGTTCCTTTGATTTAGTAGAACATCCTGAAGCTAAAATGAAAGCTTTGAGTGGCTCTTGGTGTCATTGTGAGCTTTGTGTTGTATTGGCAAATGCTTCGCATGTCACTGTCAAAAAACCTTCTAGATACGATAAACGAATAGCCACTGAAAAAAGATTAGAAGCGTTGGAGTTACTGTGCAAAGAGCAAAATATACAGCTTGATGAAACAGTATTGACAAGAATCATTGAATCACCAGAATATTTAAGAGATACAGCGTATTTAGCGTATGGAAAATCCTTATTAGAAAGGACACAAGGTTTTCAGCATGGCGTTTATGTTTTATCATTATGGAGACAGATTGCTTGGAAACCAGAAGGTAGCCCAATAAAGGGTTTTACCTTACATGCAGAAGACTTCCTAAAAGCCGAAAGAAAATTAGTTGCAGTAATAAAACAGAAAGCTTACTTTCCCTAATCAATTAGAATTACCAATATGAAAAAAATACTTATTCTTGGAGGAACACAATTTGTAGGGCGGAATTTGGTGGAAGAACTGCTGAAATTGGAAAAATACGATATAACACTTTTTAATCGAGGGAAAACGAATCCCGACTTATTTCCACAAGCAAAACGCATTATAGGAGATCGCAAGACAGCCGATATTGAGCAAATTGGCGGGCAAGATTGGGATGTCGTTTTTGATATTTCGGGATATTGGCCGATTCCTTTAGAGAAAAACATAGAGGTGCTGAAAGGGCGTGTGGGTCGATATATATTTGTTTCTACGATGAGCGTCTATGATTTTGATACAAGCAGTTCCGTACCTGCTACTGAAAATCACACCCTTCTTTCTTGCACAGAAGAACAAAAAACAGACCTCACAGCAGCGTCTTATGGACAACGAAAAGTAGCCTGTGAGCAAATCCTACAAAAAAACACTTGGCTGGATAAAATAATTTTGCGTCCTGCCTTGATTGTCGGACGTTATGACCATACAGATCGGTTATATTATTGGTTTCACAAGGCACAAACTCAAAATGCGTTCCTGATACCCGAAGGAAACAACGTGATTTCTTATACAGATGTGGAGGACTTAACCCAAACGATGATTCAAGCGATAAATGTACAGAATCATTTTACGACGTACAATGCCTACAGTTACTCGACTTCTATCAGAGCATTTGTACAAAAAGCGATGAAACATAGTGGACGAACGCCCGAATTAATCAATGCTCCGCCCCAGCTTTTAGAGAAATATAAAGTGGAAGAATGGACTGGAATACCCCTTTGGGTAAATAGTGATTATCTTACAATAGATAATTCGAGACTCTTACAAGATTTCGACTTGACCTTGAATACAAGCGACCAAACCACAGAAGCATTGATGGCGTATTATGCCAATTCCTTGAAGTGGAGGCAGCCCAATAGTCGGTTAGGGGCAATTTCTTTAGAAAAGGAAAAGACATTGATGGATTTATTGAGAAAGGACGTTTAGAGAAATGCTAAATTCGACAGTAAGCAAAGTTAGATTTTTATTTTTTAGGAGCGAAAGGTCAGCAGCTTCGTCGTAACAGAAAGGCCTGCTATCCGTTAATGGATGGCATCTCCAAGATGCCTTGCATTTTTTCACGTACTGTACCGTATTGGAAGGCATCTCCAAGATGCCTTCCATTTCCACATATGAACCGAACAAGGCAGCCAACGCAGCATCCAACCACTCCTATCAGGGCTATTTTTCATGGTCTTAACGGAGATAGAACATTAAAAAAAATCAAATAAAAACCCCATTCAAATACCTTGAATGGGGTTTTTTATAAGATTTTTTGACTTAATCCTTTTTTTCTTTTTCTGCTGCTGCTTTTTCTCTTTCCTCCTGTTCTTTTTCAAACTCCTCTAATTCTGAGAAGTCGAGCGAATCTTGTTCTTTGAGCAAATTATACCACTTAACAAGTTTTTTGATGTCACTTTTGTAGATGCGAGTCTCATCACAATCAGGCAAAGCTTTTTTTAGGTAATCCATTAAATCCTTTTCCTCTGCATTGGGAGAAGGTGGAGGCGTACCAGCATCCTCAAGTGCCTTCATAGAACGCATAATCCAATCCAAACGTCTGCTATCATCCGTAGTTGTGTACATAGAGATGTTACTCAATACAGAAAATGCATAACTACGAGTTGCATAAAACTTGGATTTGCCTGTCAGCAATGACTTTACAATAAACCCATTGCTACGTTGTCCTCTTATCACAAATAAACCTGGTTGCCCTGTGATGGCTATTAATTTACTAAATTTCATCGTTTTCTTTTTTAGAGGGGCAAAGGTAAGGGAAATTTGTGAAAGTGACTAATATTTTGATGGTGTGTGTTTATGTGCTAATTTTGGCAAGCACATCAATCAATATCAGTATGAATTTCAAAATAGAATCTCCCTTTACACCTGCTGGAGACCAGCCAGAGGCAATCCGACAACTAGTAGAAGGAATACAGCGCAATGACCGAGCACAAACCTTATTAGGCGTAACAGGCTCAGGCAAAACTTTTACGATTGCCAATGTCATAGAGCAAGTACAAAAACCCACCTTAATTTTAAGTCATAACAAAACATTAGTTGCTCAATTATATGGGGAGTTCAAGCAGTTCTTTCCGAATAATGCGGTAGAATACTTTGTATCTTACTATGACTATTACCAGCCAGAAGCGTATGTACCTGTAACGGGAACGTATATTGAAAAAGATTTGGCGATTAATGCCGAGATTGAAAAATTGCGTTTAAAGGCAACTTCTTCCTTATTGTCTGGACGGCGTGATATTGTGGTGGTGGCGTCGATTTCGTGTATTTACGGCATGGGGAATCCTGCGGAGTACAAAAACAATATCATACGGATTTCGGTAGGAGATGCGGTGTCTCGAAATGGTTTTTTGCGTAGTTTGGTAGGAGCGTTGTATGCTCGTACAGAAACAGAGTTTGAACGAGGAACATTTAGAGTGAAAGGCGATACCGTCGATATTTATTTAGCGTATGCAGATTATGGGATGCGAGTTATTTTCTTTGGAGATGAAATTGAGGATTTACAAATTATAGAACCATCTTCGGGACGAAAGATAGAGAAAGTCAAAGATGTCGCCATTTTCCCTGCAAATTTGTACGTTACCGCCAAAGATCAGTTTACAAAAGTCATTCACGACATTCAAGACGAATTGAAAGCGCAGTATGATTATTTTATATCGATTCACAAAGAAGCAGAAGCAGAACGGTTGAAAGAACGGGTGGAAATGGACTTGGAAATGATTCGAGAATTGGGCTATTGTTCGGGAATTGAAAACTATTCTCGTTTTTTAGATCAGCGCAAACCTGGAGAAAGACCGTTTTGTTTATTGGATTATTTTCCAGAGGATTTTTTGATGGTGATAGATGAAAGCCATGTAACCATGCCACAAGTCAAAGCAATGTATGGTGGGGATCGTTCCCGTAAAATGAATCTGGTCGATTTTGGTTTTAGACTGCCTTCGGCTTTGGATAATCGACCGTTAAATTTCAACGAATTTGAAAAAATAGTCCCACAACTCGTCTTTGTTTCTGCAACACCTGCTGCCTATGAATTAGAGCAAACAGATGGTATTTTTGTGGAGCAAATTGTTCGACCTACGGGCTTGTTAGATCCACCCATCGAAGTGCGCCCAAGCACCAACCAAGTAGATGACCTTATTGGTGAAATACATGAACGAATTGCCGTAAAAGAACGGGTTTTGGTGACGACTTTGACAAAACGGATGGCGGAAGAATTATCGAAGTATTTGGCTCGGATGCACATCAATTGTCGTTACATACATTCAGAAGTAGATACTTTGGAACGGGTCGAGATTCTGAGGGATTTGCGTTTAGGAGAGTTTGATGTATTGATTGGAGTCAATTTGTTGCGAGAGGGATTGGATTTGCCTGAAGTGTCGTTGGTGGCGATTTTAGATGCGGATAAGGAGGGCTTTTTGAGAAATGACCGTTCTTTGATTCAAACGTCGGGTCGGGCAGCTCGTAACGTCAATGGTTTGGTAATTTTTTATGCCGATAAAATGACGAAATCTATGCAAAAAACCATAGATGAAACGGACCGAAAACGAGCAAAACAAATGGCATTTAATAAAAAACATGGCATTATTCCAGAAACGATTATTAAGTCAATAGATGGTGCTTCAGTTTTGGATATTAAGGGCAAAACAGACTTAAATGCCTATAGTGAACCTGTTTCTACCGATATTAGTTTGGCGGCTGATCCTGTGGTACAATATATGACGAAAGATCAGTTGCAGAAAACGGTGGCTGCAACCAAAAAAGCGATGAAAGTGGCAGCTAAGAAGGAGGATTTTATGGAAGCAGCTCGCTTGAGAGATGAAATGTTTGCTTTGGAACAGATTATGAAGGAGCGGTTTTCTTAGTTCTTGGTGCTGTAGTTCTTAGTGCTGTGGTTCTTAGTTTTGGGTGGGCATGTTTTTTCTTTTCTTAGCGAATTGGTTTTGCAACCATATAAGAAATTTAAGTTTTTGTAAGAACATTTAAGTGCATCAAATTTGATTTCTGATAACAAGGTGATTTAATTCTCTGGTTCTGATTCTTTAGTTATTTCGGTTTCTGGCGTTTTTGACTCCTTGTTTTCGGGTTCTGTTTCCTTGTTGGTATCGTCAGTATCTACCGTTTCGGGGAGTTCTTCTTCTTTTGTGATCATATCGGGATAAATTTCTTGTAGGAGTTCTTTACTTTTGTTGGAGAGGGTGGTGGAGTTGATCTTAAGGGAAGGGATAAGTTGTAGGAGGATGCCCGTTTTGGCTTCCACAGAATACAGTTTGTTAATGACAATGTTTCTTTGTTCTTCTAAAAGGCAATGACCTGCGTGGAAGTTTCCTTTGCCATAACGGACTTTATAATTTACTTCTTTTAAAAGCGTTTCTAGTTTTTTAAGTTCTTGTAGTTGTTCTTTCTTTGATTTCGACATAGTATGCGTATTTTCTGCCAAAAATAGAGCATTGGCGCATATTTTGCCATAGGAATGTTAAAAAAAACGTTGATCTTTGGTTTTTTGTGATAAAAAGCTGTTTTTAATGGATGATATGCTTGAAAATCAATATTTGATAGTGGGAGAGACCATTTAGAATAGCCCTGATAGAAGTGGTTGGATGATTTGCGTTGGCTGCCTTCTCGGTTCATTTGTGGAAATGAAAGGCATCTTGAAGATGCCTTCCAATACCCTACAATACGTGAAAAAATGAAAGGCATCTTAGAGATGCCATCCATTA
>ENA-ORXM01005167-ORXM01005167.1-marine-metagenome-genome-assembly--contig:-NODE-5167-length-10609-cov-26.357482_pt1 | contig 10609 bp, 10 predicted proteins | sample MGYA00237867_ERZ511480 | MGnify/ENA primary metagenome ERZ511480 (study PRJEB26309, sample SAMN06266103) | marine metagenome | isolation source: Algal blade | place: United Kingdom:Sidmouth, United... | reverse complement strand
AGGCAATGCGCTATATTTACTGCACCCAACATGGGCTATATGCAATAGCTGCGCAACTGCAAATAGCCTTCACCGTTGTGCATAATGCGAAAATCGTGCTAAAATTCAACATTTGAACTAAAAAAGCCACCGCTAAAACAGCACATTTATTTTTTCCCAATGCTAAAGCCAACGCTCAAAAAAATAAAAGAGCTGTTTCTTTGCCAACGCTAAATCCGTTCTTGACAATCGGAATAAAAAACTTTGCAACACCATTGCATTGAAATTTATTTATCTTTGTGCCAATGAAATTTATAACTATCATACTATCATTATTAATTCTTGGTTTGTCAATCAAACCTTGTTCTGACGGAAATAATACTGAAGACCAACACCAAGAAGAAATATCTGCTGAACACAATCATCAAAACGATAGAGATGATACTTGTCCAATAACTTGTATTTGTAATTGTTGCGGAATCGCAATTACATATGAACCAATTCAAACTTTTGAATTAGGTGTTAATAATCAAATCTCTACAGAAATATTATCTGTCTATCAATCAATCTACAGATTTAACTTTCATTCCAATATCTGGCAACCGCCACAATTAATTAGCTAAAAATATCGACTAAAAGTCAAAATTTTAAAGTTAATTAATATTTACATTTTCAATGAATAAATACATATTGAGCGCAATACTCACAATTATAACGTGCTTTTCTGCTAAAGCACAAACATCTGATATACAAATAAAAGTAATTTCAGAATCCGAAAACGAGCCATTATTTGGAGCAACAGTATATTTTGAGGAATTAGAAAAAGGAGCAGTAACCGATTTTGACGGAATTGCAACTTTTAACGAAATTCCGAATGGCGAACATATAATCATAGTTTCTTTTTTAGGCTTTGAAACTCTAAAAACAACTCTTCAAATCCCAAGTAATTCAGACTTGATTTTCAAATTAAAAAGCGGTGGAAACGAATTGGATGAAGTTGTATTACAATCTTCAAGAAGTACAAGAACCGTAAAAAAAATTCCAACAAGAATTGAATTTATTGGAGTTGAGGAATTGGGAGAAAAAGCAATTATGAATCCAACCAATATTTCTATGGTTCTACGTGAAAGCACAGGAATTCAAATGCAACAAACCTCTTTAAGTAGCGGAAGTACAAACATTAGAATTCAAGGACTCGATGGTCGTTACACACAACTTTTAAGAGATGGATTTCCACTTTATGGAGGCTTTTCAAGTGGTTTGAGTATTTTACAAATTCCACCTTTAGATTTGCAACAATTTGAAATTATTAAAGGAAGTTCATCTACACTTTATGGTGGTGGAGCAATTGCAGGTTTAATAAATATGGTATCGAAAACACCTGACGAAGAACCTGCTTTAGATATTATGCTTACGCAAACACAAGCGTTGGGAAGTACTGCAAATGTATTTTACAGTAAACGGAATGAAAAGTTTGGTATTTCGCTTTACGGTTCTGGTCACTATCAAAAAGCTTATGACCCAGAAGATGATGGTTTTAGTAATTTACCAAAAACTAAATCTATTTCATTTAATCCAAAATTCTTTTATTATCCTTCTGACAAAACTACGTTTTGGTTTGGTCTAAACGGAACTTATGACGATAGAATTGGTGGAGACATTACTAAAATAGAAAGTGGCGAAAATGGAATTCATCAATATACAGAGGAAAACATTTCAAAAAGATTGAGTAGTCAAGCAGTTTACAAAACTCAAATAGATTCTATTAGTTCACTTAATATTAAAAATAGTGTTTCCTTTTTCGATAGAGATTTAACAATTCCCGATTTCAGTTTTAAAGGACAGCAAATCAACACTTTTTCTGAAATATCTTATCAAAAAGCATCTGAAAGAACAGATTGGATTTTTGGAGCAAATTTGTATTCTTCGGATTTTGATGAAAATGACAGCGCACCATTACAGCGAGACCAAAGGGATTTGACTTATGGCGCATTTGTAAATAATATTTACGATTTTTCAGATAATTGGATTTTAGAAACTGGCTTACGAGCAGATTACAATACCGATTTTGGTTTCTTTCCACTTCCACGAATTTCATTGCTTTATAAAAATGATGATGGATTTTCGAGCAGAATTGGTGGCGGATTGGGTTACAAAATTCCAGACATTTTTACCGAAGAGGCAGAATTTATAAATTTTGAGAATGTGCTCGGTATTGATAAAAATGTGATTGATGCAGAACGTTCTTACGGATTAAATCTTGATTTCAATTACAAAACACGATTGTTTGATGCTATCGGCTTTTCCATCAACCAACTTTTCTATGTGACTGCAATAAATGATGCTTTGCTCTTAAATTCAACAGATAACGGCTTGTTTCAATTTGAAAATGCAACCGATGAAATTTTGAGCAAAGGCGCAGAAACTAACATCAAGTTTACGTACAAAGATTTTAGATGGTTTTTAAACTATGCGTTTATCGACACAAAACTTAATTATCTCGAAGGAAACCCACAAAAACCATTAACTGCAAAACATAATGCAGGAAGTGTGTTGATGTACGAATCTGACAAATGGCGAATAGGTTACGAAACATTTTACACAGGAAGACAATTTTTATCCAATGGCACAGAAACTACAGATTTTGTTACGATGGGATTATTGTTAATGCGGAATTTCAAATTTGGGAGTGCTTTTGTGAATTTTGAGAATTTTACAGACAGAAGACAAAGCAGATTTTCGCCTTTAGTTTTGCCACCACACGAGAATCCAGAATTCCCAGAAATTTATGCACCAACCGATGGATTTATTTTTAGCGTAGGAGTTATTATAAAACCTTTTGGAAACGAACACCACGATTAATTATGCAAACAATAGAACAATTTTTAGAGTCAAAAGATATTCGTGTTACGGCAATGCGTTTGCTGATTTATAAATTTCTTGCACAAAAGGAAATTGCTGTAGCATTAAGCGATATTGAGAATGCTTTTGAAAAGGCAGACAGAACAACGTTATATAGAACTGTAAAAACATTTGAAGAAAAAGCAATCGTACACCAAATAGACGATGGCACTGGAATAACAAAATATGCACTTTGCGAAAAAGGTTGTAATTGTGAAATTGAAACCGACTTGCATTTACATTTTCATTGTAACAATTGTGGCGAAACTGTGTGTTTAACAGAACATAAAATTCCGCAGATTAAAGTACCAAACGGTTACATTTCAGAAGACATAAATTTGGTTGTAAAAGGAATTTGCGACAAATGTAGCGGTCAATAAATGCACTTCCGTTGCACTTAATTCCAAAGTATCTTTAACACAAATAATAAAACTATGATACAGCTATTAAATTCAGAAAAAGATAATTTGATTTCGGCTAAATTAAGCGATAAGATTTCAAAAAAAGATGTCGAAAAAATCCATTCACTCATTCATAACATATTAGAAAATCACGAGAAAGTTGATTTTTATTTTGAAATGAAAGATTTTGACGGTTATACGCTAAAAGGTTTTTGGGAAGACATAAAAGTAGATAGTGCGCATATTTCAGATTATGGAAAAATGGCATTTGTGGGCGAAAAAAAATGGCAGAAATGGGTTGCGAAAGCAACGGATTTTTTCACAAGTTCCGAAGTAAAATATTTTGATTTAGAAGATAAGGAAAAAGCAATGCTTTGGATTAACCAATAAAATTTCCAAATTAAATGAAATTTAATACTGCAATTCCTGAAGAATTAAAACAGCACTATAACAAGGAGTTAGTATTCTATCGCATAGCTTTAAAGGAAAGAAATCTCTCAAATGCGTGGCATCATTTAGAACGCTCACACATAATTGGTCAATCCTATCCTTTTGAGCATAGCTACTCACATTGGCTAATGTTGAAGTTTGGTTTGAGAGAAAAAAATGCTAAAGAAGTATTTGGACAAATTATAAGGTTGATTTTTGGTGGTTGGAAATCATTTATTGACCACGTTCCAATAGGTAATACTGGAGGTGCAAATGTACCGCCAATGAAGCGTATGCCTATTCCAAATGATATAAAAATACTATTCAATCGTAATGAAAAAAAAGAAAATTGATTTAAGAGACATCAAACCAAATTCTGAAAAAGAACACAGTCACGATGATGGACACGACCACGAACACGGAGATGGAAGTGCCTTTAAAACATACATTCCTGCACTTATAAGTTTTGTGATGCTAATCGTAGGTATTGCAGTAGATTATTTTGATGCAATTCCGCAATTTCAAGGTTGGGTTCGAGTAGCTTGGTACACGATTGCATATATTCCCGTAGGATTTCCAGTAATCAAAGAAGGCTGGAAAAATTTGGTTCGTGGAGACGTTTTTACAGAATTCTTCTTAATGTCGATAGCCACAATTGGCGCATTTATTATTGGCGAATATCCCGAAGGCGTTGCAGTAATGTTGTTTTATGCAGTTGGCGAATTATTTCAGAATGCAGCTGTCAACAGAGCCAAGTCCAATATTAAAGCCTTGCTCGATGTAAGACCAAATGAAGCTTTGGTCTATCGCAATAATGATTACGTTTCGGTTAATCCTGAAACAGTAGAAATTGGCGAAAAAGTACAAGTTCGTGTTGGAGAAAAAGTACCGTTGGATGGAATTTTACTTTCGGAAAAAGGCTCATTCAACACGGCAGCTTTAACAGGCGAAAGCAAACCTGATACAATCGCTAAAACTGAAAAAGTATTTGCGGGAAGTATCAATCTTGATGGTGTGATTGAAATTGAAACCACAAAAGAGTTTAAGGACAGTTCTATTGCCCGAATTTTGGATATGGTTCAAAATGCGACAGCTCGTAAATCAAAAACCGAATTATTTATTAGAAAATTTGCAAGAATCTATACGCCAATCGTTGTGTTTTTAGCAATTGGAGTTACGTTTTTACCTTACTTTTTTGTGGATGATTATGTATTTAGAGATTGGTTGTATCGTGCCTTGATTTTTCTCGTTATTTCGTGTCCTTGTGCGTTGGTAATTTCAATTCCGTTAGGCTACTTTGGCGGATTGGGAGCAGCTTCAAAAAACGGAATTTTATTTAAAGGCGCTTCGTTTCTCGATGCAATGACCAAAATAAATACGTTGGTTATGGATAAAACCGGAACAGTTACAAAAGGCGTTTTCAAAATAAAGGAAGTTAAAGCAATCGGCTGGGAAGAAACTGAATTTATGAAATACTTGATGGCGATGGAAGAACAATCCACGCATCCAATAGCAAAGGCAATTTTGGAATACAAAGCAGACGGAGCAGATTTCGATGCTACAGAAGTTAAGGAAATCGCTGGAAAGGGTTTAAAAGGAACAGTAAATGGAAAAACCGTTTTAGTTGGCAACAAGGCCTTAATGACTGCCAATAATATTGAAGTTGCAAATGAAACCAACTCTATTGTAGAATCTCTTGTTTTAGTTGCTATTGATGATAAATTCGCTGGCTATGTAGTTATTGCAGATGAATTAAAGGAAGATGCCAAAGAAACAATTACTGCATTGCATAAAGTAGGAATTAAAAATATAATGATGCTTTCTGGCGATAAAGATTCCATTACCCAAAAAGTAGCTTCAGAATTGAATATCGAAAAGGCAAAAGGCGGATTGTTGCCCGAAGACAAACTGAATGAAGTTGAACTATTAAAACAGAATCCAGAAAACAATATCGCTTTCATTGGCGATGGAATTAATGACGCACCAGTTTTAGCAGCAAGCGACGTAGGAATTGCAATGGGTGGTTTAGGTAGTGACGTAGCGATTGAAACCGCAGATGTAATTATCCAAACCGACCAACCATCTAAAGTGGTCAGAGCAATTAAAATAGGTCGTTCCACCCGAAAAATTGTTTGGCAGAACATTGGTTTGGCATTCGGAGTAAAAGTGATTGTTCTAATTTTAGGAGCAGGTGGTTTGGCAACAATGTGGGAAGCGGTTTTCGCTGATGTTGGAGTGGCATTATTGGCAATCTTGAACGCTGTAAGATTACAGAAAATGAAATGGGATTGATTGACTTTTAGAGCGGAAAAAGATTTGGTACAAACTTGAACATCTGATAATCGAAACGCCAACGCTACGAGCCATACACATTTACAGTCGCATCAGCCAGCACACCACCAAAACTGTAAAAGAGTATGTCTCTGCCATCGCACACCAAAAACTGAATTTAAACATCTGAAAACCAAGCAGAACGCAAAGCACTATGCACAACAATGTATAAAAATAATAGGGCGATTTTGGCTTAACCGAATGGCTTGTGTATTTTTTCAAAGTCGCCCGTTTTTTGTTTTAGCTTTTAATTAATGTAAATTGTAAAACCAATAAAACAAAAAACGGGCTTGTGGCTCAACCGAATGGCTTGCGGGTGTTTTCTGCCCTACTATTCTTATACCAGACCGTTGTGCTTAATGCTGCAAAAAAAAGTAACATAGGAAAATTGTAACTTTACGAAATGGAATATTGGGAAGAAATAAATAAGAAGCTTAAACCATGGATAGATACTGATTTAGACAAGACAGCAGTCGATTTATTCGCAGGTTGCGGTGGACTTTCCCTTGGTTTTGAGGCTAATGGATTCAAGACCATTGGTTATGAGATGGACGAAAACGCTACTAATACTTACAATGAAAATTTAATTGGAGAATGTTTCAATCAAAAATTAACTACTGAAACTAAATACCCAAAAGCTAACTTAGTAATTGGAGGACCACCTTGCCAACCATTTAGCGTTGGAGGTAAGCAACTTGGACTGAAGGATTCGAGAGACGGATTTCCCATTTTTCTATCAGCAGTTAAACAATTAGACCCTGAAGTTCTTCTTTTCGAGAATGTTAGGGGAATGTTATATAAAAACAAATGGTATTTAAAAGAAGTAATTGACCAACTTGAAAGTCTTGGATATTACATTAACTATTCTCTTTTAAATGCTAAAGATTATGAGGTTCCACAAAATAGAGAAAGAGTAATTGTAATTGGAACTAAAGAAAAGAACAGACTTCCTAAAAAAATAAACCGAAAGATTACAGCAGGAGAGGCACTAGGCGAACTAGCTTATGAATTTAATGAAAACTCCAAGTTTTTTACCAAATCAATGGACGACTACGTTGCCAGGTATGAAAAGGCTTCCAAATGTATTAATCCTAGAGATTTGTATTTAAATAGACCCGCAAGGACTCTAACTTGTCGAAATCTAGCTGGTGCAACCGGAGATATGCATCGTGTTAGATTAAAAGATGGCAGAAGACGAAGAATAACAGTACGAGAAGCTGCAAGACTTCAAAGCTTTCCCGATTGGTTTAAGTTTACTGGTAAAGAAACGCATCAATATAACCAAATTGGCAATGCTGTTGCACCCCACTTTGCTTATCATTTAGCAGCTAGTATAAAAGACTACTTGATGAATGACCAAACATACCAAATAACAGAAAACGAACAATACAAACTATTCGAGAATGAAGCAGTATATCAGTCCAGCTAAATCCAAAACGTTCAGACAAAAAAGCAAATAAGTTCAGGAACTGATAAATACAACGCTTCACATTCTAGAGTGTTTTGGAATTCCGATTGATACAACACCAAGAAGACTAGAAAGAATGGCTATTGCTTTTTTAGCAACTGCTGACGTTAAAAGTATAGCTGATTTTAAATCCATCAAGGACTTTAACAGCGGATATTCATTAAAAACAAGAGAAGTAATTGACTATGTCAACCTAAATTTCGGAGAAGAAATTAGTTCTGGTTCATACGATGATATAAGGCGAAAAGACTTAAAACTACTTACTGTTGCAGAAGTTGTTTTAAGGTCTAGTCCAAATTCTGCAACAAACGATTCAACTCGTGGATATTGTATTAATCCAATGTATGCAGAACTCATAAAAAATTATGGTGCTAAAAATTGGGAAAAAATAGTTGCTGAAAAACTTCAAGGAGTTGAGCCATTAAATCAAAAACTAAAGAGGCAGAGAGAAATACAAAGAGTAAAGGTAGTTTTGCCTTCTGGAGGCAAACTTGAATTTTCTGCAGGAGAACATAATGATTTACAAAAGGCTATAATTGAAGACTTCTTACCAAGATACGGTTATGGAGCAGAAGTTCTATATGTTGGAGATACTTCTAATAAGTATTTGCATTTAGAAACAAAGAAACTTGAAGAACTTAATTTCTTTGAGATATCTCACGAAGAATTACCCGATGTCGTTGCATATTCAAAACAAAAGAATTGGCTTTATCTAATTGAAGCTGTTCATTCATCGGGACCAATTAGCGAAATCAGACTATTGCAACTTGAAAAGTTAACGAAGAATTGTAAAGCTGACATTGTTTATGTAACAGCTTTTTTGAATAGACCAAAGTTTCGTCAGTTTATGGTAGAAATAGCTTGGGAAACTGAAGTCTGGATAGCTGACAATCCTGACCATATGGTTCATTTCAACGGAGATAAATTTATTGGTCCTTATAGCGGATAAAGCACTAAGCACAACAAAGAACTGAGCTAAAAAACAACTAATATTTAGCTTAATCTACCTATATAATTTCTGTCATAATCTAAACCTGATTTAGCTATTCCATAAGCCTGTTTTATCAATTTATTACATACTGCTATCAAAGCCAGTTTTTTGCTTTTACCCTTTCCTACGATTCGATCAAATAACGCTTTGCATTGAGGGTTATGAACGCAGGCGGTAAAACTGCACATGAAAAGATGATTTCTGACCAAAGGATCTCCCATCTTACTTATTCTAGACTTACCTCTTATACTGCTTCCCGAACTTCGCTCGTTAGGCGCAAGACCAAAATAAGAAGACAACTGTCGTGAACTCTGAAAATCACGAAACCCGTTTGTAGAAACAATCAAAAGCATCGAGGTCTTCTTACCAACACCGGGTATCGTATTTAATCTTGTAAATAGTTCTTGTTCATTCGTACGAATCAATTTTTCGATCTCTATTTCCAACAATCTTATTTCTTTGTCCAAACACTTCAGTTGTCTCTGGATAGAGCGAACCAACTTACCCTTGCCACGTTTACTGATAGACATTGAGTGAAAAGTGTTTTTTAGAGCTGTACGTTGCTTAAAATAAAGGCGAACGACACCTTGAAGAGTTTTACACTCTACTATGTAATCAGGTTCGGGAGACCACAAATCTAATGACTGTTCCTCTCCATAACGGCATATCATCTTTGCATCGCTCTTATCAGTTTTAACCTGATTTAGTTTCATCTGTATAAAGCGTTTGATAATCAATGGGTTTATTACCGAAACTCTTAACCTCTTCTCGAACAAATCAATTGCAAGTCGTTGATGATAACAACCAGTGGCTTCCATAACACACCAATGATCACTAGTCAATTGTTTGGCAAACAACTTAAAACCCTTTTCATCATTACTGAATTGGAAATGACCAACCTCAGAATCATAAACATCGAAAACATCTTTCGAGATATCTATCCCAACAAAAATTGTACTTTTATTCATAACATCTATTTTTTTAAAGAACAAAAACTAATGCTATACATCATCCTAGAAACAGGTTCTTAAGACCTAACGAACTGATCGTATTTGAATAGTAAAAGAGCAGGGATTTTCTTTGTTGACGGAATCTTAAGTTCCTAAACCTATAATAACCTTACTCTGCTCTTTTATTCTTTTTATTAAACACTAAAAGATAACAGAATACTAACTTAGGAAGCCTATAATTAATACGGACTTGTGGCTTATTCGTAAGGTCTGTGTATATTTATGAAGTCGCAAAATCTTTGGGATTTTGCTTTGGATAAAAAAAAAGAAAAGCAAAACCAAAAGCTTTTGCTTAGCGCGTTACTGAAAATCCGTCGGATTTCTGCGCCGCACTAATCATAGCCCAGCCGTTAGCAACAAGTTGAAAATGCGCATCAAACTATATTTATCAATAATCTTAGTTTTTGGAATATGTTCCTGTTCCTTGAAGGAGGAGTTTGGAAACAAAGCACTGATGAGCGAAATACAGGAAGTGGAATGGAACAACTTAATAAGCAACCCCGTTAATTACCATAACGACACAATTCTGATTAGGGGAAAATATAAAACCTATTTTGAAAATTCCACCATTATTAACCAGGACTCGTTAGGGATTTGGATTCAACCAGCGGATTGGGCTGAAATTGAATTTAGGGAATATGAGAACCTAATAAATAAGAACATTCTTGTTATTGGACAATTTAATTCTGTGGACAAAGGACACTTAAGCCAACACCTCGGGACAATAACTGAAATATACTATCTGAAAAAAGAATAAAACCTGTTGCTAACAAAGCCTAAGATTCATTGCTTGCGGATTTCCTAATCGGAAATCACGCGCAAAAAGCTATCTTTAGGTTCGGCTGGATTGTCCTGCGGACGAATCACAGCAACGAACCTTAGCCCAACCGTTAGCCATAATTTCCCTGTAAATGATGCAAGAGTATAATAATTACGCAAATAAGCAACTCGAAAAATTATCTAAATCTCAAGATAAATTCATTGCGAAATTTGATACTAAATCATATTCAAGTTGGTTCTATGTGGATGAGCCGGTCAAAGTGAACCACGTGCGCCGGATGAAAGTGAGCATAGCAAACTAAGTGCTCAAAGTCGATTC
>ENA-ORXM01005165-ORXM01005165.1-marine-metagenome-genome-assembly--contig:-NODE-5165-length-10620-cov-4.074362_pt1 | contig 10620 bp, 8 predicted proteins | sample MGYA00237867_ERZ511480 | MGnify/ENA primary metagenome ERZ511480 (study PRJEB26309, sample SAMN06266103) | marine metagenome | isolation source: Algal blade | place: United Kingdom:Sidmouth, United... | reverse complement strand
CGAATAACGGTTTTTTTTCAAATGAACGAATTGCTCGTGTGGAGCAATACTTTCCCCATTTATAACTTATATCTCATAACTCTCCCAATTTTATCTCGCAAGCTACAATTCCTTCAACCCCTCATACACCTCCCCCAAATCAATCTCCTCCAATCCCTTCTCCGTACAAACATCCAATAAATAAGCATCTTGTGCACGCCCTTTTTTCATAGCTTCAGAGTAGGGGAGCTCAGGTCTGAAAGTGACCAAAGAATACTTGGAATAGTAATCTGTATGTTTTTGCTCCAGTTGCATTTCCAGTTTTCTTTTCTTCATGAAATTGTCATCATCGACTTTGTCTTGCATCTCATAGAAATTATCGATCGCCAAGTCTGCAATAGCATCAGCATCTTTCTTTCGAGACTCTTGGAATTCAAACAAGATTTTTGGCCAAACACCATTGTGTGCATCGATCATCTCATCTAAGATCCTAACATCCTCAAAAGAGGCATTCATGCCTTGTCCATAAAACGGGACTATCGCATGTGCGGCATCACCAATGACCATCGTCTTCCCAAAGGCTTGCCAAGGATAACATTTGTTTGTGCCTAATACACCCACAGGATTGCTCAAGTAGTCTTCGACAAGTGTAGGCATGTGAGACATCGCATCTGGGTAAAATTCTGTAAAAAATGATTTTATAGTTTCAGCGGAATTAATAGTATTAAATCCAGCGTGGCCTTCATATGGATGGAACATGGTAACCGTAAAACTTTTATCCAAATTGGGTAAAGCAATCATCATAAATTTACCTCTCGGCCAAATATGTAATGAATTGCCATCTATCCTATATTCACCATCTTCAGAAGGTGGAATTGTGAGTTCCTTGTATCCCGAACGCAGAAAGTCTTGTGAATAATTAAAAAGCAAATCTGTTGTTCTAGACATCAGCGTTTTTCTAACAGATGATCCTGCACCATCTGCACCGATAATGACATCAGCTTTGACAATTTTAGAGTCTACACCGCCATTTTTAAAATGTGCTAAACCTTTCTCTAAATCTATATTGACACATGATGATTCAAATACCAATTCGATATTAGGCATCTTCTCGGCTTCGTTTAAAAGTGTGATGTTTAAACCTGATCTGGAAACCGAATTGATATAATCTTCAGATCTTCCACTGTAAGGGGATAGACGCAGTTGACCTTCTACGCTGTGGATCATTCTGCCACGCATAGGTATGCACTCTTGACGCACGACCTCATCTAATCCCACTTTTTTTAAAGCCATTAATCCGCGATCGGATAATGCGAGGTTGATGGAGCGACCACCATCCATGCTTTCCTTGCGCATGTCTCGGCGTTTCTCATGCAATAACACATCGTATCCTTTCTGTGCTAATCTTATGGCAAGTAGTGTCCCACATAATCCTGCACCTACAATTAATATTTTTTCTTTTTGAGCCATGTTCTAGTTTAACTGCGATTTTAAAATATCAACAAAATGAAATACATCTTCAAACGAATTGTAAAGAGGAACTGGTGCCACGCGAATAACATCTGGTTCGCGCCAGTCAGCAATGACACCAGCTTCTGTTATTTTATCAAACAATGTTTTATCAGCACTTTTGACTTGAATGGATAATTGACAGCCTCTTTGCTTGATGTCTCTCGGCGTAATAATTTGAATGCGTTCATCATTAATATAATCGATAAGTTCTTCCATGTATCCTGTCAATGCTTTTGATTTTTCATTTAAAGCGGTCATACCTACCTCATCAAAAATATCTAGAGAAGCCATGATGGCTGCCAAAGATAAAATAGGAGGATTACTGAGTTGCCAACCTTCCGCACCAGGAATGGGATCAAACCCATCACGCATCTTAAAACGTGTTTCTTTATTGTGTCCCCACCAACCTGCAAAACGCGGCAAGTCAAAATCATGGGCATGCCTTTCGTGTATGAAGCAACCCCCAACGCTTCCAGGTCCACTATTTAAATATTTATAAGTACACCATGTGGCAAAATCTACATTGGATTCATGTAATTGCAAATGCAAATTACCTGCACCATGTGCTAGATCAAAACCAACAACACATCCTTTGGCGTGACCAAGTTTTGTGATGTGTGCCATGTCAAATACTTGACCCGTATAATAATTGGGGCAACCCAAAAGAATGAGCGCTATTTCATCACCTTGTGTTTCAATCACGCGATCAATGTCTTCTTGTCTCAATAATACCTCTCCCTCTCTCGGGGTTAATTCAATTATTGCATTTTTATAACCATGAAATTTTGCTTGAGATTCTACTGCATATTTATCAGAAGGGAAAGCATCAGATTCAATAACGATTTTATATCTGCTAGATGTCGGTCGGTAAAAGCTGGCCATCATTAGATGTAAGTTGACACTCAAAGTGTTCATGATGACCACTTCTATGGGCTTGGCGCCAACGACTTTGGCCATTTTTTCAGTCAGGAATTCATGGTAGGGCATCCAGGGATTCTTTGCATGGAAATGACCTTCTACACCTAAGTTTCGCCAATCCAATAATTCTTGATCTAAATATGATTTAGTGGACTTAGGTTGCAGACCCAGAGAGTTACCACACATGTACACAAAAGGCTTACCGTTTTTTTGCATAGGAATATGGAATTGATCTCTCCACTTTTTGAGCGGATCTGCATTGTCCAATTGTTGCGCATGAGCTAAACTGAATTTCTTATTTTCCGTCATGTTTTAATTTGAAATTCTTTTTATGAAAGAGGTATTGTCGCTGCCGCATAACCATTGCACAACATTATCATACCAAATCTCTTTATGTTGTTTGCTGCTAATGATATTTTCTTCCACTGCTAAATCTAAAAGTTTGCCTGGGTATGAAGATTGTGGCTCGCTCTCCATTTCTCCCAATGGATAGGGGTCATCTAATCCCATGATTATTTGATCGGTAGATCCTTGTCTCTTGATGATTAATTCCAGTGAAAAAGTATCATGTACTAATGTGTCAAAGAAAATGTTAGGATGTCCAACTGCTTTTCTTGGCCTTACTTTACCTTCAAATAGATCTGGACGACCATCAAAACCTTGCACGCGTCTGCCAATATTTACATGATTCAATTGCCCACCATGCGCAAAGCATGCTCTGATATTTGGGTATTTGCTGTAACATGCATTAAGTGTAAAAAAGTGATAAGCATCGGCACACTGTGCCAACATCCAAATGAGATGAAAGCGCCATGCTATATTTTCTAATTTTATAAATTTATCGCCGTCATAAGGGTGAATCTCCAAAGCCAAATTATAGTGATTGGCCAGTTCTAAAATGGGTTCGGTTTCTTCATTGAAAATGCCTTTCCATTTGCCATCCCTGCTTAAGTAGTGTGTAGGTAAGCAGAGCACTTTCATGTTGTGCTTTTCGACACAGCGTTCTATTTCCAGTAACGCACCATCAACATAGCCTGCATGTACAACGAATCCTGTTGTAAATTTCGTGGGATAGTTTTGTTGCACTTGGGCATTAAAATTATTTTGGAATCTCAAGACATCACACATATCTTGCTGTGCTAAGCCATTGCCATACAACTGCGAAAGATTAAGCACAACTGCATGGTCGATGTTATTGACCTCCATCCATTCCAGTTTTTCCTTTAGGAAAAAACTCTTATCAGTCACTGGACGCTGCCAGTTTTTCTGACGCATGAATTTTCTATCGTCGTCTATCCAAAAGATTTCTTTGTCTTTCATGAAGCGTGGAATATCTTCAGGGTAGGGGAGCAAATGTGAATGTCCGTTGATTTTCATATTAGTTTTTATAGGATACGCAAACATTCTTAGGTTCAGTAAAAAAGCGCAAGGCTTCGAATCCTCCCTCTCTGCCAACACCAGAGTTTTTAACACCACCAAACGGGGTGCGCAAATCACGCATCAACCACGTGTTGATCCAAACAATTCCTGCTTCTAATTTTTCTGCCATTTGATGTGCACGTGACAGGTTTTCAGTCCAAAGTGTTGCAGATAATCCATAGTCGGTGCCATTCGCGTAAGCTAAAACTTCTTCTTCTGTATCGAAAGGCATGATAGTGACTACGGGCCCAAATATTTCTTCTTGATTGGTACGGCATTCTGGAGAAAGCCCTTCAATAATGGTCGGTGCTATATAATATCCATTCTCCTTTCCAGGAATGTTTAAGGCTTCACCTCCACATAATATTGTGCCGCCCTCTTCTTTAGCCAATGCAATGTACGAAAGGATTTTTTCGTAATGCGCCTTCGATACAACAGCACCCAGTTTGGTATCTGCTGCCATAGGGTCACCTACTTTCATTTCAGCAACGGCCTCAACAAAATGTTTTTTAAATTCTTCGTAAATAGGTTTTTGAATATAGATTCTTGGGCCACACAAACATATTTGTCCTTGGTTGGCAAAAGATGAACGCAGTGTTGTTTTAAACATCTTTTCAAAATGGCAATCGGCGAAAATAATATTAGGATTTTTACCTCCCATCTCAAGAGATAGTTTTTTAAAGAGTGGTGCCGCCTTGGAAGCGATGTCTGCACCTACTTTTGTGCTTCCTGTAAATGATATTGCCTTTATTTTTTTATGCGTACTCAAATGGGCGGCTGTCTTTTGTCCTAAACCTTGTACAATATTTAATACGCCAGCGGGCAGTCCCGCTTCTATACAAATCTCTGCCAATAGAAATGCAGTCATCGGCGTCACCTCTGAAGGTTTAGCGACGACGGTATTACCCGCTGCTAAAGCCGGTGCTATCTTCCAAGTAAATAAATAAAGAGGCAAATTCCATGGTGAAATGCATCCGACAACTCCTAAAGGTTTTCTTAACGTGTAGTTAATAGCCTGCCCGTTGATCTCGTGTGACTCTGCGGCGAATTGCATAATTGCTGTTGCGAAAAATCTAAAATTACTGGCAGCCCTGGGAATGTCCACTTGCTTGGCGAGCCATAAAGGTTTGCCATTATCTACAGATTCAGCTAAAGCTAATTCTTCTAGCTTTTTTTCTATGCGTTGCGAAATATCAAATAGTACGCTATGTCTCTCTTCAATCGAAGTGGCAGACCATGAAGGGAATGCTTTGGATGCAGCTGCAATGGCCAATTCAATATCCTTTTCATCAGAATCGGATACTTGTGCGTAAACAGATCCATCGGCTGGATTATATACATCTAAGTATTTCCCATCTACAGGCTCAATTAATTTTCCATCTATGTAGTTGATGATTTTTTTCATGACTGTAGTCTAAAGTAAAATCCTAATTGCTCTTTGAGTTCTGGTGGTAATTCCGGTAATTCAGATCTGGGAATAAGCAAGGTTGAGATATTGTGAAAATCTGTAAAAATATTATGCTTCTTTGCTGTCGCATTTAAATAGTCATGTCCTGATGATCCACCTGTTCCTATTTTTTTTCCGAGCATACGCAAAACCATTTGTGCATGCCTGTATCTCCATGTTGTTAAAAGATCATCAATGTCTATGAGATTCATGATGAGTCTAAACGGCAATTGAAGAATAGGTTCTTCGCGATATAAATTAATAAAAAGGGCTGCGATGCTGGCTTTGTAAGATAATCTTAATTCGCCTGCTTCAACCAATTTGTTATGATGCTCTTCGTTTAAAACGGATTGATAATATGTGCTCGTGTTCCCGAGCATTTTCAAACGCATTTCTTTTTCCTTATCTGTCAAGTATTCCGAAGCACTGATTGCAGCTTGTTCTTTACTGATCATACTTTCGACAGCTACCTTATATTTTTCTAAAAAGTTGAAATTGCCAAATTGTAAAAAGGGTGTACGTTCAAGCCATTCATTGATTTTGTCAAAGAGCGTTCCGCTTTTATATATGCCTTCCAATTGGCCGCGTTGCTCATCTGAAAATGCAGAGGCATAATGATGATTGTTATAGGTGATTCTTTTTTCTTCAGGAAGCCCTAGCATAACTTCTACCATTCTAAACTGGAAACTTTGAAATCCTGAAGCGGGAAAAAGGTAAGCTCTAAAATCTAAGAAATCAAGAGGTGTCATAGTTTCTAGGATGCCAATTTGCTTGACCAGTAATTTTAGAATTTCTTCAATACGCTGCAAGCGGCTGACTGCAACACCGATTCTTTTTTCATCCACTTGATCATTCTGAAACATATCTAACACAGAAGCCAACTCATGTTTCATTTGTTTAAACCACAATTCATAAGCTTGATGCGTAACAATAAAAAGCATCTCTTCATGTGCGGGTTTTCCTACGGCTTCGCTCCTTAATACTTGGGCGGATAGGAGTTTATCGAGCTCCAAATAATTATGATAATGGATGGTACTGTATTTCTCTTTGCTGGCGGACATAAGTCTCTTTTGGTTGAATGCTCAAAATCGGAAAATTATAGGATATAAATGTCTAATTAAAGGTCTAGATTTTGAAAACTATAGATATTAATATTTAAGCTGGTGAAATAGCGCTCTATTGCGGAAATATCCTGTTTAATATGTGAGAATTTAGTTTGAATAATGAATTTGGTTTTAGAGGTTTTCTTTTTTTATTTAAAATCAAAGAAAAACAAAAAAAGTATACTAGAAAATGATTGTTTTTACGTCACCAAAATAATTGTAAAGCAATAAGATAACAATATCAAAATTGAATTAAAACATGATTTACAAAAATCAAAATAAAAACCAATATAAATCATAAGATACGAGTATTAGAAAATTTCTTTAACAGGTCTTTTCCTGATAGGTATTAATTTTTATAATTGATCAAATTGTGAATGTTGTTTGATTAAGTCCCAGAGTTTTTTGATATACAAGATGTTTTTGTCGATCACTTAGGTTTAGAGGGACAAGTTCTTAATTCAGGTCTTTCATTATTAAATTCTGTGTATGGATGTACTCCCGCGCAACCAGGTCAGTTGGGATCAAAGGAAGAATCAATAGAATCTTTTCAAGTTCTTACGCTTAATGATTTTGATGACAACCATTTGGCAGGTGAATCCATAAATGATTTGTTTGAAATTACCAATTTGGCTATTGAGCCCGTTCCATTGAAAGAATTTTTAACCAACTTCACAGAAAATGTTCCTCAAGAGTGGTTTAATTTAAGACTCTTGAATGAGCCAACATTAAGTAAGGCGTTTCAAGTAATGGTGAACGTCAGTTTGTCGACTGGTGAAAATTATCAAGCAAGCTCAAGCATTATTAACTTTGAATGAACTATTTATAATCAAAATTCATTCAAGAATGATGTGATTAATTTTAGGATTTTGGCTTGAAAATAAGTTTAATTTCAAAGAATAATACATTGAATATTCCTCAAACAATTATTGAAAGAAAGACAAAAAAAACCTTATAAGTCATAGTTTTTTGACCTCGAGTTAATTGTTTTTCAGAACCATTTTTTAAGTGACTAAATAAAGTATCTAGGAAATAAATACAAATATAGGATCGTTTCAAGGTGGTCAGTATAATTTGATTTAATGTTTTATAGTGTAGATGCACAGATTATAGAGATCATAAGGAATAGTAAATAGTGTAAAAATGTTTGAAGCGCCAACAATACGTTATTATTAGTGTTTAAATTGTATAAGCTGCTCAAAGAAATACTTCATTATTAATTCAAATTAATAAGACATGAGATTGCCTTCATTAAATTATTTGTGGTACAATTGGTATAATGCTTTTAAACGATTTCCAATTGCTGTTTTCATGACCATAGCAGCAACAGCTTGTGGAATTCTATTGATAAAATCAGGACAGCCAAATAACGGTGAATCTATTTTCAAGATCTTACTCAGCTTGCTTGTGTTTTTCCCAGCATTTATATCTACGCGTATTATCAAAGAGGCATACGCGATTAAAACTCCGTTTTATATAGCTCTCAATCTTGTGCTTTTTGTGTTTTTATTCCTTTATTGGAAATATATGGCGCCAGATCCAGATGGTTATCGATACACACATGTTGTACAGTTTTTCATATTTGCTGCGGTCACTCATCTTATCGTCACTTTTGTTCCTTATTTGAAAAACAACAACCTAACAGATTTTTGGGAATACAATCGTAGTCTTTTCATTAATTACTTTGTTGGTGCTTTATATAGTGTGGTTTTAGTGCTAGGTATCTTTGCTGCGATTACGGCAATTAATTATTTATTTGATGCAGACATTGATGGAGAATGGTATGGCTATGTTGTTGTTTTTATTGCGGGGATTTTTCATACAGGATATTTTTTATCTGCATTTCCAAAAAACTTTGTACATAATATAGCATCAGAGAGTCATGACAGAGCATATGTAAATATGGTCAAGTATGTTTTAATTTCTCTTATCAGTTTGTATTTAATTATACTGTATGCATTTGGTATTAAAATATTGATCAATTGGGAACTGCCAAAAGGTTTTGTAGCGTCCTTAGTTTTAGGTTTTTCTATTGCTGGGATATTGACTTATTTACTTAATTACAGGCTTCCTGAAATTGAAGGGAGCGGATGGGTAAAAATATATAAGAAGTGGTTTTTTGTAATTCTGCTACCAGTAACATCATTATTGTTTGTTGGGATTTGGAGACGTATAAGTGAATATGGATTTACAGAAGAAAGGTATTTTGTTTTGATAACGGGTGTTTTCTTGGCTTTTGTTTGTTTGTATTTTATCTTCTCCAAAAGAGATGATATTAGAGTGATTCCGATAGCCTTATTGTTGTCTTGTTTGATATGCGGTGTAGGTGGCCCATTTAGCTCTTTTAGTATTTCGAAGAATTCTCAAAAGAAAATATTCTTAGAAAAACTGCATGATGTTGGTGCTGTCAAGGATGGCGTATTGATTGACTCGATTCAATTTACAGTTATGGATAAAAAACATCTCAAATCTTCAATAGCTTATTTTACTGAAAGGCGCTACATGGATGTGTTTAAACCATTCGTTGAAACCAAAGGCATGGATTCTCTAAGTAATTATATTTTAAAGCAAAAAATGTATGAAGCATTTGGTCTGTCTAACAGAAATATCGCTAAGGTAGTTTTACCTGTAAAGAAGAAGCCATTGAATTATTATACACGTAAAAAACCTACCAATTATATTTCTGATTATGACTACCACTCTCAATTTATTATCGGTAACGGTGATCACTTTAATGATTTTGATTTGACCATAACTGTCGATTCTACTATTGATCATATTATTGTAAAAGACAAAAATGGCAAAACAGACAAATTGAAAATAAGTACATTTTTGCAAACTCTTAAAGATTCAGTAGAAAACAACAATAGGGTGCCTCTTAGATTCATGACTTTCGAGGAATCGGGAGATGAGCGTAAATACAAATTTGTATTTGATATTCTCAATATTGATAGCTTAAGGGACTATCCTGTTTCGGCACAGGGAGATCTTTTTTGGCAATGACGATCTTAAAAATCGGTAGATTTTTTAGATTGTTTTAGGGGGTTAAGGCATTGCGGATTTAGGGTAGGGTATTGACATGTTTTTTTTCATAATTTCAATTTATCCTATTCATCTTTAAATCCTTGCGATTATAATTCAGATAAAATAAGCGCTTCATTTATCATGTATACCGCATCTCTGTTTCAAAATGACATAGTCTGAGGATTAAAGAATAGTATTAAAGTATTCAATGGCAATAAATTACAAGCAAATAAGTGACTAAATATTGATTTAAGTTGAAGTAGTAGAAAGCGTTGCTTAACTTTAGAATAATTATTACAATTAGTCTTTTAATAAATAAAATGAGAAATATCGTAAACCTGTTGGCATTTATTATAGTGAGCTTTTTAGTGTTAACTATTGTGGCTTGTGATCCTGACGATCCTCAAGGTGGGGAAAATTGCGAATTATGTCAAAACGGCGAGTGTGTAGACATGGTGTGTAATTGTGATCAATTTTGGACTGGTATTAATTGTGATACGGTAATGCCGCCAACTAAGATGATTATTACAAATCTCTTTACTGATGGTGTTGAACCTATGGGAGCAATAGGCCCTTGGGATAGCGCGCCTGGGCAGGAAGCGCCGGATTTAGTCTACTATATATATGATGGATTTTATTTTGATAAATCTCAATTTCAAAACTTACCGCATTTATATAAATCTGATGTGTTTGAAAATTATACTTCTGCAGAATTTGGTGTTTCTGACGTTAACGTAGAGTTGAACTTCGGAGAGCGTAAGACTATAACAATTTTGTTAGCGGACAATGACCCACCAGGCACTGCGTTCTCATCAGATTTTATGGAATTAGCATATTTGGACTTTCCATTTGAATGGGATACGATCCCACCTTACATTAAGGAACAGACTGCCTTTGGTACCTTGCAATTCCCTTTCAATATTCAACTTTCCCTTGAATATGAATAGGTAGATTTGAGATACATTTACACAAAATAAGGAGTTCTTACATTGATAAGTATTCAGTTTCTCAATTACAACCCGAGACGATCAAACAAACAAAAATCTATTATCATTTCAACTATGCAGTCGCCACAATTGATATTGTGTTGATTACCTTCCTAATGACATTTAGTGATTAGGTTTCTGTGGACCGTTCATTCTGTTACAGCCCCGTAAACAACCAGACATAAATACAAATAATTTTTTGTAACTATGAGTGTGAAAACCACCAAAAAGG
>ENA-ORXM01005164-ORXM01005164.1-marine-metagenome-genome-assembly--contig:-NODE-5164-length-10624-cov-3.996397_pt1 | contig 10624 bp, 9 predicted proteins | sample MGYA00237867_ERZ511480 | MGnify/ENA primary metagenome ERZ511480 (study PRJEB26309, sample SAMN06266103) | marine metagenome | isolation source: Algal blade | place: United Kingdom:Sidmouth, United... | reverse complement strand
CTTGCGGTCTAGGTATTCGGTCAGCTCGACCAGCTCGGCGGCACGGTTGATCAGTGTCTCGTGCTGCTCCTTCGGCACGCCGCGCATACGTAGCGGGAAGCGAATGTTCTCGTAGACCGACATGTTCGGGTAGAGCGCGTAGCCCTGGAACACCATGGCCACGTCCCGATCGCGGGCGTCGACCTCGTTCATGACCTCCCCGTCCATGACGATCTCGCCCTCGCTCGGGTCCTCGAGCCCTGCGATCATCCGCATGGTCGTCGTCTTGCCGCAGCCTGAGGGGCCGAGGAAGACGACGAACTCCTCGTCGGCGATGTCGAGGTTCACGTCCCGTACTCCCCAGGCGTCGCCCCAGCGCTTCTGGATATCGTTCAGTTCGATGCGAGCCATTCGTCCCTATCCCTTGACGGCGCCCATGGTCAGACCGCGCGAGAGGTGCTTCTGGATCGCGACGACCACCAGGAACACCGGCAGGAAGGCGAGAAAGGCGACCAGCGCGATCGCGTTGTAGATCACCCCGTCGGAGCCGCCGGTGAAGTTGGCGAGCGCGACCGACATCGTGTAGGCCTCCGGGGTCGATGCGATCAGCAGCGTGAACAGAAACTCGTTGATCGCGAAGATCATCGCGATGACCGAGGCGGTGATGATGCCGGGGAGAATGGCCGGGATGATGATCTCCCAGAGGATGCGGAGCTCGCCGGCGCCATCGGTCTTCGCCGCGTCTTCGAGCTCCTTCGGGATGTCGAGCATGTAGGAGCGAATGATCCAGGTGACGAAGGAGAGGTTGATCGCCGCGTAGATGAGCATCAGCGCCCAGATCGTATCGAGGAGGCCGAAGTTCCTGAACAGAAAGAAGATCGGTACCGCCACGATCGCCGGCGCCATCATGCGGGTGGAGAGGATGTAGAACCCGATGTCGTCGCGACCGCGGTACGTGAACCGAGACAGCGAGTAGGCGGCCGGGATCGCCAGCACCAGATCGATGACCACCGAGCCGATGATCGCGGCGACGGAGTTCCTGAGGTACTTCGCCATCGGCCAGTCCTCCCAGATCATGTGCCAGGCGTCCAAGGAGAGGGTCGGCCAGTAGATCGGCTGCGGCGTGATGATCTCGGTGCGCGGGCGTAGCCCGATCGACAGGAACCACAGCACCGGCGCGAGGCAGAAGAGCGCCCAGGAGCCGAGCACGAGGTAGCGGAGCGCGAGGCTCTCGCCGCGGGACTTCTTGCGTCGTGTGGCCATCGATCAGCCTCTGGTGGAGACGAAGGCGCGCTTGACCACGAGCTGCGCGATGACGATGGTGATGATCAGCATGATCACCGAGGCCGCCGAGGCGTAGCCGAAGTTGAAGAACTTGAAGCCCGTCCGATAGATGAAGTAGCTGATCGTCTCGGTCCCGAAGGCCGGCCCTCCCTTGGTGATGATGAAGACGTTGGCGAACATCGTGGTGATGTCGATGCCGCGCAGGATCAGCGCGACGGCGATCACCGGTTTCATCAGGGGCAGGGAGATGTTGAAGAAGATCGCGTACCACGACGCGCCATCGAGCCGGGCAGCCTCCTCGACCTCCTCGTCCTGCCCCTGCAGGGCGGCGACGAAGATGATGAACAGAAACGGCGTCCACTGCCAGACATCGGCGAGGATCAAGAGAGCGCGGCTCATCCAGATCGAGGACTGGATGGCGAGGTTGCCGTCGATCAGCCCGATTCGCATCAGCAGGTCGGCGAACACGCGCGCGTCGAGGAAGGCCAGCTTGTAGATAAAGGCCACGGCCGAGGGCATGAACAGCATCGGGATCAGGAAGACGATCCGCCAGCCCTTCACCCAGGGGTCACGGTAGGCGTAGAACGCGAGCGCGAGCGCGATCACGCACTGCAGCACGAGCGAGATCGAGCCGATGACCAACGTGTTCCAGAGCGCCCCCCAGAACTGATAGTCCCCGAAGAGCTTGGCGTAGTTGGCGAAGCCGACCGGCTTCCAGGGGCCGAACTTGACCTCGTGAAAGCTCTGCGTGATCGCGAAGATGCCCGGGTAGAGCGTGATCAGCAGAAGATAGATGACCGCCGGTGCGACGAGCAGATAGGGCAGCGACGCCCTGAAACGCTTGCTGCGCCTGCGGAACGCGGGCGGTGCAGGTCTCGCCGGGGCGGCTCGTGCCGCCCCGGCGTCCGAGAGGGGAGAGTCGGTCATTCGAGGCCCTCCGCCCGTTCGGCGTATCGCGAGGAGCTGGCCTCTAGAACGGCAGGTCCTTGTCCTTCCCGACGTAGAGACCGGGTGCGACCGCCGCGTAGTCCACCGGATCGCTGCCCTGGTAGAAGCCGTTCGAGGACATGATCTCGCGCACGGCGGCGGCGGCGTTGTCGAGCGCCTCCTTGGCGCTGATCTGACCGACGACGGCCCGGTTGATCTCGTTGCCGATGGCCTGCTCGATCGGGAAGGCGCCGGGCAGACGCGGGCTGCACCAGGCGTGCTCGAGCGAGTCGCTCCACACCTTCGCCGGCTGCGAGACCTCCTGGAGGTTCGGGTTCGTCAGCACCGACCGGTACCCCGGCGCGACACCGTTCGCGTTGGCCTCGTTCATCGCCATGATCGAGGCGGTGGTCAGGAACGCCAGCATCAGGAAGGCCCCTTCGGGGTTCTGCGCGGACGCGGCCACGCAGGAGGTGGAGCCTGCGATGTTCGGCGGAGCGAAGCGACCACCCTCGATGCGCGGCTCGTAGATCGTGACGAAGTCGTCGACGATCTGCGACTGATCGGGACGCATCGCCTGCGTACCGGAGTCCTGCCAGCTGATGTTGGTGGCGACCTGCCCGCCGAGCCAAGCGGCCCGGTTCTCCGGCCAGCCGGCGCCGGCGTGCCCCTCGTTGGCGTACTTGGCCAGCTCGAGGATGATCTCCATTCCCTGCATGCCGGCCTCGTCGTTGAAGATCGGCTCCCAGCTCTCGTCGAACAGCATCATGCCGGCCTGTGCCGCGATGTGCTCCCAGGTGTAGGTCGACCAGAAGCCCGGCGCCGCCATCAAGCCAACACCGGAGACGCCCGGCTCGACCTTGTTCAGCTCCGCCGCCAAGCGGATCAGCTCGTCGTAGCTCGGTACCGACTCGACCCTGTCGACCGGGCCACCGAGAACCTGCTCGGCGAAGCCCGTGCGCAGATGGACCATCTGGATGTCGCAGTCGAACGGGATGCCGTACATCTCGCCGTTGAAATAGCCGTAGTTCTGCCGGTAGGTCTCGTAGAAGTCGTCGAGCGGCAGGCTCCACTTCTCGGCGTACTCGGTGAGCGGGTGGAGAAAGCCCGGCGCGGCGAAGTCGCCGAGCCACGGCGAGAAGAACTGCAGCGCGTCGAAGGAGGCGTTGCCGGAGATGAACTCGGCCAGCGCCTTGTCGTAGAAGCTGTCGTCGGGGATCGGGACGAGCTCGACCTTGATGCCCGACAGCGCCTCGAACGGGGCCAAGCCCTCGGCGGCCGACTCGGCATCGGCCGCCCCGATGGCGAAGCGGACGGTCGTGTCGGCCAGCTCTTCGCGGACCTTCTCCCAGTCCACGGTGCGGATCCAGTCCTTGTCGGCATCCCACAGCGGCTTGTCGTCCGACATGCCGTACAGCTCCCGATAGTCCTCGCGCACGTACTGCGAGACCGAGATCCGATCGAGCACGCTCTGAGGGTCCGGCAGCTGCGAATCCGCCGAGAGCGTGCCGCTCCAGGACGAGCCCAACGTGGCCAGACCCGTGACCGAGCCACCCTTCACCGCCGCCAGGCCGAAGGCCGAGCCGCGCTTCATGAACGAGCGTCGAGAAAGCTTTCCGTTACGTTTCATCGTGTTGCCTCTCCCTGAAGGCGATGTTGAAGGCGACGTCTGCCGAGGGCAACGTCTGCCGAGGGCGACGTTCGACTCGGCACCCGCCGATCGTCCGGGCAAAGCGCTATACGACGATCCGCCGAGCGCCGAGCGAGTGAACCAGTCTCGGAATGAACGAACTTCTGCTCGTAGAGACTATTGTTCGAATTCACGGCGGAGTCAACACCGACCGAGGGCGAGAACGGCTCGTCCGAGTCGTGCGAAGAGCCCGCTCGCCCGAGCAATCGGAGCTCGCCACCGCCACGGCCTCGAAGCCACACGGGCACTCAACGTCCCTGACCTCGTTGCTACGTCGCCCTCGGGCGGAAGATTCCGCGAGAACGGGCGGCGCGGCCGCTTGAGCGGTCCGCTCCGCAAGGGGGAAAGGCAAGGGGGAGAGGCAAGGGGGAAAGCAGCGACAGGCACCCGGATTTCTCGACGGCGATCACTTCACCAAACTTCGATCGGGCACCGTCGAACTAATGCATCAAAAGGCAAATCCATGTTCTGCAAGCTGCACGAACGTGGGGAAACGTTGGATACGGGGAAGCCGATACCGCGCCTTCATGCCCTCCGGGTGCGCGTGACGCCTGCCGGACGCGGCTCCGGCGCCAAGGGCCGCGATGCCAACGGCCAGGTGCAGGCAGACGCCTTAGACGTCGAGTGGCTCGACGACGAGCGCCGTGTGCTCGGTAAGCACCTCGAAGTCGATGTCAGCATGCAGTAGCGACGCACCCTCCTCGATCGTCACCGCGGCGATCAGGCAGTCGACCAGCTTGCGTACCGTACGCCCTCGTCGTCTGCAGGTTCGATAGAGCGCGGCGGCATGATCGTAGGACCCGGGGGTCGTCGGCAACATGATCGCGCGCGCCAGCAGACCCCGGAGCTGCGTGAGGTGGCGCTCGTCGCGCGCGCCGGCAAGAACTTCCATCGAGATCGGATCGCAGATCGCGATCTCGTCGGCCAGTAGTCGGTCGACCGCTCGGCAGGCTGGGGAACCGGTATCGCGCAGGAACTCGACCCACGCGGAGGTATCGATGACGATCACGCGGTTCGCGATCGGCGCAGTTCCTCCAGGTCACCGTCCCATCCCGACCCGCGAAGGGAACGGGCCTTCTCCAGGTCGAGCGGCTCGGCGGCGAGACGCCGCAGCGCGAAGTTGACGGCCTCGCGCTTGGTGCGCAAACCGTAGCGCTTCATCACGGCACTGCAGGCCGCCTCATCGATGTCGAGGTTGGTGCGAGCCATGTGCAGACCATACACCACTCTCCGCGACCCTGGGTGAATCTCGGATCGAGGAGAACTGTCCCGTATCCTCGCTCACTCGTCGGCGTCGAATCGATCGCGGCGCCGAGCGCTTCTGCGGGTGGCTCACCACGCCGCCCTCCATGACCCCCGCGTTCAACCACTTCCCTACCGCGCGACGGATCACTCCGTCCCGTACCCGGCCGTCGAGCATCTCCCCCAGCCGCGTTATGTCCACGTCGTCGGAGAACTCCTTGATGTCCAGATCAGTGATCCAACCAGCGCCGACCGCGCCGTCCGCTCGGGAAGAGCGCACGCAGGCGGCGCGATGGCGCCCGGATTGAATCCATCACGACGGACACTCCGGGACGCGTCGCCCGAGCGCTCATCGTCACACCCGGCCCCCCCCTCGACCGCCTCCCTCGTCATACCCTTTCTCCTCGTCCTCCTCGTCTTCGGTCGGTCTCGCCCCCGCCGCCAGGATCGGCACCAGATCGAGCGGGCGCCACAACGGCGAGATCAGCAGCGCCGCCGCCACCAGCGTGCCCGACCGCAGCAGCCAGATGACCGATCCGACGGTCAAGGTCATGCCGACGGCGACGGCACTCGTTCTCGTCACGACCTCCCTGGCCTTCTCCAGCTCCTCACTCCGGTCGATCTCGATGCCGAGTTGCTCGAGCGCGCTGAACAGCTCCGGCGGCAGCGCTGTCGCGAAGCGTTCCAGGTCAATCCCCGACACGCTCACCCGAAGGCTCCCCTCATCCTCTCCACCGAGCAGCAGCTCGAGCAGCCTCGCCCACTCGGCGCTCCCGGGGAGCTCGCCCGGTTCGGCTCCGGGCACGATGCCGACGGTCGACGGCACCGCCGCTCTGACCGGAGGTGCCGTTGGCATCGTCAAGTCGATCGAACCGCCCGGCCCGACCGCCGGCGTCCGCGACCACGGGCTCACCGTCTCCCGAGCCGGCTCGGACGCCACAGTCTCGCCGTACGAGTACCGTTCACCGTCCGTCCCACTATCGCTATCGAGGGACTCGGCCTGCTCGATCGGCAGGGCGCCATCGATCGCCGTCGACGGCACGTTCGCCGTCGCGATCCCCACGGGTCGGGCGGCGGCCAGCAGCGGCGGCGCGCCTGCCGCGGCATCCACCCGGACTCTCAGCAACCCGTCGGCAAACAGCCCGTCGCCGTCGGTGACACGTACGGCAATCTCGTACACGCCCGCTGGCAGACCCGAGACGATCAGCTCTCCGTCGGCTCGCAACGCGAGCCTTCCGTCGAGCCCCGCCTCGCCACCATCGAGCAGCGTGAAGCGCAGATCGCCACCGGAGTCGGGGTCCGACGCGCCCAGTCGCCCCAGCGCACCGGAGAATCCCTCCTCCAGCCGGAACACGTTCGTGTCCAGCACCGGCGGCTCGTTCACATCGCCCACGACCAGTGAGAGCGGCACGCGGCTCTCCGCCCCCTCCTCGTCGCGGATCACGATCTCGAGCTCGTAGCGGTTGTCGCCGTCGGCATCGAGCGGCGCCTCGAAGTCGAGCGGTTCGCGCGGGCGCAGGGCACCGTCGCTCTCGCCGATCTCGAACAGCGCCGCGTCGGCGCCGGCGAGCGCGAATCGGACCGCACTCCCGTCGACATCGATCGCCGCCACTTGCCCGACGCCCAGTGCGTTCTCGGCGACCGGAAGCGCACTCACGGCGACCGCTGCATCGATACGTCCCGGCGTCTCTCCCGGTCCGTCCGGGCGCCCGGGTGCGAGGCCCGGCGGGTCATTGACCGCCACCACCTCCACTCGCACGCTTCCCACACTCTGTTGTCCGGCGCGGTCCTCGAGCCGATAGTCGAAGCCGTCGACGCCGTTGAAGTTCGGCTCCGGACGGTACTCGAGAAGCCCGTCGCTCCGCTGCACCAGGGTGCCGTGCCGCGGCTGATCGACCGACACGAGCCACAGCGGCTCCCCGTCGGGATCGGTATCGTTGATCAGCAGCTCGCGCACCGGATCGATCACCCGCACCGTGTCCTCGCGCGCAAGAAGCGTGTCGGACACCGCCATGGGCAGTTCGTCGGTGTCGATCACCCTTACGGTGAAGCTCTGCGTCGCCGTCGCCGTTCCATCGTCGACCTCGAGGACGACACCGTGCTCGCCTACCTCCGCGTCGCTCGGCGTCCCACTCAGACTCGCCATGCCGTCGCCGTTGTCGATGAGCGTCAGCCATGCGGGCAGCGCGCTGGCGGAGATCACGCGAATGTCACCGGCATCCACGTCATCGGTGGTGATGGCGTAGCCGTAGGCGGTGTCCTCGGTTGCCAACGTCACCGGGGCGGAGGTGAACATCGGAGCATCGTTGACGCTGGTGAAGCTGATGCTCGCCGTGCTCGGGCCATCCGAGAGCGAGTCGTCGCCGACGGTGACCGAGTACGCCGGCGCTGTCTCTCCCCCGTCGTGCACGAACCGCACATCCCCGTCGCTCACCTGCTGCTGAGTGAAGCTCGTGATCGCCGATTCGGGCGAGGCGACGAGCTCGAACCGCCCGCCGCTGACCGACGTGACGCTGAAGGCAAGGGTTCCAGTGGCCGTGTCAACATCGGTGGCCGACAGCGCCGCCCCGTCAAGCACTACCGTCCCGCCCTCGGCGATCGTCAGCGCGTTGTTCACCAGCGCCGGGGCATCGTTGACGTCGCCGAAGCTGACGCTCGCCGCGCTCGGGCCGTCCGTGAGCGAGCCGTCGCTGACGGTGACCGCGTACGCCGGCGCTGCCTCCCCGCCGTCGTGCACGAACTGCACATCCCCGTCACTCACCTGCTGCTGGGTGAAGCTCGTGATCGGCGTCCCGGGGCTCGCCACCAGTTCGAACTGCCCGCCGCTGACCCCCGACACCGTGAACCTCAGCGTGCCCGCGGCGGTATCGACATCGGTGGCCGACAGTTCGCTCCCGTCAAGCACCACCGTCCCACCCTCGGCGATCGTCAGCGCGTTGTTCACCAGCGCCGGGGCGTCGTTGACGTTGCTGAAGCTGACGCTCGCCGCACTCGGGCCGTCCGTGAGCGAGCCGTCGCTGACGGTGACCGCGTACGCCGGCGCCGCCTCCCCGCCGTCGTGCACGAATCGCACGTCACCGTCACTCACCTGCTGCTGAGTGAAGCTCGTGATCGCCGCGCCGGGCGAGGCGACGCGCGCGTTGCTGCCCGGCTCGCTCGACGCGCTCTACGGCCTCGTCTACGGTCTCGTCGCCGTGGTCGAGGACGCAGCGACGCTCGACCGGGCGTTCGCCATCGTCGGGCAGTTCGAGGATCTGCCGGGCACGCTCCCCGCACGCGAGTGCGAGACGCTCGTGGCCGAGCTCTTGATCGAGCGCGCGCTCGCCCGTGGGCTCGATGCCGCGCTCGTGGACAGCGAGGCCTTCGTCCGCTACTCGGCCCGCCGCGATGCCGAGCGCGACACCCGCTGAAGGCTACCAGGCCGACGCCCGCGGGCACCGCGGCACCCGTGCGGTGCGGCGGCTGGTCGAGTACGCCCCGGCCAGCGGCTCGCTCGCGCTGTGGATGCGTCATCGCGACGTCGATCTGCCGCCGGCGGCCTCCCGGGCCCGCTTCGCCGAGTACGAGCGCGCGGGCGGCCGTTCGGGTGGTGGCCTGGCGAGGTCAGAGGGCGGCTCGGGCGACGCTCGGGGCGGCACCGATCACTGGCTGATCGGCAACGACGGCAAGACGATCTGGTACGGAGCGGCGTTCGAGCGGTTGAGCCTCGCTCGGCAGACCGGTCTCGTCGCCCATCAGGTGTTGCACGTCGCACTTCGTCACGTCGCCCGTGAACGGGAGCTCCGGTCCGTGCTCGGCGATGTCGACGCCGAACTGTTCAACCTCTGTGCCGACGCGATCGTCGACGCCTCGCTCTCGCACCTCGACTGGCTCGAACCAGCACCCGGGGCGGTGTTGCTCGACGAGCTGCTCGAGCGCCTGCTCGGCGAGCGGACCAGCGTCGGGGCGAGCCTGCTGCGCTGGGATACCGAGTCGCTCTACCGAGCGATCGACGACCGGGTGCCGGCGCGTGGCGGCGCGTCGCGATCGGGCGGGCGGGCGTCCGCCGCCGGCGAGGGGGGCGACACCGGCGACGGCCAGGCCGGCCACGATCGGCGAGAGGCGGACGGGGCCGTGGGCTCGGCGGCCGACGGTACGACGCCCGAGAACGATTCCGCCCCCGGCGGCGTGGGGTCCGCCGAACCGCGTACCGCCGCCGGGAACCCCGAGGCCCGAAGACCAGACGCCCCGACGCCGTCGAACGACACGCTCGTCGATGGTCCGATCGCCGCCGCGGCGCGGCAGCTCGCCGGCCTGCGGCCGCCCGATCTCTTCCCCGAGGACGGCCATGCCCCCGAGCAGGAGGCGAGCGCGGCGCGCGAATGGTCGGAGCGACTCGCCCGTGCGCACGCCTCCGACGCCGGGCAGTCGCTGCTGCGCGAGCTTCTCGCCGACCGGGCGCGATCGCGCACGCCCTGGGAGTCGCTGCTGCGCACTCGTCTCGCCCGCAGCCTCGCCGAGCGCTCGGAGCCCTCGTGGTCGCGCCCGACACGCAGCTGGCTCGCCAATCGCGGGCGCACCGCCGACGGACGGCGTCTACCGTGGGAGCCGGGCACCAGCGGACTCCGCCCGGCCCCCCGCCTGTGCGTCGTGGTGGACGTGTCCGGCTCGGTCGAGACACGCACGCTCGAACGCTTCGCCCGCGAGTTCGACCGGCTGATGCGGGTGCATCGTGCCGAGGTACACCTGATCGCCGGGGACGAGCGCGTGCGCCACCGTGCCCGGTTGCGCCCCGGCTGCGGCACGCTCGCCGCGCTCGCCGTCGAGGGCGGTGGGGGTACCGACTTCGTGCCGCTGCTCGAGGCGGCCGGGGCGCTTCGTCCCGATCTGATCGTCGTGCTGACCGATCTGGAAGGACCGGCCGGATCCGCACCACGTTGGCCGGTGCTCTGGGCGGTACCCGCCTCGGCCGCCGAGCGCCCGGTGCCGTTCGGACGGCGGATCGTGATCGACTGAGACTCGCCGCTTCTCCGGGCTCGCTCAGAGGCGGCGTTCGTCGCTGATGCACTGCAGCGTCCGACCGTCTTCCCGCTGCGCGGTGAACACACCCTCGACCGGGAAGACGATCGCCTCGAGGGTCACCGGTACCACGTCGTCGCCGCCGGTGACGTTCTTGTCCGACGGCACGAGAACGAGCGTCGCCCCATCCGTCACGACCCATCGGAACGTTCGTCCACCCGCCACCGTCATCCCTTCCCCGAGCTCGAGCGCCTGCGGCTCGGCGGTGAACACTCCGGCGGCGGCGAAGACGTAGTCGACCGCGGTGCCGTCGGAGAGATCGCAGTGCCAGTAGTCGACGGTTCCTCTCCCTTCCTCTCGCGTCTCGAGCCGAGCGGCGAGCACCGTCGCGGCCTCGGCATCCGGATCGACATCGGCCGGCGCGTCGAGCGAGGAGAGGTCACGCGTCGGTACGGCGTTCACGTAGCGCTGACGACGGCACTCGAGCGGGCCGCTCGCACTGTC
>ENA-ORXM01005161-ORXM01005161.1-marine-metagenome-genome-assembly--contig:-NODE-5161-length-10632-cov-4.364472_pt1 | contig 10632 bp, 9 predicted proteins | sample MGYA00237867_ERZ511480 | MGnify/ENA primary metagenome ERZ511480 (study PRJEB26309, sample SAMN06266103) | marine metagenome | isolation source: Algal blade | place: United Kingdom:Sidmouth, United... | reverse complement strand
TTTCAAACATTTATTGTGTTTTACTGAACGAACTGGGCTGAATGAAGAAGCGTGGGATCAGCTTTTGAAGGAAAGCATGGATCTGCGTGAAGATTTTAAGACGGCGACCCATTTAGCTGAAGAGGCACTTGGTGGAACCGAGCTTTTCTCGGGTTTTAAAAGAGTAGCTCACATTGGGGGCGTCATAAGGGGCTGGCCTGAACATTCTAAACGGGAGGTCGTACTTGGGCAGCTTGAAACCTACACCATTGACCCACGCATTTGTTTCCTGATAGACGAAACGCTGAGCGAAAACAGCGGCAATTTGATAGGGCTGCTCAACCTGGATTTGCGGGCTGAATTGGTGGTCATGCTCGAGGTGCAAGTAGAGCAACTAGCCACGCAACTTCGTGCTTTTGAAAACTGTGGGACGCCCCAGGAAAAAGCATAAATCCTGCGTGGCCTTAACCCTCTAGGCGGTTTATCAATGGGTCAGCTCGAGCGGGGCTCACAAACAGATAGTGTAGTATCAGTCAACGATTTTGAACTCACAGTTAGCGCCGTCGCTGTCCTCGCTTTGCTAAGACCCGCTTGAATGTCGGGCCACTATTTCCCAAGGAGGTGACCTCAGCATGACCTAAGTCTTCTAAGGCTCATCATATTTCCTACGAAGGCCGTAATTTAGCGTCGAACAGGGGGTTGTAACCCCTTGCTAGAAAGGAATTCTATGCGTCAGAGAGCTTTCACCTTACTATCAAGCTTTACACTTTTAGTACTTTCCAGCTTATTGCTGTTCGGGTGCGACGAACCCAAAACGTCCCAGCCAGCCGCACCCGAGCTTGTTTTCTCCATTGACCCGACGAGCGAACGGTTTCACTCGAGGTGAGCCCTGCGACTTACAAAGCAACGCGTTCAACATTAGACGATGAACCGCGGCGTCTAGATCCAATAAAAGAACTCAAGCTCAAGGGCTTTTCGTTCAGATTTTTACCAGGTGACAAACTGATTATCGACGCTTCGTTTAAAAATGTTACTGAGGGACTCGAGTTTGCCCAGCCTTTTACTTTTGAAGCTAAATCTATCAACATTGCCAGTTCCCAAGAACCTGTTGTCAGTGATGATGATTTGGGTGGAGATGGTGTGCTTAGCCCCGGTGAAACGACCTCTACGTTGCGATTTGAGGTTACGCACAAAAACCAGCCGTTTCTTTACTTTGTTCAGGCGAGTGCTGTGGTGAGAGAAGAGAGTCGTGGGGATGCGCCGGAGATTTTGAGTTTTGAAGTTGATCAAAGTGCTGTTGTGGCAGGTCCTCCCTACGAAATTGTGCATTACAAGGGTGATGAACCTGAATTTGCTACTACCTTTACAAAACTTAAGTGGCAGGTTGAAGGTGAAGGCGCTATACAACTTACGCTTACAGCTACAACAGATGGTGGCGATGTGTCAGCAATAAAAAGTAAAGAGTTTATCGTAGACGACAACGGCACACCTGAAGACTTCGATGATTTTGTTGCAGGTTTTACGGACAGCGTGCGAGTTGATCTGGATGATGTTCAAGTGGATGGTGACACGGTTATCTTGAGCGACTTCGAGGTTGGTGGTCAACCTCTAGCTGAAAAGGGTGGCGATACACCAACTGATATCCCCTTTACTTTTACGCTAACTGCAACCAGCGAGTTTGGATCAGATAGTTTCCCCCTACTTCTTGAATGCTGTGAACCGGGGCGCGCCCTCCAGGGGAACTAGATTTGAAGGGTTAAAGCAATAGTTTCTAAGTCTAGTGCTACAGATTGCTCAAAGGCTCGAGCCAAAACAGTTGGATACAACGTTTTCTTGAGCCTTTTGAGCAGTTTTTGTGCATCATCTTTGTCAAGCTGCATAGTCATTGGATGGTCAATGACAAAGTCCAGTAGGCTAGCTGCATATTGGGTGTGTCCTAACTTTAAGGTGATTTCAGCAATACCAGTCAGTGTTGCTAGAGCGGTTGGAATGGCATTCATTTCAATTGCGTTGTTGAAACTTTTCTTGAAACGTTTCATGGCTTTAGGGTAGTCTTCGCTAGCTAGAGCTACCCTAGCAAGGCTGTCTAGTACAGTGCTTATAAGTGCTTTGTCACTGATATCAAGCGCAAGTTTCAAAGCTGCTTGACCGTAAAATTCAGCCTGATCATACTTCTTCTGTTCATGGGTGGCGTAGGCAAGATTGTTAAGGTGATAGCATTTATTTTGCAGAAAACCTAGCTCTGTTGCTAGTTCAAGACCTTCAAGCAGCACGCTTTCAGCTTCTGAGGCTTTACCTACGCGGTGTAAAAGTGACCCAAGATTATTCAGGGCGATGGCTAAGCGCAAGGGATTGGAAATATCCCGCCAGAGTTCTAAAGCATTTCGAAAATAAGCTTCTGCTATTTCATTTTTACCTTGTTCGAGAGCAAGCATACCGAGATTAGATGAAATTCGAGCGTTTGCGGAAATATCCTGATGAGAAGAAGCCAGATTAAGCGCCTCTCGCCAACACTTTTGAGCGAGGTCATAATTTCCACGGCGCCACAATGGCATACCCAAGCTGTTTAAAGCCTCAGTAAGTCCTTTCTTATCCCCAAGTTGACGTAAGATAGGAACGCTACGCTCCGCATAGCTTTGAGCTTGCTCGAGTCGCCCCAAGTTATAGCTCAACCAAGCTTGTCCAATAAGAAGATGACCCAAAACAGTGCGGTGCTCTACCTCCTCCTCATTCAAACTGACAATTGCCCTGTCGAAAAGTTCTGCGCCTTCTAAATATCTAGCTCGATTCTCGTAAACGCGCCACAGAGCTTGGGATGAAGTTTTTAAGTCTTTTAAGTTTATCGCCGTTACAGCTCGTAACCAAGCAGCACGAAAGTTTCCCCACTCCTGGTCAAAGTTTGTGGCGTCTGTCTTTCCTCCTACCATCAGCTCATGCCAGCGCCGGAGCAGGCGTAAATAATAGCTGCTGTGGCTTGCCTGAGTATCGGCCTCTTCCTCAGCGTAAAAGGCGAGTTTTTCCTGTGCGTACTGCTGAATAAGCGGGTGCTGGTTAAAACGACTTGTAGTATCAACCCGCAAGAGTGATTTGTCTAGCAGGGCGGCTAGTAGCACAATAGGCACATCTGCTACAGTTGCCGCCGCTTCCCTAGTGAACCCGCCCCGAAAAATCGACAACTTTTGAAGCGTTTCTCGCTCTTTTGGGGCAAGCAAGTTCCAAGAATGTTCAAACGTCGCCCTCAAACTCTGGTGACGTTCGTTTTTTTTACTCAGGGCCAAAAAATCCAGATTGCTCTCAATCTCTTTGGCAATCTCTTTGGGCGGCATCATCCGCACCCACACGCTGGCGAGTTCAATACCTAAAGGTGAGCCGTGAACGAGCTTACAAATTTTTACAACATGAGGCAAGTCTTCTTCATTCAGCGCGTAGGTTCGGCGTACACGCTGAGCGCGTTCTACAAAAAGTTTGACGGCATCATAGTTAAGCGCCTCTTCAACCGAAATCTCGCCTTCGGGGAAGCGGAGTCCTCCCAAGGGGAACAGCCACTCCTCATCCACATCAAGCCGTTCTCTCGAGGTAACCAGCACATCTAAGTCAGGGCAGTGCTGTACTAAGTCTGAGGCAAGAGTTGCCCCTTCAATAAGATGCTCAAAGTTGTCGAGAACCAGCAGCATGCTTTTGGGTTTCAGATGCGTTTGTACATCCTCGAGAGGCGAAGCTTGCCCCGTCAAATTTAGCCCCAAAGCTGTGGCAATCGCTGTGGGAATAGCGCTAGTTTCGCTCAAGCTGTCCAGCGCGACAAAAGCGCTGCCATTCTCGTACTCCATTTGCAGTCTTTCTGCCGTTTGCAGGGCCGTGCGCGACTTACCGATACCACCCGGCCCCGTGAGGCTGAGCAGGCGGCAGTCGGGTTTGGCGAGTAGTTTGATAATGTCGTCTAGCTCGAGTTCTCTACCTACAAATGAAGTGGCGGCTTTTGGCAGAGCGACGGTTTTTATGGCTTCCGGCTGCTCCTCATATTCACTGAGCTGTTCGGCAAGTTGCTGTGTTTCGGACGTGGGTTCTAAGTCCAGCTCGGTTTTTAATTTTTTGCAAAAGCTAGCGTAGCTGTCCAGCACACGCCACCGCTCACCAGATTTTAGACCGACGCGCAGCAGGGCTCGCAACGCCTCTTCATCTAAGGGGTCATGATTTAAGAGTCTGTCGAAAAGCGCCAGCGCTTTGTCGGCCTGACCAGCCTCTTCTAGCGTTCTCGAGTACCCAAATAGCGCCTGCCGCCAGCATGAACGCAAGCTTTCGCGCTCATGCTCGAGCCAAGTGACAAACTCGTTGGTCTCGTTACCCTCGAGGCCTATCAGCAAATCCTCGGTGTAGTTTTCTAAAAGCTTGTCATAAGCGTTTGTCCCTAAAGCCTCTTTAACTTTCTGCGTATCGGTTGCAACTTGCCAGCGGATGCGTTCGCGTTCGGTCTCGAGGCCATCTTCTAATTCGGCTAACCAGGCTAAGGACTTTATGCGCCGCAACAGTTGCCGCAGGCTGTGCCGCGCGGTGTGGGTAGGCACGTCGGGCCAGAATAAATAGGCCAGCTCATCGCGGCTGATCCACTCACCTTTATAAGCCAAGTAGCTAAGACACTGGTAGCGCTTATCTGTCGCAAAATCGACAGACTGAGCGAGTGTTTTGACGCAAGCAGCGCCTAGCAGGTGCACCTGAACCGAATTCATCTTGGTCTTTCATTGTACTGCCTACGCGCTTAGCCGTGTCAGAAACGCACTTTTGGTTTCCACGACACGCTTACGACACGCCCACAACACGGCCTCCTTTCTAAAGTCAACTCATCAGGAGGTGATGACAGTAAGTGAAAAAGAGTGTGTTTAAGCCGTCAAGTAGATAAGCAATAAGTCTTTGAAAGGAGTTTTTAAATGCCAACAGAGTTCACAGTTATTCAGCCCGTCAGACAACATTTCGGCAACGAACCAGGTTCCTTCGAGAGGATTGAGGCCAGTCTTCCCTTTGTTGGTCCAACGAAGGACTTTAGTTTCGACTGTCCAAATATTGATAGGGGTGCTCCGGCGGTCTTGATGTTTCAATCTCTGGACGTTGACCACAATAAAAATATTTTGCAAGTCAATGATTCCCCCGTGTTCGGCGGCATTCCCAGAAGCCCGAGCAGGCTCGAGTGGAACGGCAACATCATGTTAGTAACAGCGGGCGCACTTAGGGCGGCAGGTAACGAACTTCATATTGAATCCCGCAACGGTAACGGCTCAGGCGGGGATGATATCGACGACTTCGTGCTGGACAACATCCTGATTTTGTACAAAACCCGCTGAGCTAAGTGAGTTTTGGGTGGCCCATTTTTTCATAAAGATTAAAAGCGATTGAAAAGAGAGTCGTTAGACGAAACTTTTATCTAAAAACTAACGACTAAGAACTAAAAACTTCTAAAGAAAGGTAACCTCATGAAAAGATTATTGATGTTCGCAGTGCTGGTTTTGTGTTTGCTTCTTTTTGCAGCTTGCTCGAGTCCTGAAGCCGCACCTCCCGACTTAGAGACAGCCAGTCAGCCGAATTTCAACATTACCCTCAGTCCGAAAAGCGGTCCACCAGGTACTGTCGTTACGGTACGCAGTGGTCGCGTACTAAGCCAAAATGCACGCTTCAGCTTTAGACGCGCCACTACGGGTCCCGAAATCGCGGTTAAGGTCACTCGGCTCAGTTCGACACAGCTCAGGTTTACCGTGCCCTCTGGCATAAGTTGTGGACCCTACCGCGTGTCTATTTATGACTGGAGAATTGTCAAACATGACATCGTGGATTATTTCGGTTCAGCAGCGTTCCTATACCCTTGCCCACCGCCGCCACCGTCTTCCGTAGGTAATCTGAAAGTTTCAATCACAACCAACTGGTGGGGCTGGGACACTGTACCCAAGGGTACGGTGACGGTAAGAAAAGTGGATGGCACGTTTGTCAGTAACCCTACTCAAACGACCACACTGCAAAACTTGAAATCTGGTTACTACACCGTTTCTGCAAAGACTTACTATGTTAAGCCCCCTAACAAACCTTTCCAGATCACATGTACCCCTGGCTCAAAATTTCAGAAGGTAAATGTAAAAGGAAACGAGACAGCAAATGCAGCGGTTGAGTTCACTTGTAGGGTGTCTAATTTCCCTGGTTCTTTACCCAGTCCCGTGCCACCTCCTGGTCCTATTGGATTGTAAATAAAAGTGTCACGACTTGTCCTGAAAATTTAACGAAAGGCTCGAGCTACCTCTAACGCGGCTCGAGTCCCACAAAAAGGAGAATAGGTATGCGTACATTCAGATTAAACCTAAGTCTACTAAGCTTGCTACTCGGGCTATTGTTAGCCGCCTGTACAACAGCTAGCCCTGAGCCGAGTGCAAAAACCCCTGACATTCGTCAAGCGACCCTCCTCTTACCGGGTCACGAAAAACCTACGCAAGTAAGCTATGAAGTTATAGACGGCCTAGCCATTTTTGAAGGGGATATCATTTTAGGTGAAGTCGCCGAAGATGGCACTATGTTGCAAACCCAGGGTGTCGGTAGAGAGGGTGACTTTTTCCGTTGGCCGGGCGGGGTGGTGCCTTACGTTATTAATAGTGACCTGAGTAGCAGCGTGCGTGCGCGTATTGATAGTGCCATTGAACACTGGCACGCTAACACCAATATTCGACTGGTACCAAGAACCATTCAGGATTCTTTTGTCGAGTTTAGAAGCCATCCATCCGTTTGTAGTTCCTGGATCGGTAAGCAAGGGCAGATGCAGGTGATTAACTTAGCAGCAGGGTGCTCGAGGGGAGCCGTTATCCACGAAATTGGTCATGCGGTTGGTCTGTGGCATGAACAAAGTAGAGAAGACCGCGATAACTACGTCGAGATTTTGTGGGAGAATATTCAGCCAGGGAAAGAAGGCAATTTTAGAAAGCACATTACGGATGGGTTCGATATAGGTTCTTACGACTACGGCTCAATTATGCACTACAACGCCTACGCCTTTAGCAAAAATAGTCGGCCTACTATTCGTTCTAGACGCGCTGGTGTTTTTATTGGACAAAGTAGCGGTTTAAGTGCTGGTGACAAAGGGTCGGTCAGAACCCTTTATGATGGCTTGAACCTTCGCGTGACGGTAAACGCAACGACCCCTAGTTATCCAGGCATCATCGTAAAGAGAGTCGCCACGGGTCAAGTTGTCGGTCGCTTTACGCGCACGACGACACTTAGGAATCTCAGAGCTGGCGACTACACCATCACCGCACCTTCTTGGGACATTGGTGGACCTAACAAACCTGTTTGGAAAGTCTATACGCCTAACCCGAGGGTTCAAAAAGTTCGTGTACCGCTTAACGGTAAAACGGCCTATTCGACGATTAGCTATACCGTCCAGGATTTGTCTCCGCCTCCTAATCCTGGTCCTGGCCCCGGTCCTGGTCCTTGCATTAAATGGAATTGCCCCTAGATCTCTTTGAAGCAGTGTGCTGTTAAGGGTAATACGCCTGATGATGTGATTGAAAGCTCGAGTAGTGAAACGGTTATAAACTGTTCCTGAAAATAAAAATGGCTTAGTACAATCCAGGCTGCGGCGCGACCTAGTGGGTCGCGCCGCCTCCATTCTAAAAATTTGATTTGAAGGTACGAATAACATATATTGTGTTCTAATTTGACAAATAGTTTTCTATCCTCTAATATCTAATTTAATAACTATCAAATTAAAACCGGATAGTTGTGTGATGAAGGCAATGAGCTATGTGATGTTTGGAATGACAGAAGAGAAATATAGAAATGTTCTCGAGCATGTGGACACGGTGCGCCGCGATGCCGAGGCTTCCAGACGACTTAGAAAAGATAGGGAAAGCATCCGCCATAAACTCACTATGTTCTTAAGAGCCTTGGCAGCTCGAGTTGAAAAAAGCATGGAAACCGACGACGCAACAATAATTTATTAAGGAGACAGAAATGCTCGAGGTACGCCCCCAAAAACTTGACTTTGCCAATATGTCCGAGCGGCAGTGGCGTGATTTATTTAAAGTCCGTACAGCGTTTCATTTCGAGACTCAGCCGGACACGCCTGCACAATCATTCAAAGCTATGCGGAAATCTCTTTCTGCCCTACCGACGCGTAGAGATTTCGTAACGTGCTGGTTGCTCTACGATGAAACGGCTAACTGTGTGGGTTTATGCCCCCTACAACACCCGAAGCCAGAAAGTCCTGATTATGACGGCAATAAAGATAGAGTTTACGCCGAGCCTATCGTGCTCAAACCGTACCGTAGACAAGGTGTAGGAACACAGCTTCTGCCCCTTGTCGTCAACTACGCCCAAAGTGTGGGGGCAACCTGGCTTCAGTGGGATACTAAGCTCGAGAGCGGCTTTCGTTTTTCAGAAAAGCTTGGCGCAACAGAGGCGGGTCGGCAACGCACAAACCGCTTGAACGCTGAACAGATAGATTGGGACTTGATGCAGCGCTGGGCCGATGAAGGACAGGCTCGTAATCCTGAGACTAAATTGCTTCGCTTTGTCAACCGACCTGATCCTGATTTGATAGACCCTTTTTGTGGACTCGTAACAGCTGTCAACCGCTTTCAGCCAAGGGATAAGCTTGAGGGTATTGAGTACACGCTTACAGCAGAAGAATTTGAGAAACAGGTTCAGCATTTGGAAGAAGGAAAGTCAAAGTATGTTGTTATTTGTACACGAGAAACGAACGATGAGCTGAGTGGTATGACCGACCTGATCTATAGCGAAGCAAGGCCAAGTCACGCCAAAGTTCGCCTGACGGGGGTTAGACGTGAGCAGCAGGGTCGCGGTTTGGGCAAATGGCTTAAGGCAGCCATGATGCTTGACATGGGAGAACGCTATTCAAAGGTTGAGTTTGTAGAGACTGACAATTTCAATACGAATCGCCCGATGCTAAGTATCAATGACCGTATGGGGTTTAAATTGCACGAGCAGTACATTTTTTACAAAATGCGCGTTAGCGATGTGGCAGCTAAAATCAATAAACCGCACGCCAGAAGTTTTTCAAAGAGCCACACTATGGACTCGGTAACCCGTTAGATGGTTGAAGAGGAAGCTTTTAAACTAAAAACCAAGAACTAATCACCAACAACTTTTCAGGAGAAAAAAATGATGACCGATAAAACAGCCTTTATAGGCGAGAAGAAAAAATTGGAAGCCTTTAAAGAGCGCTTTCTCAAAGCGACAAGGGTAGTCCTCGGCAGGTGGAAAAACGAGTATGAATTGGCACTGGCAATGGGCGACGCTAGCGCAGCTAATAAGGAGAAAATCAAAGTTGATGCCATGAAACGTATTCAGCAGTTGTGCGAAGAGGCGAGCCGTGAAAAAACCTTAGAGGGTGCCGTGAGAAAATTTGGCTCGAGTACCAAAGAAATAAAAGAAGTTCTTCAGCAACGGCTCGAGGAAGCCAAAGCTTCGGGAAAAAAGGAAAAGGAAATCGATTTCCGCATCGAGCTGGGTATTTACGACGGACCTGCCAGCGGATTTTTGAAGGCGAGTCTCAAAGGTTTAGGCGAGGACGCCTCAAAGTATCAGGAGTTTATAAACCGTGAGTAACAAAGCTGAGCAAAATTTAAAAGCCAGGGCGCAACTTTTTAAAGCGCTGGGCAACCCGACGCGCCTGTTAATCGTCAACCTAATTCGTTTGCAACCGCGCCACACCGAGGAGCTTGCGAGCATTCTTAAACTGAGCCCTGGTACGGTCTCGCATCATTTGAGCACGCTAGCAGATGCGGGCATTTTGTCCTCAAAAAAAGAGCAGTATTATCAGGTTTACAGCCTTATAGAGAGCGTTTTGGATAAGCCGTTGCTCGAGGTCGTCAGTATGCCGCAGCCCGGTTTAGAAAAAAATGTCGAGCAAGACGCCTATACGCAAAAAGTGCTTAGAACCTTTTTAAAACGAGGGCGTTTGGTCAAGATTCCCGCACAGCAAAAAAAGTTTTTGGTTATCTTAAACGAGCTTATTAAAAACTTTGAACCTGGGAAGGTCTACAGCGAGCGTGAGGTCAACATTATTCTGGCAGATTTTAACGACGACTTTGCGACCCTGCGGCGCGGCTTTATTGACTTTGGGCTTATGGAGCGCTCGAGGGACAGCCGGAGTTACCGGCGCATAAGCGTACAGGAAACCTCAGCAAGTGTTTTGAATTAGTAAAAGCCAGGTGGTATCAAATCCACCTGGCTCTAAGACGTTTACAAGCAAGTCTTCATCAACTGGTCTTCAAAAGCAGTGTCCCAATCTAGGGACAACTGTTCAAGTCATCAATCCAACTGCCAATAAAGTTAGACGCTCGCCCGTCACGCACCGTGCTGCCGATAGGCGGCATAGCAAATCCGTCGCGGCGGTGCAAACGTTGCCAGAGGATGGATTTGTTTCTGTCGCCAGGTGTAATAAGTTTGGCGTTGGCAATGCCTAAACTGCCAAACGCAGGGCTGACATTACACGTATTTGAGTCGCTCAGAGGTGTGGTGTAACGCAAGTCCATTTCGCCCCGTCCGGGTCCTCCAGGTCGGTGACAGTTGCTACAGTTTACGTCTAAGTAAGCTTGCACGCTCTCGAGCTTGCGTGTTGGGTCACCCAAATAGGGGAAAGCTCCAAACTGAGGCATAGAAGGG
>ENA-ORXM01005160-ORXM01005160.1-marine-metagenome-genome-assembly--contig:-NODE-5160-length-10637-cov-4.432481_pt1 | contig 10637 bp, 4 predicted proteins | sample MGYA00237867_ERZ511480 | MGnify/ENA primary metagenome ERZ511480 (study PRJEB26309, sample SAMN06266103) | marine metagenome | isolation source: Algal blade | place: United Kingdom:Sidmouth, United... | reverse complement strand
TTCAAAAGGAAGTCAGCCAGTTTTTCAGTTCCATTACAGGATATCTTGCTATTGCCGTCTTTCTAATCTTAATGGCACTCATCACTTTTGTTTTTCCAGAAACAAGTGCATTCGCAGCAAATTATGCAACACTAGATTCGTTTTTCAACGCTGCTCCTTATGCGTTATTATTTCTTATTCCGGCGGTAACCATGTCGCTTTTTGCTGAAGAACGATCTGCACAAACCTTAGAATTATTATTTACCAAACCAGTCTCGTTGCCACAGGTAATTATTGGTAAGTACTTAGCGAGTGTTTTAATTGTATTCTTAGCCTTACTACCTACCTTGCTGTTCGTCTTCATTTTATCAAACTTATCAGAACCGCAAAATAATCTTGATTATGGAGGAATTGCTGGTTCTTACATCGGTTTGTTTCTCTTGGGTGCTGGCTTTTGCGCCATTGGGGTTTTTGCTTCAAGCTTACCAAAAAATCAAATCGTCGCATTTTTAATTGCAGTATTTTTTTGCTTCGCGATGTATTTCGTATTCACCTCAATTAGTCAACTGCCGTGGGTATATGGAAAAGTCGATTATTTAATACAACAGTTTGGTATGGAAACCCATTATAACTCGTTGAGCAGAGGTGTAATCGACAGCCGTAGTATTATTTACTTCTTAAGCGTCATTGTCATTTTTTTGTGGTTAACCACCGTGTCACTAACCTTGAATAGAAGCTAAATGAAAAAGTGGTTAATAACAGGAACTGTGGTTGTATTTATTGGCATATTGGCTGCCAATTGGTTAGCAAGCAATTTTTATTTACAAGCAGATCTTACACAAGAGCAACGCTATTCTATGGCAAAGGAGACCAAACAACTCCTACGAAATGTTGAGCAGCCTGTTGAAGTATTTGTTTTTTTAGAATCAGATCAACTTCCATCGGCATTCAAAAGATTACAACAAGAAACCAGAACCTTATTACGACAGTTTGAACAAGAAAGCAATGGCCAAATCAGTTTTAAGTTTGAAGACCCAATCAAAAACCTGACTGTAGAGGAGCGGCAAAACACTATTTTAGAGCTGCAAGAAAGAGGAATTTCACCAACCAATGTGCGTGTAAAAACAAAATCAGGCTTTAGCGAGAATCTTGTCTTCCCTGGTGCATTAATCAACTTCGGCGAAAAACAGTTTCCCGTGCAACTGTTAAGTGGTCAACGTGGTCAAGAAGATCTCAATAGATCAATAGAGTTATTAGAATACAGATTTGCCAATGCCATCGCCAAGTTGCAAAGAGACAATATCGCTACCGTGGGTTTTTTACAAGGTCACGGTGAATTGAGCCCACAACAAAGTTTAGATCTTCGACAAACACTGGGAGACAATTTTGTGCGAAGTCGAGCTATTGATTTAACAGTTGATACGCTCCTTCCACAAGAAACACCACTTTTAATTGTTGCTAAACCAACTGCGGCATTTTCAGAAGCAGATAAATTTCAAATTGATCAATACATCATGCATGGCGGTAAAGTCATCTTCGCTATTGATGCCATGAAAATGGAACTTGATAGCCTAAAAACAACATGGGGCGGTAGAAATGTTGCTGTCGACTATCAATTAAACCTCGACGATCAATTATTCAAATATGGCTTGCGCATCAACAAAAACCTGGTTCGTGATTTACAGAGCAAACCAATTCCTATTATTGTTGATGATACCGGGCAAAGCGAACTTATGCCGTGGACATTCTATCCTGTTGTGAGTGCAGATCAGCAACATATTACCACAAAAAACGTCTCCCCTATTTCATTTGAGTTTGTGAGCAGCATAGATACTTTATCCATACCAGGCATAAATACAACAGTAATGTTAGAAAGCTCAGCGAATACGGGCTTGGTTGCCAATCCTGTTTTAGTTGATTTAGAAGAATTGAGAAATCCGCCACGCCAAGGCGCATTTACTCAGCAAAATCTTCCTTTAGCTGTTCTACTTGAAGGTCAATTCACCTCTCTCTACCAATACCGATCTGCACAAATCGACTATCCATTGCAAAGGCAAGATCAGTCTACTCAAACATCAATTTGTGTGATTAGCGATGGCGATATACTTAAAAATGAAATACTGCCAAATGGAGAAACATTACCGTTGGGTTATGACCGAGGCACCGGCGAACAGTTTGGAAACAAGGAATTTATGATGAACCTAATAGATTATATGCTTGATCCATATCATCCATTGCAAGCGAGAAACAAAGAATTTCAAATTAGACTTTTAAATCAAACTAAAGTTGATCAGCAACGAGCAAACTGGCAATTCATGTCAATCGCTTTACCATTGATTTTGTTAGCCGTATTAGGAGTTTTGTTCCATGTTGTAAGAAAAAGAAGATTCACAACCTGACTATCTGCTTAGCCACAACTTGTATTCAAACCTTGGTGAAATTACTCCTGACCGTACATTGAGTGTGCGAACTGATGCTTTTTGTAGTGGTTGTGCAAGCACAAACGGGTCATAAACAAACTCTAAATAATGTTGCGCAGAATCTTCTACACCTGTCTCGTATTGCACCGTCCCTTCTGTCTCACCAACCTTACGAAATATTTTTCCATACGCAGTTATCTCTTCAGGTAAAGTATGACTATCAGTAGTCAATAATTCGATTGGAATGCCACATGCTATTAGTTTCTCAAATTGTTTAACATCTTGTTTTGTGGGTGAACGATTTTCTATTCTTTGTAAAGTCATTTCTTTGGATTGGTAGGTTGTTCTAGCTGTGAAATCCTCAATCAAAATATTTGTTGTTTGGTGTGTTGCATCTGTTTGTGCAATTCCATGTGAACTCAACAATAAAGCAAAAAAACAAAGAAGATATTGTGGCATGGTTCAAAAATAAATCAAATGCCCTTTTGTACACCTAGAAAATTGCTTGATGGAAAAAGAAAATTGTAATTTTCCGAAAATTTTTTAATGAAGCGCACCAATAAGAACATGCGGCCCGAGAGTATGATGATGAGCCATGGGTATAACCCGTTTTGGAGTGAGGGTTCTATTAAACCACCATTATTCCAAACCTCCACCTTTGAGTTTGCGAGTGCCCAAGCGGGCAAAGCATTTTTTGCTAAGGCTTATGGTATTGAAGAGAATTCTGACCCGATGGGGCTTATTTACAGTCGCTTAAATAACCCAAACTTAGAAATTTTTGAAACTCGTTTGCGCTTGTGGGACGGTACCGAAAGTTGCGCTGCCTTTGAAAGCGGTATGGCAGCCATTTCAACCACACTTATGACTTTTGCAAAACCGGGCAGCGCCGTGTTATGCTCTATGCCAGTTTATGGTGGTACAAATCACTTTCTGCAACACATTCTCGCCGGTTACGGTGTAGATGTGTTCCATTTCTACCCTAACCAAACAAAAAAAGAGATAGAAGAATTAATTGTTAGGCATGGCATTGCGAACAGGCTTTCAATAATTTACACAGAAAGCCCGGCAAATCCAACCATACAACTTGTTGATATTGAGATGTGTAGTGAAATTGCTAAGCAATGCAGTTTTAATGAAGAACAAACATTACTGGCGGTTGACAACACATTTATGGGTCCGGTTTGGCAGCACCCAAACGAACATGGTGCAGATTTAATTCTTTATTCAGCCACTAAATATATTGGTGGCCATAGCGATTTGATTGCCGGTGCCGTTTTGGGCTCGCAAGAACACATGAATCAGGTGAAAGCAATGAGAACTTTTCTTGGCAACATGGCAAGCCCGCACACAAGTTGGTTGCTTTGCAGAAGTCTTGAAACACTTCAAATTAGAATGGAAAAGCAAGCTGAAAACGCAAAACAAGTTGCCCAGTTTTTAAGAGAGCATTCCTTAGTTAACCAAGTGTTCTATTTAGATGAATTTATTGATGCCAGGCAAGAAGATATTTTTAATCGTCATTGTAGCTCCACGGGGGCAATGATTTCATTTACAATTAAAGGCGGTGAAAAAGAAGCATTTCAGTTTCTAGACTCCCTCACTCTTATCAAGCTGGCGGTTAGTCTTGGCGGCACAGAATCATTAGCAGAACACCCTTGCAGCATGACGCACACTGATATGCCTTACGAGCTTAAACAATTGGCTGGAGTAACCGAAGACCTTCTGCGTATTTCTGTTGGTATTGAACACCCGCAAGACCTAATAGATGATTTAGCTCACGCATTCGACATGGTGCAACAAAATCTACATACGGCATAACTGCGTATAAAACACAGAAACCGTTTACATTTGTGCGCAAATCCAAAACCCTAAATGCTAGAATTTCTCATTGGTACGATTGTTGAGCTTTCACCAACTGCAGCTGTGTTGCAAGCAGGTAGTCAGGGCTATAGATTGCAAATTTCGTTACACACTTACGATGCAATCAAGGGGAAGGAAGAAATAAAGTTATTCACATATTTACACGTGAAAAATGAAGGCCAGAATGTTTCTGGTTTTGAATTATACGGTTTTGCAACGACAGAAGAAAGATTATACTTTACCACCATTATTGGTGTGTCTGGTATTGGTGCAAGTACGGCGAGGTTGATGATATCGGCAATGAAACCGGCAGAAATTGCTAGGGCTATTGCACTTGAAGATGTAAGTACAATCACAAAAGTGAAGGGTATTGGTCCCAAAACGGCGAAACGACTCATTTTGGAATTAAAAGATAAAATACCGCAAGTTGATGGGTCGATTAAAATTGATGGATCAAATGATAACCAAGCGTACAATTTAATAGGATCTGAAGCGTTATCTGCATTAACCCTACTGGGGTTTTCAAAAGCGGCTGCGCGAAAGGCAATAGAAACAATTTTAAAAACAGAAAAAGTTGCAACGGTAGAACAACTTGTAAAGCTTTGCTTGAAAAAACTATAATCTTGAATGGGGGTTTTTTATAAAAACTGTACTCTTTTACTGCTACTTTTTCTTCTTCTGCCTTTCACATCGCAAGCACAGCAAGATTCTTTGCGCTATGAAATTGATGAACTTGGCAGCGATCAAAACCTCTCAAACCTCGATTTTTCTAATAAAATTACTCGCGATATTCAATACAATCCTGACACAGGAGAGTATGAAATCATAACCAAATATGGAGATACTGTCCTCAACGAAGAAACACTTACTCCAGAAGAATATAGGGAATTCATTCTTCAAGAAAATATTAGTGAATATTGGGATGAACGCGTCGACTATGACATTGAGAATGCGCGTGGTGTGCAAGAGCCCGATCTTTCACAATACATTGATACCACAAGTAACCCGTTTTTTGATGTGCAGCCCTTTGGTAGTTTCGATATAATTGGCGGTTACCGCGTGCAGAATGTAGAAAACCCAACCTTACCGCTCCGGCAAAGAAGAAATGGGAATCTTGATTTCGACATGAATATTCAAATGGGCCTCACGGGTACTATTGCAGAGCGCTTAAATTTTGATGCCACCTACAATACAGAGACAAATTTTAACTTCAACCAAAACCAATTTCAAGTTGGTTATTTAGGCAAAGAAGATGATATTCTTCAAGAAGTATCCTTTGGAAATGTGAGTTTGCCTTTGAGGAGTACACTCATTCAAGGAAACCAGAGTTTGCTTGGGGTGAAGTCTACCGTTCAATTTGGACGGCTTACCGCCACTGCTGTTATGTCTCAACAAGAGTCTCAACAACAAGGACTGATTCTTGAAGGAACGGCGCAGAGAAGAAACTTTGAAATTAAAGCAGACCAGTATGAGGAAAATCGCCACTTTTTCCTCGCACACTACTTCCGCGATCAATATGAGGACAATCTTAATACTCTCCCAGCATTAAACACCCCTTATAACATTACTCGCCTGCAAGTTTGGGTAACAAACAGAACTTTTCAAACCACCAATATTCGTCAATTTCTTGCTTTTACTGACCTTGGCGAACCCGATAGAATCTTTAATCCGCTTGTTATGCCTATCGGTGGAGGTGATTTTGCTGACAATGACGCAAATAACCTATACCGCACTATTCTTAATGGCGCACCACAAGTTAGAGACCCACAAAGCGCACCAACGTTTTTAGCGGCAAACGGTTTTGAAGAAACAACTGACTTCGAAATGATTACTGGCCGTAAGCTACTCCCCAATGAGTACAGCTTCAATCAAGACCTTGGTTATATTTCATTGAATAGATCTCTTGCACCTGATGAGGTTTTGGGGATTGCTTTCGAATACACAGATTTACAAGGAAACGTACGCCGTGTGGGAGAGTTTTCTGAAAGCTTAGGCTTAAATAATAATGATGACAACGAAGATCAATTACTCGTTCTTAAACTGTTAAAACCCAAAGCGCCTCGAACAGATCTGCCAAGTTGGGATTTAATGATGAAAAACATATATCCGCTTGGCGCATTTCAGGTTGACCAACAAGACTTCCGCCTCGATATTTTTTATAATGATCCTGGTTCTGGCTTAAAGAGATATTTGCCTGTAGAAGACTCACAGCCTGACGTTGCTGATCTTCCACTTATTCAAGTGTTACAATTAGACCGATTTAACCAATCAACCATACGCCAGCCAGATGGTGTGTTTGACTTTTTACGAGGGTATACAATTGATCCACGTTATGGTCGCTTAATTTTTCCTGTGCTAGAGCCCTTTGGTGATTATTTGAGAGACAATGTACTTAACCAAGACAATGCTGACACTCTCGCATTTGATGAGATATATGATTTAACGAAAACCCAAGCGCAACAATTTCCAGAGTTTAACCGCTACTCAATTACAGGAACTTACAAATCTGAAAGTAGAGATGAAATTTCACTGGGCGCATTTAATATTCCACAAGGTTCTGTAACTGTGAGAGCTGGTGGCCGCTTACTGATAGAAAACGCTGACTATACCATTGACTACAATCTTGGGCGAATAAAAATTTTAAACACAGCCTTGGTTCAATCTGGCGTGCCACTGAATGTGCAATACGAAAATAATCTTCAATTTGGCTTTCAGTCTAAGCGATTAGCAGGTACGCGGCTAGATTATTATGTGAACGATAAGCTTGGCTTAGGTGCAACATTCATGAACCTTCGTGAACGCCCATTTAGCGACAAAGTAAATTTAGGGAGTGACCCAATAAATAACTCGGTAGTAGGTTTTGATTTAAACTACCAAACAGAATCTCAATGGCTGACCAGAGCGGTTGATAAATTACCATTTCTTGAAACTAAGCAACCCTCATCTGTGAATATCCAAGCAGAGTTTGCTCGGTTTATGCCAGGACACGCCAGCCAAGTGGGCCGTGCAGAAACTGGGCAAGTGTTTATTGATGATTTTGAGGGGGCAAGCTCAACCTACGACTTAAAATTTCCGCCACAAAATTGGGCATTAGCCAGTACACCACAGCGTTTTCAAGAAGCAACCCTGGTGAATGATCTTCGCTATGGTTTTCACCGCGGCAAGTTTGCATGGTATAATATTGACCCTGTTTTAAACTCAACAAATAATAGAAACGACCGACCTACAAATATTGATGCCCAAGAGCGTTCTGATGTTTATGCTCGCCAAATACTTGAGCGAGAAGTGTTTCCAAATATTGTGAATGAGCAACGTGTTACTCTACCATTAAACACGCTCGATGTAACTTTCTATCCTGAACAAAGAGGACCATACAACTACAATGTAGATGATCTCAATGCCGATGGAACTTTGCAGAACCCTCGAGATAATTGGGGTGGGATTATGCGTGAGATTAACGTAACCGATTTTCAAGCTGCAAATGTTGAATTCATAGAGTTTTGGTTAATGGATCCTTTCCTCAATACCGAAAGACGACCTCAAAATGCGAATAACAGCGGTAAGCTCGTTTTTAACCTTGGGAACATCTCAGAAGATATTTTACGAGACGGGGAGAAGTTTTTTGAAAACGGGTTGCCCGAACCTGGCCAAGCCACTAACTTAGATCAAACAGTTTGGGGGTTTGTACCAACCGTTCTAAATATTAATAACGCCTTTGCTGCTGATCAAGATGCCCTTGCAGCGCAAGATGTAGGTTATGATGGTCTTGATAATGACCAAGAAATTGTGTTTTTTGCTGATTATTTGCAATTGATCGCAGATACATACGGCACGTCATCAACGGCTTATCAAAACGCCCTAAATGATCCTTCTGCTGATGACTTTCATCACTTTCTAGGTGATGATTATGACATTGGTGATATTGGGATTATAGATCGTTACCAGAGCTTCACTAATCCGCACGGTAATTCTTCGAATGTGATTAGCGGTAACAATTCAAGCGTTGTTAACTCCTCTAATGTGCCAGATAATGAGGATGTAAACCGAGACAACACGCTTGAAAGAACAGAAGCGTATTTCGAATATGAGCTTGATTTGAGCCCTGGTAGCTTACAGGTTGGCGACAACTTTATTGTTTCCAAAACCGAAACAATGGTTGATCTACCCAATGGAGAGGTGAGAAGTGTTGACTGGTATCAATTTAAAGTTCCTATTGATGGCTTTTCTGATGTAATTAATAACTTTCAAGGCATACAGTCAGTTCGTTTTATGCGTTTGTATCTTACTGAGTTTCAACAACCGGTCACTCTTCGGTTCGCCCGCTTGCAACTTCTTAGAAATCAATGGAGACGATACCAGTTTGAGTTTGATACTAGAAATGTTCCTGTTAATACAAACGTAAATTTCAACGTGTTTCCAGTGAATATTGAAGAGAACGTAGATAAGCAACCTATTCCTTATGTGTTGCCTCCTGGTGTAGAGCGTGAGCAAATTCAAGGTGCGGCAAATAGCTTTTTGCGTAACGAACAATCTTTAGCCATGAATATTTGTGCCTTGCCTGATGGCGACACAAGGGCAATTTATAAACTCACCGATCTTGACATTAGGTTGTTTGACCGATTAAAGATGTATGTTCATGCTGAAAGCATACCGGGAGAACTTCAAGTAGATAATGATGATTTTGAGTTGGTTGTTCGAATGGGTTCTGACTTTACCGAAAACTTTTACGAATACAAGCAACCATTAGAAGTTACGCCTTTTGGGGCTGCAGACCCGTTCAGTATTTGGCCTGAGTCTAACAATGTAGATGTGGGTATTCAAGATTGGGTTGATTTGAAAAAGGAACGAAACGCAGATGGGAATGCCAGCCGTTTAAACATTTATTATAATGAAGACGAATCACTCGGTGTTATTGGTACGCCAGATCTTGGTCGCGCTTCATACATTATGGTTGGTGTTCGAAACATTCTTGATGACAAAATCTCCAAGTGTACAGAAGTTTGGATTAATGAGCTTCGGCTTTCTGGCTTTAATGAAGACCCAGGTTATGCAGCACTTGCTAGAGCAGATTTTCAACTTGCTGACTTTGGGAATGTGTCGTTTTCAGGGAATATGCATACGGCAGGCTACGGCAGTTTAGAACAGCAAGTGCAAGACCGTTTTCGAGATGATTTACTAGAGTTTGATGCAAGCGCAAGCCTTGACCTTGATAAATTCTTACCATCAAAGTCAACATTTCGATTGCCGATGTATGCTGGGTATTCGAAAATGACTAGCACGCCACAATACAACCCTTACGAGACAGACTTACTTCTCTCAGAAGAACCAGATTCTGTTGTGGATTTGCTTGAAGAAGAAATCGAAATTAAGACGCTGAACCTAACCAATATTCGCAAGGAAAGGAAGCCGAATACTGACCGAACGCCAAAAGTTTACGATGTAGAAAACTTTAACGTATCATATTCTTACACCGAAAGAAATATAAAGAGTGCCATTATTGCCGAGGAAACTGATAGAACTCACTATGGGGCGCTTGGCTACAATTATAACCCTACGCCAAAACCTATACGCCCATTCTTTGGCTTAATAAAAGAACAGAAATACTTACAGTGGGCGAAAGATTTTAATATCAATCCAATTCCTTCGCAACTTGGCTTTAATACCGACATGACCAACCAATGGCGTGAATCGGCACTGAGAGACATCCAAGAGCCATCAAGCGCACTCGATTCCTATTTCTTTAAGGATTGGGTTTGGAATAGAAATTATACATTACGCTGGGATTTGACTAACTCAATTAATATTGATTTCCAAGCGTCAAACCAATCTAGAATTGATCAACCAGACGGTATTATTAACACGCCTCAGGAACGTGATTCAATTTGGAATAATGTAAAAAACTTCGGTCGAAACGTATTGTACAATCATAATGCTGATGTGAGTTATCAAGTGCCATTTGATAAAATTCCAATTCTCGATTTTATCCGTATGGATGCTAATTATGGTACAACATATCAATGGTTAACTGCGCCGCAAGAGTTTAACGCACAAACGCAACAATATGAACTGAACACTCTTGGCAATGCAATTCAGAATTCGCAAGGCATACAAGTAAACTCTACGCTCGATTTTACCAAGCTTTACAACAAGAGCAAGTTCTTATCGCAATATAGTGGAAATAATACTCGAACAAGGCCACGATCTCGACAACGCCCAGAAGCAGAGGAACAACCAAATGAAGAAGGTGAGGAACCTACAGAAGGGGCAGAAGATGATGAAGAAAAAGTGAAAGACGGCTCGGGCTTAGGCTTTATTATGAAGCCACTATTAAGTCTCAAGCGCCTGTCTGTACAATACTCTGACCAACGAGGTACTCTTGTG
>ENA-ORXM01005159-ORXM01005159.1-marine-metagenome-genome-assembly--contig:-NODE-5159-length-10641-cov-2.722548_pt1 | contig 10641 bp, 9 predicted proteins | sample MGYA00237867_ERZ511480 | MGnify/ENA primary metagenome ERZ511480 (study PRJEB26309, sample SAMN06266103) | marine metagenome | isolation source: Algal blade | place: United Kingdom:Sidmouth, United... | reverse complement strand
ACATTATTAGTGGTTAATGGACTACCATCACCAAAATCCCAAGATACTACCGTTACATTATCAGGGCAGGAAGAATCATTAAAAGTAATTTCTGTACCAACGCAGGGGGTGGCGGGATTTGCAAAAAAAGAAGGACGCGGCGCATTTTTGAAAGTAGGAACAAAACCATTATTGACAACACTTCCATCCTCATAATGAGTGAAAAGAAAAATGGCAAACTCATTTGTACATTCATCACAATTATTAAAAAAATTAGTCAGATTATATTCATGATTGATGTCAGGTAAATTATTCGTAAAATCAATCATCGTGTTACTAGTTCCATCATCCCATTGAATTTCAAAAAAATCAATAGGAGAAGAATTAGCATCCACATCAATATTGACACAAACTTCAAAAATGGCTTGGTCAATGCAGAATACTTGTTCTTCTCCACAGATTTGTATAGTTGGGGCATTTTGAGCAATGGTTTGATTTTGAAAAACAAAACACAGCAACAATACGCCACTAATTTTTAAATACTTTTTTACTTTTAACATATTTCAGGTGAATTTATACTTTAATATTTTTTAGCTAAAAATTTGACAATGAGACTTTTATCGTTTCTTTTTGAATCTACTTTGAATGTAAGTCAAAGCATTGCTAAGTTGACTCATGTCTCTGTTTTCTGAGCCTTGTCGAACCAGAAAAGATTCGTGGATGCGCCCGTTTTCGTCGTATTTTTTAAAAAATACAGGTTCAGTAGCGGGCGAGCAATCTATTCGCAAAACGGTCTTATCATCAATTTCTTCCACATCGTACATGATGCTTGATGGGTATTTTGCTCCCAAATGACCGCGAATTTTGGTTGTCATTCTTTTCTGAAACTGGTCATATTTTTTGCAGCTAAAATTAACCCCCACCATTTCCCCGTCGTCATCAATTCCGCAAAAGATAGTCCCGCCGTTGTGATTCATAAAAGCGGAAATCGTCGCAACAATTTTTTCCATGTGTCCAACTGCCATTGATTTTTTAAATTCTACATAACTACACTCTCCTTTTTCAATCAATTTCTGGCTTGGCGTACATCCATCGCTATTAAAATAAGAGACAATTTTCTTCGTCAAACAAAGCGTTATCTTGAGCGCCAATTCTTTAGAAATAGAATCCGAATTAAACAAGCAATCACGGTCAAAAGAAATCAGCGTAGATAGTTGCGTTGCCCGAATCGTTCCAAATCGTAGTGAGTCACCGAGTATAGCCACTTCTCCAAACAACTGTCCTTTCTCGTATTCTTTGGTGTGATTAGATTTTAGGCGCAGCAACAAGTGTCCTTCCAAGACGACGTAAAACTTTTTTCCTTCGTGGTCGATTGTAAAAACCTCCTCTCCTTTTTTGATGGTTTCTATTTTTCCTATTTTAATTAGTTGCTGCTTTTCTTCTTCATTAAGGTTACAAAATGCTAAACAAGAACTTAGGGCGCGATTGATATTTTGCTGATTCATAATATTTGCTGTTTTTGAAAAATTAATGAAAATTGAGTACTCTTTAGTGGTCAGTTAGCTAAAGAAGTACCCAATTTTTTTTAATTTTTTATTGAATATAGCTCTGATGAAAGAAAATTGCTTTTAGCGCTAAATTCAAATAAGTATGCTTTTTACTGAATCAAAACACTAAATTCCCCATCCGTCACCACAATTTCATCTTCAGTGTACTCCTCTACTAAAGTTCCCGAAAATGTCCCAGATATACGCCCTCCTGATTTTAGATTTACAGAAGTAACTTCTATCGTAGAATTTCCTAAAAGAGTACTGTATGTGGTGGGAGTACTTGTTGAACCAGTAACATATCCAAATGAACCACAAACATCAGCTCCTGCACAGTCATCTAATTCATTGAATTGATAAGTATCTTCTGTAAGACTGGAGATTTCATTAAGTAGAAAAGAAATAGATAAAACTTCTACATTTGTAGAATTTACCTCTTTAGTTCCTATTAAGCCCCAAATACTGACTGGACTACCCGCCGTCAAAATTCCCTCGCTCGTTTCTGCGGAAAAAGTCACTCCGTCTAATTTAGCTCTAATAAAATCACCGCCACCCATACCGTCATCATCGCTACAAGCGGAAAAGAGAAATAGGCTACAAACCATAAAAAGTAAAGTTGTAAGACTTTTGTTGAAATTTGAAATAATATTTTTCATATTGAATGTTTTTTATTTATAATTTTATTTTATTCTACAATCGGCACGTCAAAACTCCCATTTACTAAAGTGACATCTTCTCCTGTATCTGCATTGGTCATTGTTCCAGAAAATGTTCCCCGAATGTGACCTCCTTTTTGAAAGTCAACTGAAGACACCGTTACAGAAACTCCAGTACCATTTGTACTGCCAAAAGTCACCCCATCATCAATGAAGGAAACTACACCACAGACTTCCGTAGTACTATCACAATTCATATTAGAAAATAGATAAGTCGTTTCTTCTACCGATTGGTCAGTAGGGAATCCAAAATTAATACTTGCTAAATCTGAAATGCCTAACTCTCGAAACCCTGAAATTAGAAATGTTTGCACACCCGCTACATCAGTAAAAAAGCCTCCGACTCCTAACTCACTATTAAAATCTTCTCCATCAAGTGTAAAGGAAATGTTTCCTGCGTTGCTGCCATTTTGATTATTTGGAGAAGCATCATCATCTCCACATCCAGCGAAAAGGAATAAGGATAAAGTGATTAAAATCAATACATTTTTCATAAGTCAAATTTTTAATTTTTTTAAAAAATAAAGTTAGTTATTGTGTCATTTCAATTATTCAAACTTCAAAATGCGTTCTACCCACTGCCTTTCATACCCCATTTCCAAAAGAAAAACACCCGCTCCCACTGGCAATTCAATCAAAAAATGCGCTTCTCCAATGGACAGATGAAACTCCTTTTCAAAAGCCAATCTTCCCCTCAAATCAAAAATCCGCACAGGTAAATCCGTTACATTCTGGCTATTTATTTTTAATTGTAAAGGCTCACCCGACAAGACTGGATTTGGAAAAATTTGCAAACTTGACAGACCTAATTCGCTTAAACTGTTGACCATTTCCACCTCAAATTCAAAGACGTTTTCACAGCCATTTCCGTCCGTAACGGTGAGCGTGTAAATGCCTGCTGCGAGGTTGTCAATTGCTAGCGTTATTGCACCATTATTCCATAAAAAATCATAAGGCAATGCGCCACCAACAATTGCTGGATTGATGTTACCAGTCGCGTTTCCATTATCAGGAGTCAAGCTCAAATTGGTGATTTCAGGGATGCCTTCGTAGCTTATTTCATTGACAATTAAACTATCGCAACCGAATTGATTGGTCAAAAATTCAATGGCTGTCCCTGCTTCATTTTCGTTGCAAGTGCTTTCAAAAAAGTAAAGTGTATCGCTCGGTAGCAGCGTAAAATCGGTGATAATAAAACTGTCGCAACCTTCCGTATTTGGTAAGATATTGACTTGCCAACCAGCAGCATCCGCATCGCAAGTCATGCCCATCAAAAAGGTGCTATCTACTGCTAAAGTTGCTTGCATGAAAACAAAACTATCGCAGCCATTTTGATTTATCAGCGTATCGATGAGCAAGCCAGCTTCTTCTGGTTTGCAGACAAATTCTTCCAAATAAGTCTCGTCAGGCATCACCCAATCCACTTGCGTGGTGAGCAAAGTATCGCAATCGCAATCTTGTAAGGAAGGAAAATTTTGGGTAGAAATACCCGCCTGAGATTCATCGCAGGTAGTGGAGAAATTGGTGATTTCAATCGGGCAATTGGCGACAGAAGTTCCGCAAACGCAATCGCATTCTGAGGCTATCTCTGTTCCTGTTTTAGCAAAATCGGCTAGTTGAAAATCTTTTACATAACCAGGCGAAGATTCAATATCTAAAGTCGTCGGGTCGTCTTGAAATAAAGTAATGAGAAAAGACGGAAGAAAAATGTTATGCGCTGCGTCATTGAAGGAACAGAAATATTCACAATTGATGTAAAAATCAACCATGCCGTTGCAGTTTCGGACGATAGATAATTTAAACCAATCGACGATGTTGAACTGTGAGAAATCTTCTGCTTTTAAAATCGTATTGTTGTCCCAAACTTGAAATTCGACATTTTGAAGCAAAATATTTCGATGAATGTAAATGCCGTCGTCCTGATTGTTGAAGCGAATCACGGCACTCCATTGTGGGTCAAAAATGGTATTTCCTGGCAGTTCTTGAAAATTGAAAACAAAATCAACAGTGTATTCGCAAGCAATCAATTCGCCGCCGTTATCGAAGGCAACTCCACCATTGTCTGCAAATTGATAGGCTTGTATTTCGCTATCATTTGGACAGAGATTCTGTGGAGCAGTCGTCGTCACAAATTCCCCAGACAATCCTTGGTTGTTGGAGAAAATCACCAATTCAGGAGCATTGTTGTCCGTTTCTTTAAAGTCTTCCGTCAGGGAAAAATGATAGGTATTTTGGGCGTTCACGACTGCGATGAACGGGAAGCATAGGAAGGCTATTCCTAAGCCAATCAGGAGGTTTATACTTTTCATTTCTGGTGAGTTTTGAGCGTAGAAAATTTAACTTGGCTTGTCTCAAGCAACAATACTTGTCAATTTTCTACACCCTTTTTTGAGTTCTAAAAAAAATTTCCATCGAATTTCTACTGGCAAAGGCGGGGTCGCTACGGAAAGCCAAAACTTGTCGCAACGCCCCGGCTAACTCACCAGTTAAAAGTATTCGATTGGTTGATTTCGGGGTGCTATTGCTTGATTAGTTTTTTGGTTAGGAATCCCTCTTCCGTTTGGAGGTGGAGGAAGTAGATGCCGTTATTCCAGTTTTCCGTTGGGATACTTAGGTCATTTGAAAAAATTCCTTGTTGGGTGTGGATGGTTTGACCGGCAAGGTTTAGTATTCGGATGTTGGCGTTTTGGTAGGTTTCTGAATTGAAATTTATGGAAATTGATTCAGAGAAGGGGTTGGGGAAAATATCTACTTTACTGGAAAGTAGCTCACCTACATTGTTAATCATTCCTTCGCAGCTGATGCACACGTTGAAAGTTTCCTCGTTTGTGGTATTATGACTTTCATCCTCAATATGTATATAGTAAGTTCCTTGTAGTGCTTCGTAAGAGATAGATAAACTTTGCCCTCCAGAGGAATTCGTATCTCCGTCATTAGCCACTACTACTTCCTGTCCATTGACCACTTGAACGACTTCAAGATTTAAATCTAAATTAGAAGGCACACTTGTGATATCAATATTTAAGATACATGAACTATTCAATTCTACTTCATAATAATCTTGGTCATCATCACCTTCATTAGAATCAAAAAAACATTCATTTTCTCCCCATATATTTTCTTCAAAACAAGTGTCAGAAGTGATTACAGCCGCCAAATCTACAGTTTGATTAATTTCGAATTGATTAGGGAAAAAATTAATACAAAAGTTATAGGTTTCTTCATTTGTTGCATTGCTACTTTCATCTTTTACCAGTATATAATAAGTTCCCGCTTCTAAAAAAGCTACCGACTCAACAGATTGTCCACCCGATGTATTGGTATCATTATCATCTGAAATTCTTACTGGTTGGTTATTTTTAATGGCTACAATAGCTAAATGCAAATCAATGTTGGCTGGAACGGAATTAATTAACACTTTTAATTGCCCTGATTCATTAATGTTTACTTTAAACCAGTCAACATCATTGTCTCCATCATTAGAATCAAAAAAGCATTCATTTTCTCCCCATATATTATTTTCAAAACAAGTATCAGAAGAAATTAGTGCAGCTAAATCAATGGTTTGATTAATTTCAAACTGATTAGGAAAAAAATTAATACAAAAGTTATAGGTTTCTTCATTTGTTGCATTACTACTTTCGTCTTTTACTAATATGTAATAAGTTCCCGCATCTAAAAAGGCTACAGACCCAACTGTCTGTCCACCCGTCGTGTTGGTGTCATCATCATCTGAAATTCTTACTGGTTGATTATTTTTTATTTGTACAATTGCTAAGTGTAAATCAATGTTGGCTGGTACAGAATTGATGACAACTCTCAATTTCCCTGGTTCATTTATATTTACTTTAAACCAGTCAACATCATTGTCTCCATCATTTGAATCGAAAAAGGTATTATTTTCTCCATAAATACGTTCTTCAAAACAAGTATCTTTAGAAATGAGTGTTGCTAAGTCAATGGTTTGATTGACCTCATTTGAATCTTCACTACATGAGACAGATATTGTATATGATTCGCTATCATTGGAACTGTTACTACTTTCATCGTTGATGCCGATGAAATAAGTACCTGCATAAACAAAGGCTTCAGAATGCATACTCTGTCCACCGTTAGCATTTGTATCATTATCAGCAGCTATTAATACTAATTGGTTATCTTCAACTATATAAATACCTAAATTTAAGTCAACATTCCCAGGAACAGATGTTAAATCAACCGTCAAATATCCATTCTGAGAAATAGTTACTTCAAACCAATCAACATCACCCGTAGTTTGGATATACGATTCATAATTATTACCGCATTCCAACTCGGCAGCCTCTCCAAAACTATCATTCGGCTCAAACTCATTCTGTCCAAAAACCATCCCGTTCAACAAAAACAAACAAAAAATCAACAATAAATTCTTCATAATTATATTTTTTAAAAAGTGAATTAAAAATAGGTTTTTTGAAATTTAAAATAGGCTTCATGCTCCGCTAAAAATCAATCATCACCAATCGCAAAAAAGCCGATAATATTCGCTGGTACCATTAAGACTTTAGCTATACCATCGCCAAACTTTGAGCGATTCTTATCTGGATTTTTGTACCTCGCAGGTTGATAATCAGTTCTCACTTCTTCGATGTAGTTCAAGTTTGCGCCCGTTTCATCTCTTCCACAATACAATCGTTCGTATTTTTCCGTAATTTGCTTAACTTCCTCTTTGAACTCTGTCAATTCTGCTTCCGTTTTAGTTATCTCACTACTTTCCTTTGATTTATTAAATTGGTGTTTGTCACTATTTCCATTTTGAGAAATAACGATTGGTGCAGTCAACATTTGATACCGAAATCCTACCCGTCCTTTTGGAACTAACAAAGTATCCGCAGCAACCACCACTGTATCAATAGGCGTTTGATTGACTCGATTGAGTATGCCCGACTGATAAATGGAGGTTTGCGAATAGCTGGTTTGTGCTGGCAAAATGCAAGTCCAAAACGATAAGATAAATAAGAAGTGAAGTGATTTTTTCATGGCAAAGGATTTTAGCGCAGTTTTTAAATGGAAGCCTTCAAGCGGTACTTTCCCCTTTTATCAGTCATTTTTCAGTTGCTAAAAGGAGAAAATAGTGTTAATTCTTTTTGAGCTTAACGACCGATTCGTTGACCTCTGTAATTTCATATTGGCTGCCAATTTTATCCAAAATAGCAAATGCCAATTCTTCACCACTTAGCGCGGTGGTTACACCAAAAGTGCCCGCGCCGTCCTTAAAAGTTTTAGAAACATCGGTCACATCTGAGATAGATTGTAACTTAGAGGAGAAGCTCACCACGTCTCCAAAACCAATGCCTTTCACAATAACTCCAATGGTTTTGTTCTTATTTAATTCAGAAGCTCTTGCTTCTATTCCCCAGCTATCTTTGCTTTTTGCCAAAATTTCAGCCGCTTTGATGATTGCTTTTTCAACAGCATCGTTCAGCGCTTTACTTTTATCGGTGCTTCCCGCAATGTTTAATCTAAAAGCACTTAAACCCTTGAATCCAGATGCTGTCCCTTCCATATTAACAGACTCAGAAAACAATACTTCCCGAGTGTTCACATCCAAAACTTTTAGAACGAATCCCACGCGAGCTTTTTGTTTGCCAACTTTTACTCCGAACGCGCCTCCAGAACTTTCGCCCTCTCCATATTCTGTAATTTCACCGCTAATAATCGCCTGTGCACCCAGCATATTTCCTTTGGAAGACCCTGTATTGTCGGTATATCCACTATTATTCAAGTCATACTCTGCATTGAAATCGTCCAATTTAGAAGCACTTTCCAGTACTCTAAAACAGTTGACTTCAAAGAGTGCATTGGTGAGCATCGTAGCCAATTCGTCACCGAGTTGGTTGCGGTCTCGGGTATGCATTCGAGAGGAAAAGCGCACGACAGAGACTTTAATTTGGTCTTCTTTCGGGCTGTCTTTGCAGATTTTTTTGATTTCTTCAAGCGTTATTTTTTGAGCAACAGCTTCTGTTTGGAAACTTATTAAAATGAGAAAAATAAGACCAGTTAAAACGCTGGATAGATTGACTATATTGATTTCTTTTAAATTTTTCATTGTTTTTAAATTTTATTAATTTGTATGATGAGTTTATATTTTCTTTTGCTTTTACTATTTTTTAAGGAATAGCTAACCTGACAGGATACTCAATGATTTCGCCAGTAGGAAGCGTCAATTCAATGACTGTCACGATGATTTCACCTGAGAACCAATCTAGTCCTCCTGGTTTTTCAAGTTCCCAACAGGTTTCATAAAACACACCTTCACCTCTTAATAAATCTGCTAAAGAATTGTAGAGAGAGATAAGTTGAAGGGCATCTTGCGCTTGCATGACTGCACCACCCGTTTGCAAGGCTATTTCTTGCAGAATATCCAAATCAACATCGAATCCCAAACCAATTGTGTAAACTTCTACTCCATTGATAACTGCTTTATCTATCAGATTTCCTATGTTCACTCCTCCTTCGGTATCTTGTCCGTCCGTCATTACAATAACTGCTTTGTTACTATTTTTTGCAGCGTCATTTACGTAATCAACCAAATTATTAATGGAAACATAAAGGGGCGTTCCTCCATCTTCTTTATCTGCCAAATCATCAATTACAGTTCTTAATTGTACTTTGTCATTAGAAAACTCTTCCAACATCGTTGGATTTCCAGGAAAAAAACCACCATCTGCAAATGCAGCAACTGCTACCTCATCGTCAGTATTCATAATATCTACAAATGCCTTACCCGCTGCTACTCGTGCATCCAAAGGGTCATTTTCAAGAATACTTCCACTTTGGTCAAATAACATGGCAGCAGAATACGCTCCTTTTTCATCGTTGGTTCCTTTCCCAATACTAATTAAATCTGCTTTAGGGAAGTCATCATCTGTAGCTAAACAATTGCCATCCAAGTTCTCAATGAAATCTCCGTAATGATTGACTGCAAACAAATCAAGCCTAAAAACGACTTTACTGCCACTAACAGATTTGACCTCTGCATCTAAAAGTCCACCGCCTGGAATTCCTTCTAATTCAGGAAAAAATTCTTCTTTTTCAACACAGGAAAAAAGAAAGCAAGCACATAGAATCAGGACGAGTTTGATATTTAATATTTTCATTATTTCATTATTTTGCTTCGAATAAATTCGATATTTTTAATTTGATTGCCAATTTGATTTGTTGCCAATTTTTAATTCAATTTGAATACGAATCCAAGGTGAAAATTGGTTTGTCCATCTGGCGCAAACTCAAGGTATGCACCTAATTTTTCGGTCAAATAATACCGTCCACCAATCACCAATCCCAACGGTTGATAATCAAAATTGGAATCTGATGGTTTGTCCCCTGTAAAAGTGATAAATCGAAAGGTTGTCGCAATCCCTACATAAGGGTCTAAATTCTCTAAGAAATTAAAATGATAAGTTCCTCTAAAAGCAAGACTATAATACATATAGTTAAAATTTAGCTTATCAATTTTCCACCAGCGATAGCCCAATTTGGCTCCAATACCAATATTTTTCCAGTACGCTTTTTCCAGTAAAATAGTAATCGGAGGAATAACTGTCTTGATTGAGGTATTCTCTACGTTCACATCTTTTGCAAGACCCGACCCTATATGCAGGATAAAAGACCCTTGCTCAAACTTCTCTACTTCATCGAAAATGTCCATAATGTCAAAGGATTGCTGTCCATTTGGTGAGGGCATAGAAGTCAATCCAATACCACCCAACTCATTATTTGCTTGGCTATAAAAACCAATAAAAAGCAGCAGAATTATTAATTTAATCTTCATTGTAATTTTATTTTTTGGTTAATAATTGTATTTCCCTTACTCATCCACCCTCAATTCTCCGTCTTAAATTTTGTAGCACAAACAGCCGATTAACCACAGCTAAGTAAGGATAAAAAAAGATGGTTTTTTGAGGTCAATACAGGACATTCCTTCCTCATTTCTTGAAGAAGAAATACCTCCAATTCAATTATCTTGAAATGATATATCGAATACCCACTGAACCAAATCCAGCACCAAAACCATTACCGAAGCCACCGACAAAGAAAGTCGGCACCCAGTCGAGCGTGATATTGATGGGCGTATTATCAAAATTATATTCCAATCCTACATAGCCTTGAATACCGAAGGTCGTACTGGTAAAATCATCGTCGAATACACTATCGTCCCAAGTCCAAAAATAAACGGATGCACCAGCACCGTAATACCATTCCAAGCCATCCAATCCGTCGATATTTAGGGAGTTGTTGATTTGGTAAGCACCACCAAACTGATACCATCGGTAGCCTAAATCGCCAAAGCCATAATTGTATCCGCGAGTCCCTCCAAATACTTCTATTCGAGCAGATTCGCTTACTGAATGTTTGTA
>ENA-ORXM01005153-ORXM01005153.1-marine-metagenome-genome-assembly--contig:-NODE-5153-length-10658-cov-26.452131_pt1 | contig 10658 bp, 13 predicted proteins | sample MGYA00237867_ERZ511480 | MGnify/ENA primary metagenome ERZ511480 (study PRJEB26309, sample SAMN06266103) | marine metagenome | isolation source: Algal blade | place: United Kingdom:Sidmouth, United... | reverse complement strand
CGCAAACAAAACCTCGATATTATTTCTGCCCTTGCCTCTCTCTGGCTTCCTCTTCTCGCCCCTGCTGAGTAAATACATTTTCTCCATAGGAGTTTGGCAATATAGTGCTCGCAATCATCCGGTGGCTGCTATCGAGCCTCAGCCTATAATCATCTATCCGCTTTATAACTCATTGGCCACTAAAACTGGGCATTGACCAACCAGAAAGCTGGCAACGTAAAACTCAACGGTTTCGGGTTCGTCCCTTGACTCACATCGAAGCAATCCACATCACAAAACACCAAACATTCTTACGCGCCCAGATCACCAGAAATCCGTTGGAGTGAAAAGTTGGCGACGGCAGGGCCACGCAGAGACCACAATGACTGACGCAAATTGACCAACAAACCACACCGCCAATCCCACCAACAGCGACCACAAGTAAGCCTAAATTTCGCTACTCATTTTGAGGCAAACACCCTGTAAGGTCGAGTTTTACAGATTGTTTTCTGAGTCAATACTCTCCATTAACCACTGTATTTCCTCACATGTTGCAGGTATTGATGTGCGATGAATCATTGCATGACAGTTTGGACAAATGGGTCGCAAATCCTCAATAGGGTTAACCTGATAAATTGTTTTAATATCAGCAAGTGGTTTGATGTGATGAACATGAATAAAACCTTTGCCACGTTCGCCATAAATAAGCTCAAAATCAAAGCTACATATAAAACATTTTGCTCCATAATGTTCTATACATATAGCTCTTGCGGTTTGATTTCTTTCATACACGTTGACTTGGATACGTTTTTTCGTACCTTCATGGAGGCCGATCCCATCAGGTATTTCCTCGGGAATTAATGCAGCAGATTCCTTTTTGATATTTTTCTGAGATCTCTTTTTGACCGAAAGAGGGTATGAATAAGTCAATAGTATTTTTGAAGCTGGAGCAATCTTTTCGCTTGTATCTATCACAAAAAAATAGGGAAACTCTTTGTCCCATCCTTTTTCTATCTTCGGGCGGATTTCAATATCAACATGACCTGTCGGATCGATAGGTTTCACACTTGGATCACCTCGAAAGTATACACGAATCAGGTCCTGATCCGTACGGTGATATACGTATGCAAATCTATTACGGCCTGGTTCATATAAACCACAAGTTTGACTGCTTTCGGCAGATTGCAAACAGGAATTGATTGCTTTAAATTTGCCTGTAGGTCCAAGCAGAACGACCGAGAGCCTGATTTGGCTTTTGTATGGCTAAGTAGCTTCTCATTTTTCGGTCCATCATGCCCAAAGAAACTAGCAATGTTTTTTCGATCTTCATCATCGCTGGCGTGTTTCAGTAACACATTTTGGAGTTCGGGCGAAGCATTTGTCAGCCACGCTTGCGTTAGACTATCGAATGCTTTAGTCCCATAAACATCTGGCTCCAGACCACGCTGATAACTGTTGAGCACCGTGGTCCTCCAAAGGCCGAGCCGCTCTGCGATCTCAGTCGTTGTATCTACCCGCAAATCAACAATGCTATTTGTTTTATCTTGAAGGTACCTATGCTCGACAATGTTGAGGACTTCAAGTATATAGTCAATCTTCTTACTCAAGTGGTTCTCACCTTATACTATTGCTTGTATAGCTGCAGAGCCGACCTAGCCCAAAGACGGCAACGTGGAATCCAGCAGTTTCGGGTGCGTTCCGTGACTCCCATCGAAGCGAACCACATCAATAAGCACCAAAGTTCCTAACGAGCCCCAATCACCAGAAATCTGCTGAGATGCCCGTTGGCGGCGACTTTGCCACGCGGAAACCACAATGATTGACTGGATTGACCACCTCAAAAACTGTGCCACAATTGACAACGTTGATGAGAAGGCCGAAAAGTCACTTGAACCCGTGAGCAACTGCCAACGCCGTGACTTGCTGCGGTTTGCTTTGCGGCTCGAATCCGCAATTCTCACAATCGAATAAACTGAGCAATGCAAATGAGCAGCCTCGAATCAAGTACTAAGTTTGGCTTTGGCAAAGTCCGACATCGTCACTAAAAATACCAGAATCTCGCCAAGGCCAAACTGTGCCTAACAGACCACATCGCCAAAGCTCGACCTAGAATCGAGACCCGCCGTGCAGACCTCATTGTTCGTCCATCTCAGGTTACTCAATGCACAGCTACCTATGGTTTCATCGCATACGCAATTAATGCAGGCATCGGTAACTCATAGTGATCGCCTACTGCATACTCAGAAACTTTTGCGCCAACTGCTTCCTTAATTTGATTCGCAACATCTGGTTTTTGTGCTGCCAGTACTGCCGCAACTCGAACTGTACCACCTGCAATACCGTCAAATACCATATCTGCATCAGGAACTTTTAGAACCATAGGCACGTACTCGACAGTCGGTGAAACAAAACCAGCTTGAGTTAGAGATTGTTTACATTGTTCAGGATCACTAAACATGAAAAAATTGGGGCCTTCGGGCAAATCCACATCCATATTACCTAGTGCCTGCAATGCACCATAAATCGCACCAAAAGCAATTGTCTTTTGTGGCACATCCCAAACTGTAAACGCATAGCGACCTTCAGACTTCAATACCCGAAACACTTCATTTATGGCTGCCTGTGGATCCGGAAAATGAGGTGTACCAAAATTGTTTACAACTGCACTAAAACTCTGATTTTCAAAAGGTAAATTGTCAGCATCAGCCTCCTGAAACATTACCGTTGGATAGTTTTGCTTTGCCATATTTAACATCGAAGGGGAAAAATCCACGCCTGTTGCGTTTGCACCACGTTCAGACGCAGCACCTGCAACATATCCCGCGCCGCATGCGACATCGAGCAAATTTGAACCATTTGATATGCTTGCGGCCTTTAGCAGTGCCTCAACACTCTGCGTTGTTAAACTCTCAAAACAGTCATGATATGTTTGACATATATTTTTCTTCGCCCAACCAGCCTGCTCGAAATCACGAAATGACTCTGTTTTATCTGTCATTGCTCTCTCCTTTGGGTATTGAAGTCAAACTTTATTTTATGAGAAATCTGGAGACCCGATCTAGCTGATAGACGCCAACGTTGAACTCAGGCGACAAACGGTCACTTAACCCGTGGCTCCCATAAGTGGAACCAACATTTTCTTCACACGAAACATTACAGACGCGCGTGATCAGTTTGTTCGCCTGGAGTGATTTGTTGGCGGCGGCAGGGCCACGAGCAGACCACACCGATGGGCAGGATTGACCGCCCCAAAAACTGCGCCACACTCAACAACTTTGACGAACAGGCAGAAAAGACACTTGAACCCGTGACAAACTTGCAAACCCGTGACTTGGTGCGGTTTTCTTTGCGGCTTGAACCGTCAATTTTCACATTAGAACAATTCGAGCAATTTAAACCGACACCCGCTAACCAAGAACTGAGGTTGGCTTTGGCATTGCAAACATCATCACTAACGAGATGAAAATTGCGCCAAGGCCAACCGACACAGGCAAGATTACATTGCCAAAACAAACTACCGATTCGCCGCGACATGGACCATGCAGACCAAAACGATTAGCCACTTCCCGCCGCCCAAACTGACTGACAAAAACGAAGCCAAAACGGGCAGCAAGCAAACTTAAACTTATGAAGAATTTTGACCGTTATTGCTATCGGCGTGGTCAGACGGGAGTATGGCTGGTCGAATCATTTTTTTTATTCTCTTCACATTTTTGCCAGTTACCTCGCATACAACAAGCGCTTTTGAAAAATCACTTGACTTTATGTGGAATGATGCAACTGAAATGTGTCCATTCGGACTAATTGCACCAACATCAAACGTGATATTCGATTTTTTGTCGAGACCACTATCTGGTGACCGATGGCTATGGCGCATGGTAGGACACTTATGATTTTGACATGCCTTAAATTCAAGTGTAACACTGACAAATTCTGCCACCTCATTTGATCTATTTAAGAGCAATAGATCATAATCAAATACGTCATCAGCGATTTTTTTGCTGACCTTCAGATTAACCTGAACATCAAGCTTTCTTCCCTGTATTAACCTATCAAGATCTGAACGCACCATACCATCTATCACATCTTGACGCCGGACAAAAGACATTCCCTTACGAATCGAAACTCTTTTGGTATCTCTTTGACCATGCGCAACATCTCGACTCACAAAGTATGGCGGGTTAACCCCATTAATAGTGATTACAGCAACAAGTTTTGCGTCTTCGAGTTCAACCTCATCATATCGTACTGATATAACAGGATCTATTTTTCCTGAGATAATCTGATTCAATTGCTCTTGAGATATCTCACCACGATTAATACCTATGATTTCGAAAGTATGGTCAGCCAAACCAATGACTATATGGCTTTCCTTGTAATTGTTAGCCATTGCCACAATGTCTTTGACAAACTCAGCTTTTTGTCCAAGTTCATGCAAGCGTAACAATTCTTTTGCCTCTAAATTATCAAATTCATGTCCACTGTTTTGAAGCAGGTCTATGAGCTTGAGTAACTTGTTTTTTTCCACCTGAATATCCTTGTCATACTTTTACATAACCTCGACGATTCACGAAGCCGCCAACCCAAGCGTCACAGGGCAAGCGGTCAATCAACCCGTGACTCAGCAACTGGAACCGACATTGAATCGCACAAAACTTCCATAAAAACCCAAATCTAGCTTGCTCCTGTGGACGCAACGTTGGCGACGGCATTGACCACGGAAACCGCAATGATTAGCAGCCCGGACCCGCCCACACTGACCGCCACAACCGACAACTTTGCCCAAACGTTAGCACATTTTTCGATAAGAACGCTTCGATATTTTGCGCCAATTTTAACCCGCAAAGTATCTCATCCCAAACCACAATTTTGACTCAGGAATTTACGCTGCAAAACGACTCCGCAAGCTAGATCCGCCACGCGGACCCCATCGCCTTTTCGTGTAAATCGCCACGAGCAAACCCTACCTCAAACAACATCCACGCGTCCGAACACTTTGCCACAAATACCGCATCTGAATTAGATGCATGATCCAAAACCGCCGCGGCAATCATCATACCGATGCCGTGACTTCCACAAAAATTCCACCGCCGACAATGCCAAAATCATCGCGCCGCAACACACACAAACTCGACACTGTTGACCAAGCCCTCAACCGCACCCGAATTAGACTCATGCTCCAAAACCGCCGCGGCAATCATCATACCGACGCCGTGACTTCCACAAAAAATCGTTGCTGCCCACGCACAAATTATCGCGCTGCAATGCATACAAAATCGACACGATTGACCAAGCACTCAACTGCACCGACCAAGAAACCTGACCGCCAATTGCATTCCATCGACCTGCCCAATTGTTGGCCGAAAACGGCTTACCCATCCACGCTGCCAAGCACACCAATTAACTTTGACTTACCCGTGAGACGCCAACGCCGAGCTAACAGGCGGCGGGTTGACCCCGTGACTTTCACCGACGAAACCCACTTCAAGTACCCCGAAATATTCCAAAAAAAGCCAAGATCACAGTTTTCCGTACGATTGATTTGTTGGCGGCGACAACCCCGAGAAGAAACCACATGGAACACCGCACTTTAACCGACAAAACTACGCCGCCAAAACCAGGAACAAACGGCAACAAGTAAGCCTGAATTTGGCAGCACATTTTGGGACACTTTGCCAAGCAAACATGATCAAAAACAGGCATAAGAATGCAGTATCACTAAAACAACGGTCATAAATTCAATGCATTTGAGTTTATGATAATTATTGGCAGCACTACTAACCAGATCAAGCCAAGCAAACAAAATGCTTGTATGAATCGAATTTTATCTAAACCAAATATATTGGACACACTTGAATTCCAAAGCAATTGAAAAATTGCAGCCTGTACAGCAAGTAGGGTAAGAAAAATTCCGATTCCGATTCCGATGACGTCCATACCAACTTAAAACCACCTATTTGTTAACTGCTCCGATTCGTGTTCTGCAAATATTACACATAAAAAGTTCGGCAAACCGCATGTAAATATACCTACAAAGCACACAAATCAACTTTAACTTACCAGAGAGACGTCAACACCGAACTGTGGGGAAACGGGTTAACTCTGCGGCTTTCACTGATGGAATTCACATCAAGCACCCTACACCTTCCAAAATCGCGCTGATCACCAGTTTTCCCTACGAGTGACTAGTTGGCGGCGGTGCTGCCAAACTGAGACCAGCCTGCCCTGCGCATAGCACCAACGAAATGACTGCCGCCAAGCCCCGTGACATCGCCAACCCGATGGCGGCAACACCACGAACGAACCGAGGTCAATCGAAGCTGAGAACCTTACAAACTGGCAGCACCACCAACCCCGCAACTAACAAGATCAGGCGTCCGTGCAGATGGGATTGACCGAACATCGCCAACGCTTGAGCTCAGCCAAGTCCGGTCACATTGCCAAGCCGAAGCCCACAACACTGACTGCGACTTCGACTCGCAGGATCCACATCTGTACCACTGCTTCACAAGCTAGACTCACCACGTGGATCATCTTGCCATTTGGCGAAAATCTATTTGACAATTTGTTATGAGGCCAGTTCAAGAGACAGAGAACCATTTAGTCGATAATACAAAATTCGACGATAAATTGTCCGCGTACACTACTTTTTGTCTTTGACCCACGGCCATTTAATGTTTATAGGAAGACTGAATGTTAGGCAGATCTCTTGCCCTGCCGGGATTCGGTTACCATCCACTACAATATCATCTTCGATGACACTACAAATCTCAACTTCCCTGTGGTCATGAACCCAGGGAAGCCACGAATCCGTATGGGGCTTCTCTTTATCATCGTCTTTAGGTTTTGAATCCTTTTTTTTCTTTTTTTTCTTTTTCTTCGCGTAAACTATCTTGAAATCGCCTTCTTTTGATTCGCCTTCCAAAACTATGTGTCGTTCTGTTGAAAGATCATATTTAGAAATCAAAGACGAATCTATTTGAGGGTTCTCCCCCAAGTCTTCATTCTCTAGTATGTAACTTAACTCATCAAGTTTATCAGCCATGGGATGCCCATCGAGCACGTGCCGAAAGAAACTTATCGCTACTTCAATTTGCCCTTCTTCTTGCTTGATCTTTGTTGCTGAATCTTTAATTTTGGCCATTGTATATCCCCTTATTTCCTTGCATGATGGGTAAATAGTACTTCTCTGTCTGAACTCTTAAAACAAGCTACAACAATAAGTTAACGAGCGACGAGTGTGACGCCCGTGGAAGCAGGCAACGCCAAGCTCAACGGCAAAGCGTTGTACTACTCCGCGACCCCACAAAACGAACCGACAAAACCGTCGAAGGAACAGCAAAAAAGCCGGGAGCTAGCTTTATCCATTGGCACGATCGGTCGGCGACGACGTTGCCATATCGATTGCATGATCTAATTTCCCAATCACCCAAATTTACAGCGTCAGCACCAAAAGGTGACCGAGCAAACTAACGAACACGACGCCTAAATTTTTCGACCGCCCACGCACTTCCAAGCAGCAGAAATTTCGACATCAACGCCAGGCACAACATCAACTTCGACCGACCTGAAAGCCGGCAACGCTGAACTCACGAGCAAAGCGATCAGTCAACCCGTGACTCTGCCAACCGAACCCACATTGATTACCAAGAAACTTCTAAAACGTGCCAGATCAGCTTTGTCCCGTGGAGTGATTTGTTGGGCGCGGCTACCCCGAGAAGAGCACATTAGCTAGCGCACGTTAATTAATAGTCTAGCACCACAAGAAAGCCTGAAACATCACTTAACCATTACTGCTCTCCGAGTAAAGGACATATCCCCCACGTTTTATGCCTGAGAAGTAATCGAAAAGTAGTAGTCGAGGCAATATGCGACTTTATTGTGGAATTCTTCAGAATGGGTGCTATTTTTGTTTTCTTCGACCACGAAATGTGCGCCAATAAAACCTGTATTTAATTGCTGATCGAGAAGAAAACTAATAGCTGCACGAACAGTAAAGGATGAAGACCCTAAATTCAAAGTTTTAGCAAATACTATCAAATCGACAATCTCATCAAGATCATATCTCTTAATGGCTGAAATGAGTGACAAATCTAGTAGAAGCTTCATCTGATGAATTTGATCAAGAGTATCGTTTTCTATCATGTATTTTAACCATTCTATTTTCCTCTCTTCGCCTTTATTCTTCAACACAAACCTTGCTGCCATTTGCTCCAAAGAATACGGGCAGTGAGAGTGGTTAACACATTTGCTCTTTTTGCTCCTTGTTTTGTTAGAGGAAAGGTCAATAAATACAGATATCGCTCGCTTCCTGATTTCATCTTCGAAGTTGTCTGATACTGAAAAACTCTTCAAGCCATAGTTTTCATTAAGCTTATCAATCATTAATAATGATACATATAGTGTATGGTATATTGTAGAAAATGAGTATGCTGCTTTTTCGCTACCTTTTAACCCTTTAAACGTTTCTGGATCAAAACTTCGCGATGGCAAAAACCCTAATTTCGACCAAGCAGAAACAGAAAACTGAAGGGAAAGCTCAGATGCATATGTTAGATCATCGCTGACATAAGATAGACATAGAAGTAACTCAGCAATGAGATCAAAATCCATCTCTAACAGATTGACCTTTATGCACTCAGTAATCAATATTTCCATCGAATTTACATCTAAACCCGAAATAGTCTTAGAACCAAAATCTGAGAGGTACATTATGCAATGAGTGAGAGCATAAAAATCTTCTCTTTGCATATGTAAGGCAGTGGCTTTCCCGCCTAGTATGGAGTTATCTAGAAAGTTTTCTGTCTCCTCAAGATATGTAGTGTCTTCTGTATATACGTATCGAATCCATCTGAGATCCATGTCCCTAAATGGTACACGCTCGATCGCATTCACTGTATCACTAAACAGTGAATTAGCAATAATTCCATCTAATTCAGCATCTTTTATTCCAAGTCTCGAGAGCACAATATATGGTATTCCTAGAGATGCAGAAAGCTGAGGCAAGCGTAGAATCAAACTTTTGTTACGTTCAGAGCAAGCAAATGTAGTAACTATTGAAATAATTCTTCTCAGTAAATGAGCCTTTTCATGGTTCTTAGTTGGATTACGACTAAGCAGCAGTACAAGTAAAGCTGTTTCAGCAATTATTTTATCCTCTCCACGCACTAAATCTTCATCGTTTTCATTTAAGTATTCTCTGTATCGATTAAACTCACACAAATGTTTGATTGCAAACATTAAGCCAGAATTAACAAGATGGTCAGTATTCATGGTATTTTGGCCTTTATTTAAAGAAAGGCAGCCGCAATGCATCGCGGCTGCCTTAGAGTTTGTGTAGCTATGTTTTTGAAACGATTGGTAAAATAACTTCTGAATATTCGGTTTGCAATTACGGAATGACAAGCAATGAGTCATCGATTTGTTGGGCATACATCCCTATTTTATTTCACAGTAGGGATGTATGCCCAGCAAGATTCGGTGCATAACCGGGGAAATCAGGTAGGTTATTTTCAGACATGTCCTATGCCACTAAATGATCGCTAATTTCTGGTCATCGACCATTTAGGATTGAAGGTTAACTAACCTCCATCACGCACACGAGCCGCCGCTTCAGATACTCTGACCAGATCTTGTAAAGGACTTGTCTTCCCACTTGTAATCAGTACATAATCAGACCAGGCAATCACGTTGTCCGAGAGCGGATTTGTCGGATCGATTACACCAATCCCTTGTGGTCTAAGCAGTTCACGGAGCGGTGTATCGAGGTTGATAATTTTATTGTCATCAAGCTCTATTGCAAGTCTCTCGATGTCGCTAAAGTTAGCCATTTTTCATCTCCTGTATGTTTTATATGGATAAATGAACAAAGTTGACTCACCTTTTTAACGGCCTTGTCACCGTCATAGCTATGCTACGATGCCATGGGAGGGTTAGTTTTACTCAACAAACACAATGGGTAATGCACAGCAAGTCTATAGAGTTACTACAAATTCATATCACTCTCTACGCCTCATTGATTAAGAACAGTTAGGTTTTAGTCTATATATAACAAGAGTGGACTGCATGCAACCTTAGTTATATATATAGACGCTCAATGTGCGTAAATTCTTTCACCTTCGTTTGAAATTGATATTGTAAGTAGCGGCAAAAAAAGTAAACAGCTATTAACTATTAACACGTGCTGAATCTGTTCCAAACTACACCATCACTTAAATATAGACTTTTGTCTAGCAATTTTCCGATATTAGGTGTGATTACAGAGCAAAAAATTGATATTTCACCATTTTTGCCAGACAAAAGTAAAGTATAGAATATTAAACGTGAATTAAACGTGAATTAAACGTGAATACAGTCATCCTCAATATCTTTCTTTACAACCTTGCCGTGCTGAGAGATCGCAATGCTGAGCAATATGGGTGTAGCCAAAAACGCTCATCGCGTATCCTGTTATGTCGACTACCTACATTTTGAGATGTTGTACGTAATCCTAGCCTAATCCGCAGTCCCGACCGACCCGTGAGCGGGCAACGCTGCCGTCACGGGACAAGCGGTCACCCAACCCGTGACATCATAAACCGAACCGCCATTGAGTCACCACGAAACTTCTATAACGCGCCAGATCAGCTTGTTCCCGTGGACGAATAGTTGGCGACGGCAGGGACAGCACAGACCACATT
>ENA-ORXM01005152-ORXM01005152.1-marine-metagenome-genome-assembly--contig:-NODE-5152-length-10660-cov-4.584050_pt1 | contig 10660 bp, 5 predicted proteins | sample MGYA00237867_ERZ511480 | MGnify/ENA primary metagenome ERZ511480 (study PRJEB26309, sample SAMN06266103) | marine metagenome | isolation source: Algal blade | place: United Kingdom:Sidmouth, United... | reverse complement strand
GCCACTACTTATACTGAAACGAACTCCTCTGAACAAGAAGTTTCTGGTACTTATTCAACAGTCTTAGATTTAGGTTTTGAGATTTCGAATGAGGTTGGATTTACAATTAAAAAGGCAGGCATAACAGTTAATAAAAGTTTTTCGAAAAACGTCGAAGACACAAATAGTGAAGGTGTATCTACCTCTAACTCAATCACTACAGCCTTTACTTTAGCTGATGATGACTTAAATGATTTTTACTCTGTAGATGTAGCCTATAAGCCAATAACAACACTTATCTCAGATTTAAATCAATTAACATCCGAAGTAAATCTGGTCACAACGACAATACCTGGTTTGCCGGAAGGACTTGTTACTCAAACAGGCTTTGAAGATGATTGGTTGAAAAACGAAGAAAATCCAAATTTGTCATTAACAGATGATGTTTTTTCTATGACTCCTATGTTTAGATTACAAGGTGGAGAATCTATGTGTCCTTGGATACCAGGTACAAGAAATAGAGAAGAAGTGTTTGTGCAGGTTGTTGGAGACGCCATAAAAACCAATGTACCAACAAATACACCCGCAGTATTTAGGGTCAAGATAGGCAACATAGGGCCTAATGGAGTAGATGGTTTAATTTATGAAATAGGTGTGGATGAAGGTGGAAACCCGGATGGTGCATTAATTAAAATGGATGGGCAACCTTTAATCGCACCGGTTGAATTTCAGTTTATTGGAACGTCAACAGTTGAAAAAACTATTACTGTAGAATATCCTGGAACTGGCACATTTGACTTTGAAGATCTAGGACTATACTTTGCTTCAGTATGTCAGTTAGAACATTCAGAATCTGTAGGATTTGATTTAGGTGATGGTGGGTTTTTAATATATGATGATTACTCCCAGTTTGGGGACAATTCAACATTTGGCCAAGACAGCACTCTAAACGGCGATATTGGTGGAGGTTCTGGTATTGACTACTACAATAGATTCTATAAACCCATTTCATTGACAGCAAAATTTGTTGAACCTTGTTCCCCTGTCGATATAGGGTTTCCTAATCAAGGTCATGTCATATTGCCAGGTAATGAAATTGTAGATGTTACATTAACTGAGTTTATCAAAAATGATTCTGATCTTGATTTAATAAGAGTTCAATATAGACCGATCCCAGGTGATGGAGCATGGATAAATATTGAAGAAATACCAAAAGAGGATTTGCCAGATATTCAGACATTTAAAATTGTTCCTTGGTACATGTCTGAATTGAAAGATGGTAATTACGAATTAAGAGCTATCACGGATTGTGCAGGGACGATTGGAGGTAATTTATCTCCAGGAATGTCAGAATTTATTTTGGTAACTAAAGAAACTGAGGCACCTAATCTTTTTGGAACACCTCAACCTGCAGATGGTATATTTACTATTGGTGATGAGATTTCTATTCAGTTTAATGAAGTCATAAATTGTAATAAGGTTGATCCTTTTGATAACCTGATGCTCGTAGATACTGAAACAAACAGACCAATAACATTCAGTCATGTGTGTGTAGACGATAAGATTGTATTGACTATCGAAGAGCAATATAATTTTGTGGATGGATTGACCTTGAAAGCTACTGCTATTGGAGTAGAAGATTTGGCAGGTAACCAAATGGCAGTTCCAGTCGGTGCTCCAGGCAGTCCAGAAGTTAATTTCAAAGAATGGGAATTTCTCGTTGATGTAAATCCACTTCGTTGGGAAGTCGGTTCTAATATCAGAGAAGTCAAACAAGTTGATGTGCCATTAGCACTTACGCGTAACATTGTTAATAACAGCGGTACAGCAAGAAACTTTGTAATAAAAGGAAATAAGATTCTTAATCTTGATGGTTCGGTGACCTATGAGGATATTCCTTCATGGACACAAGTTGAACCAAGATCAGGTACCTTAGATCACGGTGAGATATTGCCTATTACATTCTTGTTCCCACAAGACTTACTGGTAGATGATTATCTTTCGGATATCAATGTCGTGGGCGATGACAATGCAGCTAAAGCTATTTCTGCAGATCTAAAAGTACGTTGTGCAGGTCCTGATTGGGACTTTGACAGAGTCGCTGAATTTGAAAATACAATGACATTTACTGTGCAGTTAGATATATTTGGTGATGTCTCCATTGACAACTCGGATAGAGTCGCTGCGTTCATAAACGGAGAACTCAGAGGGTCCGCATACGTAGAATTTGTACCAGCTTTTGAAGATGTAGATAACAATGGTGATGGGCTGATTGATGAAGCTGATATTCAGGGTGCATATATGGCTTTCTTGACTGTGTATGGAGATGAGACAGATTTTCCAGTGATCGATTTTAATGTATTTGATGGATCGGAATGTATTGTTTACTCAGAAGTTATAGAACAAATCGATTTTATACCTACTGCTCAAGAAGGCATTCCTTCTGACCCTACAGTATTACACGTGATAAATGTTGTAGACAGAAAAATTCCAGTGGCAGAAGGATGGACTTGGATTTCAGTTAATTTAGATCTGATAGATAATTCTGCGGATAATGTGCTCAATACCCTTAATTATAAAAACGGGGACTTAATCAAAGACGATAACAGTTTTGCAGATTATACTTCTGGCACATGGATAGGCAGTTTGTCTGATATCTCTTATGAAAAAAGATACCTCTTCTTTTCTGAAGAACAGGATACAATCTGTTTAACTGGCGTACCATATGATCCTGTTGTGTCTACCATTGATATAAATCAAGGCTGGAATTGGATTGGCTTCGTACCACAACAAGGCCTATTGATTGATGATGCTCTGGCAAGTCTCGCACCGCTAGAAGGTGATATTATCAAAAGTCAAACGGCTTTCGCACAGTTCATACCTACTTTTGGATGGATTGGAAATCTAAATGTAATGGAGCCACCACATGGTTATTTGCTTAATATTTCTAATCCAGGAACCTTAGATTATTCAGAAAGTATTTCCAAGAGCAAGCCTAAGCAAGGTTTGTCTACGAAGAAAATGAAATCTCATTGGGAAGTCAATACATCTTTGTATCAGTACAACATGAATATCATGGCTACTATTAATCCTGATGATTACGAACTCCGAGATAAAGATCAAATTGGTGTATTTGTGGATGGAGAAATCAGAGGCGTTGGACAAGCTATTTATGTGGAACCCATAGATCAATATTTGCTTTTCATAACAGCTAGTGGAAATATTCCAAATGAGAGATTAGAATTTGTTTTATATTCTGAGAAAGAAGCTGTTGAGATTAATCTTGTAGAGACTATGTTTTTTAGTCCTGATGAGATTGTTGGAGCGATTGATGATCCATTTGTCCTTAGTTTCTTGTCAACTTCCAATGAGGAAATTGAAGTTTTGTCTCATTCGATTAAAGTGTACCCTAATCCGAGTAGTTCTGTATTCAATATAGAAATTGAAATTCCTCAAAGTGAAGACGTAAAAATAGAAATCTTGGATGCTGTAGGTCAACGCATTGATTATATGCAGCGATCGTTAAAGAGTGGTATACATACGCTTAAGTTTAAGGCAGAATCATTGCCTCCAGGTGTTTATCATCTTCACGTGCTAAGTGATAATATTGATGAGAACAGACGAATGATTAAGATTGAATAAATCCTGATATTGTTTATCATTGTCTATGACGTAAGTTGTAGGCAATGATTTTTTTTATTGTAATATTTATGAACATCATTGAATCTTGAAAATGAAAACAATACTAATATTTGCATTAAGCATTATGTCGCTAAGTAATTGTGTCAATGCACAAATTCTAATGGATATTCCAGATCAATATACTGAATCGAACATTTATGATACCATAAATATTGAAGATTTCATTATGGGTGTTGATTGTTATGATGTTTCTATTTTACCTAATGTCAGCCATCTTAAACCTGTCGTTGGTCATCCTAATATTCTTGATACATGGTATCAAGACACTAGAGAGAACATGACAGTTACAATGAAAATTAATTACGCTGGATTCAATATGGGGATTCATCCATCTGATGAATTATGGGTTTATGACTCAGAAGACAGATTGGTCGAAAAAAATGTAGCCTATGATGATCCTTTTCATCCGGGCGAGCATCTTTTTTTTCTTAATGTCAGAGGAAATTTTGAAACCTATAATGCAAGAGTAGTTTATTATAATGGAACTTATAATTATACAATGGAATTTGAAAATGCTTTAGAGTATGATCATAATAATGTATTAGGTTCTCCATTGGATCCTTATTTATTGGATTCATCTCCGATCATTTTTAGCATCAATAATAATACGATTTCAGCAGAAATAGTTTCAGATAATTATGGCGGTAGTCTTTGCTTAGATGTAGAGGTAGCTGATTGCGACGGTCAGAATATAGGAACAGATCAGATATGTTATTTATTAGGTTCTAACCCTTGTCCTGATAATCTATTAATAACACAGGAGATGTTGGATCAGGTTGTACAGAATACCTTAGTCGCTCGTCATAGTATATCTTCTCATGCAATAGTGGATGATGAAAGGGACTTACAATTCTCTGCTGGAGATTGTACGACTCTAATGCCTGGCTTTGAGGTTGTGTTAGGTGGTCAGTTGTTAGTTGATACAGTAGGATGCCCTTAATTGATTTATTTTTTTTAAGTCAGAATTTATAATATATTGTGAGTGGTTCAATAGGATCATTTTGAATTTATAATTTCAAGATTTACCTCCAAACTTAATTAAAAACAATCTATCATGCGACGATTCATTTTGTCGAGTTGTATATCTGGCCCGTATACAGTTTTACTCATTTTGATCCTCTTTTTTGCGCTACCATACTTGGGTAATAGTCAAGACCCTTTGCTTGAGCAGCGTATAGACAGTATTGAGACCATTCTCGATGCTGCTGAAGAAGATGAAGAAAGACACAGGCTTATATCAGAAATTATTGAGCTAACAAAGTTTAAGAATTCTGAATTGTCAATTCTTTATTGTCAAAAACTCTTGTCAGAAGGCAAGGATGGCCCTGCGGATAAGTATATTCTCCATGCAAAGCTAAGACTCGCAAAGAATTATCAACTTAATGGAGCAGTGGATAGTTCTTTCGTTCTACTCTACGAAGTATTACAAGATGCTAGACAATTAGATTTACAAAATCCACTTTGGCGCGCTTATATGCATATGGGCAATGGATATGATATGCAAGCTAATGGAGATTCAACATTTCACTACTTTAAGGCGGGCTATGACCTTAAGGATATCACTAATGATACGCTTGAACGCAACAAGATTATAACTACATTCGGTACGAATCTTGGTAATTTTTACCTCTATAAAGGTGAAGTAGAAACTGCTTTAAATTACTTTACTGAGGCTTCAGAGGCTTGTCTTAAAGTAGGTAATTTAAATAGTCTAGGAGTTATTTATAATTGCCTTGGAAATATATACACGGAAAAGAATGAAAATGTAAAAGCCATTGAGTACTATAATAAATCAATAGACTTAAGGGAAGAACTTGGAAATAAAGTGGGGATACTCTACGTGGTGCCTAATCTACTTACCAGTTATTTAGAAATTGAAGAGTATGATTTGTTTTTTGAAAAAGGGTATTGGGCTAAAGCAATTGCAGATGAATTAGAGATTCCCATGTTTAAGTTGTTGGTAAATTCTTTTGTTGCAAGAGGTGAGACCCAATGCGATAGACCTCAAAAGGCTTTGGAGTTAATAAATGAAGTTGCTGTTGTGGCTGAAATGGAGGGTCTTGATGTTTCGATACTGCTTCAGTATTATGAGTCGTGTTTTTCAACATATTTTGCATTAGGCCAATATAGAAAAGCTGAAAAATATTTATTATTAAAAAGTAGAATAGTTAAAGAAAAAGATTGGGTGATGTTTGAAATGGGTGATTATATTAATAAGGTAATGCTCTATAATGCTTTGGGAGTAAAGGATTCTGTTTCAGTGGCCATGAATCAGTTGTCCGACGCTACGATTAAAAAGATGGAAGCACAAGTAGAGGATTTGGGTAGAATAGAAGCGTCATACACAAATCTTGAAACCCAGCAAAAAGTTGAGCTTTTAGAAAAAGAAAAAATAGCTTTGTCAGCTATATCTGCTCGTAATCTGATTGCAGCAATCTCAGCTTTAGCTATTGCTTTGTTGACTTTATTTTTTCTTTATAGGAATAATCGCCAGAAGAGAACTATATCTCGGCAAAACCAGGAATTAGAGTCTCTCAATAGTACAAAAGATCAACTTTTTTCTATTATTGGCCATGATCTTAAAAAGCCAGCTATTGCATTCAGAGGCATTACAGAAAAGTTGAGATTCCTCATCGACTCTGGAGATAGGTTAAGACTTTTAAAATATGGTAAATCTATTGAGAATGATGCCATTGAATTAAATAACCTCACAGACAACTTATTAAGTTGGGCCCTTCTGCAAAAAGACTTGATGGCCATTAATGAAAAAGAGGTAAGTCTGGCTACCATAACGGAAGGTGTTTTTAGTTTATTTTCGAATGTTGCAAAAGAAAAGAAAATTACACTCTCTTCAAACGTGGGAAATGTAGTTGTACATTCTGATGAAAACGCCTTATCAATTGTATTAAGAAACCTTGTAGACAATGCCATCAAATACACAAGCGAAAATGGAATTATAGAAATTACTGCTGTTGAAGAGGCGAGTAAGGTAGAGTTGTTTGTCAAAGACAATGGTATAGGTATTGAGAAAGATCACCTGCCAAATCTATTTGCCTTAACAAAAGAAAAATCTACCGATGGCACTTTCGGGGAAAAAGGTACAGGTTTGGGTTTGCACTTAGTTAAAGAGTTAGTAGAAAAGTGTAAAGGAACAATAGCTGTTGAGTCAAAGATTGACAGAGGCACAATTTTCACATTGAGTTTTCCTTACTAAGTTTGGTTATTTGTAGATACCATAGGTTGTAATTGATATGGGGTTTTTTACTTTTTATTGGTGAAGCTAAGTACATGATGCAATGGATGAATTAGACTTATAGTGAGGATTAAAGAAATGAATTCGGGTATGAAAATAATTTCCAATTCGTAGGCAAAAAAAATATTCTTATATACTAAATTTGGCGAATCGCAGAAAGAATTCTGTGCAAAATTGATAAGACCCTTAAATTTTGATTACAATGAATCACGTCGTTTACAAACGCAGACTTGTAATGCAAATTGAGCAATTTGGAAAATAAGCACCTAGAGATTCTTGACTTCTTTTTTTTATTTCAATTTTCTTTTTATGAATGATATTTTATCACCGAGGATAATTTAAAAACGCAATTGACAAAAGCAGAATAATTGGAAAATAGAATTCCAATGGATTTTTATCTCATTATCATTTATCAGTAAGTGGAGATTATGATTTATCATTCTATAATATCAAAAATGAATTAATAGTGGAGTAATCAAAAGCTGTTTTAAATTTAAAAGCCAATATCAACAAAAAACCAACCATGCAATTAGTTTCCGTTTTAAAAAGTAAAGCAGAGCGCTTCAGAATCATTGTACTTTTCTTTAGTGCTATTGTTTTGCCGTCATTTATGCAAGGACAGCAATCAATCGAAGAGCAAAAAATTGATAGCCTTGAGCTTGTATTATCACAGACTAGTGATATAGATGAACGTACCAATGTGATGGCAGAAATTATAGAAGTATCAAAGTATAGGTATGAAAATCTGGCTGCTCAATATGCTAGGAAAATACTAAAAGCCAATGAGGGTCGACCACAAAATGAGAAGGTATTATATGCTAAACGTGAGCTTGCATATTATCTACAAATAAATGGGGAAATTGACAGCTCCATGTTGATGCTTTATGAAGTTATTGATACGTAAAATAAATTGGACCTAAAGAATCAACTGTGGCGTGCTTATATGTTGTTGGGAAATGCTTTTGATTTTCAAGGCAATGTAGATTCTACCTACCATTACTCTAAGTCAGGTTATGATCTTCAAAGTGTAGTTCTAGATAACATTGAGCGCAATGAGATTGTTACCACATTTGCTACCAATCTTGGAACTTATTATTTCAATAAAGGTGAACTAAATCAGGCGATCAGATATTATTCTGAAGCTGCTGAATCATGCATACGCACAGAGAACAAGAATGGTGAAGCTGTCATATATAATTATATAGGAAATATTTATGGCGAGCAAAATGAACAAGACCGCGCAATAGAATATTATAACAAATCACTGGCACTTCGCAAAGAAATTGGGAATGAAATCAGTTGCCTTTATGTCTATCCTAATTTGATGACCAGCTATTTGGAAATTGAGAATTATGACATGCTTTTTAAGGATGGATATATTGCTAAAAAACTTGCGGATAGCGTTGATATACCGATGTTTCGAATGCTCATAAATTCCAACCTTGCTACAGGCGAGTCAAATTATGGAAGACCTCAGATAAGATTAGACCTTATTAATGAAATAGCTCCTTTGGTGAATGAAGCTGAAATGGATCTGACTATTCTACTTGAATATTATGAAGCATGTTTTCTTATTTATATGGATTTAAAACAATACAGCAAAGCAGAAAAATATTTTAAACTTAAAGATGAAATTACGCGTATTGCTGGTTGGAAGAATTCAGAATTACCTGATATGTATAATAAAATGAATCTATACAATCAATTAGGAATCCAAGATTCTGTCACTGTAGCTATCGATCAATTGGCTAAAGCTATTGAAGACAGATTGGAGGATAAAGTCTCAGAGATGGGAAAGATAGAAGCCAAGTACACCAACTTGGAGAATGTAAATAAAGTTAAATTATTAGAAAAAGAAAAGCTCACTATTTCTGCGGTATCAGCAAGAAACAGAATTGCAGCATTGTCTGCTTTAGCAATCGCTTTGTTGATTTTGTTTTTTCTATATAGGAATAATCGTCAGAAGAAAGTGATTTCGCTACAAAACAAGGAATTGTCAACTCTTAATAAAACGAAGGATCAGATATTTTCTATTATTGGTCATGATTTAAAAAAACCAGTGTTGGCATTCAGAGGATTGCATGACAAGTTTAGTTTTCTTATCAATACAGAGAAGCACGATAAGCTGCTCAAGTTTAGTAAGTCTATAGATAAAGATGCGGTTCAATTAAATAAGCAGACTGGTAATTTATTGAGTTGGGCTTTACTGCAAAAAGATGTTCTGACAATAGATATGCAGTCCGTGAATCTTCGTGAAGTGATAGAAGAAAGTATAAATTTATTTAGTGCTTTTGCAAAAAATAAATCTATTTCGATAATTCACAATATACCCGATGTTAAGATAAACTCAGATAGACATGCTTTATCTACAATAATCAGAAACCTCATAGACAATGCTATAAAATATACATCTGAGGGAGGCACTGTTGAACTCTCTTCATCACAAAAAGAAAATACAATTCAAGATAAAGTTAAAGATACTGGTGTAGGTATACCAGATGAAAAGCTAGCCGGTATTTTTCTGCTATCCAAGAACAAATCAGGTGACGGTACACATAATGAAAAGGGAACAGGACTCGGATTGCACATTGTCAAAGAACTGGTTGAAAAATGTAAGGGTATTGTTACAATTGAATCTCAGCTAAATAAAGGCACTACTTTTACATTGAGTTTGCCAGTTTAAAGTTGATTTATTACACTTTGCATCGTTATCAACTCCATTCGGATCAAACAGAGACCTCGCAAAGGTTCCTTAATTATCTTTGATTAAACTAAAGATAGAGTCATGCAATTACACGCATTAAGTACAGATAGACAAATATTAAAAGTAACTTGTTCAAACCAGATTATCGGTTCTTTAAAATTGACAAGAAAGGAGCTTCAAGTGCTAAGAGAGATTTGTAAAGGTTATTCTATGAATGCAGTGGCGAAGCGACTGCATCTCGCACCGTCGACAATTATAACGCATAAACGTAATTTGTTTTCAAAATTTGGGATTAATAATCTTGTCAGGTTGGGTGTTCTGGCTGAGAGGCATGGTTTCTTGGTGAATCTGTAGCTAATAAACTTAAATTATGAAAACTGATTTAATTTTATTTTATCCAAATCCGACTAAGCGTACATCGTTTTGATATGATGTTATAAGGAGCTATTCTTGCCCGGTTAGAAGACTTGAAAATGACTTTTATTTAATATTCAGTGCTATAATATATTGAAAATGATAGAGATAGAAATCTAAAATTTTATAATCTAAAGTTACTAAGCTGTTGATTCTGTATTAAGATATTTATATATATCTGGATAAAATCATTATAAACTGCATTGGGTCAAATTGCCCTTATAAATTAGCTTTTGAGAAGTACGCTCAAAAAAGGGATGAAAATCATAAATATATTATATTTGCAGCCGTTTATAACGAAAAGGTCCCGTAGCTCAGCTGGATAGAGCAGCTCACTTCTAATGAGCAGGTCTCAGGTTCGAATCCTGACGGGATCACTAGAGTATCAAAAGTCTTTGCCTCAGCAAAGGCTTTTTTTATGTACCAGCGTCAAATACTCTGTATTTGAAAGCTGGTATATAAAAAACAAGCATGTGGCGTAGCCACATACTTTTGATATTGACCTCGGAGCCCTAAAGGATCAACGGAGTTAATCCTGACGGGATCACTAGAGTATCAAAAGTCTTTGCCTCAGCAAAGGCTTTTTTTATGTACCAGCGTCAAATACT
>ENA-ORXM01005150-ORXM01005150.1-marine-metagenome-genome-assembly--contig:-NODE-5150-length-10661-cov-4.254819_pt1 | contig 10661 bp, 11 predicted proteins | sample MGYA00237867_ERZ511480 | MGnify/ENA primary metagenome ERZ511480 (study PRJEB26309, sample SAMN06266103) | marine metagenome | isolation source: Algal blade | place: United Kingdom:Sidmouth, United... | reverse complement strand
TCACCCAATGTCTCAAACAGTTCGCGAAAGATCATTCCGAGCCCGCGAATGTCGCGCTCGGGCGGTGTGCGCAGATGCGGAATATGGTTGTGGGTGCCGACTGCCGAAATCACGATTGCTGCGAGGATCACCAGCGATGAAATGATGCCGTAAGTCTCATACCCCTCGCGGTTAAGCGTCCCGGTGGCATAGTCAGCAGTTGCGACCAGCAGCACGCCGAACATGAGCACGCTCATCATATTCCCGACGGTCCAACCGAAGAATAACCGCCATGCTTGCACGGTGGTGCGCTCCTCATAATCTTCCGTGAGTTCCGGCATGAGTGCCGTGCTCGGCGTTTCATAGAATGTGATGAATGTGCGGATCGTGATCGCCAGAATGACCAAATACCAAAACAGCGCGGTTTGATCCCAATCGGGCGGATTCCACAGTAGGAAATAGCTCGCCGCCACGGGTATTGCCGCCGCGTACATAAATGGGTGCCTGCGGCCCCAGCGAGAGCGAAGATTGTCAGACCAATAGCCGACCACCGGGTCGCTGATCGCGTCGAACACCAGCGACAAGCATGTAGCTATCGCCAAGAAGCCGGGGAGATGATGTGGGAGCGTTCCCGTCCCAAGGGCGATGGGATAAGCGGGCGAGGGATCGTCGTCGATCATGACGGCGACGAGTGTTATGTATTCGCCGGTTACGAGAGTGTCTTTCAGGCCTCGACCGAGACGGGGGCAGACATTTGCGACCCGTGGCCAGTCGAATTCTGGACGTCGAATCTTCACGACATCGGCCAGGGCCAGGTCGGCGTCGTCGTGCGGGCCTATGTGGCAGCAAATCGTGAACACTCTTCGATAGGCATCCTCGACTCGATAGGCATCCTCGACTTGCAAACACAGGGCCTCGACATTCGGCGCGACTTCAGCTCTGATACGTTCAGCCAGCTCCCCGCGCCCGACGGGAACCGCTGCTTAGTCACCCGACATGACCCTGCGACCGGCAGGGGGCTCGAGGTGTTAGACGTGCCGTCCGCGGTCTCAGTCGGACGGCTCGCGGCGCCCGAAGACTTGCGAGTCGGTCGAGCTGCGTGGTCACCAGGCTGCCAATGGATCGGCGTTGGCACGGCAAGTGGTTTTCTCTTGTCCGACAGTGACCTGCAACACGCGGTTCACGTGCCTTGTGGACGATCATTTGGAACGCCTACATTCCACCCCGATGAGAAGCACGTCCTGCTACCTCGTTCGAAAACGGCCGCTGTTGAGCGCATCGAGACCCTGTTCGATATGTACGCATAGCTGATGCAACACGATCTTGTCCCGAAGGGTTCGAATACGCGTTCATGAGGTTGGCTGAGACTGCAATACATGGTGGTTCGCCACCCGGGATTCTTCGTTTTCGCCCTGATCCATCAGGCACAGCCTGCTCATGGACCCTTTGGGTCGTGCGTGCGCAGCTGCTTGGCGACACTGCGCTGCTTCAGGAACGCCTTGACGTCGTCCCAACGGCCGCCAACATTGCCGAAGTCAGCATGATTGCGAGCTCGCTGAAGCCACGTCAAGGTCGTTGCCCTGACTTCGGCTGTCGCTCGGTCAAGATGGGTCTGCGTCAACGGTGGTTCGGTGCCGGTAGCGATTGCTTCTTCGAGGACCTCTTCGATTCCACGTTCTACGAGTTCGGTCAGATCTGCGCCGCTGAACAGCGGGGTTGCCTTGACAAGTCGCTTGATGTCAACGCCATGGTGCGGCGTGGTCTGCAGCCGGCGATTGATAATCGCAGCCCGAGCCTGGTCGTCGGGTGGTGGCACAAAGATGGTGCGGTCGAATCGCCCAGGGCGCATGAGTGCACCGTCGATATCCCATGGCTCGTTGCTCGCAGCGAGCACCAGCAGGCCGGTGTTATCTGACCCGATCGAGTCGAGCTGTTGAAGCAGGACTTCGACCATGGCCCGGCCGCGTTCCGAGTTCTGCTGCGATCGGGCATACCCCAGCGCGTCGAGTTCGTCGATGAACAAGATGCACGGTCGAAGCTCTCGGGCGGCGTCGAACGCTGCAGCAATGCGGCGCTCGGTCACGCCGAAGTACGGGTCGACGAGATCCTCGATACGCAGGTTGTAGAAGGGCAGCCCACATTCGCCCGCCGTTGCCCGAGCGATCATGGTCTTGCCGCAGCCCGGAGGCCCAGGCAAAAACACGTCTTGGCGGCGCAGCAGCATCCTAAAAATACGCAGGCTTTCTCCATCCACTCGAGACGGCAGTTGCAACGCTGGCAGTATGGCTGAAACAGGTAGGCGCGCAGCGCGGTCGGTCTTGCCGCAGCTGCCAGCGCGATCTCCGCCGCCTCCGCCGTACGCCCAAGTCTCGCGCTTGCCGGGCTCGCCGTGTCCGCCACCAAGAGCATCAAGATGGTCTGGTGCAGGTTGGCGGATAGGTGCACGGAGCGAGGGCACGAGGGGCGAAGCCCGCAGAGGAAGATCGCGGTGGTCGGTGACGGCAAATGGGGCGGGTGCGGACGCCGAGGGTATCAACGGCCGCCGCTTGGATGCGAAAGAGGTTCCGACGTCTTGCTAGGAGTGGCAGGGCGCGGCGGCAGCGACAGGCCCCGCACAACGACCTCCTTGCCGCGTACTGTCCCGCCGAGTGACCTTAAAACAGGCGGCGGCGCTCGCAGGGTCAGCCAGGTCAATTACCGACTCGTCTCTATATGTGTAGACAGTGAGCAGCGTCCCGTCAATGGCTGGGAAGGAAGAGAGAAGGAGATGAATCAGAGGGGCCGCCGCGGTGATGGAGGTGCGTGAAGAGAGGGAGGGGGGTTCAGCGGCAGCCCCGCGGACGACCAACATGGTCGCTCATAGCTCCACCGTATCGGCGTTGTTGAAGACGCGAACGAAAAGTTTCCACGGCCTCAGGAGTTGAGAGCGTACGTCATCGGTGGACACCATTGCATCGCCAGTCAGCGCATACGTCCGACAAGCGGCCGGGATGCAGGGGTTGAGCGTTGCCAAAAAAGCACAGTCAGGCGCCATGCCAGCAGGAAAGAGAGAGAGGGGCAATGGTGGATATTGGATGCGAGGACGTCGCGAGGGTTGGTCAGCACCAGGGTTTCCCAAGCGTAAGTAGTCCAAGCGTATCTCGCGCGTAAGTTTTCAAGCGAAACTCGCATTCGCTTGGAAATCGTGTGCCCAGTCAAACACGCCATTCGCTTAATTTTGAAAGTCAGCACATACGCTATTCCACGTTCTTCAAGCGAGTTTCCGAATCTTGTCAGTAGTCCCCCTACCATGAAAATTACGTACCAAATTGGGGGGTGCCACACTTGCGCACCAGCAGCGGCAGGCGGCGACTGTGGCTTGGCAGGGCGACGCGGCGGGCGCCGAGGCGTGACGGCGTGCTGCCGCTGTGGCTGCTCCACGTCAATGCAGCGCTCCGCAAGGCCGCACGCCCGCGCCAGTGTAGACCTTCCAGAGTATCCCAATCAATGGCAGTCAAAGGATCCTACAGGCTCAGCATTGTCTACGTAGGATACCCGGCGAAAAGGGGACGGCAAAGGTCTCGAAGAGCCCCATGCCTACCGTCTCCTTTGGACTTTATCCCCATCTTCAACACATCGAGGCTTCGATAGGGCATCGAACCATCGAAATATGCCCCCGATAGACAAATCGTAAGTTCCATCGTTCCCACCGCAGCGATGTGACTAGAGTCTGTACAGAGCGGTGACGACGCGACCCAGATTTCCCACAGTGCTTGTGGCAGCCCCACCCGTGAGTAAAGAAGATCGCACCCGCACGTGCGCCGGCGGCATCGAGCCGTGCGATTGGATGGACTGGGGCTACTCACGTGCGCACTAGCGCCAGCCACCTGGCCGCGGCCGAGGCGTCGCTTGCCCTCGCGTGCGGACGCCCGTGACTTCGTCGCTGCCGGGTCCCTCCGCGACCACGCGGTGCCAGGGACCAGTCCCCCCGCTGAGCGCGCCGGCCCCTTGGCCGCGGCCGAGGCGTCGCTTGCCCGCGCGTGCCGACACCGGTGACTTTGCTGCTGCCGAGTCCCGTCGCGGTCACCCGGTGCCAGGGACCAGTCTCACCGCTGAGCGCGTCGGCAACTTGGCCGCGGCCGAGGCGTCGCTTGCCCGCGCGTGCCGACGCCCGTGGCTTTGCTGCTGCCGAGTCCCGTCGCGGTCACCCGGTGCCAGGGACCAGTCTCCCCGCTGAGCGCGTCGGCAACTTGGCCGTGGCCGAGGCGTCGCTTGCGCGCGCGTGCCGACACCCGTGACTTTGCCGCTGCCGAGTTCATTTGCTGCCACGCGGTGCCAGAGGCCAGTCTCCCCGCTGAGCGTGCCGGCCACTTGGCCGCGGCCGAGGCGTCGCTTGCGCGCGCGTGCGAAAACCCGTGCCTTTGCCGCAGTCGAGTCCATTTGCTGCCACGCGGCGCCAGAGACACGTCCCCCACCGAGCGCTTCGGGCTACAAAGCCCGAGCTGGTCGAAGCAGATGCTCAGAAAAGTGAGAACAACGAATTCTATTGCACAGCAGGCGCGGTTCCCCCTTCTCCCCCGAGTCGCTGCGTCCCCCACGGATAGAACTCATTGAGGAAGTACCGCATGGCGTGCAGATCTGCGCGCGAGCCGTCATACCGAGCAGGAGCCACTCCCAAGCCCTTCCTTGAGGCCAAGTCCTTGAAGTCGGGCACCATGTGGATGACCCGGGTCACATTCCGCAGCGGGACAGCACGGATGACCGGCCCGGTTGAGGCGTGCCCCGCCCACTTGAAGCGCGTACAAAACCTGGCGCCGAAAGGGCAACCGGGCTCCGCGTCGACCACATCCATCTCACATGTGACGGCGTAGTCGTCGTCCTTGCATCTGACTATAGCCCGCACCTGCCCGGCGTGGATGACGTTGGGGGCGACGTACCCGTCGTCGTGAACCGCGTTCTCGGTTTGTTTCTCAGCGTCCAAGGTATACAGGATGGCATCGTACCACGGCTTCCCGTTCTTGAACTGCGGCGCGGCACGCAGTAGCTGCTTGGTTCTGGTCTTGCAATCAAACGTGGCATCCAACTCGACCGTGGCCAAGACTGGCACCTTGCTTTCAGGGGGGAGCTTGAAAATTTGTCCCACGGCCCCGAGCCCAGGCCGTTGGGAAAGGTCCCCAATCTTGCACCACTGCAGGTTGTTGGCCGATCGGGCACGCTGCCGCTTCCCGGACGGCGCTCCACCGATGCCTGCCGTGGACAGCGCGTGATCCGTCGCCCGCGACACCGCCGACGTCGCCTCGCACATCGCCCCACCGCGGCCACCTGACGGTGCCGTGCTGCCGCCCGCGGCCACGCCAGCGGCGTTAGGCACCGTCTCGGCGGCTTCCGCCGCCGCCGCCGCCACCACCGCCGCCCCATCGCCCGTTCCCGGTACCGTTACGCTCTGGCGACGACTTCCGCGAGGGTTAGGGACCAGCGGGAGGGTACGGTACGCCTCGGCGTCGAGTACCGCGTTCTTTCGCAGAACCTCGCGGGCCCCCTGGGACTGCCGCACGAGCTGCTGCGTGAACGTGGCCAAGTTCATGTTCGTCCGGCGGTAGAAGGGCTTGTCATCCTTGTGCGCCGCCTCTTTGTCGGCAGTGTTTCCCACCCGGAGGTTGCCGTGGTAGCGGATGGCGTCCTTGACATGGCATAAGAGCTTATGCACCTTGCTCGTGTGCACGACGCCGAGGATGGGCGACATGATGTTGATGACAAAGTTCTCCGCTTGGTCGGCGATTGACTCGCCCTCGGCCAGCGTCATGGCAGATGGCGTGGCGGACGTCGTCCAGCCGGCGATACGGCTGTAGAGAGAGGCATACTCAGCAAACATAATGGTTACGGCGTCTTGAATGGCCGTCTCTCCAAACTTCTCTTTGTAGGCCTTCCAGTCAAACGAGAATCCGACGGGGAGCTCCTCGTCGTCCTCATCGCAGGCGCCCTGTTGAAATAGGAGGTCGCCCCCGGTGGCACCGTCTTGGGCGTGGGTGACGTTCGCAGCCTTGCGGTTCTTTTTGGGTTTGGCATGCGACTTGGGCCGACGCCTTCCGAAGCCGAAAATGCCGTCCACGGCGAATGGGAGAGCATAGACACCCGCCCTCTGCTGAGCCCCGGTGAAAGTGGCTTGTTTGTCCTTTTCTGACGCAATGTACCTGTCGGACAGATAGGCATGACAGGCAGGCGGATGCGGAAAAGGCGCACAACGTGCTGCAGGATCCTCGTCGCGGTCAGAATCGAGAGAGACAACAGGTCACCCTAGTTCGACCACCTAGCCTAAACTGAAGAAGCATGAGGCGGTCAGTGTCTCGCAGATAACATACCCGGGGGGGACGTGGCTGGCCTTAGAACGACGCCCCATGTACTCGAGCCGCATGTTGGCCACGCGAAACGTAGCCGCAATCGTCTCGCAGAGCGGGTAATGCCCGTCACAAATGTGTGGAAAGACGCGGACCAGGCGGTGCACCAGCATCCTGGTGACACCCAAGTCCATGACCTGTGCAACAACACAACCAATGTGCGAAATGAACCGTGAAAGCAACACCAGGCAGGACGTCAGATCGGAGCTGCACATCAGCAGAAAACTCTCCATAGCAGAATGAGACGCACCCACCCACAAGACAGACCGGCTACCACGTACGTGCAAGCAATCGAATCCAACGGTCTTGTAGAGAAGGAAAGGATCTGTGGAGAGCCCGAACATGCCAGCTAAAGCGGGCAGTCGACTGTGCGCGCTATCGTGAGCCTCCAAGTCGGAACGGCTCTGCGTTTGGTGGTGGAGCCTCTCTTGGGCCTCTGCGTTGACCTGTCGCTTGAGAGTCTCCACTGCACTTCGCTCGGTCGCCTTCAGGGCGGCCGGGGCTCCCGCCAAATCCGCCGGGACGAGGCATGACGAGCACGGAAACTTGCAGTTACCGCCCTTGATGCACAGCACCGCCTTCTCCTCGGGCTGATCGCAAACGTAAAGTAAGATGCGGGGGAAGGCCACGTACGTCTTGCCTCCCATCTCATGCTTGACGCCGTGCCGGCTGGCAGCAATGGTTGTACGGAATGCCATGTACAGCACCCTCTGAAGAATGCTGTGGCGGCGAGCACGCGCACGGCGCTCTGCCGCCGGCTCCTTCTGTTTCCTCACGATGGGGATGTATGCGATAGGTTCCCACTCAACGTCACCAGTCACGACATTGACAACGCGTACACGCAGCGGGTACAGCTTATGAGCTACGCGCGTTGCAGACACAGCGACATGCGATTGGCCCCACTGGCGCACAGAAGCAGACGGTGACCAAAAAAGAGTTAGCACAAGGCTCATAGCGTCTGCGAGTTACAGATGCAGACCCATCTCACACGGTCGCCCGCCACACGCTACAGACGAACGTACCTCCCGACCACGAAAGCTGGCTCGCATCGCTGTACACGTGCAAGCCGAGGACGAAGCAGGCGGGGTCCTTCTTATCGGCCATGACAGCGGCCTCGTTGAGGCGGAACGCGTCCCCGTCGAGGGGAGACTCCCGTTTGTCTGTCGGCAATGCGGGCCCATTCTCACCGCTCCACAGCTGCACCTTCTTTCCCGCTCTCAGCATGTCCAACACGACTCGGAGAACGGGCCGGAAGAGCGCCGTGAAGCGCTCGCCGTCGATCACCAGAGTGCATTTCATCCACCCAGCCTCGAGCACCGCGTCGTCGACGTCATCACGTACAGCGTCTTTGAACGCGTTACAGGAGTTGAACGCCTTTCGGATGGGCTGCTCATGCAGGTCGTCGATCGGCATGCCGGGCTTCGTGCCGTCCCACGTGTCCAACAGGTCGAAGAGCTCTTGCAGCCACTGCAACGATACCCCGGCCCCGCCACTCTTGAGTGCAAAGCGTTGCACCGCCCGCAACCGGAATGAGTTGAAGCGGCCCGTCCTAAAGCCCTTTCTCCGGTTGACGGCGGCCTCGGCCCGCTCCCAGTCGCCGTACTCTTCGTACAGGGCGCGCACAGCCGTCGAGGTGGTGGCGTACGTGAAGCGGCGCTCAGCCGTGGCCCCCGCCGCCAGACGCCTCCGCTTACGCCCGGGCACCTCCTCCTCGTCAACCTCTTCGCGTGTTGCCTCCATCAACGCGAGCAGCTCTTGCTTGACCTCCTCGCTGAGGTCATTGGCGGGGTCAAACGCTGTCTTGGCGGCGCCGCCCTCCACTGTGCCGTTAGCGTCCCCCCCGTGGCCACCCGTTGCGTTGGCTCCCGCGCAGCCCGCAGCGCCGCTAGCCGCACAGCGCCCATCGCAAGGAGCAATTCCGGCAGCGTTGACGCCCGTGCAACCCGCAGCACCGCACGCAGAGTTTCCCCCCAAGCCCCCCACAACGCCAGCCCCATCTCTAACGGCTGCGTCGCCCGCCTCTCCGGTGGCCGCGACGCTCCTGTCCCCAAACGCCTGCCTGCCTCCGTCCCCAACCGGTGTGTCGCCCCCGCCCCCACCTGTCGCGCTTCCCCCGCTCCCGCTCACCGCGCCGCCCCGGTCTTCGCCCACTCCTGTGTCCCCGTCCCCACCCGTCGCATCGCTATTGGCATTGGCACCGCGAAGAGGGGAGCTGCGGCTCGAAATCTCGCCGGCCGCATTGGAAACACGTAAGTGGATTTGGATGCGGTGCCACACCAGCGCAGACCGAGAGGGGAAAGCGGCGTTGCAATCGGTGCACTCGCGCGGGTTTCGCGGGTTGCGACGCCGTGGTGGTGCGCTCGTGGAGTTTGGTGCCTGTCGTGTTGCCTTGTCGAGCGCCCTTCTCGAGGGGGGACGGTCCGACATTGCGACACGTGCCGCCGGCGGGAAGCCCCCCGGCGCACGACGCCAGCCGACGCCAGCCCGTTCTCAAGCATCCACGCGCGGGAGGGGGGGCGGAGGACGGAGCATGTGGTGGGGAAGCGAGGGGGGGGTTGAGGAAAGGAGCGAAAGCCGTGCGTTGGTCCGACACGACAATACCCAGCTCTCTGCCCCTCTCTTATGGGGTCTGCGCGACCGGAGGCGCACTGCTTGAGGGGCAAAAGCAAGTACCTCGGGAGCGAGGGACGGCCAAGCACAGGTCAGCACTCATGCCACGAGAGGTAGACCGGGAACCACATGCGTAGCGCTCGCCATCTGGTGATTTATTCACGTCACAAGACGATCCACGGGCACCTCCCCCCACACTTGGCCAGTCTCACGACAGCGTTGGCCTCATGCCGCCCGTCAGCTGCTAGCCGTGACGGAAAACGAACCCACTGTCAACGGAGCAGAGCAGGACGTGTGGGGTCCCTCCCGCGTCGTCAGACGAGTGACGAGGGTGGCAAGCAGGGGCATGCATCGGCGCAAACGTTGCCAACCGACCGGGGCGCAAGCAGTGAAGCCCGGTACCGGCACGGTCCACTTGTCTAGGCAGGCGGCAAGTGGAATCGCGGAGACGGGCGCAGAGGCGAGCAGGCAAGAGGCAGACACCTGAGAGTCGACGTCGTCCATTTACCTTTCAAGACTATCCTAAATACATCCATTGTGTACAGGGACACTGTGAGACTTACCGTCTCAAGTAAACGTAGCCCCACGTTGGAGTGAGATGGGCGGCTCTCGGCAAGAACTGAGAGCCATGTTAATCAGATCTTTTGCTGATTTCCGCTCCTTCAGCATGAATGAAACGGGTGCTACAATTATACTGCCGAGTAAGCGAAGAAATATTGGCCAAGTGACATCAATCGGACAAAGGATACAGTGACGCGGGAGATTCCGCGACGTCAGCGCGCGTCGAGAACAGCGCGCCCTTTTCAAAAAAGGTGCGTTGACGTCGCCTCCGTCACCAGCGTTCTTGGTCGGCTGCCGCACTCTGTGTACCTGCCCCTGGCGCTGGGGCCCCTCGACGGCTGAGGTCATCGGCGTTCCTGCCGAGGAGTGTCGCCGTCGACACTTGACAACAACCGTCCGAAGGCTGACGGTTCTCGCTCCCGCCCTTGCACCGTGGCTTGTTTTCGGCTCCACCTGAGGGCACTCATGGTCGGTATACAGTTGTGTCCTTGTGTGGCTTCCTGGACTGAATGGTGCTGTCCTATGGTGGGGGGGCAGGGTGCACATATGGTTTTCGGGGCGCGACGCTTGTCGCAGCAGGCCGCTATTGGGGCAGTGGTATGAGGACCGTCGCTTATGGTCCTGACGATTGTCTCACCTGACCGCTGTTGAGCCAAGCGTCCGAGCAGCGGGAATAGATTCTATGCAATGACCAGCGCCGCTCCTCCTCGGTGCACTCGTTCTCTGGCGCGCTTTCAAAGCCTGCTTCACGATATAGTGGGTGCTGACTGCTGCCCTGCCCGCTTGTTCTGTCCGTTTTTTTTTCTTTGCGAGTTGCCCCCGTTGCGCGACAGCCGTGAGCGTTGGTTGTGACCCCCCCTGCTTCCCCATCCGAACGCGTTCACGCATCCCCTAGGCGCGTCGTGGGCCGTCTACCCACTCCGCGCCACGAGCGTGGATTGCGCCGGTCCCCGTTCCCGTGCCGGCGTCGTCGGCCTGCTTAAAGGCCTGGCTGCTGCCGTGCCGTGTCGCTCCCGATGAGTCCACCACCCCACCCGTCGCTGGCCACAACCCGCTTGCGCTCCGTTCCACTCCCTTCGAGCGCTGCAACCCCCCCCCCCCCCCCCCTCCCCCCCCCCCCCCCCCCCCCCCCCCCCC
>ENA-ORXM01005149-ORXM01005149.1-marine-metagenome-genome-assembly--contig:-NODE-5149-length-10663-cov-3.356792_pt1 | contig 10663 bp, 6 predicted proteins | sample MGYA00237867_ERZ511480 | MGnify/ENA primary metagenome ERZ511480 (study PRJEB26309, sample SAMN06266103) | marine metagenome | isolation source: Algal blade | place: United Kingdom:Sidmouth, United... | reverse complement strand
TGGTAGCTAGTAAAGAGAAGCCCGAAACAAAGGCTTTTGAATGGACAGATTTGGCAAACGCTTTCAAATATCGTAAACTTTGGGGATTGTATATAGGGCAGTTCTGTCTAGGTGCAACGACCGTTTTCTTTTTGACTTGGTTTCCGACCTATTTGGTGGAGTTTAGAGGATTGGATTTTATCAAATCGGGGTTCTATGCATCTATTCCTTATTTAGCCGCATTTTTAGGCGTATTGTTGGCAGGGTTCACCTCTGACTACCTGATAAAAAAGGGATATACTCCTGAGGTGTCACGAAAAGCACCCATCATCACCGGTATGTTGTTATCCATTGCCATAATTGGAGCAAATTACACGGATGATACAAACTTGGTCATATTATTCTTATCCATTGCATTTTTTGGAAACGGGCTGGCAAGTATCGCATGGATATTCATTTCACTTATAGCACCAAAAAATAATATAGGATTAATCGGTGGAGCATTTAATTTTATTGGAGGATTGGCCGGTATAATCATTCCCATTGCAATCGGGTATTTAGTACAGGATGGGGATTTTAGTCCTGCCTTATTCTTTATCGGGGCAATTGCTTTTTTAGGTTTTTTCTCCTATACTTTTATTGTTGGGAAGGTGGAGCGTATTGTGCCAAAAGTGTGATTTGTGGATTTGAAAATTGTTGCCCTGAGAGCACCCGAAGGGTTGAACTTGCTCTTACAATTGAAACCTGAAACGTGAAACAGATTCCCGCCTTCGCGGGAATGACGAAAATAAGCTTATTGATGAAAATAACAGCAATAAAACCATATCCTATTAACGTAGGCTCAGGCAGCCAGTTGGTCGTAAAAGTCGAAACCGATTCCGGCATTTATGGTTGGGGCGCTTCAGGACTTTCAGGAAGGGAATTGGCCGTGGTAGGTGCCATCGAACATTTCAAAGGCTTTTTAATAGGAAAAGATGCCAGACAAATAGGGGCTATTTGGCAAGAATTGTATCGAGGTCAATATTTTGAGGGAGGAAGGGTTTTGACAGCTGCCATTTCCGCCATCGATATTGCTTTATACGACATCAAAGGAAAAGCTTTGGGCGTTCCGGTCTACGAATTGCTAGGAGGGAAGCAACGCGATTTCGTACCCTGTTTTGCGTCGGTACGGTTTTCCACTCTTGAAGAATTGCTCGATTATTCGAACACCTGTGTTAAAGAAGGATGGACCATGTTGCGCTTGGCTCCCGCAGAATTCGAATCACAAAAAGATAAAAACCTTTTTGATCCGAGAACCTCTATTACGCTTTTGGCCGAATGGGTAACTGAACTTCGAAAGCAGGTTGGCCCTGCAATAACGATCGGTATCGATTATCATACCCGATTGACAGCCGCCGAAACCTATTCCTTTATTAAACGAATGCCACGGGGCACTATTGATTTTATTGAAGAACCTATTCGCGATGAAAGTCCCTTAGCCTACGAGAGTCTACGTAAAATGATTGATGTACCGTTTGCGATTGGCGAAGAGTTTTCAAGTAAATGGCAGTTTCAACCTTTCTTGGAAAAGAACCTCACCCAGTATGCCCGTATCGATGTTTGTAATGTCGGGGGTATTACGGAAGCAATGAAGGTAGCCGCAATGGCCGAAGCAAACTATATCGATTTGATGCCCCATAATCCGCTGGGCCCAATATGTACTGCGGCCACCATCCATGTGGCAGCTGCATGTACTAATTTTAGTTGGTTGGAAGAAGTAAATACGCCAGCACAGCAAATGGGCACCAATGACCATAAGTTTTACCCGCTCCAACCTGAGCTTGATGGGCCGCGATATCATGTACTTGATGCACCTGGGCTTGGAGTAGAGTTTGATGAAGCATATGCTATAAAGCAAACTTTTAAGCCTGTTGAGATTCCAAGATTGCGCCGTAAAGATGGTTCATTTACCAATTGGTAATGTTGAACGAAATTTTTAAAAACTCTATAAATTGGCATTATGAAAATTACAAGAGATCTTGCAGAAGAACATAAATTAATTTCCAAACTGTTTAAACAACCTAAGAACAAAGAAGAATGGGATCAATATCGATTAAGCGATGAGCAGGTTTCCCATTTCGATGAATATGGGTATGTTTCGGGTATCAAACTACTCGATGATTCCCAGATAGAGACACTTCGCAAGGAACTTGAGGATGTACGTGACCCAAAACATCCATTACATTATTTGTTCTATGAATTTCACAGTAATCAATCTACGGACCCCAATACCGTTCTTTTTCACTCCCTCGGCCATTGGCGGATTACAGCTGGTTTTCACGATATTCTCTGGAACCCTGCTTTTACCATGGCCGCTAGTCAATTGTTAGGTAATCGATCTGTACGATTTTGGCATGACCAATTGTTTTGTAAACCGGCAAATCACGGTGGTGTAGTAGCTTGGCATCAAGACTACTCTTTTTGGGTTCGAACCGTACCCATGCAACATCTGACCTGTTGGACGGGTTTGGATGATGCAACCACTGAAAACGGATGCTTACACTACATTCCCGGTAGCCATCGATGGGGATTATTGGAAAAGCCAGAACTTGCCGGAAATATGGATTCGCTGAAAGAAATGCTGACAGAAGAACAAAAAGGAGAGTTTAAGCCCGTTCCCATCGAACTTAAAAAAGGTTACGCGACTTTTCATCACCCTTTAATGGTTCATGGTTCATACGAAAACAAATCAGATATCAGTAGAAGGGCATTTGTCATTAATGTTTTCGCTGATGGTACCGAAAGTGACACTGATGAGGAGATACTACGCGGAACACCGATAGCTATTAAAAAAGGGCAACGTATGAAAGGAAAATTCTTTCCTTTACTTTTTGATAATAATGGCTAGAATCAATAAGATTGCCCAAAGTTTTCGTTCTGGAATTGATTTGGAATAGAGTGTTCGGGCAATGACAATGCTTTTGTTCCAACACTTTTATTATCGACGAAATTGTCTTGCTTTATTTTAAGTCGTAGACGTTAGTAGTTTGTAAAGTTGAGAATATCGTTTCTAAAAAATCTATTTTGATAATTGATGAGTCCATATTATTTTTTGATTTACGTAAAAAAAATTTGTCGTGAAGAACTTAACATTGCTTCTTTTTCTGGTTTTTACGCTTCCTGTTTTGGCTCAAAAACCTGTCGTATGGTTAATCAGCGATGGTGGAAACAACATTAACGACCCGGATGATATTTCTGCGGTGGCAAGCTATCTCTTGATGTCGAATATGTTCGATACCCGCGCCATCGTTATGGCGAGCACCGTTCTCGCACATAACAGGAATACTCCCGATCAGGGTAAATGGGCGAAAGAGTTTTATGGAAAGGCCTATGCTTCGGATTTGGTAAATCTAAATAAATATATCGGGGGCTACCAAACAACATTAAGGTTCTTGGAATCATCGGTAAAAGGGCAGGGTGATAATTTCGACAAGAGCCATTCCTATAATCTCCAAAGTTACCCCAGTATTTTAGCACTATTCGAAGAACTTGACAAAAGCACTACCGTTATTAACGTTCTTTGCTTTGGTCCATTGACCGAACAGGCAATTTTGGTGAGCTATTGTCTTGAGCAACGGCGTAATGATATTCTAGAGAAAATACGTTTCATAAGTCATTGGACCAGTTCCAATTTTCATGTAGGAACAATCGAGCATCCTGAGAACGTTCATAACTGCTTTGGTGACGCCCCGGCATGTGATTACATAAAAGACATAGCTTTAAACGGTCATATTAAATTTTATGAATGTGGGGGAATCGGCCAATTCGGTATAGTGGAGCCTGGGCCAAAGGGCGCAGACTATTATGACCAATTTAAAACAAGTAAGCTCGGTAAGATATTTGCCGAAGGAAAATTCACCAAAAACCGTGTCGATGATTCAGATAGCGCAACCTATTGGGCTCTTCTAGGAAATTATGGTGTTTCGCTCAACAATATCGCTGACAATGGACTTAATTTTCCAGAGGTTGAAAAGCGAAACGAAGCTGCTTTTGCGTTGCGCTCAGCTGCCATGCGCGATGAACTTTTACGACGCTCTAACGCTGCTTCTGGAATCGATGTTAATGCTGAAAAATAATACGGACTATTCTTTGACTTCTCCTTCTAAGGGATAATCCGCATCGTAGACATGGGCTTCTTTCATATAACCTTTAAGTTTTTCGGCTACTTCAGGGTGTTTTGCAATAATGTTGTTTTCTTCCCCAATATCTTGGGCAAGATTATAAAGTTCCCACGAATCGGTTTTGTAAATGTGGATTAATTTCCAGTTTTCGCTTCTGACGGCTTGGGCATCGTGGTCGGCTTCGGCGAATTCCCAATAAAGATATTTATGCTCATTTTGTTTTTCTGAATCCCCCAAAAGTGTTGGGAGGAACGAAATACCGTCCGTTTTATGGTTCAACGGCTGTTCGATGATTTCAGCAAATGTTGGCATCATATCCCAAAATGCGGTCTGTAGGTCTGATGTAGTATTTGGGGCTATTTTACCGGGCCACCTAGCTACGAATGGTACCCGAATACCCCCTTCGTACAAATCTCGTTTTGTGCCCTTTAGCTTTCCGTTACTATTAAAAAAATCGGCGTTTACACCACCTTCCTCATGAGGGCCATTATCACTCGTAAAAATTACAAGGGTGTTTTCGTCCAATCCGCTTTGTTTGAGCTTATCCAGAATCCGACCGACATCCGCATCCAGCAAATGAATCATGGCCGCTTTTCCTTTTTCGGCTTTCGGCCAATCTTTGTCCGAATAATTTCCCATATCGGGGACTTCCATGCCATGCTCGTCCGCCAGTTCCCATTCATTGTTCGCATGGGGAATGGTCAATGGCAGGTAAAGGAAAAAAGGTTTTTTTCTAGTTTTTTCTAAATAGACTAAAACCGAATCCATAAAAATAGAATGGGAGTATTCGTTTTTTTCCGTGGCCACACCACCAACGCCCTTTGCATAGCCTTTCTCCGCAAAAATAACTTTATTATTCAATGGAATTCTTTCACCGTTACCGATTAAATGATCGGGATAGTAATTATGGGCATGAATCTGGTTCAGATACCCGAAATAGGTATCAAAACCTTGTTTGTTCGGTTCACCGGAAGTGCCTACTTCACCCAATCCCCATTTTCCGATGAGTGCGGTGGTGTAGCCTGCTTCACGGAATAGTTGCGCTACGGTAAATGCTTCATCTTCCAAAATATTCTGACTGTTGCCACGTACTTGCGCATGGCCTTGATGCAGGCCTGTCAGTAAAGATGCCCGCGAGGGTGCACAAACCGTATTTCCCGCGTAGTGGTCGGTGAAAAGAATTCCTTCTTTCGCCATTTGGTCAATTCTCCGGGTTTTGATTTTGTCTTGCCCATAACAGCCCAAATCACCGTAACCCAGATCATCGGCCAAAATATAGATAATGTTCGGTTTTTTTGATTCTATAGGAGTTTTGGCTTTTTCTTTGGGTACATCCTTACAGGATAGCCCTATGGATAGCAATAGAAAAAGAGATAGAAAATGCTTCATGGTTTTATTGAATTTCTTCGGGAATTTATTCAATAAATTCTACAAGCCCAAACCGATTGGCCTGATGCACATTTTTGGAGATGTCATAAATGGGAAAAATTGTAGATGTAGACCTTCGGTTGCCCTCCGCATCGTTTCGGTCTTGACGAATAGCCAGAAATGCCCATTGGCTTCCAGTGTTTATGGGAGCGACTTCGCCCAACTCTCCGAAATTCAAAATGGGTATGGCTATTTCCATGGTCCATCCTACATCAATATCCGAATTATCATTAATAGAACCCTCGTAAGTCACTTCAACCTCAAAATCAGGATTGAAAGATTTATACACGACATCCTTGCCCTTATAATAGTCATTAAAATAGATAAAGTCGTTCGATGCCTTGTTCAGGTTCAGTTCATAACCGAAATGGGTATCCAAACTATCCGGTGCTGTTATAAAAAAGATTTCGGCGCAATCGTCGAAATAAGGTTGCCCATCGCGTTCCGTTTCACGTGCGGTGAGGTATTTATCCTTTAGTTCAAAAAACACATAGATTTTTTTTTCATCCCAAAGCATTCGAAAAGTGGTTTGCTGGTCATCATCGGGTTTTTCTACACAATAGAAATAATCTAACGTCCTTGCCTCGGTCTTTTTCCAATCTTCATCATCCATTTTTCCATCGATAACAATGTTTTTATAACACTTTGAAGCCTTAAATATTTTGTGTTCACCCAGAGATAGTTTGTTGAAATCTTGAGCGTTTAGCAAAGAAGTCATTAAAAGTCCTACCAATATGGTTAGCAATGATTTCTCGCTTTGTTTCATTGTGCTAGTTTTTTATAACCTAATTGGTATAGTTATTTTGTTGCCGATTTGATGATGCGTTGGCGCTGCTCTTCGGTCAATCCGAACTTAAAATTGATGCTTGAATCATTAAGAATATCTGTTTCTTTCATCAAAGGATCATTAATATCAAGACTAAGGTCGCAATCGAACCGAGCAAAAATACTATGGCTTTTACCTTCTGATTTGCCAATATTCCTAAAATGGCATAGACCCCATGTAATTCCTCGTCCATCGCCAGTGTCGGTAAAAGCATCTGGCACGTAAGGGCCGGGAGCAATGGGCATTAACGAGGTTATTGCGGCAATTTCAAAATTCACACCATCCGGTGCATATTGTATGGTGTTTTGCTCAAGACCATGTCTGCTAACCATCGCCGCCAAACCTTCTTTAAACGGGAACAATGCCGTTTCATGACCTGAATTCAGTACAGGGTTTAACGGATGCTTTTGAAAAGGCCCGAACGGGTCGTCCGAAATAGCAAGCCCTTGTGCACGGACTTTTGGGTTGCCGCCCATTTCACCTTTGTAGTAAATATAGATTTTGCCTTTATAAACTAAAGGATAGGGGTCATGAATCACATATTGGTCCCAAGTCCCCTCAGGCCCATTGTCTAGCACTATCTTGTTGGAAGGTGTCCAAGGTCCATCGGGAGAATCGGCCACGGAGGCTGCTACGGGGCAATCATCGCCTTTACTGGTAGGACCTCCCGGCATCGCCAAATAGGCCTGATAGTACAAATAGTATTTGCCTTTGTAGACCAAAATGTCTGGAGTAGATACCGACCGCCAACCAGGATTTGGCTTTGAAGTACGTTTTACTGCGACGCCTTGCTCTTGCCAGACAAACCCATCTTCGCTCGTTGCATACCAGATTTCTGCAAGGTCCCAATCTCTAGATGGTATAGTGTCATTTCCTCCATTTTCTATTGGTGGTACGCTCGTTTCACGGTGCGTATACCATACATAATATGTATCACTTATTTTAACCACTTTACTTGCGTCTCTACGAGACACCGTACCATCATGGCCGTTGTAATCAAAGCCTTTGATCGGAGTATATTTGAAATTTGAAAAAAGTTCATTAGTATTCACCTCAAGCCCGCCATATGAACTTTCATATATGCGATCAAACGCTGCACTCAAGGGTCTATTTGGTTTTTCTCTAGGGACATTTCCATAGGGAAAGTCTTCTTGGTATTCCTTGGCTTCATCTTTCTTTGATTCGCTACAGGATAGCATTAGGCATATGCATGCGACCAATACGGGATATTTTTTCATTAAATATTTGTTCTTTAGTTTACTAAATCAATTCAAGTGAAATGGTAAAGATGTCGGAAAACGACACAAAACCAACTAATGCAAAGTATATGGTTAGAATACATCTACCATAACTTTTGCCCAAAGATGGTTTTTATACGCCTCAAGAGCAGAAGTGAATTGCTTTTTGGCCTCAGCTGTATTTCCTAACCCCATATTTCCCAAAGCTTCTAGATAATGTGAATTTGAAATTGCTTCACTGCTTGTTGCGGAGGCTTCTTCCACGGCGACCAATGTATTACCTGTTCCCGATTCACGCATTGATTTGCCTTGGTTAATAAGCTCGTTCAACATGTTTATGGCGACTTCCTGCTGTCCTAATTTTTCATTTGCCTTGGCCTGATAGAAAAGCAGGTCGTACATACCTCGTCCATTTTCGGCCGCTGCACTTTTTTTATAACTTTCTTTTGCATTTTTTGAATTGCCCAGTGCATCGTAAGCTTCTCCCATAAAATAGTAGATCATTGCATTTTTTTCGTCATGGGTCGGTTTGCCCACTTCCAGGTTTTCGGGATAAAGCAATGCCCGTTCTAAGTGAGAGATGGCTTCTTGGGGCTTATTATCTTTTATCAGTTCTTTTGCTTTTAAGGTGTGGGCATCGACATAGTGCCAATAGGTCTCCCGGCCGCCTTCCCAAGTCCTAAAGTGATGGCCGTCCAGAAAATTAATTGCCTCGTCGTAGTCACCATCCAGGTTTAAGAGTTCAACATAAGTTTTGGGTGCTGCCACGTCTTCTTTTACGATATCTAGATTAGTCCGCAGTATATCAAGGTTTTCTTTGTAATCAGAATCGGATTCGTTAAAGTACTTCGACAATTCGGCATACCAAAGCGGATTGGAATTGTCCAACGAAATTGCCTTTGTCATATAATCAATGGCTTGAGCAGGATTCTTTTGGTGATAGAATGCACCGAAAGCCATATTACGCCAAACCATTGGTATGCTCGTATCGATACCACCCGCTTTGCCCCAGGCGGCCATTGCCTCTTCGGGCCGTTTATCGTACAATAGATTGCCCAGTAAATAATGGGCCGCCGCATTCTGGGCATCTAGTGCAATGGCTTTCTGTAATACGGTTTCCGTTTCAGGTCGATATGGAAAGGTATATGTCAAAGAGCTACTTTTTGCCTTCGTCAACATTTCCATAGCTTTTGCAGTATCATCCATTTCTGAATAAAACCAAGCTAGGTAGTAAGCGACCAATGGGTTTTCAGACTCTTTTAAAGTAGATAATAAGCCCAGGCCATCTTCTAGCAGTCCGGCATTCATGTAATTAGTAGTAACTTCCAAATAGTTGTTATCAACGGATTGCATGTTTTTATGCCATTTATCCATGCCGCCATCATCACCGACCAACGACTTTTCGTACAACGCAGAAAAATCCAGAGGATCATAAGCCAACTGGGCGTCGAGTACCGGTATCGCTTTTTCTTTTTGCCCCGATTTTCGAAGCAAAGCACTGTAGAGTACACTGATTCGCCCATCTCTGTTGTTTGTGGAATAGGCTTCCTCAATATATTCCAGAGCCTTTTCATAGTTGCCCTTTGCACTTTCCAACTGGGCCAATTGGTAATTACCGGCAGAAAACCATTGATAATACCATGTAGACCTTGCCAAGTTCGAAAAGGCTTCATCGCGCTGACCCAATTCTTTTTGAGCCATTCCAATATAATAATATAGTTCCCCTTCTTTCGGTTGGTAATACTTGATTTTCAATTTGTCAGCAGCGGCTTGTAAGTAGTTTAATGCTTCTTGATGTCGGGTCTGATTGAACCTACGGATACCCAAAGCGATATTTGTACGATAATCATTGGGGGATTTTTCAAGCGCGGCCAGGTAATAATCGTCGGGTTCAATTCCAGGTCTATTGAACTGCTCAACGAATCTTCCGGTGAGATAGAGGTCTTCAACCGATGATAATTCTTCTGGTTTTTTTACTTCTTCCTGAACCTCGGGTAGTTCAGGATGTTGCGGTTTGGAGGGAGTATATGATACCAGTTCGTTACCTCCGCCATCGGTCAAAGTTGCTGTGAGGTTATATTCATCTAACGGCTTCCGACTTTTATAAGTGGATGTAAAAGGATTGGCCGGATCGATATCGATGGATTTTTCCTCTAGAACCAAATCCCCATTTTTTAAAGAGATTTTGGCGTTTTTAAATGATTTGGTCGTATTGAAACCATAAAAAACGGACTTTTCATTTCGCATTTGAAGGGTAACGGAAGCATCGGTATTTGAATTTTTGACGATTTCCAAATCCCGTATCGGATACCAATAGTTTTTGGCGTTTTTGGCGGAGTGGGGGAGAATCCAACTATAATCTGGCTGATTATTCGAAAAAGTTCCGGTCATTAGCTCAACGTAGGCCTTGCCATCGTCAGTGAGCTTCCTCCTTGCGTTCTGTCCTTGAAGCCCTGGGCCGAACTGCCATAATTTCGAGGCATTGTTTTCATGTGGGTCGCCAACGTGTACAGTTCCTGCGTGTTGACCATAATCATAACCTCCTATAAATCCTTCTTCAATATCCCACATAAAAAAAGAAACGGGATTTGGATGATTTTTCCACCAAGTTAAATCAACTCCTTCTTTATAGCTTGTTCGACCATAGTCATCGGTTGCGTTTGAAAGTGGCCATTGAATAAAACTGGTATTGTTATGATAAACACCAATCTCTTGACTGGGAGGCCAAAAAGTTCTAAAATCTTCATTTGAGGTAATTGCCACATTTGCCCAAAATAAGAAGGTTTTGGTTAGTGTACTTGTATTATTAATTCGATAATCAACTTCGATATAAGATTTATTAGGATGTAAGGTCATTCCGATGACACCTCTCATGTCCATTGTTTTTTCGGTTTCCCCAATCCAGACTGTTGCACTACCATCGCTATTATTCACCAAGCGATAATCACTTTTGATCATGGTAGTGGTACGATGATGGTGTGGAAAACACCACTCAATACCACCAGAAACCCACGCACCAAGGGTACCTATAA
>ENA-ORXM01005148-ORXM01005148.1-marine-metagenome-genome-assembly--contig:-NODE-5148-length-10663-cov-4.917816_pt1 | contig 10663 bp, 4 predicted proteins | sample MGYA00237867_ERZ511480 | MGnify/ENA primary metagenome ERZ511480 (study PRJEB26309, sample SAMN06266103) | marine metagenome | isolation source: Algal blade | place: United Kingdom:Sidmouth, United... | reverse complement strand
TTTCCGGTACCCATCCATCGCATAGAGAGCTATGTAGAGCCGCACGAATATACCGAACGAGTCAAGAAAATTATACAAGAGTAGAATCAAACAGGAAGAGTAGCCAAGCCTTTGCCTACCAGCCAAAGAAACAAGAAGAAGATATAAATATCTTGTCCCAAGCAATAGAATAACATAAACAAGATAAATTGGATATTTCAAAAATAGTACACCAACAAAAACACCTGCCACCCCATTCTGCACCGCAAACCCACTGTTGATACAACCAACCTCCTCCATCACCTTAACCCCTGCAACCTTCCTGCTATCCCAAAAAATCTTGTATAATAAAACCACACCACGCAAACAAGACAGCACCAGACCATAACAAACCAAAATCGACCCCCGATTTTGTTCTAACTGACAACAAAGTAGCGCAACAACTTTATGGCCATCAAAAAATCAGAACTCTACTCCTCCATCTGGCAATCCTGCGACGAACTACGCGGCGGCATGGATGCCAGCCAATATAAAGACTATGTCCTCTTCATGCTCTTCATCAAATACGTCTCCGACAAATATGGCGACTCTGATGACTTTGCGCCACCGGTGATTATCCCGCAGGGGGCCAGCTTTAAGGATATGATTGCGCTCAAGGGGACGAGCGATATCGGCGACAAGATCAACACGCAGATCATTCAGCCGCTTATTGACAACAACACGCGTTTGGCGCGCACGGACTTCCCTAACTTTAACGACCCCAACAAGCTGGGCGAGGGGAAGGCGATGGTCGATCGTCTCACCAACCTCATCAGCATCTTCCAAAAACCAGAGCTTGATTTCTCCAAGAATCGGGCGGAAAACGATGACATATTGGGCGACGCCTATGAATACCTGATGCGCCACTTTGCCACCCAGAGCGGAAAGAGCAAGGGGCAATTTTACACGCCATCAGAAGTGAGCCTCATTATCGCCAAGGTGATCGGGATCACACCGCAGAATTCGAAGGCTTCGACCACAGCCAACGACCCCACTTGTGGATCTGGCTCGCTGCTGCTGAAGGTAGCCGCCGAATCGGGCAAGCGCATCACCCTAGAAGGGCAAGAGATGGATGTGACCACGGCCGGTCTGGCGCGCATGAACATGATTCTTCATGATTTCCCGACCGCAAACATCCAGCAGGGCAACACGTTGGCCAACCCCAAATTTAAAGATGGCGAGCGGTTGCGCACCTATGATTACGTTGTGGCCAATCCACCCTTTTCGGACAAAGCCTGGATCACGGGCCTGACGCCATCCAGCGATCCCTTTCAGCGCTTTGCCTGGGGAGAGCCGCCGCCCAAGCAGGGCGATTTCGCCTATCTCCTCCACATCATCCGCTCGATGAACAGCCAAGGCAAAGGTGCGTGTATTCTGCCCCATGGCGTACTCTTCCGCGGCAATGCCGAGGCAGTGATCCGCACCAAGCTCGTCGACTCGGGCATGCTCAAGGGCATTATCGGCCTGCCCGCCAATCTCTTCTACGGCACAGGGATCCCAGCCTGTATCCTCGTGCTAGACAAAGAGAATGCCACCGCCCGCAAAGGCGTCTTTATGATCGACGCCTCCAAAGGCTTTATCAAGGATGGCCCCAAGAACCGCCTCCGCGAGCAGGACATCCACAAAATCGTAGACACCTTTACCAAGCAGATCGAAATGCCCCGCTATGCGCGCATGGTGCCAGTCGACGAAATCAGCGACCCCAAGAACGACTACAACCTGAACCTGCCCCGCTATATCGACGGCACCGAGCCAGAGGATATTCAGGACATTGACGGCCACCTCCGCGGCGGCATCCCAACCCATGATATTGACGCGCTTGACACCTATTGGCAAGTGTTCCCCGGCGTACGCTCGACGCTATTTCAGCCAGCGACGTGGCCCGGCTATGTGCAGCTACCCCTGCCCAGCGCAGAAGTGAAAGCGGCCATCTTCAACCATGCCGAATTCACCACATTCAACCAATCGGTGACCGCACTCTTTGGTCAATGGAAGGCGACAACCACTCCACAACTCAAGGGCTTTGACAGGGATGACAACCCCAAGCTGCTCATAGAGACCATTGCAGAGACCTTGTTGGAGACCTTCCGTACTGCGCCACTGCTGGATGAGTATGATCTCTATCAGCATCTAATGGACCAGTGGGCCGAAACCATGCAGGATGATTGTTACCAAATTGCGGCCGATGGCTGGGTGGCAGAGACGCGTCGGGTCATCGAGACAGACAAGAGCGGCAAAAGTAAGGATAAGGGCTGGGCCTGCGACCTGATCCCCAAGCCGCTGATCGTGGCCCGCTACTTCGCACAAGAACAGGCAGCCATCGATGCACTGGAAGCCGAACAGGCAACGGTCACGGCCGACCTCGATGAGCTGGCCGAAGAGCATGGCGGCGAGGATGGCGTGCTGAAAGATGTCTCATCCAAGAAAGATGCAGAAGCCGCCCGCATTGAAACCATCATCGACCTGTGGCGCGACGATGATCCACAGGCACATGCAACATACAAAAATCTGCTCGATTCGGCCGAAGCGCACGCCACCCACCTTAGCGAACTGAATGACCATCACCATATATCTACATTAAAAACTGCCAAAGGCAAGCTTAGCCTCAAGAGCGTGAAGGCTCGGCTGGCCGAGTTGGCTGAGTCGACTGGGGACAACGAATATGCAACCCTAAGCGACTATGTCGAGACCGACAAGCAACAGAAAGGAGCCACCAAAGAAGCCAAAACGCTCTTTGACGCAATCGAACCCACATTTATGGCGCGACTAAACGATGAGCCGCTGCCCGAAGAACTGCAAGAGTTGCAAACCATAGTCCGCTATATCGATCTTCTTGAAAAACAGAGCGCACTAAAGAGTCAGATCAAAGAGGCCGACGCCGCCCTAGACAAGCTAGCCTATGAGAAATACCCGCAGCTGAGCGAAGAAGAGGTAAAGACGCTGGTAGTGGATGACAAATGGCTGCCCACCCTGGCCACGGCAGTGCGGAGCGAACTGGACCGCGTCTCCCAGACGCTGACCGGGCGCATTCGCCAACTGGCCGACCGCTACGCCACACCGCTCCCCAAGCTAACTGATGAGGTGGCGGAACTGGCGGCTCGGGTAGATGGGCATCTGGAAAAAATGGGGGCGTCATGGACGTAAAACAAAGCCCAGTGCCTGATGGGTATAAGCAGACTGACGTGGGGGTGATCCCGGAGGATTGGGAAGTTGTTCACATTGGCTCAATCGCCTCATTCTCCTCGGGCAGCGGCATCAGCGTGGCTTCACTTCAGGGAGAATCATCTGATAACCCTGTGCCAGTATTTGGTGGTAACGGAGTTGCTGGTTTTACGAATCGGTCAATCCTACGAGAACCAACTGTAGTAGTAGGGAGGGTTGGACAGAAATGCGGAGAAATCTACTTAACATTTGGCCCTGCTTGGATTACAGACAATGCACTTTATCCGCGAGTCAAACACTGCAAGTATGATATTCACTTCTTTGCACTTGCACTTAACAGTGCAGGATTGAATGATGTCAAAAACCGCAACGACTTGCCACTTGTTACGCAGACGATTTTGCATTCGGTGCAGATTCCCTGGACTCGTAACGTTGAAGAACAAACCGCCATCGCCACCGCCCTCTCCGACGTGGATTCCCTCCTCGACGCCCTCGACCGCCTCATCGCCAAAAAGCGCGACCTCAAACAAGCCGCCATGCAGCAGCTGCTGACGGGTCAAAAACGTTTGCCGGGGTTTGGTGGGGAGTGGGAGGTGAAGCGAATTGGCACCTTCACTGATTGCACCGCTGGTGGAACACCTAGCACGTTAGTCCCCTCATATTGGGGTGGTTCGATCCCATGGATGAATTCTGGAGAGCTAAATTTGAAACTCGTTGAAGACGTTGATGGAAGAGTTACTGAAAAAGGGTTAAACAATTCCAGCACAAAGATGATTCCAAGGAAGTGCGTTCTTATTGGACTCGCTGGTCAAGGAAAAACTCGCGGGACAGTAGCAATGAATCTAACCGAGCTTTGTACCAATCAATCCATTGCAGCAATTTTTCCAAATTCGTCATTCGCTCCTGAATATTTATATCATAACCTCGATGCTCGATATGATGAACTACGTGAGCTATCCAGTGGAGACGGTGGACGAGGTGGATTGAATCTAACAATTATCAAAGCCATCGAAGTTGCATTCCCACCCCTTTCTGAACAAACCGCCATCGCCGCCATCCTCTCCGACATGGACGCCGAACTATCCGCCTTAGAACAACGCCGCGATAAAACCCGCGCCATCAAGCAGGGCATGATGCAAGAACTACTCACCGGCAAGACCCGTCTCGTACCACCAAACCATTCTGAAGGAAGCGCCCATGGCTGAGCAAACACGACCCGAACGTAAAACGCAAAACCGAGTGGTCGCCCTCTTCACGGACCCATCGCGGCCCGATTGTCTTGGCTATCGCTATCTGGGTGACTGGAGCAAACGCCCAAACAACCGTCCCATTGAGACGGATCTGCTGCGCGAGAATTTAATCCAGCGCGGCTATTCGGAGGCTCACATCTCTGCGGCCTTGCAGGAACTGGAGACAAAGGCAGACACGACAGGCGTCTCTCTCTATCAGGCCAATATGCGCACCTACAACCTGCTGCGCTACGGCATTCCCGTGCAGGTCGCAGTCGATCAGCCCCACGAAACCGTTCATCTGGTAGATTGGAACAATCCAGAGAGAAACGACTTTGCCCTAGCCGAAGAGGTCACACTGCGAGGCGGTCACGAACGCAGACCCGACCTTGTACTCTATCTCAACGGTCTCGCCATCGGCGTCATCGAACTAAAGCGGGGGTCGGTCGAGGTGGCAGATGGCGTGCGTCAGCTCATCTCCAACCAAGAAGAAATCTTTAATATGGGCTTCTTCAGCACCGTGCAGCTTGTCTTCGCCGGTAACGATGCGCAAGGGCTCTACTACGGTACGGCTGACACGAAAGAACCGTATTTTGTACAGTGGAAGGAACAAGGCGGCAACGCCGAGCCGCCCACGGTTGGATCCTTGCTGGATAGACCGCTGGCCGAAATGTGCAACAAGGAGCGCATCCTAGATCTAATCTACAACTTCATGATCTTTGACGTGGGGCAAAAGAAGGTGCCACGGCCTCATCAATATGTCGGCATGAAGTTGGCCCAAGAACGCATCAAACAACGAGAGGGCGGCATTATTTGGCACTCGCAGGGAAGCGGCAAAAGTATCTTCATGGTGCTGCTTGCTAAATGGCTGCTAGAGCATGATTCCGAGGCCCGCATCCTCATCATCACCGACCGCGACGAGCTAGATAAACAGATTGCAAACGTCATGCAGAACGCGGGCGTGGTAGGCGAAGAAGAACCATCACCCCGTATTAGCACTCGCCGCGTATTCTTGGAAAAGCTAGCCGCAACCACGCCCCGAGTGCTTTGCGCGCTGATCCACAAATTTGAGCCAGATTTCAAAATCCCGCCGCCACCAATCCACGGTCGTTTTTACGTCTTCGTGGATGAATGCCACCGTACCCAAGGCGGCGACATGAACAAGCAGATGAAACTATGGCTAAAGGATGCCATCTTTATCGGCTTTACAGGCACACCCCTGCTACGCAGAGATAAGCAGACCACGCGCGAAGTCTTTGGCTCCTACATCCATACCTACAAATTCCACGAGGCCGTAGCCGACAAGGTAATCCTCGATCTAAAATATGAAGCCCGCGACATACCGCAGCGGCTCACTTCTTCGAAGGCCATTGATGAATGGTTTGAGAGCAAGACCAAGGGGCTAAACGATTACAAGCAGGCTGTATTGCGCAAACGCTGGGCCACCATGGAAAAGCTCATGAGCTCGGGCGAGCGCAAGCAACGCATCGCGGCCAGCATCATCCACGACTTTGGCGTCAAGCCACGTCTAGACAACAATCGCGGAACGGCCATACTCGTCGCCGCATGTATCTACGATGCCTGCCACTATTTTCAGATCTTTCAACAACATTCGTTTGGGCAATACTGTGGCATCATCACCTCCTACGAACCAAACCACAACCAGATCTCGCGCGAGCCAAAAGATAGCGACGAACGCTACAAATTCGATACCTACACCCTGCACGTGCTCAATGACAAGCAAACCACCGCAGACTACGAAGATAAAGTCAAGGAACGCTTCATCAATGAACCGGCCAACATGAAGCTGCTGATTGTGGTCAGCAAACTGCTTACCGGCTTTGATGCACCCTCCTGCACCTACATCTATCTCGATAACGAACTCCGTGATCACAACCTCTTCCAAGCCATCTGCCGCACCAATCGACTGGACGGAGAGGATAAGGACTACGGCCATATTGTCGATTTCAAAGAACTGTTCCAAGAAGTACAGCAGTCGATTGCAGTCTATAGCTCCGACGAATTAGACGTCGATACAGATGGACAGGATGGCAACATAGTCTTGAAGGATTGGCGAGAAGAGGGCAAGAAGAAGCTAGAGGAGAGCCGCGAGGCGCTTTGTTACCTGTGCGAGCCGGTTGCCCACCCACGCGAGATGGAGCAATATATTTACTACTTTTGTGGAAACGCCAGCGACGCAACTGCTCTTACACGAACCGAGCCGCTGCGTATCTCATTCTACAAAGCATCTGCCACCTTCTTACGCGCATACGGGGCAATCGCCAACGATTTGGCCGAGGCAGGCTACTCCGATACCGAGATCACGGCACTGATAAACGAAACGAATTTCATCAGCGAAACGCGCATAGCCATCAAAAAGTTTTCCGGCGAAGAGCTAGACACCAAGCCCTACGAGTCGGATATGCGCCATTTGATCAACAGCTATATCCAAGCCGATTCGGCCACTGAACTAGGCGACCTCAGTTCGATTTCTCTAACCGAAGCAATTATCGAGACGGGCATTCATGATGCCATTGCGAAGGAACTCAACCAGAGCGGCAAATTTTCTAATGGCACCATCGCCGAAGCGGTAATCAACAACATCCGCAGCACCATCATTCGCGATCAACTCACGGATCCCCGATTCTATGAAGAGATGTCCCTACTGCTCGACGACTTGATCAAGCAAAGTCGGGAAGATGCCGCCGCCTATGAGGAATTCCTCAAGCAAGCCGAGGCACTGGTACAAAAAATAGGCAAGAAGAACACAGGCACCCATCCATCTACCTTAGACGGACATCAAGAGGCCATCGTGCTCTTCAACAACTTGGCCGATATCTCTGGAACAACCTTCCACTGTCCAACAGACGAGGAAGCAAAGGCCCAACTTGCGCTTGATCTCGACACCGCTATGCGAGAGAAAGCACCATCGGGTTGGAAAGGAGACAATGCCCGAGAGAGTCAAGTGCTTAATGCGCTATTCCTCATCATGGCCCGAGACGGAGAGGCAACACAGGCCATCTTCGAAATCATCAAGAACCAACCAGGATACTAATACAAAAAACCCATGAACGAAACAATCACCCTTGGAGAAGTATCAATTGCGGTTACGCGCAAGGATATCAAGAATGTCCACCTGTCAGTGCATCCGCCAGACGGCCGTGTAACCCTATCCGCCCCAACAGCCACACGCCTAGATGTCGCGCGGGCCTATGCCATCTCTAGGCTAGGCTGGATCCGAAAACAGCAGCAGCAGCTAGAAAATCAGGCCCGAGAAACGCCGCGTCAATTCATCGAGCGCGAAAGTCATTATCTATGGGGGCGGCGTTATCTGCTATCAGTGCAATACAAAGAGGCCAAGCCCGCAGTCACGCAAGACCACATGCGCATCACCCTCACCGTTCGCCCCGGCAGCAACACCGCCAAGCGCGCCGAAGTGATCCACGAGTGGCACAAATCCCTCCTGCACCAAGCAATTCCCCCCATCATCGAAAAGTGGGAGCCAAAGCTAGGCGTCAACGTCTCAGGCTACTTCCTGCAGCGCATGAAAACAAAATGGGGCAGCTGCAACCACCAAGCAGGGCACATCCGCCTAAACACCGAACTAGTCAAAAAACCCAAGGATCTGCTCGAATATATCATCATCCACGAAATGGCCCACCTAATAGAACCAAACCACAGCGAACGCTTCGTCGCCATCCTCAACCAGCACTACCCCTTCTGGCGCAACGCCCGAGCAGAGCTGAATGAACTGCCGCTAACAGCGGAGGTTTGGCATAGGGATGCATGATCCAATCGGTAAAAAAGGCATTTAAGAAACCATGACCTACCTAGAAACCCAAAAAACCTAGCCAAACGAATATTCCTATGGAAACTATCCTACCTATTCTGATCAAAATCTTTGGTTCTACATTTGCGCGCGTAATTCTTGCCACTCTGCTCAAGGGGCATGTTGAGCTCGATGCCATCAGCTCAGGCGATATCGCCGAGACACTGGCAGATAGTTTAAATATACCCGATATTGTGGATCAGATTACAGGTGGTGATTGGCAGGCTCGACGCACATCCGAGCGGGTTTTTGAACGCATTGGTGATGATGCGGCGGCCACGCTTCAGGAGATATTCCGTAACGAGAACGTGAATCTAAGTGAAGGGGATCGCGATGAAGCCCTTGTTGCAGCCAAGGATACGCTGAATAGACACGCCATGCCTCTGCTTTTGGTGGAGCAGCTTGATGGACATGATTTTCGGCGTAAGTTACGAAGCACAAAATCCAGTCGGCCGCTATCGCAACCACAAGAGGATCTTTACGAGCGCATTCTGGATACGGCAGCGGGGCTTGTCTTTGCAATAGCGGATCAGCTACCCCACTTTACGCGGGATACAACGGCCTTGATCTTGCAGAATGAGGATCGGCTCTTAGGTGATATGCGGACGGCATTGGTTAATCAGGCCAGCATCTTGAAGAAAACGTACGGCGAACGTATCGATAAAGAATCTGCTACCTTTGAGAATGAATATCGCACGACGTTATCAAGTGCGCTAGATAATTTGCTGCTTTTTGGAGTTGAAAAGTTCGATGGCGCAAAACAGCCGTTAACGGTCGCATTCATGCGGCTGCGCGTTTCGACTGCGAGAACGACAGCTATATCGGCAGAGCAATCTAAGGCTGATGAAGTGCAGGAGCAAAACAGCAGAGAACGGACGGTTTCTATACCGGTTGAGAAGGCATTAAGTTCGGCAAATCAGTTATTAATCCGGGCGCACGCAGGTGGCGGAAAGACCACCTTGCTGAAGTGGATCACCGTGCAAGCAGCGCGTAATCAATTGGATGGACCGCTGGAGGAATGGCAGGGGCGGATTCCTTTTTACATTCGTTTGCGAGACTACGCAAATGAGGAGCTGCCCACGTGGGGAAAGCTGGTTACATCGATTCGAGAGTTGGACGGACTGGCTGATTCGGTCCCCAATCCGCAGTGGGCGGTAACGCAACTGCGAGAAGCTCGGGGTTTGGTGCTGCTAGATGGACTGGATGAGGTTGGGCGCGAAAAGAGACAAGAGACTATCACATGGGTAGAGAACTTGTTACAGCTATATCCGGATACTATAACCGTCGTGAGTAGCCGACCAAGCGGATTAGATGATGGAGAGACTGAGCAGAATTTGCAACGAATGGGGTTTGCCAAACTCGAATTACTACCGATGGAAGATGATGAAGAAGAAAACTTTGTAAGACGGTGGCACGCCGCCATGGGCGACGAACATTGTCAATACCTAGAAAAGTCTCAATTGCCCGCTAAAGAGCTAAGGCTCTTAGAGATATTAAAGGCACGACAAGAGCTGCGCAATTTAGCCCGTACACCCTTACTTTGCGCCATGCTTTGCGCGCTAAATCTTTTTGAATTAGGTGAGCTACCGCAAGATCGTATTCCTTTATATAAGCGCTGCATTGAAATTTTGTTGAGTCGAGATAAGCAGCGAAGCATCTCCTCCGACGACACAAATTTACAGCTCTATGCAGACACCACACATCGGCTTCTAGCCCGAATCGCTTACTGGATGTTGGAAAACAATCCAGCTCTTATTCATCGCAAGGATGCAGAACGTCTGTTAAGCGAACAAGATCTGGATGCCCCTCCTGTGCTTCAATACCTAGCAGACCGTTCAGTGCTATTCCATCAACTAGGCGAAGACGATTTCAGCTTTATCCATCGTACTTTTTTAGAGTTTCTGGCTGCAAAACAGATTGTCAACGAACACGCGGTTTCTAGTTATGTGCGTAGCTATGGCACCGAAAACAAACGGCACGAGACAATTCGCTTAATCGCAGCACATGCTGAAGGCAGCGATAAAGCCGCTCTGCTTGAGGCACTCTACGGCTTAGCGCAAGAGCACCTAGACCAGACTCGGCAATTGCATTTGCTAGCATGGGAGTTCTATGAACTGCTAGACATGAAGACAAAGAGTGCTGAAATGTGGATGGCTAAGCACACTGACTCTTTAACTATCTTTGGGGCAAATGGTCTAAACCTGATGAACACGCAGGTCAGCGACGTCAGCGCCTTGGCTGGTCTCGCAAACCTACAGACGCTTGACCTTCGTTCCACGCAGGTCAGCGACGTCAGCGCCTTGGCTGGTCTCGCAAACCTACAGACGCTTTACCTGATGAACACGCAGGTCAGCGCCTTGGCTGGTCTCGCAAACCTACAGACGCTTGACCTTCGTTCCACGCAGGTCAGCGACGTCAGCGCCTT
>ENA-ORXM01005147-ORXM01005147.1-marine-metagenome-genome-assembly--contig:-NODE-5147-length-10664-cov-13.509871_pt1 | contig 10664 bp, 2 predicted proteins | sample MGYA00237867_ERZ511480 | MGnify/ENA primary metagenome ERZ511480 (study PRJEB26309, sample SAMN06266103) | marine metagenome | isolation source: Algal blade | place: United Kingdom:Sidmouth, United... | reverse complement strand
ATTCTCCAGCTGATATAGGTGCTACCATGGCTAAGTTACTCGGACGAGAACTCCCTAAATCTGCATCTTAGATTAAATAAATGCTTGAGCCAGATTTAGAGTATAGTATGCTAACTCTTTAGGTATAGGAGCTCATGTATATGATTTTAAGAATGTTACTTTAGAAATAATCCTCAAGCAGGTAAGCTTGAGTTAAGATATATAGAACCAATTCTTTTTGGCTCCTAATACATATTCAGGAGCTCAATTTTTTTCTGGTTTATTATACCATTTTAATAGTTGAATGTCGGCTATATTATAATAGAATTAGTCAATCTTATCCGACACCTTAAAATTTAAATGGTATTAAACTTTAAGATATTCGGAAACCAACGATAAAGCTTTGAGACATTTGTCTCGAGGCTTTTTTTATATGTATACATTAAAGGTGAAATACTAAGGTATAAATCAAGATTTTTAGAATTTAACATTCTTAAAAATCTTTATATATAAATAACTGTATATCAGAATATTATATATTAATTAGCACTATAGAGGTAACTACTTATTATGTATTTAGCTTATGTGTAACTTATTGATTTACAAGTTTGTATAGTTTTTGCATCAGATTAAGTATAGCACACTAATGCTTAGTTGATGAAAAATATAGTTAATCTATTCGGTTGTTTTATTCTTGTAAATTTTGCGTTTACATTTTATTCAGAAGTCAGTAGTCAAGTTGTAATAAATGAGATACTCGCAGACCCAGGTATGTATGATGGTCAGGGAGCAGAATGGATTGAATTATACAATACAGATCTAGTTAATCCTGCGGATATTAGTTGCTATGTAATCACAGATGGAGAAGAGGTTATTGTCATTCCTGATGGTACACTAATACCCTCAGGGGGTATGCTATTAATCTATAATAGCACATTCTTTAACTGTGCTGTTTGTAATTGGGATCCAGCAATTATAGCTAATCTTCCCACATCCACTGTAACATTAGACTTATCATCTTGTGGTTGTACTAACCAGACAGCATCTTCTTGTTTTGCCGTTACATACGAGAACTCAGGTGTACCTCCCACAAATAATGGTAGTGGCGAGCGTATAGTTTTATTTGATACCGCTGCTAATATCGAAGATGCAATTTACTATGGAAGTGGAGCAAGAATTAATGCTGGAGGTATAATACCCGAAAGTCAAATATCGAATTCTGATGGCCCTGCAGATATAATAATAGGTCAGCATATAGTAGGGAACACATCAATAGGTTGCTCACTACCTGCTACTAATGATTATAGTATGCCAGCAGTATCTCCTAATATGACAGATAATGGAGGATATACATATGCAGGACCTAATCCTACAAGTTGTTCTACATCTAACGCGAGGAGTATAGATGGAGGTAATTCTATAAATGGAAGTGGTTTTTTCACAGATAATTACCCTACTCCTGGTCAAGCCAATACTATAGATGATTTTTCTATTTCGTATACGACTTCAGGTGGTCAATCTGGCTCCTTGACATCTGGAAATGCGACGATAAATATTTGTTCAGGAGAGACAATTAACTTCTCATCAGATATAAATGGCTTCAATCAAATCTATAATGATCATGATGGCGATATTGGCAGTGTAGTGCCATCTGGTAATGGTTCATATATAGAAGATACAGGCGGATTTATTCCATTATTGTCACCTTGGATAGAAGCGCCAGTGACTTCAGCTGGAGTCACTAACCTTTCTTATACAACAGCATCAGTCACTGCTAATACAATAATAAGTTTTCAATTAAAAGAGAATACTCAAGCTTCGCATAACGCAAATACAGATTCTTCTTGCGCTACTGGTGTTAGTGGAATATCAGGATCTGGTAATGGACAAGAATGCTATATACGCAGAGATATAAAAGTCAATATTAATGACCCTATAGTTGCAGTGTCTTACACTTGTGACAACGGTTTAGTTACGGTAACAACTGATCCATCAATCAATTTTGGTACCTATAATTTACTTTTAGATAACAGTGCAGATGATGCATTGGATAAAACTTATACTGTAAGTAATTCTCCTTTTCAATTTCAAGTTGCACAAGGAACAGATACTGATTATAGTCTTTCAGTTACTGGGACTCAGAATCCGAATTGCCAAGCACTACCTACAATTAGTGGTGGACCTATTTGTGTATTTACTCCTGCATGTCCAGAATTAAATGGATATGATGTTTGTACCGATGCAGAAGCTTCAGTCTGTCCAGGTGATATAATTAATGTGAGTATTGATGCATCTGCAGCAACGGATCTGCCTAATGGAGGGACGATAGAGTATGTAGCAGTCAGTTCTGTGTCTGCGACTGATGCGGATATATATGCTAGTACTGATGTATTGGGATTACAAACAATTTCAGTAACGACTTCTTCTTCAAGTCCTAAAGATTGTTCTACTCTTGTTCCAGGTGATATTGCTTTATTACAATTTGATAGTGATGGTTCTGGTGCAAGTGAAAAATTCACTTTTATAGCTCTTGTGCCTCTCGCCGCTGGTACATCTGTATTCTTTACAGATAATGGATGGACTGGATCTGATTTTAGAAGAACAAGTGCTGGTGCAACAAGCGAAGGTACACTTGAGTGGACAGCACCAGTGGGTGGCACAGCAGCAGGAACGATAATACAAATAGATATTAGTCCTAATGTTGTTTTTGGGGGAGGTAGTATTACATCACCTGATCCCGGATTTGCTCTTACAGGTGGAGATAATTTATTTGCCTTTTGTGGTACTACATTTGATACTCCGACAGTCTGGTTGTCTGGATTATATGCAAATTCTGCATGGGATGCGGACGCTACTAGTACAACTACAACTGCACTACCTTCAGCTTTAATCAATGGTGAGACTGCGTTAGCAGTAGCTACTACAGGAGATGATAATATTGCATATACAGATTGTGGTGATTTCTCGACATCGATAACTTCTACTCAATCCGCAAATGTCATTTATGGGGACATTACAGATTGGACTACTTCAAATACTACAGAGCCAGCAGCAAATCTAACTTGTGACTATGTATCAAATCATTCAGGAACGGCTATTACAATTTTATCTCCTCAGTGTGTAGCATTGATAGCTCTTTCGGACCAATGCTCACAAGGTAATCTTTATATTGCTGCACGTATCTCTCCAGATCAGAGTGGTTGTAATACAACGGGTGGAACAGATGCAACTCCTGTAACTCCGGTAAGAACTTATCCAGTAACATGTCCTACAGCAATGATATCTGGCGAGGCTGCAATATGCTCAGGCTCGGCAGCAATTATACCAGTAATATTTTCTGATGTCACTGGATGTACGACAGCAGATATAACGTATACGATCGATGGGGTAGGAGCGACTTCCACAGGAGCACTTAGTTTAAATTCAGGTACTGCATTGATCACAGGCCTGACAACAGCAGGAGTATATGAAATTACTTCTGCAACCTTAGCAGGTTGTTCTGGTCTTTGTGACGTAGATGTAAGTGGCGATTTTACCTTGGCAACGCAAACATTACCTGTTGCTCCAACAGCCGAAGATCAAACAGTATGTAATAATCAGTTATCAACAATAACAGCCACAGGTGATTCTGATCTTGTGTGGTATGATGGCGATCCGACAATATCTGGAAATCAAATAGGTAATGGTACAATCCTTAATGTAACGCTGTCAGCAGCGACGACTTATTATGTGAGGAGTGAAAACCCAGATAACGGATGTTTCGGCTCTGCTGAGGATGTTACGATAACGATTGTAGATCTTCCGACCGCTGAAGCTGAAGATGTTACAGTATGTTCAGAAAATCAAATCGATCTTAATGCGACGGCCAGTAATGGATCAGGAGGATATACTTATGCTTGGACAACTTCAAGCTCAAATAATTTTACATCGACAACAGAAGATCCAGTAGTTACAAATTCTGCTACAGCAGCAGATGCTGGGACATATACATTATATGTAGAAGATAGCAATGGTTGCTTCTCAACTGATGATGCAGTTGTTACAATAAACGAGTTACCAGATTTCTCTCCAGTATTAACCCAGCCTACATGTACAGCTGATGGGAGTATCGGATTTGCAGAAATCAGTCCTGGAACTCATACTTATGAGTATAGTACAACTGGCGTAGGTGGGACTTTTATAAATGTAGCGCCTGCTGGAGGAAATGTATCGATTGTGCTTAATGCAGGTATGATGAGTGCTTCTACTTACACGATAAGAGTTACAAGAACTGATACAGATCCAGATTGTATAAGTGTAGAAGAAGTTATAGTAGCAGAAGTTACAGGTTGTGATAATTGTACAGCACCATCAATAACAACTCAGCCTATAACTGCTACGGTATGTTCATCTGCAATACCAGTTACACAAAACTATTCTGTTATAGCTTCTAATAACGGGACAGGAACTACACTTAATTACCAGTGGCAAGTCAGTGCAGACGGTGGAGTGATCTTTTCTGATATCTCTATGGAGACCAGCTCTACTCTATCAGTAACTGTAGGTGCCATAAATATGAATAATAATAAATATAGAGTTGTAGTGTCTGACCCTATCGATCCTACTAACTGTATGATCATAAGCGATGCCGCCAGCTTACTTATTAACGATGTAGAATGTAATACTTTCCCTTGGGGCGGTAATTGAAATAATTTATAATTCTTGACTAAACGCTTGATACTCCTTAAAATAAAACTGATTACGAAATGAAAACAATAATTTTTTTAATCTTGGTTTTTGGAACCATGTTTTCTATTGACTTAAATAGTCAGGTATTAATAACAGAAATTGCGGATCCAGCAGATGTAGCAAATAACAAATTTGTTGAAATATGTAATATTGGCTCAAGTACTGTTAATATTTCTAATTACGTGATTAGAAGATATTCTAATGGGAGTAGTAGTTTTTCAAGTGCTCCAGTTTCCAATGCAGCTGGATATGATGGAATGTTGGCTGATGGTGAATGCTTCGTATTTCATGGAGCTAGTGCAGTACAAGATTTTTCAACATGTGATTCTTCTGTGGCCAGCGGATCAATTAATGGCAACGGTGATGATGTATATGAATTATATGATGGTTCTAATGTACTAGATGTATATGGTGTTGTAGGTACTGATGGAACTGGGGAGCCCTGGGAATACCTTGATGATAGAGTTATTAGAAATTCTAATGTAGCATCTGGAAATTCAGGTGTTTTCAATATTTCAGAATGGACAATAATTGCATCTCAAAATAGTGCAGATTTTGATCCTTGTATAAGCCAATTTAGTGCTTCTTGTGATTCTCCACAATTTACAGCAATAGCAACTTGTGTTAACGGAATGACGGATGCGGGATTTGATGAGTATTATGTGTCCGTAGAAGTAACAGATGCTGGATCAGCGCCAGGAGATGTAAGTGTCTCAGTTGGTTCATTTACTGGATCAATTACAGGTGGGACAGGTACTATCGTTTTGGGACCTTTTACATTTGTTGACGGTCTTGGTGATCAGCTGGTGACTGTAGCAGATGCTGCAGAATTGAGCTGCAATTCTACAGCAGAAGTAAGCGAATTAAGATGTGGCTATACACCTGATAATGGTAATACAGCAGATAGTGCTTTGAATGCTTGTGGTACATTTTGTGGTACCCAAGGATCGGTAACAGCTACAACAACAGAACCTGCTTTAATAGCTCAAGCGACGCCAACATCAGTATCTGAAGGAGAAACGAATAGTACTAATTATGTTTATGTTCTGGTAGCAGCAGGAAATGTAGAGAGTGTCAATAATAGTGGATTATTTACAGGTCTAACTAACGGTACAACTTATACTGTGCACGCTTTTAATGTATTAGAAACGGATAGAGTAAGTTTTGAATCGCAGTTTATTAATGGCTCAGCTTATAATGCACCTTCTGGAAGTCAATGTTTTAGTTCTTGTGGCAGTGTGATGAAGACGCCTAATTGCTTTACATGTCCCACAATAAATGCATTAACTGCTACATCACCGATATGTTCTGGTATTCCGACTACCGATTTAGATGTAACGATTTCAGGTTTTGATCAGACAGAAAATGGTGACGAAGATTACACTATTGAATTTATATATACAACCACACAAGCTGCTGATGAGGCTGCTGTATACGCATTAGATATCAGCTCTGCAAATGTTACTCAAGTAGGGACTGTAGCCATTACTACAGTAGGTGTGATGACTGCTGAGGCACCAGATTTCACTCTACCTACGGTAACGATACAGACGACTTATTATGTATATGCAAGAATATTAAATGCTGCAACAGTTGTACCTGACGCTAATTGTAGACCTTTTGCTGAGACAAGTATTATGGTAAATCCTAATCCTGTAGCAGAAATCAATGATGCGACTGTGTGTATGGGAACAACAAACGCAGATGTAAACGTAGCAACGACAAGCGGTACGCCAACGATGTATTCATTAGATTATGACGCTACGGCAGAAGGCGTAGGTTTTGTGGATGTATCGACATCATCAAATCTTCCAACATATACTATCCCAGCCAATGCTGCCGCTGGTATTTATAATGGGGTATTTAATTATTCGGATGCGAATGGATGTAGTGGAATGGATCCATTCACTATAACGGTAAATGCCAATCCAATAGCCACGCTTAATAATCCAACAATATGTATGGGATCAGAGACAGCTCCGATCACACTCACAACTACGAGCGGAACACCGACAATGTTTGCCATCGATTATGATAATATGGGTATTACAGATGTGGCAACAACAGCAACTCTACCTATGGATCATATGCTTCCTAGCTCATTGGCAGTGGGTGATTATACAGGAACGATAACATATACTGATGCAAATGGATGTAGCGGAACTGATGAGTTTACAATTACAGTGCAAGCAGCTACTGATGCTGGTATGGATGGTACAGCTACAGTATGTAATGCTGACCCTGCACAATTTGCATTTAACCTGATTGATAGTTTGGTCGGTACACCTACCGCTACAGGGATATGGAGTGAGACCACGACTGGAACTGCTTCAGGAGTAACCATAGGAGCAGGTAATGAAGGTGCTGTAAATTTTCAGAATGTAGTAGTAGGAACTTATGAATTTACCTATACAGTACCATCAACAGGATCATGTCCTGATGCGACTTCTATGGTAACTATTACAGTTACTAACTGCTTTGACTTAGCATTGACTAAAGTACTCACGACTACTGGTGTAGTCAAACCAGGTCAGAATATAACTTTCGATATAGCCGTAGTTAATCAAGGAATGGTGACAGCTTTCGATGTAGATATAGAGGATTATTTTGATAGTTCTGAGCTCGCTTTTGTAAGTGCTGCGATCTCTCCTAATGATACTCCTGGATCTTCAGGTATGCAGTTTACTAATGGATTTACAATAGATCAGATTGCTGTAGGAGCTACTGCTATAGTTCAGATTACGATGACTATAGATGTAAACTTCACTAAAAATACAATAATAAATAATGCAGAGATCGTCGGTGCAGCGAGTGTAGATGGCGGTCCTGATGCGATAGATTCTGATAGTACTCCAGATTCTGAAGACGGGACAGTAGAAGATCCTAACGATGGTGATACAGAGATGATAGATGGTAGTGATGATTATGATCCGGCTACAGTGATGGTTTGTCAGTCCAACTGCGGAGTATTTCCATGGGATGGGACGAATTAGAGTTTAGTACAAAGCCTTGAAATAACCAGAGACTCAAGAATTAATTTAAGTAAAGTAAAAGCATAGTATGCTACATAGAATATTTATTAAAGTCACAATCCTATTCAACATTAGCTTGATGGTTACATCATTAGATGCTCAATGCAATGATGCATATATAGGAGGCTTAATGGATGGACATACGACAAGTTCTACGCCGAAGTTCGTTCTCATATGTGCAACAGAAGATATTCCAGATCTAAGTATATACAGTATCGGATCAGCTAATAATGGAACAGGGACGACTGCACCAGGTGAGTATACATTTCCTGATGATCCTCTTAGCGCTGGTGACTGTGTTACTTTAGCGACAGAGGTACCGATGTTTTTAGAATATTTTGGTTGTAATCCTACTTACACTAATGGTGGTGTGGTCAATGTCAATGGAGATGATGCTATTGAGTTATTCTGTAACGGTACACTTATAGATGTGTATGGTGATGTGGATATCGATGGTACTGGCGAATCATGGGAGTATACGGATGGATGGGCTGTAAGGTTGAATGCGAGTACTTTTCCTAATACTTCTTTTAGTATTTCGGATTGGGTAGTTGCACCTAATCAGACACCAGAGATGCACCACTTTAATGATAACGGTATGATGACAGTTGACTGTCCAGCATGTGATTTAATCAGTATTTCTGCTGGTACGCAATCGGCTTGTGATCCAGTAACGAATACATATACGCAAGAAGTAATAATAGAATATTCTGGAGGTCCTGAGACTGGCAACTTAGTTGTCAATAATCAGATATTTACTCTGACATCAAGTCCTCAGACAGTTACGCTTTCTGGATTAGATTCAGATGGTATGTCAGTAGATGTATCAGTTGTTTTTTCTGACCTGCCAGGCTGCTCAGGGACATCTATTGATTTATATACAGCTCCTGATGATTGCTTAGTAGTACCTGCTGTATGTAGTATTACAAATCTTGAGATTCAGAATGTTACTTGCAATGATGCAGGTGTGAATGCCGATATCTGTTTTGATTTTGAAAATCCGATTTCTAATAATGTAGAAATCGTCGTAGATAATACTGTAGTGGGTAGTTATGTGTATCCTGCAGTTTCTGGAGAATGTGTAAGTATATCGACTGACTTTTTTGTAAATAGCACAACGGAAGTTATAGTAAGAGACGCAGCTTCTACTAATCCTATCTATATCAGCGAATTTCATTATGATAATGTAAGTACAGATGTAGGAGAGTTTATAGAAATTACTGCTCCTGCTGGGACAGATCTTACAGGTTTTGTATTGCCCTTATACAATGGAAGTAATAATTCAGAATATGATAATATAGTGCTTTCAGGGATTGTCCCTGGTACTATTGGAGCATGTGGAGTTATAGCTTTTGATACGCCAGATCTTCAGAATGGGCCAGATGCTATTGCTCTGGTAGATGCTGCGGGTGAAGTCATTGAGTTTATTTCTTATGAGGGTGTTCTCACCGCTATTGATGGACCTGCGCAAGGGTTGACAAGTGTCGACGTTGGGGTAAGTGAATCGGGGACGGCTTCAGTAAGCTCATCGATATCTTTAATAAATGGAGTATGGACGCTCACCGATCCTAATAGTAGAGGAGCATTAAATATGGGCGCAAGATGTATAGATCCATGTGAAGCTTTAATGAATTTAGAGCCACCTTTATGTTGCTCAGAATTTGTTGTAGATGCGATTGCAATATGTAATGATAGCAGTAATCCGTCTATAGAAGGCAGTTATTATATTTCTATAGCAGGAATAACTGGAGGTCAGAATTCTGGTAGCTATGATGTTTCAATACAAGGAGTAACCACTTTATTTGACGGAAGTCCTATTGTTATAGGCCCTTACAGTCATTCAGGATTAGGTAATGCAGTGCAGAGAATTGAGATAATTGAACCAAGCACGGATTGTAGATATACGCAATTTGTGACGGAGACATTATGCACAGATATAGATGGTATAGAAGGTCCTGATAATGATATCGCTTACTGTCAATGTAATGCAGCATCTAATAATCCTAATCCAGGTGTGATATTGTCACAAACTAAACCAGGAACCTATATGGCTGGTGGAACTTCTAATAAAATACAAACCTACATATTGTCCGAACAAGGGTCAGGAACTATTACGATATCTGCGATCAACAATACTGGGTTCTTTGATAATTTGGGTGGTAATCAATATTTTGTTTTTGCAATAAATTTTGATATTGCTAACTCTGTAGATTTGCAAAATGACCTTGTTGTTGGCCAAGATATAAATATCACCACGCTTACAGATAATGCTGCACCATATGACGATGAATGTTATAGCGTATGTGGACCTGCAGAATACAGCTTAGATTGCTTTCCGTCTTTGGGCTCATTAGCTTGTAATAATCATCTCAATATATCAGTAGGATCGACTTGTGAGGTAGAATTACAACCAAGTATTTTCTTACAAGGTAGTATCACTGTCTTAGATAATTATGATCTTGTAATAACTGATAATAATAATGCTGTTGTCGATCATAATGGTAGTACCGTCGCAGAGGCTGATGATATCAGAAACTATTTAGATCAAGATCTCACATTTACAATTACAGATTTTTGTTCAGGTAATACATGCTGGGGTTTAGTAACTTTTGAAGATAAGATACCACCTGTCATATCTTGTGACTGTCCAGTAGGTGGAGAGGACTTTGATGGTGATGGTGACATAGATGGTTATGCTGATGAGTGTATATTTCAATGCTATGATATCTCTCTCATAGAAGGTGATGTTAATGGTGTATTGCCTGATGATATTTCGGATTTTATAAATAATAACATAGAAGATAATTGTTATGAGTATTCGGTAGATGATGTGTCTTTTGAAGATGACCTCAAGGACTTGGGACCATGTGCAGGCAGCTTACTGAGGCGGACATGGACTATTGATTTTGAAGATATTAACCGACC
>ENA-ORXM01005146-ORXM01005146.1-marine-metagenome-genome-assembly--contig:-NODE-5146-length-10669-cov-7.263973_pt1 | contig 10669 bp, 7 predicted proteins | sample MGYA00237867_ERZ511480 | MGnify/ENA primary metagenome ERZ511480 (study PRJEB26309, sample SAMN06266103) | marine metagenome | isolation source: Algal blade | place: United Kingdom:Sidmouth, United... | reverse complement strand
AAACTGTTTCTACAGATTCATCGGTCTTATATCATCAACTTCACTAAAATCATTGATATAGAGGATAATAGTGTGCTCATTGAAAAAAATGTAATTCCGATTAGTCGCTCCAACAGACCGGAACTTATGCGTAGGCTTAACCTTTTATAATGTGTGCTTCCATAGGACAATACCACTCGTCTACAGAAATTAGTTGCTGGCCTATTCTCGAATAAATAGGTACGCAAACCATCCTATATTTGGGGTATACCCTAATCCCCCTTCACCACAAATAAAGGTTTCTCTAGAAACAACCATTTCAATTTTAACCCGATCTCGGTAAACTCAAAACCAGCTGCCGTAGCCGAGGCGATGTTACTGTATTTCCCATAAAGGTTGGTGCATAGGCGTTTGGAGAATTGATGTTGTAAAGCGGCTTCGGCCCTAAAAATAGGGGTATTGGGGTCGTTTTCCACTTGTTGGTACCCCGTAGCTGCACTAGCCATATAACTCGTCTTTTTAGAAAATTGTCCGCGTATCTCGGCAAAAAGTTCTACGGCTTGATATTGCTCGGGGCTAAAATAAATGCTGGGTACTTGGTCCTTGAACGTGATGTATTGATAGTTGATACCCATTTTTAAAGCGGGTTTTTGCATCAACGTATAGTACAGAGAAGTAAACAACAAATTTCGGGTATTGGCATCACTCTGTTGGGTATGCATCAATTGGGTATACCAGCCCAAATTAACGTTGGTACCCAGGTTGTAATTGAGTCCGTAATGGTTTTGCACAATTTCACGTTCGATGAGGTCAGCATTAAAATTCTGGACCTCACGTTGATAGCCTAAGGTCAGGTTTTGTAATTTTAAAGGTTGTAATTGCAGTTGGGCATCCAATACGGGTTGGGTGTATGCCTCTGTCATGAAACGGGAGTTGTTCAGACCCACCACGGTTTTTACCGTTGTTTTAGGGAGCAGTTTGTATTGCAGGCCTGCCAAAACCACATGCGAATCAGCCTGGTTGCCAGTGACTGTATTTTCAGTGGTACGGTAGAAATATGAAACGGTCGTCCTGAACTTTGTGGATAGGGCCACATCGGCCCTGATATTCGTATAGTAGGCTACATTATTGCCGTTATCAAAAGTATGGGCTGCTTGCTGCTCGATACCAGGAGTATACATGCCGTCCAATTTTTCCAGAAATCCTCTAGCATCTTTTTGATTCTTATAAAGGGCCAAGGTTCGATAAGCCGCCTTGTAGGCAGGTATAATTTTGTCGGCGGCAAAAAGGGCATTGGCCTTACCAAGGTTGCCGTCAAATGAGGTACTGTCTTTGGCCAAGATAGCGTCATAGGCTTGTATACTGCTTTTGGTATTCCCCGTGTAAAGGCCTAAAGTCGCTTTAAGGGCGTGAATCCAGTTTCGTTCGGGGTAGGCCGTTTCCAAACTATCGATTTGGGTTTTAGCTTGGCGGAACTTTCTATTCCAAATTAAAGCTTGTACATAACGGTCGTAAGTGCGTTCGGTCAGTTCGTAATTCTCAAAACCAGCAACTTTGTTTTTGGCGGTCGAGGCAATGGACAAGGCTTTTTTATCATTCTCCGCGATATGTTCGGCCAAACTAATTCCGTTCAATGCGGTAATGGAATCCATAGGGGATGTGGCGTATCTCTTGTACATCATTTTGGCACTATCCGTCTGTTTGGTAATTAGAAACAAGTTGGCCAGGTTCAATAAGGCATCTTTATCGTTAGGGAAGTCTACAAAGATTTCCTTTAGTAATACCTCACCGTTGCTATAAGCTTGGTTGTTTACGTATTGATTGGCATAACCCAATCGCATATATTTTCTAGAAACTTTAGCACTGGGTTTGTTCGGTTTTAGCTCCAAAGCTTTTTCTACCCATTTTAGTGCCTCCTCGTATTCCTTTAAGTTGCTAAGGGTGTTGGCATAGCCTAAGACCGCTCCAAATTCTGTTGGATATTCTTTTACCATTTTAGCATACAAAGGTTTGGCGGTTTCATATTGCTTATCCCACAGAAAAGATTCATTATAATTTATAGCAATTTCAAAATCATCGGGGTAGGTTTCCAGTAAGCTACCAAATAATGCAGTTGCTTTTTGCGGTTTGCCATTTAACCCTACCGCTCGCCCGTAACAAATTTGAGCTGTTTTATTCGTAGGATTAACTTTTAAGGTGTTTTCAAAGAAAGTTTCTGCTGCAGCAAAGTTGCCTTTTTCCAAAAGGGCAAATCCTTTTTCTAAAGGTTCCTGTCCTTGGGTCAGAAAGGGCAGTAGACAACATACGATTGCTATTTTTAAGATATTCATAGGTTAAGTTTTTTTTGGATTTTTCGACCTTCTATTTTAGCGCCTTTCATCCTATTTATATTGGTTATGTAAAGCTACGATGGACTTTTCCACCCCGGAAGTGCGATATCTGCCATTCGTCTACAGCAATCGTCCATCCATCTAAACCGCTCTATTTTGAAGGGCAATCTGACGGATATTTGCCTTGTAAACGAAGTAAAAACTTAACCTTAAAATTTTGAAATTATGGCTTTACAGATTACAGAAACAAAAGGGATGTTTTCCGTTTTCGGAGAACTGAACAGCGCAAACGTGAATATTTTGAATCGACATATGAGTAGGTTCATTAATCCTGCAAATCCAGTTATTCTGAACTTAGAAAGCGTACAGGCGATGGATCGAACCGCAGCATTTGTACTTCAAACGATGTATCAAGGCGCCATGCGTAACAATAGTGTTCTTTCTATTATAGGATTAGGAAATACAAGCATCCGGTCGGTTTTAAACAAAACCAAAACCTCTTATATATTGAACGATGACCGTATTTAAAATAAAACTGCATCGAGTTTCACCCGAAAAATTGTTTATGGGTAGTGTGCTTCTGGTCAACGGAGGCAACTACCTATACAACTTAGTATTGGGAAGATTGCTTGGACCTGAAGCGTTCGCGGAAGCAGCACTACTGGTAACGCTCTTGTTGGTTTTGTCCTTCTTAGGAATGACCTTTCAATTAGCTACAGCAAAATTTGCTGTACTCTTCTCAGGAAAAGATTGGGATGCCTTTCAGCAACTGATGTACAAATATGCCCTGGGTTTTGGTATGCTTGTGGGAACCATACTTTTTGCATTCGCCGAAAACCTAAGAGAACTCTTTCAAACAGAGTCCTCTTTGTTGTTCAAAACTTTTGCAATGGCCGTTCCTTTATACTTTTTTATGTCGGTCAACCGAGGGAAATATCAAGGTCGGCAAGATTATGCAAAACTTTCCCTTACGTATCAAACGGAAATGTGGAGTCGATTATTATTAACCTTAGGGTTACTGTGGCTGGTTCCATTGTCACCTGCTTTTTTGGTCGCTATGGGTATTGCCTTGTCCTTTGTTTTTGGTTTGATTCCGTCCAAATTTGATGGAAAGCAGCTATTCAAGAAAATCGTGCTTGCGGCGCCAAAGAAGAGAAGGGTTGTGCAATTTATGGTATTGACCGCCTGTTATGAGATTACTCAGATTATCATCAACAACAGTGATGTACTTCTGGTCAAGCATTATTTTAATGCTACCGATGCAGGACTATATGCGGCATTGGCCCTCATTGGACGAGTGGTCTATTTTGTCGCATGGATGTTCGTTATGTTACTATTGCCAACCGTCGTGGAAAAACAGAAAAATGGAGCGGCCACGGCGCCTGTACTTCTTAAATACGTAGGGTATATCGGGGTATTGTCGCTTACTGTAGTAGCGGCCTGTGCCTTATTTCCTGAATTGATAATACGCATGATGTTCGGTGAAGCTTATCTCACCATGGCACCCCTCTTATGGCAGTATGCTTTAGCAACTTCCTTATTTGCAATATCAAACATCTTTGCCTATTACTTTTTGTCATTGGATGAATATGCACCCGTGGTTGTTTCAGGTGTTTTGGGAATTTCCCAAATTGTTCTAATTGTGTTTTTTCATAGTAGTTTGGCGATGGTGGTTTACGTGCAAATCATCGCAATGATTTCCTTGTTGATTGCCCAATTACTGTATTTCAGTCAGAAGAGCATGGGCTCGTAAATCCGCTTTGTTATTTCGGAATTTTTAAGCCCAAAGACTTTCAAGTCTTTGGGTTTTTGCTTTTTACTCGATAATCGAGATTTGAATGCTCCGAGGCTTGCCTTCAAATCAAACCCGAATTTTCTTTCAATGCCTCGCGGGTTTGCCGCGAGGTAATTTACAATGAAAAATTTGACAGCTGGTATGCGCAATGGTATCATCTGAAATTACTCCTTAATTGGTTAATCTTCTGCAAGTCGCCATTCACCTACAGCAATTTTCCATCTGCCGTAAAATAGCAATGATTATAGGGGGTTTGAAGGATATTTGTGTCAAATAGTTAACCCAATATCAATTTAAAACTTAACCTATGAGACTTGCAATTGTAACCGCTTACCCACCGAGTAAAGTAACCCTTACTGAATACGGATACCACTTGGTAAAACATTTTAGACTTCATAAAGAAGTAACGGAATTAATTTTGATAACAGACAAAACGGAAGGAGAAAAAGACTTAACTTTTGAAGAAGAAGGGTGTAAAATTTCGGTACAGGAATGTTGGAATTTTAATGATTATACCAACATCTTTAAAATCAATAAGGTTATTTCGAAAACCCAACCAGATGCAGTACTTTTTAATCTTCAATTTCTAAAATTCGGGGACAAAAAAATTCCTGCCGCCTTGGGATTGCTTTTGCCCTTGATTTGTAAAATGAAAGGAATACCTACAATTTCGCTTTTGCATAATATTTTGGAGCAGGTAGATTTGGACAATGCGGGAATCACGTCAAATAAATGGTTACAACGAATCTATAATTTTATCGGCAGTACCTTGACCAAATTTGTTTTGGCTTCCGACGTACTCGCAGTAACCATAAGTAAGTATAAAACCATATTGGAAGAAAAGTATACCTCTAGAAATATTGCGCTTATTCCCCATGGCGCTTTTGAAACGCCTCCAGAGCCAGACTATAGCTTGGCTGATGGACCAAAACAGGTCATGGCATTTGGAAAATTTGGCACCTACAAAAAGGTGGAGATATTGATAGAAGCGGTAGAATTGATTCGGAAAAGAACAAATGAGAATATCGAGATTGTCATAGCTGGAACGGATAGTCCTAATACACCAGGGTATTTGGAATCGGTACAACAGAAATATGCCCATGTGGAGCAGTTACGATTTACGGGTTATGTGGCAGAGGAAGATGTGCCCATGATTTTTGGTGAAAGTTCCGTTGTCGTATTCCCATACACCTCTACCACTGGAAGTTCAGGAGTATTGCACCAAGCTGGCAGTTATGGCAAAGCGGTAGCCTTACCAGATCTGGGCGACCTCAGTATTTTGGTGAAGGAAGAAGGCTACAAAGGTGAATTTTTTGACCCCGAATGTGCCGATTCATTAGCTATTGCATTACAAAACATTTTACAACATGATTCATATCGAATTCATTTGGGAATGACGAACTATAAAGCAGCTTGCTCTTTACCAATGTCAGACATCACTAAAATGTATGTTGATTATTTCAAGGCGATTCAACTATCTAAATCAACCGGTTTAGAATTGGATTTGGCGACAGAAGAAGTAAAAGAATTAGTGTAATTTTTAGGTTAGGTTGAAGGGAGGCGGTCTGGTTAACTGCCTCTCTTTATTTTACTTAGCTAAAGATTGATATGCTTTCTTTTTTCCATTCTCAGTATTGAACAAACCAAAATGCTTTTGCTGCGCCTTTCGCCATGGCAAGCTACCCACCACTGAATTCGGAACTAACTCAAAATCATAAAGCGTCCAGAGTAGAAACGGAACGGCTTCCTCATCCAAAATTTCTTGCATCTCATCAAAGTACTCTGCTTGGTCATTTTCCGACCCTAGATACCCATTCCAAACACCTTGATAGGATGAATATCCATATTCTTGAAGTACAATGGGCTTATCTGGTGCATTAGTTCTTAATGTCAACAAAGCTTCTTTGAAATTAGAAGGCTCTCGATAATAATGAAAAGAAACAAAATCGGTTTCTTCCGCTAAGTTAGTAGCGCTCTCAGGACTTGACCATCCAATGGTTACAGGGTGCTTGGTGTCCCAAGATTTTACTTGCCGTAACATTTGGCTTAACCAGGTCATTACTTCGGGTTTCCCTCTTGTTTTAAAATCTAAGTCTGGTTCGTTTTTAATATCCCATGCCAATAGAGCCTTGTGATTTTTAAGTTCAGTAACAAGTTGTTCGGCATGTCTATGGGTAAGGGTCCAGTCAGCCAAACGGTAGTCTCCATAAAAATCGAACAGGCTAATAATAACTTTCAAATCATTTTGTGCTGCCAAGTTCAATGTTTGTTTCAGCTGGTCTACTTTTTTTACATCAATTTGCGCTTTTCCAAAGGTTTTATACGGCACGAAAAGGCGTACGGTATTTAATCCCAATTCCTTGATTTTTTTAAAATCATCATAAATTGTACTAGCGTCAAAGTTGGCTCCGTACATATCCCATGGATGTTTCTGTGGATAGTAGTTAATACCTTTGATATTAGAAATACCCATCATCTTGGGCTTCGAAATTTCAGGTTTTTCCACCTTTTTAGGTGGTAGTTTGACCAAATGCCGAATCCTCCAAAACCCATCTTCCAACAACAACATTACCTGATAGGAAGTAATTTCAGTGTGTTTCGTTACGAGTTCATTATTCAAATAAGTTTCTTCATAGCGTTCGATGTTCTCATCGGTAAGCACTGCTATTTTTCCATCGGCGCTATAAAACTCCAATCTGGGATGGTGTCTTAGGGTCGTGCTTTTGAAATGGCTATTCTTTTGTTTGTTCATATCGAGAATATTGAACAATTTTATCCGAGCACTGTCTGTGTAATAATCTGCAACACCATAAGGATTATTGGTTTCCAACGCGACACTTCTAACATACCATGCTTTTAGATAGTCACGTTCTATTTCGGCAAGCGTTTGCGATTCCATAGGTCTACCTTCATTGGCTAGGGGAGCCCATTCAACTTTAGGTAGGTAATTGGATGAAAGCGCTTTCGGTAGGTGTAGCATTGTAGCACGATCTGCTCCGGTATTGAGATAAGAAAATATGGAACTTAGCCCGAACAAGATACATGCATTTACCGCCAGAAACGACAGTACAAGAAAAACACGATATAGGGTACGGTTAAATTTCATTGTAGTTGTACCGTTTTTGTTTTTACGATTCCAGCAGAGCGAATGGTAAGTCCATAGCTTGCGTTAGGATAAAAATCTTTTGAAATGGAAAATTGGGCCTTGCCCAATCTTGATGTAGTGCGAAGGGTCTCTAATAAAACGCCATTATCGCTCCGTATTTCAAGTGTTACTGTCATACCATCGGGTATCAGCTGTTCCATAAAGCTTTGCATTTGCGAAATGCTGATGGTTCTACTACCATTTGAGTAGGCAATCTCATAATCTTTGAGAGCGGCATTAAAACTAAGGGTGATGGTATTGCTCTTTGCAGCACCGGTTACGTATGCAGTAACCAACCATTCAGCCGGCTCATCAGGATGTAACAAGCTGGCTTTGGCAATTCCGTTGATAGTGGTTCCGTTCGTTTGAAGTCGCATTCCTTTAGAATCCGATATGGTAAAAGTGACCAGGGTACCGTCACTTACGCTATTCTCGAAGGCATCTTTTATGATATCCGTTGAGAACGTAATGACTTGATTACCATCGGCAAAGTTATGGTTGCTCTGGTAGTCTATATTGAAATCCGTGGCATTTGCAGGATATACCTTAGCAGTCAACTCTTTACTGGCGGTATGGTCGGAGGAGGCCGCAATCAGCAGACGACCCGACTTTTTGGGGCTATGGAGATTTTTCCAAGCGATGCCATTTTTCAAGGACACCGTCGTTTCTTCAATAGTGGTATTGAATTGGTTTTTTATCGATACAAGGGTGGAATCCATCAATGGATTATCGTAGATGTCAACTGGAGCGGTCACTAGCATGGTGTAATCAATCTCACCTGCAGTAATGCTCGGTGGTCCCAAATAAGACTCTATTTGTTTATTCTTATGATCATTTGGTTGTATGGTAATTTTACCGGAGGTATATTGACTGTTGTTACCTACCAATCGCCAAGTACAAATACCTGATTTTTCAGAAAACAATTTGGGCAATCTATAGGTAAGTTGGTTCTCTTCAGTTGTAGGTTGAAGTATAGTACTTCCGAAAGCGTTATTGATTAAAAGGTAGGGTTTTGCGGCAGGATTTCCCGTAAACTGTATTTGAATGCTTTCTCCGGCAAAATAAATGTTTTTGGTATTAATTAGTTGAAATGAAACCTGCTCAACGGTATGGGATACCACTTCATTTTTGCAGGCCATAGCGACCAAAATCATAAACGATATGTAAAGGTATTTTTTCAAACTATTTGGGATTTCCGATATAACCGTTTAACTCAATCTTTATGAATTCAAATCCATCACCTTCTAATGGCTGTAATTGTTCCACTGGATGCTCGGTATTTCTATTTGGAAAAGCCTTCTCGGAAATGGAGACATTGGGTAATCCATTGACAAAGCAGTTATCAAGACTACTTTTAATCAACTGAAGACCTTTCAATGCTTTAGTTTCATATTTAAAATACTGTTTGCGTTGAATACGCACACCTTCTTTCAAAAAGTGATTGTCTACCCAGATCAACTCCTTTTTTTCATTATAGTAAGAAATCAAAAGTTGCGGAATAGTAACCTCCTGTACGCCAGAATTGAACAAGGTTCCCCTAATTTTATCCTTTTCAATATGTAGATTTTGTAAAGCCAGTTGTTTGTATAAATCGGTAATAGCGACATTGCCGGCGCATTGTAGGTTGAACTTGGTAGGTTGTTCTTCAAAATTAACCGGAGTAAACTCATCGGGATCGAAAGTAGGCGGTAGGGTATCTTTGGTGGAAGACCAAGCAATACCTTCAAAGTCTATTCGAAATGAAGTGATTTCCTTAGGCATTAATTTGTGTTTTACATGGTATTTTGCGTTGTAATCGGCCAATGCTCTATTGTCATCATTATATAGCGTTCCTTTTAGGGTTACATCTGCTGGGGTATTATCTACATTTTGAAGTTCGCCGATAATGCTATAACTACCTTGAAGTCGTATTAATTTTGCACTTAAAATCTCCAGAACAGGTTGTTTCAAAACATCTTCATGGTGCGTTTGTTGCGTAGTGATTCGCCTTCTGCCTTGGTTGAAAAATGTTGTGTTATTGGAAGTGAATAGTTGATTTGGAGGTAAATCATTGTCAAAAATATGGGGTTCTATGTACCATTTGCCTTTCTTTCTAGAAAAGGAATGATAAAAGGTTTTGTCTATTTTTTCCAATGGAGTAATCCATTTGGTATGCACCTTAGCCGTGGCACTGTTTTCAGTCTCATCTAAAAACTCAACTGAAATGGCATCCAATTTGGCATAAGAGCTCAGAATACCATCGGTTACCGAAACTTCTAGCATATATTGTGATAAAGGTACAGCTGCCGTGGGGTCTAGATAAGAATGTGCTCGTTCGAATTCTTTAAAATCAAGTGCATCATAATAAGCGGTAGCTACATTGTTCGGGGTAAGTTGTGTTGAACTGGTAAAATAGAATTGATACGTAGCAAATGCGATTATCAGCAACATGGTAACTGCCCAAACATGATTAACCTTTACAAGTTTTCCAGAAAATTTATCATAAGAAATAGCATATGACAAAAAAGGCCCATCGGGCAATTTTTTATTCTTCAAAATCCGGAACCACACCCATTGAATATTGATGATAAATGCCAGTATTACCGTAAGGAAGGGGATGATGCCCCACATGATTTTTAGGGTTTTGGATACCTCCTCCTTGGGGATTATCTTGGGTAAGGGGGGTATATTGAGTTTTTCCCATACCATGATACCATTTTCAAGTTGCTGTAATCGTTGCCATCCGCAGAAATAGAGGATAGGGTCGTAGAATTTGTCATTAGAGAAAATATATTTTAGGTTGTACTTCTCTGGTACGGTTAAAAACTGTTGTAGTGAACCAATACCTTCAACACCTCTAAATTTTGAGTTTTCCAATCGTTCTATGGCTCTCGTCGTCAATTCTGGAAGTCTACGTGCAGAATGGTAATTTCCATCAACGGTCATAGCGTTGGTCTGTGCCGATAACCAAGCCATCTGATCACCAAACCCGAGCGGTAGATAGCGCCACTGGTCGTGTTGGTCTTGATTCAAGAAATTGACAATCGGCAACATCTTTATTTTCTGTGGTTGTGCCGGGCGAAAGTAATTCAAGCTCATCGTAAAAATGACCATGAGCAATAGTCCACCTGCAATAAATCCGCCGAGAATTCTATGATAAACCGACCCAAATCGTTCTTGTAAGTATGTTTTTAAATCCCCTTGAACCATACGGTATACGAACTCCCCAAAAATGGGAAGAGCCATAATCGTAGCCCAAAGTGTAAAACGGTCCAGAGTCAATATGTTGAAGGCTGTTTCTCCTAATAGTTTTAAAGGGATGGGAGTAGTACCTCCAGTTCCAAGCAAGGTCAGTATTGAAAACGAAAGCCCAAAAAACAAATATCTTTTACTGAAGTAGCGATAGAAAATATAGGGTAGAATAAATAGTAATATCCCCCA
>ENA-ORXM01005145-ORXM01005145.1-marine-metagenome-genome-assembly--contig:-NODE-5145-length-10673-cov-3.431106_pt1 | contig 10673 bp, 6 predicted proteins | sample MGYA00237867_ERZ511480 | MGnify/ENA primary metagenome ERZ511480 (study PRJEB26309, sample SAMN06266103) | marine metagenome | isolation source: Algal blade | place: United Kingdom:Sidmouth, United... | reverse complement strand
TTGCAAGTTTAACGGCAATTTTTTTTGAAATAGAAGAATAGGTAGAATCTAGTTGAAGAACTTTTATGTAATTACTGAGTCCTTGATCAGGTTTTCTAGAATGATAAAAGTAAAGCTGTCCTAAAACTAAATAAGGAGCGGGGTTTTTAGCATCTTGTTCTATCAATATTTCTGCTATTTTAGTGGCTTTGGATATATTCCTTTGATAAGCATATTGCAAACCAATAAGTTCTAAGAAGCACCTAGAAATTTCTAATGGAGCACTTTCTTTTAATTTCTTATAAGTTTTAAATGAAAAAAATTGCTTCTTATTAAACAATGGAATGTTTAAATTCGAGTAAGCGTAATATGTCTTAGATTTTAGATGCTTACGATAATAAGGGGATGGTGCGATATGTTTTTTTGATAAAATCGAAAATATATTTGGAAGAACTTGATGAAATTCGTTGATATTACTAGCTCTTAAAGATGCATTAAATAAGTAATTAAGTTTGATAGAGTCAATTTCTGTTGTGTCTATCATTGCTAACAATTCAGTATAGTTTTGGGCTTTTAGATTAGGAAAGCTAAAAAATATGATAACTATAATTCGTAAGAGATTCATGAGAGGAAATTCAATTGATATATTAAAAAAAAAGCAAGATAGCACTCAACCCCAAAAAAGAAGTCAAGAGCCAAGAGAAATAACACATGATTTAAGGTTTTAGTTTAGCTTCTAATAACTCAGTAGCAGCTATTTTCGCATCCTTTACCATACTAGGGTTGTCAATAATTGATTGTAGTTCTTCAAGGCTCTTGTGCTTAAATCTTTTTTTGAAGAATTCAGTTTTTGAATGTATAGTAGAATCTATCGATCGAGATGAGACAAATTTATTTCTAAAGTCTAAGAATAAATCCTCATTTAGTAAAGCGTAAGAGCCAAGGAAGATGGGAGTACTAATATAGTCAAAACCTAAGGTGGTAGACAAACCAAAAGCAATCATTTCAAAAGGGAAAAAATTCACTAAATTGATACTTGCAAAAATACACAAAAAACCAGTACAGATGATTCCTATTTTCCTTTGTCGAATAATTAAAATAAAATTGATACCAAGCATCAAACCTGCTACAACAAAATTGCCCCAATTGAAAGGCTGAAAAAAGGGTAGGGAACAAAAACTCAAAACAAGGAGAATAAAAGAGAAAAGGTTCCCCTCTTTCTCTTTTATGTTATTAAGTAAATCGACATCATCTAAAATTCCTTTATGCATCTCCTATGTTTTTTCTATTTGACTAGAAAATAAAAAATTAGGTTGCCAAGTCTAAACCTAGCAACCTAATTCTAAAAAACTATGATTACTTTAAAAGACTTACTCCTTAACCATTTCCAACCAATAAGGATAGGCATTAATTTCTACCTTTATAAGATAAACCCCAGAAGGGTAATCTGCTAAATTAGGAATGCGAACCTCTTTAATTTCTCGTCCTTTTGTTTCCGTCGTTTTAGTAAATTTTTCTTCCATTAATTTATTGTAAATACTTACTTTTAAAGCAGCTGGATTTCGTTGCTCAATAAACAAGTGCAGTTCATCTTGAATTGGTTTGGGCGTGTAATACATTTCCCCTTTGTGGTCAATGACGATACTGGCTTTTAACATGGTTAAATAAGCGAAGAAAAAATTTGGAATACCATAACCTAAAGAAGAATCTGGCTCACTAGAAATACTACCACTCAAACGAATCGCATCTTTGATTTCTTCACTTGTTTTATCTGGGTGTGCCTGTTTAAGCGAAGCCACCATTCCTGCCATGACAGGAGAAGAAAAAGAAGTTCCGTTTGTTCTCGTAACATCATATTTGTTTAGGCTTGCCACAACAGTGTAACGCCCTTGAGCTGCTACATCAGGCTTGATACGGCCATCAGGAGTGGGACCCCAAGAGCTAAAACTTGCACGAGTACCATTTGGACGAACGGCAGCAACACTTAAGACACCTTCTGCGTCAGCAGGTGTACCAATGTAATGCCAAGGACCATCGCCTTCGTTTCCTGCGCTGTTGACAATCAAAATACCTTTTGAAGCACCAATATTTGCACCACGACTTGATAGAGCCGTTTTGCCATCTAATTGATGGTATTTATAAGACATCGTAGTATCGTTAAAACCAGTATAACCTAGAGAAGAATTAATGACATCAACTCCAAGACTGTCAGCATATTCTAAGGCAGCAACCCAGTTAAATTCTTCAGCTCTAAATTCTCCTCTAACATCTTCCGTTTTAAATAAATAATAAGAAGCATCTGGCGCAGTTCCGACAATCAAGTGAGGTGCTTTTGAACCCATGCAAGCCAATACATTGGTACCGTGCGTACTACCTTCATACACAAAATCATCGCCTTCTACAAAATCATGTGTCCCCAACAAACGATTGTCACTATAAATGCTATCAAAAACAGGCATTCGATAGACATCTAAAAAGCCACCGTCAAAAATAGCGACTTGAATCCCTTCGCCTGTGTAACCATAATTATGAAGGACATCTCCACCCAACATTTTAATTTGATTATTTGCAAGACCGTAATAATCAATCTCATGTTTGGAAACATCTACAGAAGGTCTATTTTTCTTTAAATTAGGTTTAGAAACCCTTCTGAATTTCCCCAAAGGCTTAACCGATTTTACAAATGGCAATTGACTGATTTGTTTTAACAAATCTTTGTCTTTAGTATAAATTGCAATGGAATTGAGCCATTTTGATTTACCGTGCAATGGAGTTCCCAAAGCAACAACTTGGTTGATATAACCTGGTGTAATGGGTAAGTCATTTTCTTCAATAGCAATGCCCATTGTAGTTCGACGTTGAAGTGCTCTAGCAGATAAAAAATCTTGAGGGCGAAAAATACTATAAGGCGTATTGTTTTTATCCGTAAATTCAACCCAATGCAAGCTGTGATTGTGATGGTTGTAATCTTCTTTTTGAGCTTGAATGGCGCTAGTTAGCAATAAAAAAAACAGTAGAGTTAATGCTTTCATTCGATTGGTTTGTGACGATTGATTTTTATAAAAACAATTCTATAATCAACAAGTTTATAAATTTAGACAAATCTCAGAGAATCTACTAAATATTATAAAATAAGTAGATAAGAATTAGAAAAAGGAAGCCCTAGAATCGACGAACCTAATGGACTAATTCCACCCAATGTGTCTTGCCACCTGTTTTAATTTTGAGAACATAGACACCTTGTTGGTAGTTTTGAAAATTATAGAGAGACACTTTATTAATTATATTGGCTTGAAGTTCTTCTTTGTGATAATGTAATTGTTTGCCAAAAAGGTTGTAGACGATCAACTCAATGGGAGCTTTTTGGGATGTTTCTACATAAACATGTACACTATTGTCAACGATTCTTTGAGGATGATCTACCGTTCCCAACTCATTAATAAAAACACTAGAATCGACTAAGGACAAATAAGCATGAAAAAAATTAGGAATACCATAGCCTAAAGAAGAGTCAACTTGAGTAGCCTGTGTTGCGCTCTTAAAGATAGCTGTTTTGAGTGTTTTGTTGAGGGTTCTAGGAAAGGCTTGTTTCAGTGAAGCAACCATACCTGTCAAAACAGGGCAAGCATAAGAAGTGCCATCGCCATACCCCACATCGTATGTAATCATAGAAGCGTAAGCCGTATTTTCGCCTAGTGCAGCAATATTAGGTTTCATGCGTCCGTCAGAAGTGGGGCCCCAAGAACTGAAAGAAGCTCTGCTGCTGTCTCGTTGAACGGCTGCAACTGTAAGCACTTCAGCAACGTCAGCAGGAGCTGCCAAGTAATGCCAATCTTTGTGTCCATCATTACCAGCAGCATTGACAATCAAAATGCCTTTTGCGCTAGCAATCATTGCACCTTTACTAATTAAGGTACTCTTTCCATCCAAATCTTCATATTGATAGGACATAGATTCATCTCGAAACCGAGTGTACCCCATTGAAGAGTTAACCACATCAACTCCAATACTATCCGCATATTCTAAAGCAAGAATCCAGTAAAATTCTTCGGCTCTAAATTCTCCTCTAACATCTTCGGTTTTAAATAAGTAATAAAAAGCATCGGGTGCTGTGCCAATCATCAAGTGCGGTTTTTTTGCCGCCATAATAGAGAGTACATTAGTACCATGTGTACTACTTTCATAAACAAAGTCATCTCCATCTACAAAGTCCCGCGTTCCCAAAATACGTTGTTCTAAAAATAAACTGTCAAAGACAGCCATTCTATACGCATTTCTAAAACCACCATCAACCACCGCTACTTGGATTTTTTTGCCTGTAAAACCTAGTTGGTGTAGTTGTTTTCCTCCCAACATATCGATTTGAGTTTCCGCCAAACCATAATAATTTGCTTGATGTTTGGAGCTATCTATTTCAGGACGTTTGCTGTATAATTTTCCTGCTTTTGCTTTTCGAAATTTGCCCAAGGGTTGAACAGATTTGACAAAAGGAAGGGCTTCGATTTCTTTTAGAATTTTTCGACTTTCTGTGTGTACAGCCAAAGCATTCAACCATCTAGATCTTCCTTGTACGGGCGCTAGTTTTTCTATTATTTTAAGATAAGGAATAGAAATAGGAAGATCTAAAATATCAATAGAAACGCCTTGATAATTACGGCGTTCTAAGGCTCTTGGACTTAGATATTCTTGGGGCAAGAAAAGGCTAAAAGGGCTACTGCTCTTATCCATTAATTCTACTAAATGTAGATTATGAGGATGTTTGTCTGTGTTGGATTGTGCAAAGATAATTGGACTTAATAATAATAGTAGAAAGCAATAAATAGCATTCATAAGAATATTTTTCTTCAAAAAAGGACAAATCATAAGTTTGAAAACAAAACACTTTCATTTAAACTAACTTTTTTTTACAAAAAGTATTATATTCTTTAGCTTTTTTATCAAAAATCAGAAACTATGTCAAAACTTGTACTCCTATTTTTATTATCAACAACTTTATTAGCTGAACTATCTGCTCAATGTGGAACCCGTTACAACAGCCGTTACTTTAGTAGTATTCAAGTATTTCGAGAGGTAGAATATAGTTTGGCTGCGCCTGCCTTAATTGCGGCAACGATTACAACAGAAACGACAATTAATAAAGATTTGGTAATGGATATCTTTACCCCACCAGTCACTGATACCGTTCGCCAACGTCCTGTTGTGATTTTAGCACATGGAGGAGGATTTATTAATGTTGCGTTTATGGGAGGAACTGTTTTAGTAGGAACAATGAAAAATGAAGATGTACAAGCTTTGGCAGATACTTTAGCACATTGGGGATTTGTAACGGCAAGTATAGAGTATCGTTTGGGATTTAATATAGCGAGTCCTTCTAGTTTAAAAAGAGCCGTTTGGAGAGGGGCACAAGACATGAGTGCTGCGGTTCGGTTTTTTCGTAAAAATGCGGCTTGGTTTAATATAGATCCCAATCGAGTATTTGTAGGAGGAAGCAGTGCAGGGGCATTTTGTGCCATTCATAGTACCTTTGTAGACTATACAGAGCGATTGCCAGAGAGTTATGAATTAGTACCTATTTTGAAAAAAGATTTAGGCGCTTTACACAGTCGTCCAGTAGTAGAGTTAACGAGTTTTAATCCGTTTAATGGAACGGCTGTTTTGGCAGATGACGTGGACTCCATCCCACAAGGAGTTGCCTCTTATTGGGGAGCGATTGCAGACTTGGGCTTTATGGCACATGGCAACAATAAAGCACCGATGGTTTTGTTTCATGGAACGAATGATTTAATTGTCAATTATAAATGTGCCAAACCTTTTTCTGGTGTTGTTCTAACAGCGCCAACTACTTGTGGTACTTACATGATGGATTCTTTGATGACGGCAAGGAGTATGCCACACAATACCTACTTTGCACAAGGCGAAGGACATGAATATTGGGGAGCACTGAATGGAGATTGGCTACCTTCTGGACCCAATGCTTATTGGCAAGATATTATTCAAAAAACAAGTGATTATTTGTATGACATCATGCGTCCAACAATACCTGTTATCAATGGACCAGATACGGTTTTACCAACTACCAATTATACTTACTCCATCGTCAATCCCAATTCTAATCATAGCTATTGTTGGGAAGTAACTGGTGGTGTTATTGTTTCTCCTATTGCAAATGGTGCTACAGTAGAAGTGGAGTTTTATAACACAACAACACAAGGTTTTGTAGGCGCTAGAGCTGTTGACGCCGCGGAGGTAGTTAGCGGAAGTGCATTAAAGTATAGTGCTGTGAGTACGAATGTTGGTGTAGATAAAATATCAAATACTAGCATCGGGATTCAAGTTCAACCCAATCCTGCTAATACCTCTTGTCAGTTGATTATTAATAGCCTAAAACAGGAGGTTAGTACAATTCAATTGTTTAATGCTTTAGGGCAGAATGTCTTAACTCAAAGAACAGAATTGTTAGTAGGGAATACAGAGCAGACCTTAGATATAAAAGACTTACCAATAGGGATTTACAGAATTGTAGTTACAGCCGAAGGAAGCCATATAGTAGAAACTTTAATCGTTAATTAAGGAATAAAAAAGTGATCCAACAAACCATCTCGTTTAGAGGCTGAAATCGTAATTTGAGTGTCATCATCCATGATTAATATAGGGCTTTTTCCTCGAATAAATTTCTTGACATAAGTCGGATTAATCATGTGGGAACGATGTACTCTTTTGAAACCATAGTTTTGCAAAATACTTGTATATTCGCCCAAATTACGAGAGGTCCAAATGGGTTCTTGATCTTTAATAATAAAGAGTGTATAGCTTTTTTCAGATTGACATCGAATAATGTTGTCTATAGGAACAAATATATATCCATCAGAGCAAGCTAGCGCAATTTTTTGATGATTAGGTGTTTGAGCATTTTTTTCAACAAGGCTATAATTTTCTTTGGTTGCCAATGTTCGAGTTTGGTTTCGGAAACGATCTAGACTTTCCATTAATTCTTCCAGATTAATAGGCTTCATCAAGTAATCTAATGCTGCTAATTTGAGCGCCTGAATGGCATATTGACTAAAAGCAGTCGTGAAAATTACCTCGAAATTAACTTCATCAAAGTATTTGTACAAGCTAAAACCACTCTCTTTGGGCATGGCAATATCCAAAAAAACCAATTGAGGTTGGTGCTTTTTGATTAGGGCAACGCCTTCTTGTACATTTCCCGCTTCTGCTAAAACTTGCACTTTCTCACAATAATCTTCTAATAGAGATTTGAGCAGTTTTCTAGTATCAACTTCGTCTTCTATGATTATACAAGTTATTATTTTCACTGAAATTTCGGTTTTATAAATCGTTATTACTTCAAACGACTTTTAATTAAAATTAGAAAAGAAATTATTAAAAATAGGTATCCAAAGTTCTGTTCGAGTACCTAGAGCCTTGTTTTGTGCATCCTTTAGATCGGTTATTTTATAGACTATTTTTTTAGGAAACGCACCTTCAGTATGATTCAACATATTTAGGCGATCTTGGGTAACAAAACTACTGCTTTTCTTGTTGGTTGAATTATCTTTCCATGAGTTATAAGATGCGGCAGTAGCTCTACCTACACCATTATCCTCTATAATACATTTAATATAATGCGCTTCTTTCTGTAGTTTTATAAACAATTGACCATCTGCTTCTTTGTGAAGAAAACCATGTTTGAAACTATTTTCTACAATAGGTTGAATTAGTAGAGGGGGGACGTGGAGATCTTCTTCTTCAAAAATAGAATCCACCTCAAAGGTTATGTTTATAGTATGCTTTAATCGAATTTTCTCAAGATCAATATAAAGTTTTAAAAAATCAATTTCTTCTTTTATTGGAATACTCTTTTCATTCGAATAATTAAAAATCAACCGCATTAACTTGGCAAATTTAGCATGATAAATTAGCGCTGTTTTAGCATCTTTGTACATCCAAAAACTCTGAATGGTACTCATAGCATTGAAAATAAAATGAGGATTCATCTGAGCTTGTAAGGCTTGCATTTTTAGTTGTGTAATTAAATTTTGAGTCGCTTGTTTTCTTTGTAAGAATTGATAACGAAAGCGTACTATAAAAATAATAAAGGTCAAAATAATCAAACCAATAATACTTCTAAACCACCAAGTTTCCCAAACAGGAGATTGAATAGAAAAGGAAATTTGTTGAGATGGTTTACTTAAAATACCATCCTCATTTCTGGCACGTACCTCAAACGTATAATCTCCAGGATTAAGATTAGGAAAACGGGCAAAATTAGTACTACTAGCTTGTTGAACCCAAAGACTATCTATACTCAAAAGTCGATATTCATAAGTGTAATTAGTTCTGCTTTTTAATGTCAAAGCTTGAAAAGTGAACTCAATGTTGTTTTGATCGTAAAATAGCGAAACAGTGGATTTTAGGGCATAACTACTATCATTTACGACCCATTTATTTATGTTAATTAAAGGAGGCGTTGTATTAATAGATGGCGTATTCACGTCAAAACTAATTAGACCTTTAGTGGTGGTCGCCCAAACTTTCTGATTGAGAATTACTATGTTGTCTATATTGTCAGATACCAAACCATCCAATTGGTTATAAAGATCTACTTTTCTTGTTTTAGGATGCAGCTTTATAATCCCTTTGTTGGTTCCCATCCAAATAGTTGTACTATCCGAAGTAATCGTTTTGCAATTATTACTAGGTAAACCATCAGCAGTTGTAAAGTGATAAACCTCTTGTTCATTCTTGATACCATAGAGCCCTTGATTAAAAGTTGCTACCCAAATAATACTATCCTTCGTTTGGGTGATATCTATAGGTATAATAGGGCTTCCTGTATTTGACAGAACAGTATGTGGAACCATATTTTGCCAATAGAAAAGATTTCCATTAAGTCCTGACCAAAAGCGGCTTGTATCTGTTAAATCTGACCACAGAGCAGTGATCCTTTGTGAATTAGAACTAATTCTTTGTGAATTAGAATTAATAAACCCTTCATAGAATCCTTCTTTACAGTCATCAGTTTTTTGATAAAAATGATAGTTTACTTTTCCATCAAAGACGTAGTTTGGAGCTTGATAAAAGCCTGGCTTATGGACTAAATTATAAGTTGATAAAGCGATTAACCCTCCAGAAATTAACTGATCCTCTTTGTATAAAATAGCGTGATGTGCCAATTCAATACAACAAGGTTGTATTTTTGCGTCTGCATTTAGTGATAAAGTGTAGCTTCTTTTTGAATTGAGTAAAATTTGGTTCCGTTTTTCATCATGCAGAATGTTAATAATAGGATAATTACTAATAATAGGATAATTTGTAAGCTCTAACGTTTTTGTATTAAGCTTTGAAATATACCCTTTCATACCTATGAATAGTTCTTCTTTACTTGTTTTTGTGAGCGCATTTATAGGGGAATTAGGTAAATTTGAATTTTTGGCGTCTAAATAATGCATTTTTAAAGATGGGATGATGATAACCCCATTCCCTAAAGTTCCTAACCAAAAACTTCCACTACGATCAATACAAACTGCACTGATTGGATCTTTGATAGATAATTTATCTTGTGCTTCCCATGAATTGCTAGAATTATTTTTACGTAAAATAAAAATACCTTCTTGTGTGGAAATTAATACTTTATCTTTGTAAGGATAAACTCTGAAAATATCTTTTTTAGAGAAAACTAAAGCCTTTTCTCTGAGCTTAGTAATATGATCAATATGGTCAATATAAATTTTATTTCCTAATACTAGCAAGACCGTATCTTTATCCAATACATGAAGCATACTTTGATTTTGCATTGTATCTGGAATAAATCCATTAGAGGAAAGTACTTCTTCTTTCTGTACCCAGACCTCATTGGTACAGTCAATATAAATCAACAGACTGTCATTTACTTGGTGGTAGTTAGGAATGCCTACAGAGCACCTATTTTGATAACTATTCTTAACTGTATCTATTAACCAGTGTTCCTCTTCAAAGTGATGATGATATATATAAGAATAAGAGGCGATATTTAACTGATTTTTTGTAAAAGAGTACTCAAAGTAGGCATTTAATTTTATAGAATCAGGAATTTCAAATAGATGGACAGCATCATTAATATCAACAAAAAAAAGTTGCCCAGAAAAATTCTTATACCAAATGTTTCCTTTAGAATCTTCCTGTATGGAAGCAGCTGAAGTGCTTTTTTGAAGTGGGTGATTATAAGTAGTAATGTTTTTACCATCGTATCGACACAAACCAGCATCTGTTGCTATCCACATATACCCTCTATTGTCTTGGTACAGACCATAAATTTCCATATTGGGCAAACCTTCATCATCCGTGAGTTTCCAGTGATAAGGTGTTTGGCTCCAGGCAGAAATACAGAACGAGAATAGTATTAGTATAGGGCAATATATCTTCATAGTAGTTGAAGATAGCATTTTTTTTATGGTAAAATAGAATGAAGTAAAATTAGGTGACTAAAAAAAACATTCGTTAACTCATTGACCTTATTCGTTGGTTCAAAAACCTTATTCGTGAATTTTGACTTGATTCTCTACCTTTACTTAGATACTTTTGAGGTATTATTTAACCTTTCTTAATACCCAAATATTATGAATAAGAATTCTTGGCATTTTATTAATGGTATTTAGTTTGACGATGATTCCCCCCGCCGTCGTTTCATATATCTTTGACGACGGGGCTCAATC
>ENA-ORXM01005142-ORXM01005142.1-marine-metagenome-genome-assembly--contig:-NODE-5142-length-10675-cov-43.697113_pt1 | contig 10675 bp, 11 predicted proteins | sample MGYA00237867_ERZ511480 | MGnify/ENA primary metagenome ERZ511480 (study PRJEB26309, sample SAMN06266103) | marine metagenome | isolation source: Algal blade | place: United Kingdom:Sidmouth, United... | reverse complement strand
GAGCGCCGGGACCATCGATGCCGGATTATTCAATAATCTTGGTCGAGGTATCGGGTATTAATACCGGGTACTGGCCGGGTACTGGCCGGGTACTGGCCGAGCACTGACCGAGCACTGACCGAAATCTGACCGAATTCTGGCGAGACCTGGCTGAGATTCGACTGGAATTCGGTCGCAGTCCTGAGCGAAGTACACTGTGCGACCGGCCTGCAGCGTGGTCGACTGGTTATCCGGCAATGGCTTGTCCTGACGTCAGTTGCATCCCGTGCAGCAATGAACCCGCCCACGTCATGGTGAGAGAGTCTTGAATACCCCACGGCGCCAGTCGGCACCGCCCTTGACGCATCACGACATCGTCCGGCTCGCCGCTCCTCTGGTGCGCCGGGGCATGGCGGTGGACATGAGTACTTCCGATCGGTCGTCGCGCTACGTTCAGTTCAAACCTGTCGCTGGAGTGGTGCCGGGGACGCGGTGTATCCATTCGCTGCATGCGGGCAGCGAGAGGTCCATGCGGCTCACGCGAGTGTTGATTCACGAGGGTGGCCTAGCGTCGACGCTGAGTAGCGAGGTGCGGAGCCTGGAGCAGGTGCTCGATTGCTTCGAACAGATCCCCGAGGAACGTCAGATACAGGTTGGTGTGGAGCACCCGACACAGCGTGCCGGGCTTCTGTCTGGCCCGATCGGGGAAGACGGCAGTGATTTGACAACGAGCATATTCGTCGCCCGTAGCTATGTTCTCGACATCGTCGATACCGACACCCGTTCGGGGCCGTCAAGCACGACGCCGACGCCTTTGCTCCAATTCGTTGCTGCCAGTGTCTGCGGGCTGGAACTGCGACTGGATGTCAGCGGTGGAGGCGGAATGCCGGCGGATCTCTACCTGTTCCGCCAGGGTGCAACGCCGGATTTCAGGCTGGCGAGCCTCTCGGACGGGAGTGTCTCGCCACTTCTGCATCCGGCTGTGGTGGGCGATACGACACCCGCGCCGCCATCGGTGACGCAGCCTGTTTCGATCGCCGGTCTTCCGGAGGATCTCCTGGCCGTGCTGGGTCCACACTGGCGGCCCTTGCAGGCACGGGACGACTACTGGAAGTGCGTGCTGAGGTCCCTCGGCAGGGGATCTCGACGTACCGCTCGCGCGGAGCTATTTCATTCAGAGGCATTGCACCATCTGGCACGAACGCTAGGCGAACCGCCGAGCCGATATCACAAGCGTTTTCCGAGCGCTCGTTGGCGAGTCTATGTTCGTCGCCTGAAACCGTTGATGCTGCTGATCGGCCTGCTGGCATTGATGCCGGTGTGCTGGCTATTGGTGTCCCGCGGTCTTCTGGTGATGCATCCGTTGACGCTGGGTATCGCCCCGTTGCTGATGGTCGGAATGCTGGCACTGACTGCCAGGGAGGTTCCCGTTATCGAAGTACCGCCACGACCGCGAGCGCTTGACGAGACTCTCTGGTCTGCCGGCAAAAAAACGCAGCCCTGACTCTCGTAGCGTAAACCCCGATATCATCTGATCCGATGCCACCAAGCACGTTGTCACCAAGCCCGATGCCACCAAGCCCGATGCCACCTGGCTCTATGCCACCTGGCTCTATGCCGCTCAACATTCCGCTCGTTGCCGTCGACACACTAAAGAGTGCCTTGCTTGCACAATTTCGCGACGAGACGCTGCGTCATCGAGCCACCATGCTGTGGGGTACGCGCGGTGTCGGAAAGTCATCGGTCGTCCATCAGGTGGCGAAGGAGGCTGGGGTGCCGCTCGTCGACTTGCGGCTGACCACGATCGAGCCGGTCGACTTGCGTGGTGCCTTGTTTGCCGACGACGAAGCCCGCAAGACGGTCTGGTTTCCACCGGAGTTCCTGCCTGCTGCCGATCAGCCGGCTGGTATTCTCTTCCTCGACGAGCTGACGGCGGCTGACCAACGGCTACAAACGTCGGCCTATTCCCTGATACTGGATCGTCGTGTTGGTGGTTACCGGCTTCCGGACGGCTGGATGATCGTCGCAGCCGGCAATGCGGCATTCCATGGTGCACTCAGCCACGACATGGGCACGGCGTTGGCTGATCGGCTTTTCCATTTCCATGTGCAGAGCGTGCTCGGAGCCTTCATCGACTACGCGCTGCAGCAGAACCTGGCTCCCGAGATCATGGCCTACCTTCAGGTTCGCCCGGACAAGCTGGATGACACCGCCGCCCAGTTGGCGCAGGACTATCTTGTCGGAGCAAGTCCCAGAGGCTGGGAGGATGTCTCTCGGGTTCTCAAATCGAAACTGAGCGCAGGCCAGCGGCGGCTTTTTATCCAGGGGAGAATCGGTGCGGCCAATGCAGCGGAATTCCACGCCGCCATCGACGACATCCAGGCCGGTAGCAATGTTCTCGAACTGCTCGATGCCGACGTCGGCGAAGAGACACGAGCCCGTCTGCCGGAAACACTCGACGGACTGTATGGACTCGTCTACGGTCTCGGAGCGGCCGTCGCCGAGCGTCGACATGTCCATCGCGTGCTGGAGATCGTCGAACAGTTCACGGACATGCCCGGCACCTTGCCGGTACGCGAGTCGCAGACGCTCGCCATGGAATTGATTCTCCGGAAGTCGCTGGAGCAGGGCCATGAGGATGCCGTGATCGAAAGCCCTGCATGGCAACGCTACGACGCGCAGCAAGCCGCTGTCGCGGACTGAGCCAGCGGGTTACATGACAACCCCGGTATCGCAAGCCTCGACTTACCAGCTCTCGATCAACGGGCATCGGGGTACCCGTGCGGTTCAGCGACTGATCGAGTATGCCCCCGCCAGTGGCGGTCTTGCGCTGTGGATGCAGCACCGTGACGTCGAGGTGCCTCCGGCCAGAGCCGATCGTGCGCGCCGAGGGTCGTGGATCATCGGCAACGACGGCAGCACGCTCTATTACGGTCCCGGTTTCGACTCGCTGCCGCTGCAGGAACAGACTGGTCTCGTTGCGCATCAGGTACTTCATGTGGCGTTACGTCACGTCGCTCGGGAACTCGCGCTTGCACAGCGCATCGGTGCGGTGGACAACGAGCTCTATACCGTGTGCGCCGATGCGATCGTCAATGCGTCACTGTCGGGTCTCGAGTGGTTGTCCCTGCCGGCGGGTAGCGTTCAACTGGAGACTCTGCTGCAGCGCGCGCTCGGTATTGAGGCACCGGTGGATACAAGCCTGCTCCGTTGGGATACCGAGTCCTTGTATCGGGCTATCGACGATCGTCAGTCGCAAGGGGCTGCGGCGAAGCGAACATCATCGAACCGAAAAGACGACGGGGACGCTGGCGAGACGGAGCTTGCTGACGAGAGCCGGACCCGGCAGACCGACGGTCCGCGCGCAGCCGTTGCTCGTCATCTGGCGATGGACATCTTGCGAGATCTTGTGCCGGATGACGCCGCGCCGCCTGAAACCGAGGCCGAGCAGCAGCGGCAATGGTCCGAGCGATTGTCGCGAGCACATGCTGCCGACGGCGAGCAATCATTGCTGCGGCAGTTGCTTGCGGACAGCCGCGCCCCTGGCATGCCGTGGGAGCAGCTCTTGCGAACACGGTTGCAACGGAGTCTTGCTCAGGTCGGCGAGCTCAACTGGTCACGCCCCTGCCGCAGCTGGATCGCCAACCAGGGGCGTACCGCGAGTGGCCGACGGCTACCCTGGGAGCCTGGCTACAGTCATGCCCGGCGCTGTACTCGTCTGTGCATTCTCGTCGACGTGTCCGGTTCGGTCGAGAATGCCTTGTTGCAACGCTTCGCCAACGAGATCGATCGCCTGCTTCGGACGCTCCGCGCCGATGTTCATCTCTTGATCGGCGACGACCGGGTGCGTGCGCGGCACCTCCTTCGCCCGGGCGTGAAGCCCCTGCGCGAGATGGAGTTCGGCGTCGGCGGTGCTACCGACTTCGTGCCGATGCTTGCCGCGGCGACCGAGCTTCGTCCCGACATGGGCGTGTTCCTGACCGACCTTGCGGGTCCGGCAGGCGAACCGGTCGCCTGGCCGTTGCTATGGCTGGTGCCCGCCGAGTCGAAGGGGCAGCCAGTGCCGTTCGGGCAGCGGATCGTGCTGGATTGAGGGGGCGGAACGCGGGTCAGTGATCGATTGGCTCCGCCCGTTCTGGACTGTTTCTCTTTGCCGATGGCTTGCTGCACTGCCATGCCTTCAAGTGAGCAGCTTTCTGCCGAACGAGCTAGACCAAGATCGCAGCTGAGCCGATCGTCACGTGAAAAGATCAACATGATCAACAAGTTGACTTGGATCGACCGACGTCCATCTTGTTCGATAGAGTTACAAGTCTCATGATACTCGAGACTATCGATGAACCAACTGGAGAAAAACCCATGATCCGTCGAATACGGACCTTGTCTGCGAGCGCGCTCGTCGCCGCCACCCTCGGTCTGGCCGGCCACGCCTACGCGCAGGATGCCGACTACGTCCTGAACACCGCCTCGACCGGTGGTACCTATCACCCGGTCGGCACCGCCATCGCGACGCTGTCGAAGGTCAAGCTGCTGCCGACCGAAGGCTTCAGTCTGACCGCCGTGAACTCGGCAGGCTCCGGTGCCAACGTCCAGGCAATGGCCTCGGGCGCAGCCGATTTCGCCATTCTTCAGGGCCTGTACGGTTCCTATGCGGCAACCGGCACCGGCCCTGTCTCCGAACCTCAGGAAAACCTGCAGGCGGTCACGATGCTCTGGCAGAACGTCGAGCAGTTCCTGCTTGCCAACGAGCTCGTCGACGTTGGCACGGTTTCCGACCTGATGGCCGCGAAGGGCGAAGCGGTCGCCATGGGCAAGGAGAATTCGGGAACGCTGGGTTCGAACCAGGTGCTGCTCGAAAACCTCGGCATGGACTTCGCCAATGACTTCGAATTCGTCTATGCAGGCTATGGGCCTTCGGTCGATGCGATGGCAGACGGACAGGCCAAGGCCGCCGGTATCCCGTCGGGCGTGCCGACCAGCGCTATCACCAAGCTGATGTCGACCAACGGCGACAAGTTCACCTTGCTCGCAGTCAACGCCGAGGAGGCAGAGATGATGGATGGCGGTCGTGAGCTGTGGACGCCCTACACGATCCCCGCCGGCACCTACCCCGGGCAGGATGCGGATGTCGAGACGGTCGCACAACCGAACTTCCTTGCGGTCAACGGCAGCGTGGACGAAAACCACGTATACCTGCTGACAAAAACGCTCTTCGAGAATTTGCCGTTCCTGCAGGCCATTCATCCGGCGACACAAGCGATGTCGATCGAGGCCGCACTTGCCGGTTTGCCGGTACCGTTGCACGCGGGTGCAGCGAAGTACTACGCCGAAGTCGGGGTCGAGATTCCCGACCGATTGATGCCGGCGAAGTAGTATCCTTGCGCTGAAAAGGGCTACGCGGTGAGCCAATCATCTGAAGGGCCGATCTCCGGGCCATCTGCAGGCCCGGAGATCGGCCCGGAGGCGCGCCGCGATTCGATGTTCGAGCTCGATACCGTATTTGCCCGTCCGTGGAGCGCGGCGAGCATTCCCGGCATGTTGTTGTTCGCAGGCTTCGTCGCCTTCGCGCTATGGCATGTCGCGACCAACAGCATCATCGCCGAGCCCGCTCGCTGGCAGAATGCCATCCACTTCGCGGGTTTTGGCTTCATCGCGGCTATCACCACACGCTCTTTCGGCAAGGGCGCCCAGTCGCGCGCCTCGCTGATCGCGAATCTGCTCTTCGGTCTGGCGATAGCGGCATCCGCCCTGTGGGTTGCAGGTGCCGAGAACGGTGTCTACGAGCGAACACTGGCCAAGACGGGCCAGGCTTGGCAATTTGGTGTAATCGACTGGGCGGCGGGTATTGTCGTGATCCTCGGTGTCGTGGAACTCACCCGACGACTCACCGGGTGGATCATCCCGATGCTGATTCTCTGCTCACTCGCCTACATTCTCTTTCTCGGTGAGATGCTGCCCGGGGCATTCCGGGCGGCAAGTCTGCCCCTCGACGATGTGCTGTTCCGTTCGCTCTACAACGATGAAGGCATGTTCGGCATCATCGCCTCGATTTCCTCATCGAACATCACCCTGTTCATGATCTTCGGTGCATTCCTGTTGGTCTCGGGCGCGTCCGATTTCGTCATCGAGATGTCGAAGATCGTCGCGGGACGTTTTCGCGGCGGCGCCGCCTTTGTCGCCGTGATCAGCTCGGCACTGACCGGCACGATCTCCGGTTCAGCCATTGCCAACACTGCCTCCACCGGTGTCATCACGATTCCGATGATGAAGTCGAACGGCTTTCGCGGGCAGTTCGCCGCAGGTGTCGAAGCTGCATCAAGCACCGGTGGGCAGCTGATGCCGCCGATCATGGGTGCCGGCGCCTTCATCATGGCGAGCTATACAGGCATTCCCTATGGCACAATCGTGGCGGTCTCTGTGGTGCCGGCCTTGCTGTATTTTCTCTCGGTGGGCTTCATCGTGCGTATCGAGGCGGTCAAGCACTCGATCGGCACCGATCACGTCGAAGCGGTCGACAAGCGCAAGCTCGTGTCGGGACTGCTCAACTTCGTGCTGCCCCTCGGCACGATGACCTACCTGCTGGTGTCCGGACGCACACCGAGTTTCGCGGCGGTGTTCGCGATCGGCATGCTGATCGTGGTGAGCTGGATCAGCCCGCATCGCATGGGGCCGCTCAACATTTCACGAGCACTCGCGCTCGGCATCAAGACGGCCGTCATGACCGCAGTGCTGCTGGTCGCGGTGGGCCTGATCAACAATGCAGTGACGACCTCGGGTCTGGCCAACACCTTTGCCCTGATGATCGCGCAATGGTCCCAGGGTTCGCTGTTGCTCGCGCTCGTGCTCGTCGGTATCGCGTCGCTTGTCCTCGGTATGGGCTTGCCGGTCACGGCGGCCTACATCGTGCTGTCGATCCTCTCGGCCCCGGCGCTCGCCGGCATGCTCGCCGATGGCTTGATCGTGCAGCAGCTTGTCGCAGGCATTACCGATCCTGCGGCGGCGATGTCGTTTGCGCTGGTGGACCCTGCGCTCGCGGCCACTCTGGGCGACGGCATGCCCTTGTCCGAGGCGAAGGCCCTGATGAGCTCGATTCCCTTCGATGTCGCGGTGGCCATCCGGCCCTTGCTGGTTGATGCCGAGCACATGACACTTTTTCTCCTTACCGCTCACCTGATCGTGTTCTGGCTGAGTCAGGACAGCAACGTCACTCCGCCGGTGTGCCTCGCGGCGTTTACTGCGGCGGGTATCGCCGGCTCGAAGCCGATGGCGACGGGCGTGGAATCCTGGAAGATCGCCAAAGGTCTGTACATCGTGCCATTGATGTTTGCCTACACGCCGCTGATCGGTGCCGATCTGCCCGAACTGCTCCGGCTTGCCGTATTTGCGCTGTTTGGCATCTACGCGACCAATTGCCTGTTGCAGCGTTACTCGGAAGGGCCACTCGCTTGGTGGCACTGGCCGTTGATCCTGGTTGGCGCGGTTGGCTGCTACTGGCCGCTGGCCTGGTTACCGAACCTCGTCGGCGCAGCAGCTGTGTTGGTATTGATAGTGACGACTAAACGGGCTTGTCATCAGAGTCTGATTCGAAGCGGCTGATGATGTTGGTCACGAAACTTTCGGAATACCCGGCGAGAAAGCACCAGAAGATCAGCTTTGCATAGTCGGTATAGGCCGCTCCTTTGACGCTGAACAGAACGGCAACACCGGATCGAGACGAATCGCCGGCGTTGTCTGTGGGGCTAGCCCCAGCGCCGGTCTCAGTCACGCCATTGATAACGAATTCAGGGAACAGGGCGCCTTCCAACAGTTGGCCGATGAACAGGAAGTACAGGAGCAAGGCGAGGATGCCGCCGACGAGCGGTGACAGGAGAACGTAGACCCAGGACCTTGCCAGTAGCAGGAGATCTCCTTCTGTCAGCGTCTTCAGGCGTCGTTGCAGGGATATGAATCCACCGATGGCGCCGCACAGCATGACCATCCAGTTCGTTGCGCCTGCGCTGACCGCATGCCCTTGCCAGGTGAGATAGCCGCCAAGCATCGTGATGGCCATGAGCGCGAACAAGGCAACGAACAGTCGATTGCTGATGATCCGGATCATTTCCTGACGTTCGCTCAAGCGCGAGGTCGTGTTCAGCAAGGCCTTGGCTGAAGTTCCGGTCGTGGGATTCGTGGACATCTTGTCGGCGTTGCCATCGAGAGCGTCATCGTGTTGAAGGGCCGGTGCCGACTGATGGGCGGGTGCAGTGATCTCGTCCGCGCCTTGCTCACTGTTCCCGGCATCATCAGCGAGATTCCTTGCGACGGGCCTGTCCAGCACAGTCTCTTCGGCCATCTCGTCTCATCCTCATGTCGTTGACGCGATCGATGCAGTCACGTCGATCGACGAACACGCCGACTAAAGTCTGTCGAGGCAGCGCGGCTTGTCGTGTGTCCTGAACTTGCTTTCGGCAGGTTCGATGCAGTATGCCCGTACTCTATCGATATGCGAATCATCTACGGGTAAACAAAGGGTTAGTCGATGCAACGTCAAGAGAGGCCAGCCATGGCAACGACAAGGGCAGGGTTGTTACAGACATTTGAAATCAGTGGGTGTCACCTTGCGGGTTCAGCTTGAGTTCCAGTCGCTGCAGCAGTCGGAGCTCATCCTTGAGGAGAGGATCGGGGGACGTGCTTGCAGAAAGTTCGAGAAGATTGACGAGCAAGCCGCAACGGTCGGCGGTCTCGACCATGGCGGTGATCTCGGCACGACCATGGGTGTGGCTCCTGGGCGTGTCGCCAGGCGTGAGCTCGATTGGCCAGTAGGGGGACAACTGCGACAGTTCCGCCGACAAGGATTCCATTGCGTCGGTGGCGACCGTCTCCAGAACGAATCAGAGCGGTGGATAAAGGGTTTCCTGCCGTGACTGCAGCAGGCTCAATCCGGCCGGGCCGAGCACTTCCACCTTGTGCTGTCGCATGTAGGAGCGGATCTCGTCCAGATCCTTGAGCGACGGGCGTCGTTTGGCGATCGCCTCGTCTGCCTGCCGGGCGACATCGAGCCGTTGGCGATTGGTTTGCGTGTCCGGGTGCTCCGCCGAGATGGGCATTTGCAGTGAACTGAAGCGCAGCGCATCGCAGTTGGTCACGGTAACCAGATCACTGTTGCCGACAAGCGCGCCGATCGTCGTGGCTTGTACGCTCAACTGCAGCACCTGAAGCTGTGCTGCGCTGTCGATGGGTGGCGCGAAGTGTGGAAGGCTCGCCCTCAGGAACGCGTTAAGCGATTCGACCGCTCGGCTATCCTCCATGAGGCTGGCGATGGCCAGCATGTAGAACATCTCGAAGGTAGTCTTGATGCCGACCCGACGGGGGTGTTGCCTGTACCGCATCCAGTGCCCGGACAGGAATGATGTTTTCAGGCTCGAGTCCGGAGATCGGCTCGACCAGTACGCTGAGCGCGACGTACCAGGGCAGCGTGTTCATGAGTCTTTCGTCTTGCCAGAAGTGCGTGGTGGCTAGCGCATCGCGGCGGGAAGACAGCGGATCGAGAATCTGCGTCGCGCGTTCACTGAGTCTCTCGAAACGACCCTGATGAAAGGCGAGTCGCATCGCCTCGGCGTTCACGGCCACACGATTCTGATAGGCCAACTCTTCCACGTATGTATCCGCAGGTGGATCATCGTTCGTTCGATGGGCGGTATCCGGCTCTGCCGGGTCGGCGTCCGGTTCGACGCCGCTACGTGCCCACTCGTTGGAAGCCTCCTGCACAAGATTGTCATCCAAGAGATGATCGGCCCGGATAGCCCGACTGGTTATGCCCTGGTGACAAGACAGGCTGTTGATTTCGACTTTGGTCAAGCGTTCGGGCAGCTGCGCCGCATGCTTGATCAACGCAGAGGCGTGGATCGGCCAGTCGAGAAGATCGGCACCCAGGCGGGAGATGATCTGGCGCGCTTCGTCAGGGTCGGTGTACACACGGGCTTGTCCGGCAGGAAACCGCGATGGTAGGCGGCCTCGAGCCAGGCTTCCTGTGTGTCGACGCCCTCGGGTGAGCCTTCATAGTAGGCAATTGCGCCGCGAATGATCGCGTCGTAGACAATCGGATCCTGTTGCTGGATGCCCGGCAACATCAGTCGTCGCAGATCGCGCCGGTGGCTCAGCAGTCGATCCCCTTCCTGACGTATCAGCCAGACGTGTCCGGCGAGACTGTCGAACAATTCCTCTGCTTGCTCGTCAGTCAGTGGACCAAGATCACAGGGCCCGGCCAGTACCGACTTGATCAGGTCGGGTGTGATATGCCGGAGCAGCAGACCCGGATTGGTAAGTTTCTTTACCTGCTCATCGTCGATTCTGATCAGAATGGCCGTCGGCGGTGTTGTTCAATGCACTGATCGATGCGGTCTGGGCGATGGCTTGCCGAATCGAGCGCGTGCGGCTGATTTGTTGCTCGGGCGCATTGTCTGCTGCAGTCGGCCGAGGTTCCTGTGGCTCGATGCCCAGGAACTCGATAAGCGTCGAGGCACGCATCAGCGCGTGAGCCGTCTCCGGTTTGCTCATGGCACCATCGGTTTCACGGGCCAGGTCCTGACCGTTCAAGCCCATGCCAGCACTTCCCGGCGAACGAGCAATGCGTGATGGAACAAGGGGTTGCGTTCGCACTGGCGCAAAGCTCCTCGTAAGCTACTTTCATGGGTCCCTCTTCATCACACTCGTATGT
>ENA-ORXM01005141-ORXM01005141.1-marine-metagenome-genome-assembly--contig:-NODE-5141-length-10681-cov-8.292154_pt1 | contig 10681 bp, 10 predicted proteins | sample MGYA00237867_ERZ511480 | MGnify/ENA primary metagenome ERZ511480 (study PRJEB26309, sample SAMN06266103) | marine metagenome | isolation source: Algal blade | place: United Kingdom:Sidmouth, United... | reverse complement strand
AAGCCGAGCTTCGGCAACAACGTCTCGCACTCACAACGAAAGACCCGCCGTCGTTGGGATGTCAACATCCAGACGCAGCGTTTCTGGGTTCCCAGCGAAAAGCGTTGGGTCAAGCTCAAGGTCTCTGCCAAGGGTCTCAAGACCATCAACAAGCATGGAATCGAGAAGGTCCTCGCGGACATGCGTCGCAAAGGGGCCAAGGTCTGATGCCAGCTGGAAGCGATAAGCGCCCGATCATAAAGCTCAAGAGCACCGCAGGTACTGGCTACCAGTACGTGACGACCAAGAACAAGGTCAACAGCCGTGAGCGTATCGAGCTCATGAAGTACGACCCCAAAGCTCGCAAGCACGTCATCTTCAAGGAAGAGAAGTAACCCTTCTCTCCGGACACGCAGCTCGAGCTCAGTCGCAGCCGCTACTCGATCCATGGCAGCCCTCGGGCTGCCATTTGTCGTTTTCCGCTGACCGATTTTTCACGGTCTAATTTCATGGTCCATTTTTCACGGCTTATTTTCGCTGTCGTCTTTCGCGTTCGTCGTCCGTTGGGTCCCGCTGGTTTAGTTCGGTGACTGCGCGCAGTAGAAGTCGCAGAGCCCACGAAACAGATCGGGCTTGGCCTGTCGCAGATGATCGGGTGTGGTGAAGAACGATTCGGTCGCAACGGCGAAGAACTCGGCCTTGTTGGTCCAGGCATAGGCGCGCAGATCCCAGTCGGATTCGCAGGAATTGCTGTGTCGGTACTCGCGATCGAGGAGGTCTTCCCACGCCTGCAGCGAATCGCGCCGCAGTGGGGGTACGCCATCGGCTTCGCCGTCGGTCATGTCGATCTTGTGGGCGAACTCGTGAATCACCACATTTTGACCATGGTGCGGGGCATTGCTGCTCGCGGCTACGGCGTCCCACGACAGCGACAGAGGCCCCGAATAGGGCGAAGCCTGACCAATGATGTGCATCTCGGTATCGGAGGCAACCGAATCGCTCGGGCCACGTCGCGTGCCCTTGGTGACGGTCGTTGTCGGATGCACGATGATGGAGCGCACCGTGCGATACGCCCACATGTCCAGACCCATGATGGGCACCGCGGCGTTGGCGGCGATGGTCACGATCATGTCCGGCTGCAAGGTGAACCCCGCAGCAGCTTCCCAGAGCTTTTCCTCGATGATCGCGGCCGTCAACGCCAAGTAGCGATCCGGGTTCGTTTCCAAGAACGGTCGGCCCAGCGCGACACGATTGGTAATGACCTCGCCGAGATAACTGTGATCGACTTCGGACTCGGACTTGTGCCATGGCCAGCGCATTCCGGTGCAGGGTAGAGGTAGCCCGCGCCAGCAATGCAGGGCACGGGCCTGATCAGCCTGATGCCAGCTCGAGCATCTTCAGCACGGTGGACCAGTTGCGGCGGGTGCCGGCGAGTCCGGTCTGCTTCTCGACCCATGCGCCGGTGAGCTTGGTGTCGGCGAACCGGGTCGGACAGTTCACATAGACGGCGGCATCTGCGGTCTGGCATTCGTCGGGGGCGAACGCCGAGGCATCGAGTTCGCCGTCGAACGTGGCGGCCAGGAAAACCACACCGCTCGCCTTGGGATCGGCGGCGCCATAGGGCCATTCTTCGACGAGCTGCTCGAGCTCGGGCACCGTGCGAACCATCACGGCGATGTCATGACCGAATCGTTCGGCGATTCCATCTTTGATCGTGGAGGCCACCGATGCGGGCTTCTTGGACGAATCGCAGATGATGTTGCCGCTCTGGATATAGGTGGCGACGTGGGCGAAATCGAGTTCCTCGAGCAGTTCTCGCAGGTCGGCCATGGGGATCTTGTTGCGACCTCCCACATTGATGGCTCGCAAGAAGACAACATGGGTGGTCATGGGTCGACGGTTCTCAGGATCTGGTCGAAGATCGCTTCCATCTTCTGGGTCACGGGTCCAACAGCGAGCTCTCGGTCGTCGATTCGCGTGAGCCCTTGCACATCGCGTGTGGTCGATGTCAGAAAGATCTCGTCGGCAGTGGTGAGGACATCGAACGGCATCACCTGCTCGGTCACGTCGACCGCCTCGATGAGCAACTCACGGCTCACGCCCGCCAAGCAACCGGACGAGAGCGGGGGAGTGAACACCTGCCCATGGCGCACGATGAACACGTTCGTGCCCGTGCCCTCGCACAATTCGTCGCGAGTGTTGGCCATCAATGCTTCGGTCGCACCCGCCTCGTGGGCTATGCGCAGCGCCCGAACGTTCTCGGCGTACGACGTGGTCTTCAGCCCCGCGGTGGCACCACGCTCGTTACGGGTCCACGGCACCGTGATCGCGATCGGCTGCACCTTGGGCGCGAGCTCAGTCACCGCTACAACCACAGACGGGATCCCACCGGGCATACCCGAGCCGAGCGACCCGCTTCCTGCAGTGACGGTCACGCGGATGCGCGACTCTCTGTGCCCGCCGGCGTCGACGGTCTCGGCGATCGCCCGACGCAGTTCCTTCAGGTCGGGTACATCGATGGCCAGCGCCTCGAGACTGTGGGTGAGCCGGCGCAGATGGCGGGTCACGGCGAACGCCTGACCACCGCTGGTCTTGAGTGTCTCGAACGCTCCATCGCCGACCACCAGACCGTGATCGTCGATCCGAAGTGTGGCGTGGTCTGAGTCGACGAGCTGCCCGTTGAGCCACACATGCACGCCGCAAACGTAGCGCATGAGGCGGCGACGAGCGACGGAGACTTTGGTCCTGATTTTGGAAGAACGTATGCCAAGAGTCTCAAGTAATGCGACCTATGGCCGATCCGCAATGGGTGGTACGTCAGTTTCGCCGCGGCAGGCGGAATCGCACAGGGACCCGTTCCCTTCGACTGCGACGGGACCCGTACATCATGCAGAACAGCAGGATGTACCAAGTGATCCCCGGCTAGCGTGGCCACATCGGGCGTAGAGGAGCATGGGTGTGAAGTTCGGACTCAGGTACTGCAACACGGGACCCTACGTGCACTCGACAGCAGCGAAGGAGCTCGTGCAGGCCGGAGAAGCAGCCGGGTTCGAGTCGGCTTGGACCATCGAACACACCGTCGTACCTGCAAACTATGCGTCGCCCTATCCCTACAGCGCCAGCGGCAAGATGGCCGATGGTGTCGACGATCTGGATCTACCCGACCCACTGATCTGGATGGCGTACATGGCCGGTGTGACGTCCACGATCCGTTTCGGTACCGCGGTGCTCATCTTGCCCCAGCACAGCCCGGTGGTCACCGCCAAACAAGTCGCCACGCTCGATCATCTGTCGGGTGGTCGAATCATGTTGGGAATCGGTGTCGGCTGGATGCGAGAAGAGTTCGATGCGATCGGCGCCTCGTTCGACGACCGCGGTGCGCGAACCGACGAGTACGTGGCGGCCATGCGCGAACTCTGGACCGCCGAAAGTCCAACGTTCCATGGCGATTTCATCAACTTCGACAACACGTACTGCCGACCACAGCCTGCGCAGGAGTCGGTGCCGATCATCATCGGCGGCGACAGCAAGATCGCCGCTCGTCGTGCGGGCCGGTTGGGCGATGGTTACTTCCCGGCACGAGGTGCTCCGGCCGATTTGTTCGATCTGGTTCGTTCGTCCGCCGAGGAGCACGGGCGCGACCCCGATGCCATCGAGTTCACCGTTGCGCTGCCCGACGACCTGAACGACATCCCCAAGCTCGCTACCATGGGCGTGTCTCGCGTGGTGGTGCCCGTGAGCAGCGTTACCGGACTCGACACGGCCATCAGCAGTCCCGACGATGTCCCGGGCTGGGCCGAGACCATCGAGAAGTACGCCGACACGTAGTCCCTATCCCACGTGGTGGGAGGGGGTAGGCGCTGATCTCGCTTCAGCTGGCGCCAGCCATGGCCAGGCCGAGTTGTTCCTTGGTGGCGTCTTGGCGATCGATGAAGGTCACGATCTTGCCTTCGAACATCACGGCGATGCGATCGGCCAGGCCCAGGATCTCGTCGAGATCCTCGGAGATCATCATGACTGCACAGCCTGCTGACCGCTGGGCGATGAGCTGTGAGTGGATGTACTCGGCGGCGCCGATGTCGACACCACGCGTGGGCTGGCATGCCAGCACGACTTTGGGCTCGCTGTCGAGTTCGCGAGCCATGATGACCTTCTGGATGTTGCCACCGGACAGGCTGCTGATCGGTGTGCTCAGCGACGGCGTCTTGACGTCGAAGTTGTCGACCAACCGCTGGCAGTGCTTCTTGATGGCGGTGAAGTCGAACAGGCCACCACGAATGAAACGCTTCTCGCTGTGATTCACCAGCAGCAGGTTCTCGCTGATGTCGAACTCGCCGACGGCGCCGTCTTTCATGCGTTCTTCGGCCACATAGCTCAGCCCGGCACCCCGGCACTGTGCCGGGTTGGCATGGGTGATATCGACGCCATCGATCGAGATGGTGGAAACCGTCTCGGGGTGGCGCAGACCCGCAATGGACTCGGCCAGCTCGCGCTGCCCATTGCCGGAAACACCGGCGATGCCCACGATCTCGCCCGCGTGTACCGACAGGTCTACGCCGTCTACGGCCATGGTGCCGCGATCGCCCTGGACCCGAACATTATCGAGCTTGAGCCGTACCCCGCCCAGGCGCTGGGGTGGCTTGTCGGGTGCAAGCTTGACCTCTCGCCCGACCATCATCTCGGCGAGTTGCTGGCGGCTTGTCTGGGCAGGCGTGGTGGCACCCGTGACCCGACCATTTCGCAGCACTGTGATGCGATCGCTCAGCTCGAGGACCTCGTGCAGCTTGTGGCTGATGAAGACGATGCCGGTTCCCTGCGCGGTCATCTTGCGCAGGATCACGAATAGATCGTCGACTTCTTGTGGGGTGAGCACGGCGGTGGGTTCATCGAGAACCAGCAGCTCGGCGTCTCGATAAAGCGCCTTGATGATCTCGACTCGTTGGCGCTCACCCACCGACATCTTCCAGATCTCGATTCCCGGGTCGACGGCCAGCCCGTATTGTTCGGAGATCTCCAGGATGCGCTTGGACACGACGTCGAGGTCGGTGCGGATGCCCCGACTCGAGGGAAGGCCCAGCGCCACGTTTTCGGCAACGGTGAGGCTGGGCACCAGCATGAAGTGCTGGTGCACCATCCCCACTCGTTGCTCGATTGCGCTGGTTGGCGAGGTGATCTGCGTTGGTTTGCCCCGCAGCAGAATGTCGCCGTGGTCGGGCATGTAGAGCCCGAACAGGATCTTCATGAGTGTGCTCTTGCCCGCACCGTTCTCGCCCAGCAATGTGTGCACTTCGCCCGGCAGCACGTCGAACGACACATCGTCGTTCGCGAGCACACCAGGAAAGCGCTTGGTCACATGGCGCATTTGGAGCAGGGGTGTGGATTCGCTCATGAAGTCTCCTGATTGCATGCAACAGATACCAGGTACATGTTGCATGCGTGGGCCTAGGCGGGTGGGGTGATGTCGCCGGCGATGATCTCGTCGATGATGTCGGCGGCACCGTCCACGATGTCACCGTCCAGGTCGTAGCAGCCGTTGAACTCGACGACCAGGCCGCCATTCTCCAGCGTCAGTGCCAGGGCTTCGCCGCCCAGCGTGCCGCCTTCGATCATTTCGAACATGTCGTCGAGAATGACTTCCCAGTGGTAGACCTGCGAGGCAACGACCTGATCGCTCGACCATGCCTCCTGATTCGACTGAGTGCCGAACCAAGGAATCTCGTTTTCCGCAGCCACGTTGACCGCGCCAACGGTGGATTGTGAAGTGCCGGTGAGAACGTCGACGCCTGTGGTCAGGAAAGCTTCGGCCGCTTCGGTTGCAAGTGCAACGTTGGAGAATGAACCGGTGTAGGTCACGGCAACATTACCTGCTCCGTTGGCTTCGGCACCAGCAGAGAAGCCGTTGATGTAGGCAACGGCATCGCCGGCTTCGACGGGACCGACCACACCGATCGATCCGCCGTCGGCGATTGCGCCGGCGATCCAACCGTTGACATAGCCGCCCTCTTGGGCTTCGGGATAGTAGGCGAAGACGTTGGCGATGTCGTTGGTGCTGGTCGAGGTACCCCACACGAACGACGTCTCGGGGAAGTCCGGTGCAATCTCTGCCAGCGAGCCGCCGTACTGCGTGCCGTGCACAACTACGACTTCGATGCCATCTTCGGCGTAGCCACGGATGGCGTCGGCAGCGACGTCGACCTGGAAGGTGCCGTCGGTGACCTGGGGGTCGATCCCCAAGCGCGTCAGCGAGTCGATCATGCTCTGCGTGAACGCTCGATCTTCGGAGTCGCTGGGTGCCACCACGGCCACTGAAAGGTCGGTGACGGATTCACCCATCTCGACCGAGTTGTCGGTGCCACAGTCGCTGACCGCGGTAGCCGCCGCCGAGTCGCTGTCGGTGTCGCTGCTCGAGCCGCATGCAGCTGCGACCATCGATAGCGCAAGGAATGTGGTCAGCAGTGCCAGCCATCTGCGTGCTCGTGTGGTTTTCATGGTTCCCCTCCCAGGGTTTCGGAGTATGTACTTCGATTGTGGTGTCGACATGTTTCTGGCGTGTTGCATCAGTGCCGAGAGAATGGCTTTGTCAGCGCCGCCGGGCCACGGACGCGTTTGGCAAGCAGGACCAGTGCCAGGATCGTGATCAGCGCCGGGGTCATTGCCGCCAGGTCCGATGCCGAGTTGGGGATGATGTCGCGAGCCTGCCACTGCAAGCGAGTGGCGGTGACCAAGCCGTAGAGCATGGCGCCGGCCATGACCCACTTGGCCCGCCAGGCGCCGAAGTACACCAGCGCCACGGCGATGAACCCCAGACCGTTGGTCAGGTTCTGCTGGAATACGCCGAGCTGCAACGACAAGGTTGCACCCGCCAGTCCGGCCAATGCGTTGCCGATCATGATGGCGGCAAATCGAGTGCGTTCGACCGACACCCCCAAACTGTCAGCAGCTTGAGGGTTTTCGCCGACGGCCTTGATGTTCAGACCAAAGGTCGTGCTGTTCAGCATCCACGTCACTGCTGGCACGAGCGCAAAGGCGATGTACGTCATCAGATTGTGGCTGAACAGCAGTTCGCCCAAATACTTGATGTCTTCGAGGGGTTCGAAGACGCCGCCCACCAGCGGCAGGTCCGCCAGCGACGGCAGCTTGCGGATCGGCTGAATTGCGCCGACGAGTTCTTGTGACAACAAGTCGCTGAACCCCAAGCCGAACAAGAAGATGCCGATGCCGCTGATGCCTTGTTTGGCATGCAGGTTCACGGTGACCACGGCGTACACGACCCCCATGAACACGCCAATGAGCAGTCCAACGCCGATCCCGAGCAGATGGGACCCGGTTTCGATCACGGCGTAATAGGCGCCGAATGCGCTCAGCAGCATTACGCCGTCGACGCCCAGGTTGAGCACGCCGCTTCGTTGACCAATGGTCTCGCCCAGCGCCGCCAGTAGATAGGGCACGGCAAGACGTACGGCCGACGCAAACGTGGCAATCAGGACAGACAGGGTGAAGAATTCGCTCATGACACCGTGTCCTGAGGAGCAGCGGTGTCGTCAGCGCTGACGAGATCGGCTTCGGGTTCCAGGTCATCTGCAGCTGATTCTCGAAGCTCGGCGGTCTCGCTGTCGTAGGCACCCTGGTTCAGTCGGCCCTCGAGCCACCCGCCTACCCGGTCGCTGCTGACGACGAAGAGCACGACGAGACCATTCAGTGCCACAGCCAGCGCAGCCGGGATCTGCAGGGCGCGCTGGAGCTGAGTCGCGCCGGTGAGCAGCGCGCCGAACAGGAAGGAAGAAGGAATTGTCCACAGGGGATGCAGACCGCCGAATAGCGCGGCGACGATTCCGTTGAACCCGGCCGAACCGGTGAACCCAGCAGCGCTGCCGTCGGTGACCAGGCGCAAGCTCTCGCTACCGAAGACGAGCATGACGCCGGCCAGACCCGACAGCGCGCCACTCATCGCCATGGCCATGGTGATGTTGCGCTCGACCGAGATGCCAGCGGCTCGAGCGGCGTCGGGATTGTGGCCGACGGCGCGCAGACGAAATCCCATTGGGGTGCGCCACAGAATGATGTAGACGACCACCGCCGCGAGAACCGCAATGACGACACCCAGGTGCAGCCGGGTGCCGTCGACCAGTGTCGGCATGGCGGCATTGTCGGTCAGTCGTTCGGTTTGTGGAATACGGGAGCCGTCGACCTCGATCGGGTCGATCATGGGGCCACGAAGCAGATAATTCATGAGCTGCACGGCAACGATGTTCAACATCACCGTGCTCAAGATCTCGTTCACCGCCGCATAGGCCTTCAGCGCGCCCGGGATGGCGCCCCAGATGCCGCCACCGACCATGCCGGCCACCATCACGAGCGGCAGCAGGATGATTTTGGGTGTGTCGGGTATGGCGAGCGCCACGATCGTGGAAAGCAGCGCGCCGGCAATGATCTGGCCCTCGCCGCCGATATTGATCACGCTGGCACGGAACGCAATGGTGATACCGATGCCGACAAGTAGTAGCGGTGTCGCCCGAACGGCGGTCACGGCGAGGCGGTCGCCGCTTCCGAATGCGCCCTCGATGATGGCGCTGCCGCCCGCGATCGGGTTCTCGCCCAATGCCAGGATCATTAGCGAGCCAAGCACAAAGGCGAGCAGTGCCGCTCCGAGCGGAACGCTGGCCCCCAGTACCCGTTTCATCCGCCGATCAACCTAGTCGCGCGTCTGAGTCGGCGTTCAAGTTCGTAAATGCTTTTTGTGAACGCTTCGTTACGCACAAAAAGGTTCAGCGCTCAGAGCTCGGAAACAGGTTCGGGTCCAGACGTCGACGGCTCGGGGCAGAGCCCTCGTGTGTCTGCCGGTCCGACCAGGTTGTGACCGCAGACGCAGTCGATGTTTGAGGCAGAAGCGGGTCAGCCGCTCGTGGTACCCGTGGCGGGTCGAGCCAAGAACCTCTCGATGTGCGAGCCAATTCACATACCGCTGCCCTTCGTGGCTTCACCATGGAGCCATGGAGGACACGCCGCAATCGAAGAGGCACCAACCGCGCTCGGGTTGGCAACGCGTCAGGCCACAACCAACTCAGCCGCATTCGGGTCGCGAGACCTTCCGACACGATGCCCCATCACCTGTCGAAGAGATCCTGGCCAAACACGACGCCGAACTCGAAGAGCAGAACACCGAGACAGAACACAAAGCCCCCGAGTCAACGATCGTCTGCTTCTGATAAGACACTCGACTTCCCAGCCCACGACGCTCCCCAAGATCCCCGATCGCGCCGCTGCCCGAGATCTCAGGCGAGAGCGAGGAAAGAGCCGCTCAGGCAGTCGTGTAACCATGTCCGGCGAACGCCGGCCCAAGCGGAGCGAATCGAAACAGGAGCCGCTCAGGCAGACGTGTGGCCATGTCCGGCGAACGCCGGCCCAAGCGGAGCGAAGCTAAACCGCGGCGAACCCGAGTTCGAGGTCGGCGATGATGTCGTCGATGGTCTCGATGCCGACGGAGAGTCGGATGAGGCCGGGGTCCACGCCACTTGCTGCCTGCTCGGCTTCGTTGAGCTGGCTGTGAGTGGTTGATCCTGGGTGAATTATAAGGCTACGCACGTCGCCGATGTTGGCGACATGGCTGTGTAACTCGGTGGCGTTGACGAACTTCTCGCCCGCCTCGCGTCCACCCTTGATGATGAACGCCGGCACTGAGCAGAAGCCGCGCCCTTCGGTGTACTTGGCCATGCGCTCATGCCATGGGCTCGATGGCAAACCGGCGTATTGGACCGATTCGACCTTGTCGTGTCCGTCCAGGAATTCGGCGACCGCTTGGGCGTTTTGCACATGACGCTCCATGCGCAGGCTCAACGTTTCGAGGCCTTGCAGGAAGTGGAAGGCATTGGTTGGCGACATGGCGGCGCCGGTGTCGCGCAAGCCCTGAACCCGTGCCTTGATGATGTACGAGCCATGGCCGAGCCCGGGCCAATAGGCGAGTCCGCCGTAGCTGGGATCGGGTTCGTTCATGCCGGGGAACTTCTCGGCGTTGCCGAAGTCGAAGCTTCCTCCATCGATGATGATGCCGCCGATCGAGTTTCCGTGGCCGCCGATGAACTTGGTGGTGGACTCGATCAGAATGTCTGCGCCCCATTTCAGCGGGTTGATCAAGTAGGGCGATGGCACGGTGTTGTCGAGAATCAGGGGCACGCCGGCCTCGTGTGCGACCTCGGCGACCGCTTCGATATCCAAGCAGTTGTTCTTTGGGTTACCGACGGTCTCGCCATAGAACAGTGTGGTGTTCGGGCGAACGGCTGCGCGCCATTCGTCGAGGTCGTCGGGGTCGTTGACGAACGTGACTTCGATACCCATCTTGGGCAGGGTGTAGTTGAACAGGTTGTACGTGCCGCCGTAGAGCGAAGAAGCGGTCACGATGTGGCCGCCGGTGTCGGTGATATTGGTGATGGCCAGGGTCGTTGCAGCTTGGCCCGAGGCCACGGCCAATGCGCCCGGGATACCTACGGCGGTTTCGGTGCCGCCCTCGAGATCCGACAGTCGTGCTTCGAGCACGCCAGTCGTCGGGTTCATGATCCGGGTGTAGATGTTGCCCATCTCGGCCAGCGCAAACAGATTTGCTGCATGCTCGGCATCTCGGAAAACGAAACTGGTCGTTTGGTAGATCGGGACCGTACGGGCACCCGTGTCTGAATCGGGCACCTGCCCAGCGTGTATCTGACGGGTT
>ENA-ORXM01005140-ORXM01005140.1-marine-metagenome-genome-assembly--contig:-NODE-5140-length-10682-cov-3.601132_pt1 | contig 10682 bp, 8 predicted proteins | sample MGYA00237867_ERZ511480 | MGnify/ENA primary metagenome ERZ511480 (study PRJEB26309, sample SAMN06266103) | marine metagenome | isolation source: Algal blade | place: United Kingdom:Sidmouth, United... | reverse complement strand
AGCGATTTTACACGTTTAAGTTATAATAACGTTACCTCCTTTTTATAAAAAAAGTCATTCTGGATTTGTTCAGAATGACTTTTATTTTTGTTAAAAAAAAAGCCCTTACTTCATTGCCTAAAAATTAAACAAGACTTTTGTTGAAGTTATATTGCCATTCATTGAAAACCTCTCATTCTACAAGCAATAAATGTATTTTTTCGTTTATACTTGTGAACATTAAATGAAAAGATAAGTTTTACTCTACAATTAAACAACTTCACTACTAACAACTATAAAAACAAACTTAGTTAGATCGAACTATAAATCATGAATAAAGTATTCCGAAAAATTAGTGTTGTCATTGGATTTGTCATTCTTATTGGAGGCATCTATTTAGCCTCACAAGTTGGCAAGTCTGGAGCAAGCAAAACTAAAAAAACCAATACAGAAGCAGCAGGTGTTGCCTCTGCTAAAACTAATTATGTCTATACACTAAAAGCTGCCAACGAGACACTTTCTTCTGAAGTTGTTATTAGTGGTAAAATCATCCCTCGCCAAAAAATTGATCTGTACTCTGAAGTAACTGGTAAACTAGAAAAAGCAGGGAAAGAATTTAGAGAAGGGATTTCTTTTAGGGCAAAAGAATTGATGTTAACCTTAGATGACACCGAAGCTCAACTAGAATTACAAGCCGCAAAAAGTCAGTTGTACAGCACTATTATAGGTCTTTTGCCAGATTTGGAAAACGACCATGCTGATAACTTTAGTGCTTGGAAAGCTTATGTAGATGCCTTCGATATCAAAAAACCTATTCAAGCCCTGCCAAAAACAAAAAGCTCTAGAGAAAAACTATATGTTGGAGCTCGAAATATTGAAAACCAATACATCAATATCAAACGCCAAGAGCATCGCTTGACTAAATACAAAATTTATGCGCCATTTGATGGTGTTTTGAGCAATACTGCTACTTATGAAGGTGCGCTAGTTCGTAGTGGTCAAAAATTAGGTGAGTTGACGCATCCTTCTCGTTACGAATTAGAAGCTGCGGTTTCTTTGTATGACGTTCAATTCTTCAAAAAAGGGAACAAGGTAAATTTATACTCTGAGGCAACCAATGAAAACTGGTCAGGCACTGTCAATCGCTTTGGAAAAATGATTGAAGAAAAAACACAAACTCAAAAAGTTTTTATTACCATCAACAGTAGTAAACTAAACGAAGGTATGTTCTTGAACGGAAAAATTACTACTAAATCTCTAGACAATGTAGTTTCTTTACCAAGAAAGTTACTAATCAATAACAACACCGTTTATGTTGTTGAAGGTGGGAAATTAGCACTCAAACAAATTGAGGTGGTCAAAATTAATAACAATCAAATGTATGTTCGAGGCTTAGAGGATGGTACAGATATATTATCTCAAGCTGTTTTAGGTGCCTATAAAGGAATGCCTGTTGAAGTAATCCAATAAAATGATGTGTGTTGTTCCTAACAATAGTTCGTTGAAACAACAAAATATAGGTAATCAGCAAACGACTATTCCTAAGGAATGAAAAATAAATAAAGTACCGTTAGCTTCGCTGAGCCTTTGTTACTCACTTTGTTCGTGAGGTCGCAGGCTCAGTTCGGGTTCTTGACTTGTTTATTTTGCCTCTAATTTCGTTAAAAATACTCATCATAGCGATGCTATGCCTGCGTTTTTTGCCTCATTAGAAATAAAATAAACCCCGTCAACTCTAGCACCTTATTTAATTTTCATTCCTAAGGGAATAAAATTAAAACTTAGATGAAAAAAGCAATTCAATATTTTATAAAATACCACATCACGGCAGATGTGTTGCTGCTTTTGATTGGTATACTTGGAATTCTTTCTGCGATTAACATTCAACGTAGTCAGTTTCCTAGAGTAGAAAGTCGAGAAATTTCGATTGAAACCACTTATGTTGGAGCATCTCCTTCTGAAGTAGAGAAAGGAATTACAATAAAAATAGAAGAAGAGATTGATGGACTAGAAGGGATCAAAAAAGTTAGTTCTACTTCTGTTGAAAATAAGTCTACCGTTAGTGTAGAAATTTTTAGTAACTATAAGATTGAAAATGTCTTAAGTGATGTTAAAAATGCCATTGATCGAGTCAATACCTTTCCTGATGATGCAGAAACGCCTGTAATTTACAAGAAAGAAAGGACAGATGCTGCTGCTGATATTATGATTAGTGGTGATGTTGACTTAAAGACCTTAAAAGCATTTGGAGAGCAAGCAGAACAAGCCCTTTTAGCAAAGAAAAACATCTCCAAAGTAACTCTATCGGGTTACCCTGATGAAGAAATTGAGATTGCCATTCAAGAAAATGCTCTAGATGTCTATCAATTGACTTTTGAGGATGTTGCTCGTGCTGTTCAAGGTTCGAATGTAGAGTTAACAGGAGGGAACTTGGAAATGGGCGATACAAAAATCACCATTCGTGCTGAGAACAAAGCCTATTATGCAGAACAGTTGGAAAACATTATCATTCGGACTAGTCCTGGTGGAACCAACATCTTATTAAAAGATATTGCCAACATCAAAAACCAATGGGCAGATATTCCTCAACGCGAGTTTTACAATGGCAAACCTGCCGTTAAAATTCAAGTAATGAGTCGTTTGAGTGAGGATATTATTACCACCGCAACAGAGTCTAAAGCATTTATTGAAGAGTTTAATACAGAGAATACGATTGTTGAAGCTTTTTTGCTGAGAGATGGAAGTATTGGAATTCAACAGCGTACGGACTTATTGGTCAACAATGGTTTAATTGGTTTTGTCTTGGTGCTCTTACTTCTAGGTTTGTTTTTGAAACCAAGAATCGCTTTTTGGGTAGCTTTGAGTATTCCAATTTCCATTGCAGGAATGTTTATTATCATGCCTTTTTCTACCGTTAATATCAATATGTTGTCCTTATTTGGATTAATCTTAGTCATTGGAATTTTGGTAGATGATGGAGTGGTCATTGCAGAAAATATTTTCCAAAAATATGAGAAAGGAATCCCTGCAAAAGAAGCTGCTATTGAAGGCGTTATGGAAGTCTTACCTTCTGTTATTTCCGCAGTAATTACCACCTGTTGGTTTTTTATGCTTTTCTTCTTAATTGAAGGACAAATGGGCGACTTTATGTCCAACATTGCTTTTGTAGTAATTTGCACCTTGCTCTTTTCACTAATTGAGGGTTTCTTTATTCTTCCTGCACACGTTGCACATTCTAAGGACTTACAACATGGAGAAAAGAAAAATGCAATGGAACGTACCAGTACTGCATTTTTTGATTTTCTGAAAGACAACGTTTATGGTCCTGCTTTGCGCTTTGCCATTTATAATAAGATGATTTCTATCTCTACAGGAATTGTTATTCTGGTCTTCTGTGTTAATTTGGTTATGGGCGGTATTGTAAAAGTTACTTTCTTCCCGAATGTAGACCAAGATAATGTTGTCGTCTCTTTGAAACTACCTGCTGGAACAACAGAAAATGTAACACAAGGCATTCTAACAAAGATTGAAAAAGAAGCTTGGAAATTAAATACAGAGTTGTCAAAAAAACGAGAGGATGGTCAAAAATTAGTACAGTCTATTGCTCGTTCAATTAGTAACAGCCCTAACGAGGGAAGTTTGTTTATTTCTCTACTAGATGGAGAAACTAGAAATATGTTAAGTTCTGACTTTGGCAATCAACTACGAGATAAAGTCGGCAAAATCTATGAAGCAGAGAGTCTAACCTATGGTCAAAAATCTATTTTTGGCGCAGCAGTTCAAGTGGGTTTTGTCGGTGAGAATATGATCGAATTGCGCAAAGCAAAAGATGAATTCAAGGAAATGTTGGAAGCTGATTCTCGCCTAAAAAATGTCGAAGACAATGATCAAAAAGGAGGCTTGGAATTTCACATAGAACTCTTGCCAAAAGCTCGGTCTTTGGGTGTAGACATTTCAACGATTATTCGTCAAATCCGACAAGGCTATTTTGGGTACGAAATACAGCGATTGCAACGTGGAACTGATGAAGTCAAAGTTTGGCTTCGTTACACTGAAAAAGAACGAGAATCCTTTAGCGAACTGCTCAACATGAAAATTCGAGTGGGTCAAAACACCTATCCTTTAAAAGAGTTGGTTCAATTGGAACAAAAACGAGTAGCACTAAAAATCTCGCATGTAAACAATCAAGCAAAAATGGAAGTGAGCGCTTCCTTGAACGATCCTAATGCTTCTGCAACAGAAATTTTTAATAATGCAAGAGATCTGATTGTTCCAGAAGTGTTGGCAAAACATCCTAGTGTTCAGGTGATTTACGAAGGGCAAAGTGAACGTGCTGGCGACACTACCTCTTCAATGAAACGTTGGTTGCCTGTCATTTTATTATTGGTATTCTTTACCGTAGTATTAACTTTCCGTTCCTTCTTACAGGCTGCTATTGTTTTATTACTAATTCCATTTGCCTTTATTGGAGTTGTAACAGGACATTGGGTTCATGGCATTCCAATTAGTATGCTCTCGCTCTTTGGTATTTTAGCAGTGGCAGGGGTTGTCATCAATGATAGCTTGGTCTTAGTCAGTACGATGAATCGCTTATTAAAAGATGGGATGGGTTTTATGGATGCTGTTCAAGAGGCTAGTATCTCACGTTTCCGACCCATATTGTTGACTTCTGTAACTACTGTAGCAGGACTGTTGCCTATAGTCTTGGAAACCAGCCTGCAAGCACAATTTGTCATTCCAATGGCTATTTCTCTAGCGTATGGATTGTTATCAGCTACTTTTATTATGTTGCTGATGTTGCCCCCTCTATTGGTGGTTGTTAATGACTTACGTCGTGGTTGGAGATGGTTATGGGAAGGCGAAAAAGTTGCTGCTAGAGAGGTAGAACCTAGTGTTTTGGAAGAGGAAGAGGAGGAATAGATTTCAAATAAATTGGAGATAGAAAAGAAATCTGATCCACGCGATTAATATAATAACACTTACGTTAGTGGGGATCTGATAGACAGATTTCCACTAACTTAAAACAATAATAACATGAAATTAAAAAGCATCATTATAGCTCTCTTATGGAGTAGCCCTATACTAATGCTAGCCCAAACGCCACTCCAATTGGATGCAGTGGTTCAAACGGCTATTGAGAATAATTTTAACATCAAAATTGCCAAAAACAATATTGAAGTTGCTGCTACCAATGCGACGATTGGAGCAGCAGGTTTTTTACCTACCCTTGATTTTTCGGGAGGTTATACCTATGCTAATAATAACACAACAACTACTTTTTCTGGTAACATTCCTGATCAAACAGAACCTGCTGCTGTTTCACATAACTTTAATGCAAACTTAAATTTGCGTTATACTATTTTTGATGGTTTAAAACCTGTATATACTTTACAAAAATCTAAACTTGATGTTCAGTTGAGCAATACTCAATATCAACAGCAGATTGAAGCTACTATTTATAATGTAATTCAAGCCTACTATAATTTAGCCTTGCTACAAGAAGATTATAAAATTGCAACTGAAAAATTGGGCTTAACAAAAGTTCAACTCAAACGAATCGAAACACAACGAAAATATGGTCAAGGTTCAGAAGTAGAACGGTTGAACTTGTTGACTTCTTACAATAGCGATAGCACACAATTATTGCGTCTTAAATTAAGTATGCGCCAAGCTGTACGTCAACTCAACAAGGTCTTAGGAACAGAGGAGGTGGCAGACGATGCTATAGTAGAGGTAGATACAGATTTAGACTTGTCTCTCAATTATGAAACGGTCAAAGAAACAGCACTAAAGAATAACTTAACGGTACTTTCTGCACAACAAAATATCGAAAAAGCAAATTTAGATTATAAGATTACAAAGACAGAGTTGTTTCCTAAACTAAATACAACTATTTCTTATGGTTATAGTGGCTCTCGAAATGATGCAGGTATTGTCAAAACAAATGATGCGATTGGTCCTAGTATTAATTTAGGTTTGACTTATACTATTTATGGTGCAGGTGCTGTCAAACGGGCTAAAATTCAAAATCGTCTCAATATCAAAAACCAAGAATTAAACTTGGAATTTGTTCAGTATGATATTGAACAAAGTGTCAAAGATGCTTATTCTAATCATGAAAACAACATGGCTTTAATTCCTTTAGAAGAGAGCAATGTTGCTATTAGCAAACAAAGTTTTGAGCGCATCTCAAAGGCTTATAATCTAGGACAAGCAAGCCTATTGGATTATCAACGAGCAGAATTGAGTTACATCCAAGCTCAAAAACAGGTCATTACGGCTAGGTATAATGCAAAGTTGTCAGAATGGGAATTGCGCCGCTTGGCTGGAACGATTGCCAAGTAAATTGATCAGAAGTATGGTATCAAACACTTCGAAAGTGTCTGATACCATACTTCACTTAATCCTTTTAACCTATGCTTACTAAAACACCTAGCACATTAAAAAAACATGGCTACCAAGTACTCCCTCATTTAATCTCTAATCGGACACTCAAAACACTTCAAAAAAATACACTCAAATTTGAAGGTACTAAAACTGAAATTCGGAAAAATGTCTTTCAAACCTGTTCTTCTACACAAGCTACCTTCAAACAACTAGAAGCTTATTTTAAAACCCAAGGGCTTCCTTGTTCTATGACCAATTATTGTTTCTATTTATCCAAATCAGAACAAGAAAATTGGCCTTTACAATTCCACCAAGATACTAACTTGCCAGGCTATTTAAACTTAAAGGAAGTTCTACAGGAACAGTGGCTAAACAATGGCTTTTGGGTTCGTATTAATCTAGATGCCAATGACCAATATACAGGGGCTTTAAAAGTTATTCCTAAAAGTCATTTAAAGGGTAAACATAGTGCTTTTGATAAAGAAAAAGCCATCTTTCTAGAAGTACAAGAAAGTGATGTAGTTCTTTTTAGTCCTTTACTTTATCATGGCTCAGATCGAATGCAAAAAGCTTCAATGAGACGTGTTTTTCAATGTTTTTTTCTGTTTCGGAAAGCTTAAAACATAATTCATTCTCTTATAAGAAAAACTTTGCTCAACTCTTTGATGCAATAATGGATTAAGCATTTCGACGCTTAGCTAGCATCAAAGCACCATAACTTTGATATAACATACACAAAATTTCAGCATATACGACAACCTTCTGAGCAACGGCTTGCAAATAAAGTGCTTCATTGGAATGCCATGCATTAGTTGCATAAAACATAATGGTAATTTGCACCGTCAATACAATTGCAAATACTCCCATCGCAGCAGCATAACGTTTAGGATATTTTCTGTCTACTAAGATTGCCAAGGTATAAAAAAAGGTCATCGCTAAAAAAGCCAAAAAACCAATCCGTACATATAAACGATGTCCCCAATAGTTGACATTCCAAGGCACTTGCCCAATTCCTATGTAGCTCACCCCTGCCAAGATTCCAAAAATCATTGTTAACAAGGCTAATACTTTAGAACTTGGTCGTGTAAATAGCTGTGGTAAAGCCACAAAAAATACCACTAAACAAACTCCTCCAATGGTCAAAGTTGTTTTAAAAATCCAATGCGTCAATAAATTAGAGCTTCGATCAAAAGTTACTGTTCTTCCTAAATCACTAAAGAAATTGTACCAAAAGGAATAGTGCTCCAAACTAGGTTCATGTAAGGTTCCTCCTGGATACACCAACATTGCCAACAAGGTCAGTACAATAAATTGAAGAGCTCCAAAAATGCCTAATGCATAGCAGCGTTTTTGCCAAGTTGTTGTCATAAATAAAGTCAATATTTGTTTTAATACTTTGTGGGATTTTTAGTTTTTTTACCAAAAAACATAAAAAACATTTTATATTAGTTTGATTATCAATCATGTATCGCTTCGAAGCATTTAAGTACATCTTATTGATAATCAAACTAATATAATTTCTCCACGAAGTAATGTGTTTATAAAAGACATTTAAACCTACCAACATTACTTTCAATAAATTGTTTAGACATCATCAAAGACCTAAGCATCCGATTTTAACCAACCGGTGATACTCATTCGAGGTTTGTGACTAAGTAAAACTTCATGCTCTAGATGATCGCTTTTAAAAAAGACGCATTTTCCATTTATAGGGGATATAACCTGTGCTTTCCCATACGGGTATACACATAATTCTCCCCCATCATTTGGTTGCCAATCTTCGTTCAAATACATAATCATAGAGTATACTCTACTGTTGTTCTTCTTAAACTGATCTAAGTGCTTTTTATAAAAACTCCCTTTGTCATAAAAAGCATAGTGAAATTCATAGCTTGTGATTCCTGTATAACAAGTTTCATTTAAGTATTGAACAAAGCGATCCATAAAGTCAAAAAATGTATTTTCATGAACATCATTGTGTTTCCGATCTAGCCAATAAATCAAATCATTTCGAATCAATTTATTTTCTACAAAACCTTTCTTATGACCGATTCCAGCAGTTTTTAATTGCTTTTCTACTAATAATTGCAACAAATTCCCTTGTAGTTGTTTCGATAAAATGGTACCTAAAAAATCATCCGACAAGCCAATTTCATTTTTCAAAAAACTACTAATAATCACCTCAAATGTGTGCTCCAATATGGGCTTAGTTTTGAACTTTATCAACATAAAATTGATAACTATACAAAGTAAGTCTAATCTTTATATAAACCTATTTTAATTCTTTTTAAATCACTTTAGAAGTGCTTTTTTATCCTTTTTGTCAAGTCAATTTTGCCCCATGCATCCACAAGGCAATTTTTCTAAAGACATCCAGTTTCAATAACTCTTTTTGAACATCAAGAGGATGTACATAAATTTCTTTTTGGATATTATCTAAACACTTTTTTTGAAGCATTTGTGTCTTAATTTTCCAATCTTTTTTGCCTATTCTTTCATTTAAAGCTTTGAGAATAGCTTGCTTAAATCTAACTTGTTCTTTGGTGTTTTCAGAAGGCAAAAATACCATTGCTTCTCTATTTAAAACAAAATCATACCTCCAAACTACCGCTAAAGAATCTATCACGAGTGTTAACTCCTCTTTCCATAATTCTAAGATATCGTTCTCATAAATCGCTAGAAAACGTTCAGCAGCATTGGCTAAGTGTTTTATGTTGTCATTTCTTTCTTGGAGTTCTTCTTCCATTTCTTTTTGATAGGAACCATAACTACAGGAATATCTTTCATATTCTTCCATCAGCTCTTTACATCGAAACCTATGTTTCTCCATTTCAACATCCAAAATAGAATCCTCCACAACATCTGCGAAAGCTTGAATATCTTCCTTTAAGAAAGTATACCATCGAGATGCTACCAAAATACTATCTGATTCTAAAACGGCAATACGAGAACTTTGCCCAAACAAGAAAACAGGAAATAAAAAGAACAATATATATTTCAGCATTATATGTCATTAAAAAAACAATGCCCAACAAAACGGAAATATTTTGCTAGGGCATTCATTCTATAATTTTAATTTTATTCCATTACCATTTTGCCAATTCGTAACAATATTCGTAATCAGAAGTTGATTCTTCTACTCTCAATCGATGATTGATATTTATATTCTGAACCTCCCAAACATATTGAATCAAGCCACCCGATGCATCTACCAAGGCAATTGAAATAATATATTCTGTTACACTATCTCCTTCAGAATCCACGCCATCTACAGAACGGACCTCCCAAATTCCTTCCAATTGATCTCCATTCGCTTCGGTATAATAGACCGTTTTATCCTCTTCAAAAGTGATTAAATCACCATCATAATGAGAGAAAATAGATTGATGTCCAGAAAAAGCATGGTAAGAACGTTGACTGGCACTGGTGAATTCCCAAGTTCCTTCTACACGCATTTCAATTCGATCAAAAGTATCTTTTTGGCAATTAGAAAATACAAAAACAGTACAGGTCAGTAGTAATAGTAATTTCAGCATAGAGTACATTTTTAAAGCACAGCTCTTGAGTTAACCATTGAGCAGAATGTGCCGTGAGTGAAGTGGTGTTCTTGGTGGTATGTATGTACCTTATTAATAACCAAAATCCATACCCATCCCCTTCTCACTAAGTACTTTAACTATCTTTCTATTCAAAGATTAACATTTGTATACTACTTTAATGTTAGTAGCTACAAAATATGAGAGAAATCTTGCCAAAAACGAGTTCTAGGTACATCTGCCTCACAAAGCACCTCCTCATTGGAAACTGGATCCCTAAACTGGAGTTTCCAAGCATGCAAACAAATAGCTAAAGGCAAGTATTTTTTTGTTGATCCATATTTTTCATCCCCAATAACAGGACAACCAATAAAACCAAACTGTGCTCTAATTTGGTGAAAACGACCTGTTTTTAGATCAATTTTCACTAAGTGTCCATTCGCACTTGATTTTAGAAGCTCATAAGACAATGTACATTCTACACTTCCTTTTTTCTCTTCTTTAAAAATATCTGCTCGTTTTCCTTTTTGGTTTTTCACCAAATAATGACGTAAGGTACCTGCTTTGTTCGGCGGCTCATTTTCGAGAACGGCTAAGTAAGTTTTCTTAATTTTTCGGCTACTCAGTTGGTCATTTAACTTTTTGAGCAAATTCTTCTTTTTAGCAAAGACCATTGTACCACTAGTCACGCGATCTAAACGGTGAACGATTCCTACAAAAGCAGCATTTTTTGCTTTGGTAGGTGCTTTAAAATTTTTCTTATTTTTTTGTGCCGATACT
>ENA-ORXM01005139-ORXM01005139.1-marine-metagenome-genome-assembly--contig:-NODE-5139-length-10682-cov-3.666761_pt1 | contig 10682 bp, 12 predicted proteins | sample MGYA00237867_ERZ511480 | MGnify/ENA primary metagenome ERZ511480 (study PRJEB26309, sample SAMN06266103) | marine metagenome | isolation source: Algal blade | place: United Kingdom:Sidmouth, United... | reverse complement strand
ATAGGTTTTGACGTCTGGGTCTTCCATGACTTTGGTAAAGCGCGCTTCGTCACCTCCAATATGAAAATAGGGAGAGGATTTAAAAATGGGAATGATTTCTGAAAATATATCGTTTAACGCCACATAGACTTCTTCTTTACCCATATTAATGATATACGGGTTTTCTTGATAAGCTGCGATTCCGAATAACTCTGGATAAGCGGTTACTAATGATTTTGCATGTCCGGGAATATCTATTTCTGGCACTATGGTAACCCCGCGCATTTGCGAATAAGATTCGAACGCTCTTAAATCATCAAATGAATAGTGTCTTTCGGGAGTAGATAATTTTGGATATTTTGAGGAGGGAAGGGTATATGATTGATCATCAGTAAAATGTAGTTGCAGGTAGTTGACCTTGTAATAAGAAGCTAAATCAATTAGCTTTTTAACGTTCTCGACGGAATGCCAATTTCGAGCCAGATCAATCATAAGTCCACGATATTTGGCATCTGGATTGTCATTGAGTAATACCTGTGGAAAAAACAAGATGCCGTTTTCAAACGTTGCTAACTGCAATAGTGTTGAGCGAGCCATTGCAGCTGCTTGATAACTACCAGCCTTAACAAGTATACCATCTTTCACTTCAATGCGGTATTCATCTTTTGCGTAGGTTTGGTCAATCTTGAAAGTGATTTCAGCATCAGGTATATTAGGAAGTACCGTAGGATTGTAGTCTGATAAAGCCATCAAATCTTCCCTAAACAGATATACAAGGGGCATTAATTCTGCATTAGAACTGCTGATACCAAATGTTTTGTTCGTCAAGGTCAATGCATTTTCACCAGCTTCTACCACTTTAGGTGTAGGTATGATTTCTACTGGAAGTTTTTTTGCAAGGCGACTACTATTTTCTTGGCATGAAGCTAGAATAATGAGAAAGGAAGTAAAAAATACTATATTTTTCAAAATGATTTTTTTAGTCAATTTAGAGCATTTAAAGTTCATTAAACAACAATGCCGTTGCCTTTATCGCAAAGGCAACGGCATTTTTTATTTTTTACGAATTATAACGTTCGTAGATATTCAGCAATTGCCCTAGTATCTTCTTCGTTTAATCCTAAAGGGGCCATTATGGAATTATTATATTCCTTAAGTAAAGCTATAGCTATGGGATCTTCCTTTAACATTTTATCAGGAGCTATGATCATATTCATCACCCACGCTGGACTTCTTCTTTCATAAACACCCTTCAATGCCGGACCAATTAAACGTTGTTCAGCCATATGGCAAGCTGCGCAAACAGGAAATTTAGCCTTTCCTTTTGCCGCCATATCAGCATCTATTTCATCTGCAAATGTGATGTCTTTAAAAGGGCCCACACCATCATTATCCATGTCAACAGGAACTCCTTCTGATTCTGCTACTGCTTTCTTTTCCGTTTTAGTTCGGTTCATTTCAAAACCTTCTTTCTTTTCTTCTTTCTTTTCACCACAGCTAGCGATTAATGCGCCAATGGCTAAAATGCTAAGTAATTTTTTCATGTAAATTTATTTTGAGCCTCTAATATAAGGAATAGCCAAAATTAATCGAGCTCATTCAAGAATTTTATCACTCTTTTTTCACTATACGTAATATTTTTTGCCCCATGATACCCGACATGCCCTCCATATTTTGAAATTTCAAAATATAGCTTATCGTTTTGCTCAGCTTCTTTTATCGGAAAGCATTCAGGCCCTAAAAAAGAATCATTTTGAGCGTTCAAAAGTAATGCGGGTATTTTAATATTGGGCAAAAACTGTAAACAACTACATTGCTCATAATAGTCTAAGGCGTCTTTAAAACCATGTGCACGACTGGTATAGATATCATCAAAGTCTTTTAGTGTTACCAACCCTTTAATGTCACTATCTACTATTTTTTCGGGGTATTTTTTTTGTTTTTCTTTGAGTTTGCCCACTAAGTTTTTTTTGAACCGAATAGCATAAGGTATGTTTTTCGGTTTTAACAATTCTTTGCAAGAACTATAAAGATCACAGGGTACTGAAATTGCCATGGCAGCCTTTATTTGCTTGGGTAGTATTCGGTCTTCGCCTAAGTATTTTAAAGTCAAATTTCCACCCAAACTAAAGCCTTTGATGTAGATTTCAGAATAGGTTTTGTTTTCTAAAATGTATTGAATTACCGCATCTAAATCTTCAGTCGCTCCAGAATGATACGATCGATACAAACGATTCATTTCGCCACTACATGTACGAAGATTTATAGCACAGACATCATAACCATGTGCGTTAAAATATTTTGCGCTACCGGCAATGTAAGCGCGTTGTGCACTTCCTTCTAGACCATGAATGAGAATAACAATTTTTTTAGTGATCTTTCCAAAAAAGCTCCAATCAAGGTCTAAAAAGTCACCATCAACTAATTCAATTCTTTCACGTTTTTGCGAAAAATCATCAATTTTTCGTAGAATTCCGGCATAAATCGTCGAAAAATGACCGTTTTTGAATAAAAATGGCGGATTATATTCAGATTTAATAATGGGCATTAATACAAGATGTTATCTTGAGCCTGAACTTTTGGTGGAAGGTCTTTTTCATTGAGCATATCTCTCAAATCGATTTCTATGGTGCGACAAAGTGCAGTCATTGGCACATCATTTATGCGTCCTTCGAAGGGATCTTCACTATTGCTTCCAACTTTTTCCATGGTAGTAAATATCCATGAGATTAAGACTGAAAAGAAAATCATCAATGAGATATACCACCAATCGCTAGCAAATGTTACCTCCTTTATCTCCTTATCAAAAACATTCAATAGTCCAAAAGGAATAAGTAGCACGAAAATCCAAGTGAATACCGTGCTGAAATAGGCATATTGTCTCGGGAAAGGAGTGTTTTTGATACGCTCGCATTTTCCTTGAAGATTGTACATTTCTTCCATATTATTATGAAAGATCTGTTTGTCGAATTCGGTAATCTTACCTTCTACAAGTAGTTTTTTTATATGTAAACCTTGGTTTTTAACTAGATGGGTAGCTACGTTTTTTCGGTCATCCAAATCTGAAATTTCAACGGGTGACAATAAGGGCTCCATTCCATCACAAACAGGATTTTTTTCGCCGTGTTTTTCGAACAATTTTTCTACCGCTCGATTCTCCTTTATCGAAAATGAGTTGGGCTGACGCAATTGAATACGCAGGGCATTTATCCAAGCAATATGGCGATAGATTAAAACACGCTGGGCTTCGGTGTCATTTTCAACCAAGCTCAACACATTGTTTGCCCACGTACGAGAATAGTTTACTATCCCTCCCCAGATTTTACGACCTTCCCAAAAGCGATCGTAGCTTTGGCTATTTTTAAAACCTATATAAAAGGCAACTGCTATACCAATAACACTCAGCGGCTGAAACGGGATGTCGATATGCTTCCAATTAAGAAAGTAATAAAGGGAAAAAATGATAGTGCCGTAAATCGTGAAAAAGAGCAAATTTTTCCATGCATAGCGCATAATGATGCCCCAGCTGATATTTCTTTTTACGTACATGGATTAGAATTTTTAGGACGTTGAAAGCTAAAATAAGTAAAACTTAGGTAAGTTACTAAAGGCCTTTCTCTACTAGGGGAAGAAAAAAACGCTCTTATTTGCCTTTGATGTTCAGGATCATTTATTTTGGATAGGTTTCCAAAACCTTCGCTTGCTGCTCGATCGCAGATTTAAACTCAGATTTTAAGGTACTTACTAATTGTATCACGGAAACTGAATCATCAATTAATGCCGAACCTTGACCTGCAGACCAAATAGTTTTCCAAGCTTTAGCTTCGGTATCGAGTTCTTTGCCAAAATCGATTTTTCGGTCTTTTTTTAAATCCTCTTCTGTAAGCCCTGCAGCTTTGAGGCTTGCACCCAAGAAATTGGCATGTACGCCTGAAATGGCCGCAGTATAAACAACGTCACTTGCGCCAGCTTCAATGATCATTTTTTTATATTCATCTGGGGCTTTGGCCTCATCAGTATTGATAAATCGGGTACCCATATAAGCCATGTCTGCGCCCATCTGTAACGCCGAAGCAATATCGCGCCCAGTACTAATACATCCTGATAAAATAATGGTCTTATCAAAGAATTTTTTGATTTCCGCAACCAGAGTCATTGGGTTAATCGTTCCTGCATGTCCACCAGCACCAGCAGCAACGAGAATCAAACCGTCAACACCAGCTTCTTGGGCTTTCTCAGCATGACGCTTTTTTACAATATCATGAAATACTAACCCTCCATAACTATGAATAGCATCTACAACCATTGAAACGGCTCCTAGCGAAGTAATAATTAGGGGTACTTTATGTTTGACGCATAATTTAATGTCAGCTTCTAACCTTGGGTTTGTTGGGTGCACTATGAGGTTCACCCCAAAAGGAGCAGCTTTTTTACCAGTAGATGTTTCAAACTTCTGAAGAGCAGCCTTAATTTCAATAATCCATTCTTCAAAGCCTTCACTTGTTCTTTGATTCAATGCAGGAAAAGTACCTACAATGCCATTTTTACAACATTCAATGACCAATTTTGGCCCTGAAATTAAAAACATAGGAGCCGCAATTGCTGGTAAAGAAAGGTCTTTGATAAAAGAAGGTTTGTTACTCATTGTATTTATTTTAGAAGCTTAAAAGTAGGTATAAAAAGTCAGGAGAATTAGACGCCGCTTCAAAGCTACGGATTTTTAAATTATTATGCACGCATAATAATTTAGTTGAAAGGCTGATTCATGGCTATAGAAAATGGAATCAATGCTTTGAAAGGGATAGAAATACTGTTTTATCAGTATATTTAATGCTGCGAAAGTAAAACCAAAAGAGTACTAAAAATCAAAAAAATCACCAGACGGAGTTTGGTAAAAAAATGCTGAATTACATAAAAAAAGTTCTAGAAAATATACCACATGGTTGGTTAAACCTTACAACTCATCGATTAGATATTTATGATGAAAAGTTGGCCAAAACACAATTTTTGAACCAATTTGAAAACTTGTTCAATGCTAATAATGCTGAGTCGTCTACTCTTAATGAATTGCCTACTGCTTATGACTACATTCGCTTAGGGCACCCCTTATCATGCATTCTAGAATGGGTAGTTGCGAACTTATATCAGTTAAATGCAGAAAATGTAATTACCTTTTCATCAAAAATAACACCGATTTTAGCGGTTTTAAGAAAAAACCTTTTAGCAAATAAAAGCACTCAAATTATTTATACAGACGAATTGCCTCCCTTTTTTAATGCGGCACTCATTAAGAGCGTTTACAGTTATCAATTTGAGTTAATAAAGGTTGACCACATTGATAATATAAGTGCATTTGAGGGCAGTACTGTTTTTCTTTCACAAGAAGCTGATTTTGCTACTATTGATCTACCTCTAACTATTGATTTTTGTATTACTATGCATACGCATCTGGGAAGTATTCTAATTGTTAATGGCGAACAAAATGAAAGTTATATCTCAGAAATTCAGCACGTTAGAAGAAGAGAAACTATCGCCATGACTCCGATAAATTGTCTTATTGCTTTGCAGAGATTAACAGGGAATTCTAGTTTCGAGCATCATGAAAATGGGGTTGCAGCGAACAAAGCATTTGTCTTAGATACAATTGCAAGAGTTACTGGTGCACCTACAAAAGCACTTGTAGGTTCTAGTGGACTATCGATTCAATACGCGATTATGATGGGGCTAATTCATGACGCGCAAGAAAATCATGAAGGAAAGGCGATCAAATTTATTGTTCCACCTAATTGTTATGGTGGAACAAATGACCAGGCAAGACGTGTTGCTGAATGCCTTGACAATGTAGAAGTGGTCGATTTATTAGTAGATGGTGATAATGATATGGTTGAAAGTATTGATACTGTTCTTAATAAAATTGCTGCCCAAGATGCGGTTCCGTATATCATTGCTGAGATTCCTACCAACCCTAGAGTTGAAGTTCCTGACCTGCTAAAATTAAAGGCAGCTTTGAGTACAGTCCGTAAAACTCGCAATGGGGAAATTGCCATAGATCCGGTTTTTATTTTGGATCAAACATTTTGTCCTAACGTACATTTTTTAGGCGATGGAGAGATACTCTCAACGGTTCGAGCCATATCTTATGCTAGTGGGTCTAAATTTCCGAGTGGTGGCCAATGTACTGCTGGTTATTGTGTAGGAAATAAAAAAGCGGAAGCTTTGATGGAAAAAATAGCAGTACATCTAGAGCTTTGTGATAATGAGGCTACTGCTTTTCAATATAAAATATTAGCCGAACAATTGCCTTCAATGAATCAACGAATTCAGGATGCGTATACCAATACCTATGAGTTTATAAAATTCATTCAGGAGACTTTACCTGCTGCCAAAATCAATTTTGTTTCTGAGAAATTGGCAGATCAAGGCTTTACCCCATCCGTATTTTCGTTAGACCTTCCTACCAGAGGAAATACTGCCGAAGAGAAAGAATCTTACAAACGGGAGTTGAACCATAAGTTAATTAATTTAATGATAACTGAAATCCCCAATGAAAGTAAGTACTGCGTAAGTTATGGTCAGTTAAAAGGATGTTACTGGACGATACCTGCAACATCTACCCAGGGCACTACAAAAGAAGGCGACAAAGATTATATTGCTCGTGTAGCACTTTCTCCGAATATGGACCTTGAACTTCACAAGAAAGTCTTTTTGAAATTTGTTGAACAAACGTAGTACGTGAGCTATTGAAAATAAAATTTAGATTTTGACAGGAGTGATGATGACATAACTAAAGTGTAAATCTATTACTTTAGTAGTGCAAGAGCTTGAAAGACCATTTGAAAATAATTATAGGATTATGAATAAAAAAGACAGCCCAAAATTTGGAGCGATATCAGCTTCTTTGAATGAGTCTTCTATCGATTGGCAACAAGTACTTTCCAATATTATTTCTTCCTTTAATTGCACAACAGGCACTATTCATTTTTTAGAGACAGAAACAGGGGTATTGAATTTGCAAACGCAAATTGGAATTCCAGATTTTTTAATTCCGAAGTTATCAGAGATCTCTATTGGAAAAGGAATGGCAGGTATTGCGGCAGAAAGGCGACAACCTGTTGAAATGTGTAACCTACAAACTGATACTTCAGGAGTGGCACGCCCATCGGCCAAGGAAACCAAAGTAGAAGGTTCAATTGCAATTCCTTTATTAATTAATGATACCCTGTATGGAACCTTAGGAATTGCAAAACCAGTACCCTATGATTTTACCCGAGAAGAGATAGTTGATCTTTTAAAAATTGGAGAAGAAATGAGTCAACATATTTGAACTTTTGATTTTAAACCAAGTTATACGATTCAATGTTTTGACCAATGGTTTTTATATCTTAGGGAAAGTTCAAACATAGAATCTCGGTTCTAATTTATTTCTTTAATAAATTGATGTTATGAAATTAAACTTATTGTCTTGTGATGCTCAGAGGCCAGACAGGAGAGCAATAGCCAATTGTATTTTAGAGATTTCTTCAAATAGTAATTCATCATTGGCGAATGAACTTACTGCAATACTCTTAGAAGGAGATGCCGTAGCTGTTGAGCTAGATGACAAAAACTCGGGTTCTGCTTTAAGAGCTTTGCGAAAACTCAGTATTGATTATGAATTTGTGGAATGAACCAAAATTCTTTTTAAAAATCTAATTCATCCTAAAAGTTCAAATATAAGGATACAACATGCCAATAATTAAAATTCATCGAGTTTCAGAATATGAAAATCGTCTGCGAAAAATAAAAATTCTTGTTGATCGAGCTAAAAGCAAAAATTGGTAATGGTCAGACTGTTGAAATTGATATAACTTGTGGGAGACACGCTGTGCAGGCAAAAATTGATTGGTGTACCTCCAATATTTTAGTATTCGAAATAGATGATGCATCTATCTGTAAACTAGAACTGAGTTCGGGGGATGGCTCTATATTCTATAGGACATTCGTTGGGCATAAGAATTATCTCCAATTGAATGAGATTTCTGTTTGATTGAAACGACGAAAGCCCTAGTTCTCAAACATTCGTGGTCTTTGGCTTCCTACTTGCTAAATATACGCCTAGTAAAACCATGCAGGCGGCTAAAATTTTGATGGTCGTAAGGCTATCCTGTCCAGTTGCTAATGCATAACCAATTCCAATAAGTGGCTGCACATAAATGAAGGCACTAAGGGTAGATGCCTTTAATTGTGTTAAGGCGAATATATTGAATAGGTAGGTGCAAAACGTTGTGCCCACCACAACAAAAACGATTTTCCAGATAGCTTCAAAAGGCAAATTAATCCAGTCTATTGCTGCAAATTCTTGATAACCGAAGGGTAGACAAATAAATATTCCCAAAGTAAACAACCATTTCATAAAAGTTAGGGGATGGTACTTTGCTATTAAGGTTTTTGCTAAGATTAGGTACGAGCCGTAAAAAATAGCATTCAGCAAAATATAGAAATTGCCTAATGGAATATTTGGTGCATCTTGCCGAATCTCATTCCCAAATAAAATCAAGCCGAGTGCCCCAGCCAACCCTATTATAATTCCTACCACTTTTCGAGATGTAACTTTCTCTTTGATCAAAATTGCAGATAGTATCAAAACTATAATGGGTGTGATGGTAATTAAAACTGCGCTATTAATGGGTGTAGAAAGAGCCAAGCCTTTGAAAAAAGCGAGCATATTAATACCCATGCCTAAAATTGCACAAAGTAGAATTCGACGATAATCTTTTTTCTCAACATATTCTTTAGGGCCAAAGAAAGAGAACATCCAGAATAAAATAGTAGCACCAATAACACGAAGCATAATAAAACCAAAGGGTTCTACGTAGTTAGGCATGACCCCTTTTGCAATGCTATGGTTCAAACCATAAATTGTCGTTGCACCCATAGCAGCTAATATGGCAAGGGTTCGCTTGTTCACGAATGAATAACTTCTTTGGCGGCAGCGACGACTTTTTTGCTATTTCCAACAAAAATTTGATCATTGACCATAATGACAGGGCGTTTTAAAAAAGTGTAGTGCTCTAAAATAAGTTTTTTGAAATCGTTTTCCGATAAGTTCTTTTCATGTAAACCTTGTTGCCGAAACAAACGTGCTCTTTTGCTAAATAACGCTTCGAAGCTGCCAGCCAAGTCTTTCATCATCTCAACTTGTGCTACAGTCATTGCTTGCGTCTTAATGTCTTGAAATTCAAATCCTTCAAGAGGTTGTAGTTCTTTGATAATGCGTTGACAGGTATCACAGGTGCTCAGGTGGTATATTTTCTTCATTCCAAATAGTATTTCATGCAAAGAAATCGATTTCAATTCAATTGTGCTATTTTTACCGCTCACTTTAGAAAAGTAAGAATGATGAACAATTTTCTCGAACAGACCCTGCAAATACGAAAAGGGTTCTATAGTATTTTAAAGAGCACACCAAAAGAAGAATTACTAAAGATTCCTAATGGGTTTAACAATAACATCTGGTGGAATATTGCACATATCGTTTCGACACAACAAGCATTATTATATAGTTTAAGCGGCCTTGAACTACAAATGCCACAGGTGTTAAAAGATAAATTTAAAAAAGGTACCAAGCCTGACGGATTGGCAACTGACGAAGAAATAGAACAAATCAAAAAATTGCTTTTCTCAACAATTGAAACGACCATAGAAGACTACGAAAAGGGAGTTTTTTCAAACTACAACGAGTATACCACGAGTGCGAATGTGACGTTAAAAAATGTGGAGGATGCGATTGCCTTTAATTTTTTTCATGAAGGCTTGCACATGGGTGCCATTTTTGCGTTACAAAAAGCGGTCAAACTTTAAGATTTCGTTTTTGACAGATATTTTTTTACCTCGCTATGCGGAAGTAGCACCTCAATAGTTCCGTCAGCATAAGAGGCAACTTCATAGGGGTTATAGAGCAATTTTAGTCCGTTTTCAGTAAACCCTATATTTTCAGGCAAATAAAAGGTGTCTTTTTCAAACATAAAACCCGTATGATTGATGGGTTTGTTCAGAGGAATTTGTTCTTTTTCTCGAAACTTTTTCTCTGCAAAGGCTCGAAACTTCTCTTCATCTTTGAAAAGCTCTAGGTTTGATAGTTGAATCGCTTTATTTTTATCAAAGTTGAGCAATTGTGTAGCGCTATAGCCATGTGCTCCACCAGTAAAAATATAGGATTCAAGTTCAATGGTTAAGAATGTTGCATCTTCATAGGTTACTTTCCCCTCTATTTTTGCCTCCCATTTTGTAGACTCATCATTATATAATTGCTGAAGCTCTAGATACCCATTTTTAAATGATTGCATTGCATTGTCAATTGAGGTCACTTCAGTTTCTTCATCAAAAGAAAATAGAAAAATAAGTTCTTCTTCTAAAGCTGTATTAATCGTTTTCGAGATCTTAGAGATGCCAAGTACTTTCGGCATAGCAATAGAAACTATAGGGCAATCATCACAGGGGTCACTTTCAAAAGAATAAGACTCAAAAGTAAGTTTGTCTTCGGTTTTACATCCAAAAAAGACCAAAAGAACTAAAAAAAAGTACCGTGTAAGTTTCATTTAAAATGGGGTAAAAATGGAGCGCCATTGTATGCTTCCAAAGATAACGATACATTTGTAGGTATGATTACATAACATGAGCGAAAAAAAGTTAAAATTCAACAGTAAGACCATTCATGGAGGACA